>Ga0099364_10010970_pt1 | contig 12422 bp, 11 predicted proteins | sample TergutTh196P3_FD_73070 | JGI IMG/M metagenome (GOLD analysis project Ga0099364, IMG submission 73070) | Microcerotermes parvus P3 segment gut microbial communities from Pointe-Noire, Republic of the Congo - Th196 P3 | ecosystem: Host-associated > Arthropoda: Insects > Digestive system > Gut ... | reverse complement strand
AAGTCTAAAAGTTGCAAATTATTTGCGAGAATTTTTTTCGTCAAGTGGAGCGGCAAAACCGCAGTAATGCCTGTGGCCTTTCAAGGTTTTGACGTGTCCGCTTGGCGGAAAAAAGGCCGAAAATAATGCAATTTTTAGGCTTTACAGACCACTAGGGCGTGTTTGAATAATCAGCGCGTTTGGCGAAATAAAACGGCATTTTAACGAATGTGATGGTTTTTCAAACACGCCCTCAATCTTGAGGGCGGCGGTCAAAACCATTCACATGCAATCCTGTAATAGAAAACACGACCCATTCGGCGATATTGACGGCATGATCACCTATGCGTTCAAAGTACTTGGCGATCATCAGAAAGTCGATAGCCTGCTCGCCGTTTGCGCTGTCGGTGCGGATAAGCTCGATCAGCTCGTCCTTAACCACGCAAAACAAATCGTCTACCACATCATCGTACTCGATTACTTTTTTTGCCAGGTCCAGATCCTTTTTGACAAATGCGTCGATGCTCTCAGTGACCATTTTGATCGTGGCCTCGGCCATTTGGGGGATATGCTCAAGTTTTTTGATATACTGGGTTCCTGCGAGCATGATGGTGATTTCTGAAATATCGGCTGCCTGATCCCCTATGCGTTCCATATCTGTAATCATTTTCAGCGCGGCTGAAATAAGGCGCAGATCCCGGGCGACCGGCTGCTGCTGCAAGAGCAGGCGCAGACACAGAGCCTCTATTTCTTTTTCTTTGTCATCGACTGCCTGCTCAATCGCTATAGTCTTCTTCGCAAGATCAACGTCCTGCTGTTCTAATGCCCGCGTCGCATGTTCAATGGCGCTCTCTATCAGCGACCCCATTTCAATGAGCATGTCGTTTAGCTGTGTAAGCTGCTTTTCAAACTGATTTCGCATTAACCAAACCTCCCGGTTATGTAGTCTTCGCATCGTTTGTCCTTGGGCATGGAGAAAATCTGCACGGTGTCCCCGTATTCGACCATTTCCCCAAGGAGGAAGAATGCGGTCTTATCTGAAATCCTGGTAGCCTGCTGCATATTGTGCGTAACTATTATTACAGTATAATCCTTTTTCAGCTCCGAAATGAGGTCTTCTATTTTTGCCGTGGATATGGGGTCAAGTGCGGATGTTGGCTCGTCCATGAGCAGCACATCCGGAGAGACCGCAAGTGCCCGGGCGATGCACAGACGTTGCTGCTGCCCGCCGGATAGTGAAAGGGCGCTCCTTTTTATCCGGTCTTTTAGTTCGTCCCAAATTGCCGCATGGGTGAGGGATTTTTCGACGATTTCATCCAGTTCGTATCTGGATTTTATTCCATGCGTCCTCGGGCCGAAAGCGACGTTGTCATAAACGCTCATGGGAAACGGGTTAGGCTTCTGGAAGACCATGCCGACCCGCTTTCGCAGCATGTTGATATCTATGTTGCCATAAACATCCTCCCCGTCCAGAAGTATTTCGCCGGTAATCCTGCAGCCTTCGATCAAATCCGTCATACGGTTCAAGCTCTTTATAAGCGTGGATTTGCCGCAGCCGGACGGGCCGATAAACGCGGTGACTTCTTTAGAGATAATCTCCATGTTTACGTTATGCAGCGCCTGGAAACTATCATACCACAAATCAACGTTTTTTAACTCAAATTTGATATTGTTTTTCATAAAAATTGATCCTTATTTTTTGCTAATTTTTTTTGCGATTTGGCCTGAAATCGCGTTAATGCAAATAACCAGCACAAGGAGCACGGAAGCCGTCGCGTAGGCTTGCCCGACGAACATGCCCTCGCCCGATAGTATGTACATATGAACAGCCAGCGTCCTGCCCGATTCCATAAGGCTTCCCGGTATTCTTGCCACGCTTCCCAATGTAAACATGAGTGCTGCGGTTTCACCGACGATTCTTCCTACGGAAAGGATAACGCCCGCGAGAATACCCGGCATGGCCGAAGGCAGGACAATCCGCATCACCGTGCGCAGCCTTCCGGCCCCGAGCCCGAAAGAGCCTTCGCGGAATGTGTCCGGCACGGATTTCAGGCTCTCTTCCGTTGTCCGGATTATCAGCGGCAAAACCATAATCGCTATTGTCAGCGTGCCTGATATCAGCGAATACCCGAGGCCCAGTATGCTTGTGAATAATAAATAGCCAAAAAGCCCGAATACGATGGAGGGTATACCGGTAAGGTTTTCAGTCATAACCCGCACGACTTTTACATAAAACGAGCCGCGCCGGGCATATTCAATCAGGTAAATAGCCGAAAATACCCCTATGGGAATGGCGATTACCAGTGCGCAAAACACAAGTATCGCCGTTGTAATGAGCGAAGGGAGCAGCGATTGATTGTCGGGTGTGAACCTTATTGCGAAAAGTGAAGGGGTGAGGTTCGGGACGCCCCTTACGAGTATATAGCCGATAACGAATACCAATACAGCCACGGTAACGGCGGCAAAAACCCACGTCAGGGAAAACAGCAGGAAATCAAGAGGCTTCTTACGCATAATGCGAAGCGGTTTTATACTTATTGCGCCGCTTATGTTCATTTATTTGCTCTCCTTTCTGAGAAGCGAGAAGCAGAGATTGATTATCATAACAAATACAAAGAGTACAACGCCGGTCGCTATCAGGGCTTCTTCGTGCATGCCGTGGGCATACCTCATTTCCATGACCACATTTGCCGTAAGCGTCCTGACGCCCATAAGAAACTGGTGCGGCGCGCGCAGGACAGTCTGGTTTCCGGCTACCATTGTGACCGCCATCGTCTCGCCGATAGCGCGGCCTATACCCAGCACGACAGCCGAAAGCGTACCCGATTTTGCCGCGGGGAATATCACGCGGAACACAGAGCGTTCATGGCTCGCGCCCAGTGCGACGGCGCCTTCATATAGCTCTCGCGGAACGGCGCGCAGGGAGGTTTCGGTGACGCTCACGATCGTCGGGAGTACCATTATTCCTAAAATCACAGATGCCGCAAGCAAGCTGAAGCCTTGCCCGCCGACATGCTCCCTGATAAGCGGAACTATTATGACCATGCCAAAATAACCGTAAACGACCGAGGGGATGCCTGCCAAAAGGTTAATTACCGGCTTTAGGACTGTGTAAACAGGTTTTGGACATATTTCCGCCATAAATACGGCGGTGAAAAGCCCTATCGGGACGCCGATTATGATAGCGCCCGCCGTAACGTAAAGGCTGCCGACTATCATGGGCAGTATGCCGAATTGAGGTGTGGCAGGCGGCTGGCTTGTAGGGCGCCAGTCCCTGCCCAGCAGAAAGTTAAAAAAACCGATTTCAGCCATAGCGGGCAAGCCCCGGAGGAAAAGAAACAGGCAAATCAGCCCCACCGCGAGAATCGCGGCGGAGGCTGAAAGCATGAATAACAACCTGGCGGCCCGTTCTTTTAGTTTCGTGCTTCCGACTGAACGTTTGACCATTTTTGAATTCTCCTGATAAATTATGATACGTCAGACCAGCTTGTGACGTCACCAATGTAAATTGCCGTTACGGCTTCGCTTGAGATGCTGTCCGCAGGATTGTCGAGATTCGTGATTATCGCGATGCCGTCAATGCATATCGGGCGGTGGTTGAGGGCGGCTTTCTCGGTGTCCGAAAGCTCGCGGCTGGCCATCCCAATATCGACGACTCCTTCCGTAGCGTCGCGTATTCCGGCTGAAGAGCCTGTTGACATCAGCTCCATTACCGCGTTGGGGTTAAGTTCTTCGTAAGCGAAGATCAGTCTTTCCATGACAGGGGCAACGGAAGTAGAGCCGGAAATAGCGACAGTGCCGCTTGGGCGGGTGCTTACAAATGGGCCGGTACTGCTGACTTCGATATATCCTCTGTCATCCACGATGGCCTGGCCTTCTTCAGAGAAAAGGAAGTTATAGAAATCCTGCGCAACATCCGATAATTCCTGATACGCAATGTTAAAGGGCCTCATTACTGGATAGGTACCGTTATTGACATTTGCCACAGTCGGGTCAACGCCGTCCACAGCAAGGGCTTTGACGGTCGGGTTCAGTGCGCCCATTGAGACATAGCCGATTGCGTAAGTATTGCCCGCTACGCTGGTAAGAACAACGTTTGTGCCGTCGGCAAATTGAGCTTCCGGCGTAGTCCTGTCAACACCGTCATGAAGCACGCCGAAGATTTCGATGAAAGAGCCGCGCGTCCCGCTGCCATCCTCGCGGGAAACCACGGCGATATCCCGGCTGGAATCAAAAGAGGAAGTATTGCCGGCGGCAGGCTCGGAAGATGCGGGCGGCTGAGAACCGCCGGCTGCGGGAGCGGGTGAACTGCCGGCTGCGGGAGCGGGTGAACCCGCCTGAGAATCGGCGGGCGGATCGCCGGAACCGCCGCCGCAGGCGGCGGCAAGCACGAGCGTGAGCATTAGGGATACGATTACTGCTATTGTCTTTTTCATTATTTGCCTCCATAAGTATTTTTGGTCAAGCAAATAATAAATCATCAAGGTAAAATCTAAGTACATGAACATGTAAAATTCATGTAAAATTGTTGTAACTGCTCACAACCCCCTCCCCGTCATTGCGGGTTTGACCCGCAATCCCCTGCGGATTTCGTGGGGATTGCGGCTCGGAGGCCGCAATGACGAGGCTTGGAAGGTTTCGGCAGTGGGGTACTGAGCAGTTACCAATTTGTTTTATTTGAAAAAACGGTATCTTTGACGTATAATTGGACAGGCGGAACAAAATACCGAGGAATATCGTCATAAGATTATCAAACAGTGAAAGGGATGTTATAAATGAAAAAAGCTATCGCGATTATGACGGTTGCGCTTATGGCGGTTATCATGTCGGCTGCCTGCGGAGCCGGGGGCGCCGGCGGCGGCATGTCAGGCGGCAGCGCAGCCCCACAGGCGCCCATGTCCTCTTCTGCGCCGTTAAGGGATGAAATGAGTCTAAATCTATACTCAAGCGGCGCAGACGGTAGGTGGGATTGGGACGATGAACAGGACTACGCCTATGAGTTGGCCGCCACGGTGGTGGCCGACTCCGCGCCGCAGGCTCCGATGGGCAGCACCCGCCCGGGAGCTGCCGCCAATACGCCGGGCGGCGAAATATCCGCCGAGCCGACGTCGGGCTCCGGCGGCGGGCTTGCGGAAAAAATCATCTACACTGCCCATGCCGAAATAGAGACGGTAGAGTTTGACAATACAATAGAGGCTGTGCACGGACTGCGCGCGCGCTACGGCGCGTTTATCGAAAACTCATATGTCGGAGGCAGAAACTACGCTCAATCGCGCTTTGGCCATCAGAGCTACCGTTCGGCACGCTTTACGCTCCGAGTCCCACAGGATCAGCTTGCCTCCATGACGGAACTCCTTGACAGCCTTGGCAACGTCACATTCATTCAAAATGACGCTCAAAACATTACGGCACAGTTCTTTGATACGCAGTCCCGCCTGACTGCGCTTCGGACACAGGAGCAGAGTTTGCTTAATATGCTGGCAAAAGCGGAAACGGTTGCCGACATGATCATAATAGAAGAACGGCTGTCCGACGTCAGATATAATATCGAATCTCTGACGTCTACCCTAAGAAACTGGCAGAACCAAATAGATTACAGCACATTGACGCTTAACATCCAGGAGGTAGAAGTATTTACCGAAATAGTGCCTATCCACCGCACATACTGGCAGCAGATTGGCGACGGCCTTCAAAATACTGTCAGGGGCGTAGGCAGGTTCTTCATGGGCCTGTTTATGTGGATAATTGTCAACTTGCCTGTGTTTATTATCCTTGCGATAATAGCCGCGGCAGTTACATTTATTGTGAGGTCGAAAATACGTAAACTGAAGAAAAAAAACGAGCCCGCAGAGGGCGATGATGAGGATTTATAAATATGATTGATGTTAATTTGGAAATACTCCCAAAGGACGGAGAACGGATTCTGAAGGAACTGGACGCCGGGAATATGGTCATTGTGCGCTCGAAAAACGATTTCATCTACATCCTTGATGACGACGGGCAGTTTCAAATGTTCACCCACACATCAGGGGCGCCCGGCGGCGGGCAGAACCGGTTCCCAAAGGATGAAAAGCACACGGCGACGGTGCGAAAGCTTGCCGACATATCTGACGCGGTCTATATGGCGGAGTTTGATAAAAGCCTGAACATACTCGGCGTGATGTACACAGCAGAGGAAGCCATCCTGAGCATGTTCCCGGGTGAAGACAGGAACGCCGACGGCGTAGTGGACTTTGGCTTGAGGACTGAGGACTAGAATAAATCGCGTTGGATTATTTGCAGTGCAGCGTATACGAAATAACTGGACTTAGATTGCGCCTGAGTTTTTTCGTCTGTCGAGGCGAAAGACTGCGGGAATACATCCGTATTTCAAGGTCTTTCAACGAAGACAGGCGGGAAAAGACAGCGTAAGATAAGTCCAGTTATTTCGTATTCGCTGCACTAGTGGTCTGTAAAGTCTAAAAGTTGCAAATTATTTGCGAGAATTTTTTTCGTCAAGTGGTGCGGCAAAACCGCCGGAATCACCACTATGGCGAACGCCATAACCTCTATAAACGGGATTCAACCCCACAATCCCACAGCAATGCCTGTGGCCTTTCAAGGTTTTGACGTGTCCGCTTGGCGGAAAAAAGACCGTAAATAATGCAATTTTTAGGCTTTACAGACCACTAGGCGCGAAGAGCGAATACCAATGGGTATTCGTCCTCTTCGCGCCTTGTCAGTGGCTTTGAAAATGCGGGGGGTGCGTGTTGAACGATATATCCTATGACTGATGCGTCTCCCTTACTTTTCCGGTTTCGGCAGGAACGGGATCATACGCTCTACAAAGCCCGGCATTGTTATGGTCTGCAGAAATACCTTGCCGGGGCCTTCGACGGTTGTTAAAAACAGCCCTTCGCCGCCGAATAGAATGTTTTTGAAACCTTTGACCGTCTCAACGGAGTACTTGACCCGCTTTTCAAACGCAGCCACATTGCCTGTGTTTACTTTCAGTTTTTCGCCGGGCTGCAAATCAATTTCCTTGACGCTGCCGTCAATTTCCACAAAAGCCATCCCGCTTCCCGTGAGTTCCTGCAGAATAAACCCTTCCCCGCCGAACAGCCCTGCCTTGACGCCGGGCGGAACGTACGTACTGAGGACGACTTCCGGCTGCGCGCACAGAAACGCGCTTTTCTGACATATATACGGACCTTGCGCCACATCCAGCGCAACGATAGCGCCGGGGAAAGACGAGGCGCAGGTAATACTTTGCCCGGCTGACTCCGCCGTATAGGTTGCCATAAACATTGAGTCCCCGCTGAGCATGCGGCCAAGGCCCTTTAGCAGCCCGCCTTTCATGTTTGTCTGCATGCTGATATCGCTTGTCATCCATGTAAGTCCGCCCGACTGTGTGTACATGCTCTCTCCCGCGTCAAGGTGCATTGTCACCGCAGGCAAGTTGCCGCCAAAAATTTCGTGTCTCATAATGATCCCCCTTATTTTGATATTCTCATAGATATTAAACTAGTTTTCATCAAAAAGAAACCCATTTTTATCCCGTTTTTGAAATTAATATAGTGATAAAAGGGTATCTCGCTGCGGAATGCTTCTCCTTCGGCGGTGAATACGGCCATGCCACCGTATTTCTCCGCTATGCCAGTGAGGCATACGCCCAAACCAATAGATTTGCCGATGGGGCAGGGCAATCGCAAGATAGCAAATTGCACAACGTTTTCGACGGCACACGTAGGGACGACCGCCCTCGGTCGTCCGCTATGCGCAAAATCCGCCTGCTTTCGGACGGTCGAGGGCGGCCGTCCCTACAAAGGCTTGTGCATTTTGACGACAAATACGTTTTTATGCAATTGCCCTGCCGATGGGATGTTACCGCTAAAAATCTATCAGGGATTCGTAATAGAAGTCGCAAATGTTTTTTATCTCATCCTGCTGGTTGTGGGCTGCGAGGTCATATACCCCTGCAATCGGGAATCCGGCGCTTTTTGCCGATTTTATCGCATACAGAGAGTCTTCAAACACAAGCGTTTCTGCAATTTCCGTTCCCAGAAAGGCGGCGGCCCGGATATATATTTCAGGACTGTTTTTGCTTGTCTTTTCCTCGCCGCATGTAAAAATGCGGCCAAAATAATCAATAATCCCGCATCGTTTCAGCGCGGGCACAGCAAGCACCTTGTCTGTTGCGGTCGCTACACACATTTTTATCTCCCGTGTGCGCATACCTTCAAGCACATCAACAACGCCATCTTTGAGCGGGGCGGTATGAAAATAGAAATCCTCAAGCAGCCTGTGCATTGCGCGCTCTATCTGCCCTACAGATTCAGTTATCCCATATTCAGTCTGAAAATACATTGGTATCTCATGCCCGCCAAGGGCGAGCAGCTCTTTATTCAGGCCGTCACGCGGAGTCACTCCCCGGCTCCTTAAAAAATCCGACGCTATGCTCTCCCAAATCGGCATCGAGTCAAGCAATATACCATCCATGTCAAAAATTGCGCCTTTTATGTTGTTCATGGTTATAAACATTCCCTTGAAATAGATTTCCCCGGTGAGGATGTCTGTTCATGTGCCACGCAAGACTGGTCATTCCGGCCTTTTTACCGATATGCTCCTGTATGTATCCGCAAATGTTTCATGTTTGACGGCCTTGACGTCAAATTTCAGCGCCCAAAAAGTGATTTGAATACAAAAACCAATCATAACTACAGAAACAACAGTCCCTATCCCTATCATACCGCCCAGCCGCCACCCGATAAGCGTCGCCGTAAGCTCGACTATACTGCGGCACGCACCCACCGGCATTTTTGTTTTTCTGGCCAGTACCACCATCAAGCTGTCCCGCGGCCCCGAGCCAAAGGCCGATCTTAAGTAAAAGTACGATCCTACCGAAATGGTGAACAACCCCGCAATCAACAATACTATGCCGCCGACAAGGTTTTCCAGCTTTGGGACAAAATCCGCAAATAATATTATATCTACGAAGGCGCCGGTCATCACCATGCACGCTATCGTCCCGAAACCAAACTTTTCACCTAAAGCAGTAACTATAATTACTATGAATGACCCCACAATTATTGATGTGACCCCAAGGCCCAGCCCTATCGTATTGGCGATACCGACATGGAAAACTTCCCACGGGGCATAGCCAATATTAGCTTTTATCATGCCTACGATTCCAAATGCAAATAAAACATTCCCGATAAACAAATCAAAAAAACGTGTAAAAAATGCTTTCATATCTCCCTCATAGAGTCCGCTTCGTTCGCCAAAAGCCCCTACCCCGCGTTTAGAATAGCACAAATCTCTCAACATAGCAAATTATTACGTTGTTGTTGAAATGTTCACTCTTGCGGTGTATAATATATTATTATCGGTATATGCTAACGCGCTAAAGCGCAAGACATAAGATTTAAGCTGCAAGAGTTAAGATATCTTATCTCTTAGATCTTTGCTCTTAAATCTTACCATACCGACGACGGTTTTCTTGTTTTTTATTTACTCTTTATGTCCGTAAGGTACTAAGGGGGGCGCGGATTTTGGATTATATTACATCCTCCCAGGCGGCTGAAAAATGGAATATAACCCAACGCAGGGTTCAGACACTCTTAAAAGACGGACGAATAGAAGGAGCCGTTCGTCTTAAGAATGGTTGGCTAATTCCGATTAACGCACCCAAACCAAAGGACGGGCGGGAAAACAACAGCCGACAACCAAAAAAAGAAAAAACATTAACACTGGGGCCTGATAAGCGGCTGTCTGTTGCAAAGGGCGATATAATTCGGCTCGGAGATTATGCATGGCAAGTGCTTGATGTGCAAAGCGGCAGGGCACTTCTATTAAGCGAGAAAGTGACAGAACGCAGGCGGTATAACGATAAATTTGTCGATGTGACATGGGAATCATGCACGCTGCGTCAATATCTGAACGGTGAGTTCTATGATAAATTCAGTGCGGAGGAAAAGGCGCGCATTGCGGATGCAGCAACACCAAATAATTACAATCCGTGGTTTAACATAAAAGGTGGCAACACAACAAACGACAAGATATTCTTATTAAGTCTGGGAGAGGTTGTCAAATACTTTGGCGACAGCGGGCAGTTAAGCAGCAGACCCGCGGACGCCCGGCGAATAAATGACCAGTACAATTCCAGGCGTACAGCTAAGAACGTCGATGGCACAGATTCGTGGTGGTGGCTTCGGTCGCCCGGGTTTTATGGCTTGAATGCCTCCTATGTCAACCCCGGCGGGTGGATCTACCTGGACGGCAACAATGTCAACCTCTACGGCGGCGGCGTTCGTCCCGCTTTGTGGCTGAGTATTCAGCCCGAAGGTGATGACGATATAGGCATAAACGCCAATATTACTAATCAAGCGGGCAGCAAACATGAAGCGGGCGATTTGAATAGTGTTCAAATAAAAGCGCACGAAGCAGATGAGTATATGCATATCATGTTTGACGCCGTTCCCCTTTGCTGTATTTTATGGGATAAAAACCTAAATATCATAGATTGTAACCAAGCGGCCGTCAAACTGTTCGGGCTATCCGACAAACAGGAATATATAAGCAAATTCCATGAGCTTTCGCCGCCGATTCAGCCATGCGGGCGGCCGACTTCCGAACTGATTCAAGAAAACATCTCCATAGCGTTTAAAGACGGTGATCACAGCTTTGAGTGGATGCACCGAAAGATAGACGGCGAACCCATGCCGTCAGATGTGACGCTAATACGTGTTAACTATAAAAACACATACGCCGTGGCGAGCTATACCCGCGATCTTCGCGAGTTTATGGCAACGATGATAAAAATGCGCGAAACCGATGAGCGCGTTCAGCTTATGCTTGACGCAACCCCACTTTGCTGCATTCTGTGGGATGACAGTTTCAATGCCATTGAATGCAATCAGGAAGCGGTCAAGCTTTTCGAGTTGTCCGGCAAGCAGGAATATCTGCAAAGATTCCACGAACTCTCGCCGTCGTTCCAGCCGGACGGGCGACCGTCTTTCGAGACGGCGCATGAAAATATTTCCAAAACTTTCAGGGACGGTTATTTCCGCTTCGGATGGATGCACCAAAGACTTGACGGCACCCCCATACCGTCCGAAATAACGCTTGTACGTGTTAAATATAAAGACGGATATATCGTAGCCGGATACACACGCGATTTGCGTGAGCATAACAAGATGATGGGTAAGCTGGAATCGGCGCTTAAGAAAGCAACCCAAGCCAGTAAAGCGAAAAGTAGTTTTCTTGCCAATATGAGCCACGAAATGCGGACGCCTATGAACGCGATCATCGGCATGACGTCCATAGGAAAGAAAGCAGAGGACATTGAAGAAAAAAACCACGCCCTGAACAAAATCGGCGACGCATCCGCCCATCTGCTCGGCGTTATAAACGACGTGCTCGACATGGCAAAAATAGAAGCAAATAAACTGGAACTGGCGCCCGTTGAGTTTGATTTCGGCGGAATGCTGAAAAAGGTTATTACAGTCGTCAATTTCCGTGCGGAAGAGAAGGAACAGACGCTGACAATAAACGTAGACAATAGAATACCAGACTTTATTATTGGCGACGACCAGCGTTTAGCGCAGGTAATAACGAATTTGATGCATAATGCGGTCAAATTCACGCCGGAAGGCGGACAAATCTGCCTTGATGTACATTTGATTGAAGAAATCGACTTAACCTGCGAATTGCGCATTGAAGTAACCGACAGCGGCATAGGCATATCCGCGCGGCAGCAGAAGAGGCTGTTCAAAGCATTTGAACAGGCGGATAGCGGGATGAGCCGCGAATACGGCGGAACCGGCTTGGGCCTTGTTATTTCAAAAAGCATTGTCGAGATTATGGATGGCAGAATATGGGTTGAATCAGAGCTTGGCAGAGGGTCAAAATTTACCTTTACAGTAAAAGTGCGGCGCGGCGAAAAAGACTCCCGCTCGCTTCCTGCCCCCGGCGTAAACCGGGACGCGTGCGGTGAATTTGCGGAAAAGAGGATGTTGCTTGCCGAGGACATTGAGATCAACCGCGAGATCCTTATAGCGTTTCTGGAAGACACGTGTTTGACGATCGACTGCGCGGAAAACGGCAAAGAGGCGCTGGATATGATTGAAGCGGCTCCCGACAGGTACGACATTGTATTCATGGACTTGCAGATGCCGCAAATGAACGGATATGAAGCAACGCGGCGTATACGGGCATTGCCCGCTTTGCAGGGAAAAAATCTGCCTATAATAGCTCTGACCGCAAACATATTTACGAGCGATATCGAGGAATGTATTGCGGCGGGCATGGACGATCACCTCGGCAAACCACTTGATATTGACAAGATATTAGAGATTCTGCGTAAATATCTAAGATAATACGCAACTACTTAAGAACCCCCTCCCGTCATTGCGGGCTTGACCCGCAATCCCCTGCGGATTTTAAGGGGATTGCGGCTCGGAGAC
>Ga0099364_10010969_pt1 | contig 12423 bp, 8 predicted proteins | sample TergutTh196P3_FD_73070 | JGI IMG/M metagenome (GOLD analysis project Ga0099364, IMG submission 73070) | Microcerotermes parvus P3 segment gut microbial communities from Pointe-Noire, Republic of the Congo - Th196 P3 | ecosystem: Host-associated > Arthropoda: Insects > Digestive system > Gut ... | reverse complement strand
AGCCGGAGGCCCCGGCGGCAGCTGCTGCGGCGGCTGCGGCTGTTGAGGCGAATACGGCGGTAGCGTCGGCAACTACGGCGGCGGCTGCAGCAACGGGTATCGGGCGGGCTCGCGGCGACATCGAGTTCCGCAACGTCAACTTCAGCTTCGGTAAAAACAAAGTTCTCGACGACATAAACTTCCATATACGCCAGGGCGAGACATACGCGCTCATGGGCGAAACCGGCAGCGGCAAGACAATCATCGCGGAGCTGATTACGCGTTTTTACGATGTAAAGCAGGGCGCCGTCCTGATCGACGGGACCGATGTCAAGAAATGGGACCTCCGCGCCCTGCGCTCGTCGATTGGCATGACGACGCAGGAAACGTTCCTGTTCTCCGAAACAGTGGACGGCAACATCGCATACGGCGACCCGGAGTTGCCCGAAGAGGAAGTGTTAAGGTTCGCAAACATCTCTGCGGCTCAGTTCGTCGGCACGATGAGCGAGGGCTTCAACACAATCATCGGCGAGCGCGGCGTCGGCCTCTCCGGCGGCCAAAAGCAGAGGATCGCCCTCGCCAGGGCGCTGGCCATCAAGCCGAGCATTCTGATATTGGACGACACGACGTCGGCCGTCGATATGGAAACGGAAAAATACATCCAAGAGCAGCTAGATCAATTGGATTTTGAATGCACGAAGCTTATCATCGCCCAGCGGATCTCGTCGGTGAAGAAAGCGGACTGCATACTGCTTATACAGGACGGGCGCATTGCCGAGCGCGGCTCGCACGATGAGCTTCTCGCCGCACGCGGCCTATATTACGATTTGTGGAGAATCCAGACCGGCGCCGACGAGTTGCAACTGGCCGGCCCATACGACGCGACGGCAGACAGCCCGTACGAACCGGCGCCGGACGGCGAAGATATATAGTGTTAGATTGCGGCTCGGGGGCTGCAATGACGTGTAGCGGCTGGGGCCGCAATGACGAGGCGGCTCGGGAGCGCAATGACGAAGCGGCTCAGGGGCCGCAATAACGTGTAGCGGGGACTGGCGCAATGCCGCAGCGAAACACATACGACATAGACGAACGGCTGGAAACACCGTTTAATTTCAAGCATCTGAAGCGCAGTTTGGTATATGTGAAGCCGCGCGCCCACCGGATGCTGCTCGCCCTTTCGCTCTCCTGCACGGCGAGCATACTGTCCCTGACGGTTCCGCGCATCGTCGAACGCGTGATGGACGTCACCGTGCCGAACAAGAACTACGCGGAGCTGTTTTTGCTGGCCGCGCTGGCAGCCGGGGCTATTGTCACCAGCATCCTCCTGAGCAAGACCAGGGCATACATCATGAGCAAGGTCGGCCAGGACATCATCTACGACATCCGCTCGGACCTATTCGCGCATCTGCAGAAGCTCCAGTTTTCGTATTTCGACGACCGCCCCCACGGGAAGATCCTCGTCCGCGTGGTCCAGTACGTAAACTCCGTCTCCAACATATTGAGCAACGGCCTGATCGACTTCATCCTTGAGATATTCAACCTGGTCTTCATCGTCATATTCATGATGTTCACGCACATGCGCCTCTCGCTGGTCGTGCTGGCCGGGCTCCCGGTCCTGTTCACGATCCTCTTCATCATAAAGCCTGCACAGCGCCGCGCGTGGCAGCAGGTCAGCAACAAAAATTCCAACCTGAACGCATATGTGGCGGAAAGCATCAATGGAATGCGCGTGACGCAGATATTTGCCCGCGAGAAAGTGAACTCGGGCATCATGGACAGGCTCGCCAGGAACTCGCGCATCTCATTGATAAAGGCGTCGATGATCTCCAACCTCATATGGGTCTCGGTCGACAACATTTCGCAGATCATCACGGCCTCGCTGTATGTCGTCGGGGTTCTGTTTACGGCGCCCACAGTCAGCTTTGGCACGCTGATCGCGATGAGCAACTATTCTTGGCGCTTCTGGATGCCGATCAACAGGATCGCACAGATATACAACGACTTCATCAATACTATAGCGTACCTGGAGCGCATCTTTGAGACAATGGACGAAACGGTGCTGATAGACGACGCGCCGGACGCATACGAGCTGCCGGAAATTCGCGGCAACGTCACGTTCGAGAACGTGACGTTCGGCTACGAGAGGGGCAGCGAGGTGCTGCACGATGTGAGCTTCGACATACCGGCTGGCATGAGCGTCGCACTGGTCGGCCCTACCGGCGCCGGCAAGACCACCATCGTCAACCTGCTGTCCAGGTTCTACGACGTGTCGGGCGGGCGCATCCTCATCGACGGCCACGACATATCGAAGGTGAAGCTGGCGTCGCTGCGCGGGCAGATGGGGATCATGCTGCAGGACAGCTTCATCTTTTCCGGCACGGTGGCGGACAACATCCGCTACGGGCGGCTGGACGCCACGCAAGAACAGATAGAAGCTTCGGCGGCAGTCGTCCACGCTGACGAATTTATAAGCCGTATGGAGGCGAAGTACGAGACGGAGATACAGGAACGCGGCAGCCGCCTCTCGCAGGGGCAGAAGCAATTGCTGAGTTTCGCCCGCACGATCATATCCGACCCGAAGATATTGATACTCGACGAGGCCACGTCCTCCATCGACACCAAAACGGAGGCCTACGTGCAGGAAGGCATCAACTACCTGCTAAAGGGCCGCACCTCATTCATCATCGCGCACCGCCTGTCCACCATCAGGCACTGCGACCGGATCATGTACATCAAGGACCACGGCATCAGCGAGTACGGTACGCATGAAGAGCTGATCGACAAAAAGGGCGACTACTATGAGCTCTACACCTCGCAGTTAATGGAGCTGTGAGGCGTAGCTTTTTGTTTGTGGCCTGTTGCTTATGATTTTTTGTTTATGTCCTGTGCCTTTTGACTTTGTACGTGTTGATATTGAATTGTTGTATACCCTTAGCCAATGCGTATTGCCCTTTAGTCTCTGCATTGCCCGCTTTGTACCGCAATGCCCGCATAACCCCGCAATGCCCGCATAGTCTCAACATTTCCCGAATTGTTTCTATATTGCTCTCATTGCCTCTGTATTGGAACTTTTATATCATATATAATATCTATATATATTTATATTCTTTATATTCTTTATATTCTAATATCAGGAGGATTTGATATGGGCTTTCCTACTACGACTGTCGGCGGGCTGGAAGTGTCCCGCATGATCATGGGCACCAACAACATCATGGGCGGATCGCACCGCACCAAGGCGCGCGACATGCACATCAAAAGCTTCAACAACGAAGCCGGCGCGGTATGCGAGATTGTCGAAACATACTTGTCATACGGGGTCGACACGATCATCGGCGGCATGTCCAACTCGAAGTTCGCCATGGACGGCGTCCGCATGGCGCAGGAGAAGACAGGGAAAAAGGTCAAGATCGTCGAGCTGTCCGTGTTCGACGTCTCCAACACAGCCGAGGCGCGCGCGGAGGCAAAGGCGCACATCAAAAAATGCGCCGACAGCGGCGTGGACATATGCCTGCCGCTGCACATGGTCGTAGAAAAGCTCGTCAACAAGGGCGAGGAGCGCATCGACCGCATCGAAGACTATATGTACATGATCCGCGAGTGCGGCATGATCCCGGGGCTGAGCGCCCACATGCCGGAGGTCATCCTGTACGCGGACGCCAATGGCTATGACGTTGAAACGTACATACAGATATACAACGCCGCAGGCTTTTTGATGCAAGTGGAAGTCGAGTACATAAACAAGGTCATCTGGAACGCCAAAAAGCCGGTGCTTACTATCAAGCCCATGGCTGCCGGGCACCTGAACCCGTTTGTGGGCATGAATTTCGTGTGGAACACCATCCGCGAGCAGGACATGGTCGCCGTCGGCTGCATGACGCCCGGCGAGGTCCACGAAGTAGTGGAGTACTCCCTAGCCGCGCTGGAGCGCCGCCCCCCCGACCTGGAGGGCCGCCTGTACCAACAAAGCAAAAAATAAAACAACACCCATGTTGGCATTTTACCCCGCGCCCACGCTGTCAACTATACTCCGCGCCTATGCTGTCAACTACGCTCCGCGCCCATGCTGTCACATATGCCCCGTACCCACGTTGTCACATATGCCTTCACCTGTGTTGCCACATATGCCTTAACCTGTGTTGTTAAATTTGCTCCAAACCCGTAGGGACGAACAGTGTTCGTCCGCATGTAATGTTTTTCTTTATAGTGTAGTTATATATATAGACAGAAAAATTAAAAGGGGGACTAAAAATGAATACCAACAAATTGATGCGCAATCCAACAAAGCGGTCTTTCGCTGCGCGCGCCAGTTGCGTGCTTTTCGCAGCGCTGCTTTTGCTGCTGCCGGGCTGCAGCGCGCCCGCAGGGGGCAGCAACTCGGCGCCGGAATACGCGATGGAAACGACGGTGGCGGCGGCGGCGACGACAATGCCGGCAACAATGCCTCAAACGCAGCTTGTGGCGATGAACTACGACATGAACGAAGAGCTTGACTGGGATGACGCGAGCGGAGGGGGCGGCGGCGCTTACGCGGACGACGGCCAGGCGCGGGTCCGCAAGGAAATAAAGAACGTGAATTGCAGGCTGCTGGTCAAGGACGTAATGGCGACCTATAATAGCGTCGCAGGTATTGTGAACAGCCTGGGCGGCTACGAGTTCAGCAAGTCCGAGTCGCGGCGCGGCGAGTCCATCTATTTAAACATCACCATCAAGCTGCCCCCGGAAAACCTTGAAGAGTTCGAGCGGCAACTGCGTTCCTCCACAGGCGATAACGCCATCAGCCACTATAACATGTTCAGCGACGACATCACGTCCATGTATTACGACACGGCTTCCCGCCTGGAGAGCATGAGGGCGTCGATGGAACAGTACATGGCGCTGATCGAGCGGGCCAGGAATGTTTCGGACATGCTGGAGATCCGCCGTGAAATCACGTACCTGCAGGCTGACATTGACAGCTTGCAAGGGCAGATCAACATGTGGAACATGCTGGTCGGCTACGCTACAATCGACATGGCCATCGAGCGTGAGTCCGACCCGCTGGCGCAGACGCGCAGCCAGCAGTGGAGCTTCAACACGCCATCCGAGATCTTCAACGCAATGGGCAACGGCTTCATAGCGACCGGCAACGCCGTGTACCAATTCATAATAGGCCTTTTCGTGATAATCGTGAGCCTAGTGCCCGTGCTTGTACCGGCCGGTATAATACTGCTTATCGTTTTGCGCATTAACAAAAAAAGAAAAGCCAAAAAGGAAAAAGATGGCGGGCCCGCCCCGGCGCGGAGAGGAAAATATACCAAAACGCCTCTACCGCAAATCGGAACGCCCGGCAGTCAAGGCGAAATGCCCAAATTAATGGACGATGCGAACAGCCAAACCAACGACGAAGCGGCGCCTGATACGGAAGACTCCGATGTTAACAACGACACTCCCCCGACAGACCCCGCCGAATAAGAACGGCGCACTAATTTCATTAACAATCCGCTCACCTATAAGCCCCTGCCCAATCCGATAAACATCGATCGGGCAGGGGCTTACCGATACCGTTAAACAATGTAGGGCGAACGCCCCGTCTGCACCTAGTAGAGCGGGCTTACCTATACTGTTAAACAACGTAGGGCAGGGGCTTGCCCCCGCCCTACGTTTTATACTACGTTGCTCATATTTCATTGTTCGGATGATGTTCTGCTGTTGCAATTACACTGCTTGTGCCTACTAATGCGCAGGCGAGCGCGGCGAAGGCTTCGTGGCCCAGCGACTCGCCCCTCGCGCCGGTCGGGATGCCCGCCAGCGCGAGCGCGCCCTCCGCTTCCGCGCGGCCCGGCGCCAGCCCTGCGAACACCAGACTGTTCGCCAGGGTCTTCCTGCGGCGGGCGAACGCGGCCCGCACGACGCGGAAGAACATTTGCCGCAGGGCCTCTACGGCTTCAACGGCTTCCGCAGCCTCACTGGCTTCCCCGGCATCCCCCGCAAACAGCGGCCGGCTGCGCGGCTCCAACGCCACGACCGCAGACTCTACGCCGGGCTGCGGGACAAAGCAGTGGGGCGAGACGGAAAAGCATTTTTTCGGTACGTAAAAAGACTGCGCGAACACGGACAGCATGCAGTAGTCGGCCGTAGACGGCTGCGCCGTCAATTTGCGGGCGACCTCCTTCTGCATCATGAGCACCGCTTTGTCGACGAATGCCAGTTCCTCGAAAAGCCTCGTCATAATGGGCGTGGATATGTAGTACGGCATGTTAGAAACAAGGACGACACGCCGAGGGGAGGCTCCCGCCGGAACCAGTGAGCGTGCGGAGACTTTCAAGATGTCCGCGCAGATAAAATGAAAATTGGGGTAGCGGGACATCGCAGTGCATATAGCGCCCGCAAGGCGGCGGTCGATCTCCACCGCCGTCACGGCGCCCGCCCGTTCGCACAGGCGCCCGGTCAACGCGCAAGCGCCGGGCCCGACCTCGATTACATGGTCGCCCGGCGCCAGTTCAGCTAAATTAACAATTTGTTCGGCGATGCTATCGTCCGTTAAATAATACTGCCCCAATGACCGCTTTGGTACTATTTCCCTATTTTTGATAGCCGCTTTTATGTCAATCAATAATATAGACTTTTGCTTTGCGGACGCCGAACTGCAGCAGCTTTTCGCGCGACGCGTCAAAGTACAGGTCGACCTTTTTGCCCTTGATCTTGCCGCCGGTATCGGCTGCGACAGCAAAACCGTAGTCCTCGACCCCCTCGTCCAGAATTTCTATATACATCTTCGTGCCCAGCGGTATGACGCTTGGGTCCACGGCGACGAGTCCCTCCCGCGCAACCTCGCCGGACTTCGTTATGCCAAACCCCGGATCGCCCGGCCGCTTGCCCGTGTCCTCGTACGAGGACGTGTAAGCGGTGCACTTGACGTCTATAACTTTGGAATATGTAAACTCGACGCCGCCCTTGCCGGTCCTCGTGCCGGTCGAGCCTTGCTCGATGATGCCGCTGACAGCCTCGGTAATGACTTCTTCTTTAACGGCTGTTTTGCTGATTTGGACGCCGTTTTCATATGTGAGCAGGTACTCGATGCGCTTGAGCCCGTCGGAACTGTTGCGTATCACTTTTGACTGCCCGCCGGTGATCTCCGGATTGTCGCGGTACACAATCTTCGCGGGTATCTTAACCTCTTCGTATATTGTCTTTTGCGTGACGCGCTTAACCTCGATATACAAGTCGGAATCGATGGTGCCGTCAAGATACGCGCCCGTTATTTTGTCGTCCCCTGATATGAATATACCGTTTTCGGCAAACAGTTCAGAGACTTTCTTGCTGACTGTCTGGAACACATGGCGATCGCCGTAGTATATGACCTTAACGGTGTACAAGGGCGCCTCGGGTTCGTTGGCGGGCGGTTGGCTGCCTGAACCGCGCGTTCCGCCCGAATCGGCGCCAGGCGCCGCGCCGTCGGGATCGCCCGTTCCGCCCGGCGCGTCCGCGTGGCCCGCAGAACCTGTGGGCACGGGAGGATCCGCAATATCCGCCGATCCCTCATGATCCGCCACACCTTCCGTATCGTCCTCCCCGTCCTCCCATCGGTAGGCCGGGTTGTCTTCGCCGTCGCCTGGCCGCTCATACTGGCCATCCTGCGCCGTGGCGTCAGCGCCCTGCGCCGAGGCGTCACCCAGCAGCGACAAATATGACGCAGAGTAGCCGCCTGCCGGTTGCAACTGCCAAGACCTATTATTCGACGCAAAGAAGCCGCCGGTGATATCGCTATCCCCTGCGGCTAACAAATCGTATGCAGCTTGTTCCCCGTGCTCGTCGGGCTCTCCGCCGGTAGCAAACGGAACGGCGCCATGCGCGCCGCCCATGGCGTTGACGGAGGCTACCAGACTATAGCTGCGCCCCGTGCTCTGATACCACTGGCCAGCGCCGCGCCCAAAAATGAGCGCGAAAACCAGCACGACGCAAAGCAATATGATTTCATGTGTTTTGACCCTGGCCCTAAATTTTCGAACCAGTCTGTACACTAAATCGTACCCCGTTTCACAAGTGTAAACTTAATACTACTCCGATTTGCATGCAATGTCAACCGTTTTAGGCCATTTTGCGGTATAAAACCTTAAAATACTGTATAAAATCCAAAAAATCGGGTGGAAACAACCGGATAATATAAACTTTTTTGCGTTTTTCAACAAAAAACGCAAATAATATACCCGACAAGACTATAATTTCTGGACGATTCTGATTATTTCCCAATCATTTGCTTCTTTTTTATAGTTCATTAGGAAAAACAACTGGTTTTCGCCCGTGTTAAAGATGCTTTCATCCAAATCGTCCGTATATATGTATTCGTATTCGGCCATCGCTTCAAGCACAGCGCCGGCCGTTAGATAGCTGTTAACGTCAAACGGATCGGCCGCTTCGTCCTCGTCGTCCTCGCTGTCGCCGTCGTCGCCCTCGCCGTCTTCGTCGCCCTCGCTGTCCTCGTCGCCATCCAGGCCCTCATCGGCGCCGCCTTCCGAGCCTTCCGGATCATCCGGGCCGTCCGCTTCTTCCGAGCCTTCTGAACCATCCACGCTTCCCGCGCCGTCCAGGTCGTCCGCGCCTTCCGCGTCTACCCCGTTTGGTATACCTGCTACGCCAGATTCGCCCGCGCCCTGCTCCCTTGCGCCGGGATCGCCCCTGTCGGGATCGCCATTGTCAATACTGTCCCTGTCGGGATCGGCGCCGTTTCGATCGGCGCCGTTTCGATCGCTACCGTCGCGATCAACACCGTCTATATCGGCACCCTCGGGATTATCGCCGTCAAGATCGCCCCTGTCGGGATTGTCGCCGTCGGCATCTTCCCCGTCGGTGCCGTCCCCTTCGCCTGCGTTTTCAGCCGCCGCCTTCATCTGTTCGAGCAGCTCGTTCGCCGCCTCCGCCTCGATCCTCGCCGCCTCGGCCCTTGCCTCGGCTTCGGCTAGCGCCTCTGCCACCACCCGCCGTTTATCGAGCGATTCGGAAAACAGTTCCATCGAGCGCGGCGTTATCAAATCCACCACAACGGCTATCACCAAGTCGCTGTCGATGGACTCCGGTATCCCGCGCGTCATGACATCCAGAGACTTGACCTCGATCATGCCGACCTGTTTTTCGTAATATGCCCGAAACTCGCTGAGGACCATGGACGTATACACATTGTCAATGCCCCTGTTAAACCGCGCGTACGATTTTTCGTAATCGCCGTTGTTGATAAAAGTGATCCATTCGCTGGCCTGTTCGCCGACCAGCCCCACGTCCAGCCCCTGCTTTAGCTTGTTAATCAGATCCTCGCGCCTGCCCAGCAGTTCGTCGCGATCGACCACTGCTTTGTCGAGGGAGATGAGCGACTCGTCTTTAGCATCCCCCTGCTCCCGGAGCGTGGCAATCTGTTCAATTAAATCGGACGTCCTGCGCTCCAGATCGCCGATGCGATCGACCTGGGTGGCTATCGTCGCAGATTTTGCCGTCATTTCCTGTTCGAGCTCGCGTGTGCCGATATCGGTGTTTTCTTTTTGGATCAATAGATAGTTGAACCCTATAAATACGCATATAAATATGGAAAAGAACACGGCCAATATAATTTTTTTTACCATAAATGTCGCCATGCGTGAACTGTGCATAATTAGCCATTAATTATGCATGGCACCGCGCCACAAATCCACCCTTTCTAACATTATTAACGCTAACCACCCCTATATTGCCTATGGTATCGAAAAGAGCCTTTTGGCGTTTTCTGCGGTAACTTGCGCGATATATTCTTCCGATCGGCCCCTGATTTCCGCCATCCGCCGGGCGATGACGCCCAGCTTGGTGGAATCGTTCCTCCGGCCCCGGAAAGGCGCCGGCGACATGTACGGGCAGTCCGTTTCAAGCAACAGCCGGTCGGGGGGCACATACGCTGCCGCCTCCGATATATCTTGGCTGTTCTTAAATGTAATAGCGCCCCCAAACGCGATATAAAAATCAATATCCACCGCCCGCTCCGCCAGGCGGCGGTCGCCCGTGAAGCAGTGCAGTACCCCGCCGCGCAAATGCTGCCTGTGCGCCCGCAGCATGTCCATCACATCGTCGTGGGCCTCCCTGTCGTGAATAATGACAGGGACCTTGAGCCTGCCGGCCAATACGAGTTGCCTTTCGAACACTTCCCTCTGCTTGCCCCTCGGCGAATAATCGTAATGGTAGTCCAGCCCGATTTCCCCCAGCGCAACCGCCTTTTCACCATCCAGCAGCGCTGTTAGCGCGCCTTCGAAGCCCGGCGGCGCGTCTGCGGCGGCATGGGGGTGTATGCCTGCAGCATACCACATAAAAGCGTAGCACGCCGAGAGATCGCGGCCTACCTCCGAACTGGCCAAATCGCTGCCCGCGTTGACGACGTGCGCGACGCCGCTATCCGCAAGGGACATAAGCACTGCGTCCCTGTCGTCATCGTAGGCCGCGTCGTCGTAGTGCGCATGCGTATCAATGAACATTGTAATTATGCGCCCGCAGCGCCAGCCGCTTTCAACGCCTCCAACGCTTCCAAGGACTTTTCCACGTCAATGCGCGGGAAAATCGCGCCACCCGGCTCGGCTACGGCGCCGACGGGGTACCCGCCCCAACGCTTTGCGCTGTCCCAGTCCGCGAGCAGCGCGGCGTCCAGGCCGATTTGCTTAAAGATAAGGCTCGGCGCGCGCGTCATATAAGGCTGTAGCAGTATAGCTGTTATCCTCAGGCTCTCCATCAGGTTGTATAGCACGCGCGATAGCCTGCCTTTTTTGGCGTCGTCGCGCGCCAATAACCATGGTGCGGTCTCGTCAATATATTTGTTCGTCCTGGAAACCAACGTGAAAATCTCCGTCAGCGCGTTGCTGAACCGAAGATTGTCCATATACTCTTCCACTCTGCCGCAGGTCCCCGATGCCAGCTCGATCAGTTCGCGATCGTATTGCAAGCCATCTTCATTGTTATCGCCGACGCTGTCATCGTTGCCGCCGCCATCGCTTCCGTCGCCACCTACGCCACTCGGCAGCAGCCCGCCAAAATATTTCGCCGCCATGGCGACGGTCCGGCTGAGCAGGTTGCCCAGATCGTTTGCCAAATCGGAGTTTATCCTATTTATAAGGGCCGTGTTGGTAAAGTCCCCGTCCAGCCCGAATGGGATCTCCCGCAACAGGAAATAGCGGATGGCGTCCACGCCGTACATATTGATGAGAGCCTTCGGATCGACGACATTTCCCCGGGATTTCGAAATCTTTACGCCGTCCATGTTGAGCCACCCATGGCCGAATACCTGCTTTGGGAGAGGCTCGCCCAGCGCCATCAAAATGGCCGGCCATATTATCGTATGGAACCGGACAATGTCCTTGCCGACAAACTGGATGTCAGCTGGCCAGTACTTTTGGTACAGCGAGTCGTCCTCCTCGCGGAAGCCGAGATCGTTGATATAATTGGTTAGCGCGTCCACCCAGACATATATCACATGCGCCTCGTCAAACGGCACGCGTATCCCCCAGTCGAGCGTCGTCCGCGATACGCTGATGTCTTCGAGCCCCGGCAGCAAAAAGTTGTTCAGCATTTCGTTGCGGCGCGAAACCGGCTGTATAAAATCGGGATGCGATTCGATGTAATCGATTAGCGGACGGCAATACTTAGAAAGACGGAAAAAATAGCTTTCCTCCTTCGCAATATCGACGCTTCGCCCGCAGTCAGGGCACAGCCCATCGTCCGTCAGTTGGGTCTTTGTCCAGTACGACTCGCATGGGATGCAGTACCACCCCTCGTACTCGCCTTTATATATGTCGCCCTTGTCGTACAGGGCTTGAAAAATCCGCCGCACGCACCGGATGTGGCGTTCGTCCGTGGTCCTGATAAACGCGTGCTCGGATATCTCAAAGGCTTCCCAGAGGTTCTTTATGCCCTCGACAATCGGGTCCACGTATTCCTTGGGCGTGACGCCCCGAAGATCCGCGTTTTGCTTGATCTTCATGCCGTGCTCGTCGGTGCCCGTCAAAAAACGCACGTCGTAGCCGCGCAGCCTTTTGTACCGGGCGATGGCGTCCGATGCAACTGTCGTGTACGCGTTGCCGATGTGCAAATCGTTGCTCGGGTAGTATATTGGGGTCGTCACATAGAACGTCCCCATTTCAAGCGAATGCGCGAAATGTTGTTCATGCGAATGCGCGGGTTGGGGTTCGCGCTGGCGCCCCGCGTCGTTAAGAGCTGACAAATGCTTCCATCCCTTCGTCCCGCCTATCACATAAACCGGCGGGTTTTTGTTTACATATTTTACTATACATCAAGCAAACAAGTCAAAAACCTTGATTATGTGCCTCACCGGGATGACCTCGATGTGCGCGGCGTCGCCTGTAAATTTCTTGCCCCCAACGCTCGTACCGCCGCCACCGCTGCCCACACCACTCATGCCGCTTCCTCCGCCGCTGCCTATTCCACTACCCATGCCGCCGC
>Ga0099364_10010968_pt1 | contig 12423 bp, 11 predicted proteins | sample TergutTh196P3_FD_73070 | JGI IMG/M metagenome (GOLD analysis project Ga0099364, IMG submission 73070) | Microcerotermes parvus P3 segment gut microbial communities from Pointe-Noire, Republic of the Congo - Th196 P3 | ecosystem: Host-associated > Arthropoda: Insects > Digestive system > Gut ... | reverse complement strand
GAGGTAAATGAAACGCCAAACATGATTGCAGGATATTATAATGGTGTACGTTCCATAGACCCTTTCTTTAATGAAAGGGGTGCCTATCCTATGAACTGGCATGATGATGGTACAGGTAGGCTTGTTTACGGTTCCATAACCCAGCAAGCCAGGGAGACTCTTGTTTTACTTAGAGATATGTACTCAAGAGGACTTATCGCGAGGGATTTTGCAACCCGTGACGGTAATGCTTCTATAGCAGCGGGATTCCCCGGAGTGGTTGTTGGTCCCTGGTGGTCTTATGGCTGGCCTCTTTACAGTACCGTACAGAACAACTCCAATGCCCATTGGAGGATCTATTCCTATACCAGCTCTGTAAACGGCAGGTTCAACACCAGGCAGCAAAACTTTAACAATGTATGGCATGTGGTACGCAGGGGACATCCAAATCCCGAAGCCCTGATTAAGCTTCTTAGCTTACATGCGGAGTTCCAGAGTTCCAATGAAGCACCTACCCTTACGGATGTAGAAAAGAGGCAATTACAATTTTCACTCCCCGACAGCATATTCGAAGCCTACAGGGGAAGATCGGGTTTTGACTGGGGTGCGTGGCCTACCAGGCTTACCCTAAGATTCAACGACCATATAGTTCGCCAAGCTAATATTCTTAGGACGCAGCTGGAAGAATACAGAAGGGGAGCACGTAATTTTGGTGAAGGAGAACTCTTAAATTTTGAAGCTTATTTAGCCTATGAAGCCGGTGATCGCAGTGATCTTACTCAAAACCGTACCATGGCTCTTAGAGGAAGATTCCTGCAGGCAGAGGTTTCGCCTAATATGAACGTGATGCCAATTTTTTACCCTTCAATTACACCAACCATGCAGGCTCGCTGGTCACATCTGCAAGACATGGAGATACTGGCTTACACCAGGATCATAATGGGACAGGAACCTATAACCTACTTTGATACCTTTGTTAGAGACTGGCTTGCCCAGGGGGGTACAACCATAACTGAAGAAGTGAATCAACAGTTTAGAAATAGATAAACATAACAAGGAGTATGAAAAATGAACAAAGTCTACAAACTTTTAACGATTGCCACCATAATGGCACTGATGGCGGCTATCCCTATCTTCGCAGGAGGCGGCGGACAGCAGACCGAAGCAACCCGCGCAACTGCAGTTGGGCCTAATCCATGGAACGCAAGGTATACCACCCCTGTAACTCTTACATTTGGCAGGGATGGAGCTAGCTATCAGTGGGGTGCCGGAGAATTTTTTGATAACAGTATTTATAGCCAGTACATCAAGGATACCCTGAACATCGAAGTAAGAATGGCCTGGATAGCAGGCGATGACTTGGCACAGCGTATAACCCTGGCTATTGCCAGCGGAGACCTACCGGATGTAATGTTCGTAAATAACCGACTGCAGCTTGAGCAGCTCTTCCAGGGCAATATGGTTACGGATATGACGGGACTCTTTAACACATATGCCAGCCCTGTATACAAAGCTATGGTCGATTCCTTTGGGGGGCTTGAACAAGCTATGTCCACTGCCTTTCACAATGATCGGCAGTTGGCATTTGCCAACCTTAACCCTGGTAATCAGGATCAATTGTTCTGGATTCGGGAAGACTGGCGGCTCCAGTTAGGACTGCCGGAACCCAGAACTACCAATGATTTTATATCTCTGGCGGATGCTTTTGTAAGAACCGATTTAGCCGGTAACAGGCAGACTATCGGTTTTGAGGTTAATGGCGGTACAAGCATGATAGCTGGTCATTATAACGGTGTGCGCTCCATGGATCCCTTCTTTAATGAGAGAGGAGCCTATCCAATAAACTGGCACGATGACGGCACAGGAAGGCTTGTTTACGGTTCCATAACCCCTCAGGCAAGAGAGACTTTGATTTTACTCAGGGATATGTATGATAGGGGACTTATTGCCAGAGATTTTGCTACCAGGGACGGTAACGCTTCTATTGCGGCAGGTTTCCCCGGTGTGGTGGTAGGCCCCTGGTGGACATGGGGCTGGCCCCTCTACCAAACGATAGATAACAACCCCAATGCTGTCTGGAAGGTCTATCCATATACCAGTTCTGTAAATGGAAGGTTTAACACCATGCAGCAAAATTTTAACACAACATGGCATGTGGTACGCAGGGGACATCCAAATCCCGAAGCGCTTATAAAGATTTTGAATTTACACGCCGAGTTTATGATTTCAGATGGCGCCCAGTCCCTTACAGATGCCGAAAAGAGGGAATTACAATATTCCTTACCGAACGAAATATTGACCGCCTATATGGGAAGAACAGGCTTTGACTGGGGTTCATGGCCCACCAGGATTCAACTCTCCTTTAACGATATTATAGTCCGCATGTCCAATATTCTTACTATCCAGTTAGGAGAATACAGAAGAGGGGCTCGTAATTTCGGTGGTGTTGAATTAGAAACTTTTGAAAATATTTTACGTTTCGAAGCCGGTGACCATAGCCGTGGCCCACAGTTTAGCTATATGGACTTCCGAGGCAGGCAGCTCCAGGCGGAAGTTTCACCTACCATGAATGTAATGCCCATTTTCTACCCCTCTATTACACCCACCATGAGTACACGATGGGCACACTTGCAGGACATGGAAATACTGGCTTACACCAGGATCATAATGGGACAGGAACCTATAACCTACTTTGATGCTTTTGTCAGAGACTGGCTTGCACAGGGAGGCGCAGCCATTACCGATGAAGTAAATCAGCAGTACAGGAACAGGTAATACAGTCTGCCAATGACAAGGGGAATTAATAAGAGGAGGATGCTATGAGGAATAAGCGGAACGAATGGACATACCGGATGATGGTTTTACCAGGACTGGTGTTTCTGTTACTGTTTTCTTACGCACCAATGTTCGGTATAGTCATAGCTTTTCAAAATTTTATACCGGCTTTAGGCATATTTGGTTCCCCTTTCATTGGTCTTGGTAATTTCCGTTTTATGTTTGACCTCCCGGTGGTGGGACAGGTATTTTTTAACACCGTATTTATCGCTTTACTCAAAATAATTGCAGGGCAGATAGTACCAATAGTTTTTGCAATCTTACTCTCGGAAGTTACAAGGCTTTGGTTTAAAAGGACGGTTCAAACTATAGTGTACCTGCCGCACTTTCTTTCCTGGGTTGTACTTGGAACAATTTTTACACAGATGTTAGGATTAAACGGAGTAGTTAACGCAATTATTATGGCCATGGGAGGAGAGGCAATACAGTTTCTGGGAGATGGTCAGTGGTTTAGGTCAATCATTATTATTACAGATGTCTGGAAAGGCTTTGGATTCGGAACCATAATATACCTGGCAGCGATCCTTGCCATTAATCCCAACCTTTATGAAGCTGCCACTATAGACGGGGCAAACAGGTTTCAGCGTATTATGCGTATAACAATTCCCTGTATGGCTCCCACTATAGTACTTATGGCAACCTTGAGTCTGGGAGGTGTTCTGAATGCAGGGTTCGATCAGATCTTTAATATGTATAACCCGCTTGTCTACCATACCTCTGATATAATAGATACATACGTGTACCGCATAGGACTAATTAGTATGCAGTACGGGCTTTCAACTGCTGTTGGACTCCTCAAGTCGCTTGTGTCAAGCGTTCTAATTGTGCTGTCTTATACTCTTGCATATAGATTTGCAGGGTACAGGATTTTTTAGGGGGAGACCATGAAAAAACGTAAGCGCTTTAGTCTTTCAAACACCATTATTTATGGGGTTTTAGCATTTGCAGCTTTAATTTGTCTTGCCCCAATAATTAATATTGTTGCAATTTCTTTCAGTGAAGCTTCTGCTGCAATTGCAGGAGACGTGTTTTTCTGGCCTGTAAGGCCCACCATTGCATCATACAACAGGATCATAGCCGACAACACCTTTTCGCGTGCCTTTACTATATCTGTATTAAGGGTGGTTTTAGCTCTTTTAATCTCAATACCTGTTCTTGTGATAATGGCGTATGCACTATCTAAAAATAAAAAAGCTTTTCCTGAACGTAATATTATTATGTGGGTTGCGCTATTTACCATGCTTTTTAACGGAGGCTTAATACCAACCTATATGGTTTATAGAAGTTATGGGCTTGTGAACAGCTTTTGGGCTCTGGTGCTACCCATGGTGATGAATGTCTGGAATATGATAATTATGATGAATTTTTTCCGTGGAGTACCCCATGAACTTGAAGAAGCTGCACTGGTGGATGGTGCCGGGGCACTTAGGACATTGGTACAGGTATATTTGCCAGTAAGCCTTCCCATGCTTGCCACCATCACCCTTTTTACTGTGGTAAACCACTGGAATGATTTTTTCATGGGTTTAATATACATAAATGATCCAAGGGATTTTCCAATACAGACATATATACGTAGTCTTACTTTAACAGTAGATCTAAGCACAGTTTCTGACCCAAGAGAAATGGCGGAGCGAATGCGTATGAACTCTATAACTTTTAACGCAGCTAAAATTGTAATTTCTATGGTGCCTATTGTTTGTGTATATCCCTTTTTACAACGCTATTTTGTTAAGGGTCTGGTACTTGGAAGCGTTAAAGAGTAAGACCTTCATTACTTATATATTGATAGGAGATATTGTTAATGAAGAACGGAACTTGCTGGCTTGATACTGATGGAAAACCCATACAGGCTCATGGCGGATGTATAATCAACCATGAAAATCGATTTTACTGGTATGGCGAAAATAAGGGTGTAAAAACGGAAAACAATAGGGTTGAATTTGCCGGTTTTTGCTGTTATTCCTCCACTGATATGCGTTCCTGGAAGAATGAGGGTGTAGTTCTCAAAGCATTACGTGAAAACGGGCATGACTTAAATCCTGATAATGTGGGTGAACGTCCCAAAGTGTTATATAATAAAAAAAACCGACAGTTCATTATGCTATTTCATCTCGATCACCGGGGATATAATTATGCAAGGGTAGGCGTTGCTGTTGCAGATAAGCCTACCGGACCCTTTGAATACAAATATAACCTTCGTCCTGCCGGCAGGGACAGCAGGGATATGTTTTCATTTGTGGATGATAATGAAAAAGCATATCTAATTTGTAGCAGTGACTGGAATAGCACTACTCTTATTTGTACCTTAAATGATTCTTACACTGATCTTGAAGGCCCAGTTAGACCGGCTTTTGCAGAACAGTATCGGGAAGCTCAAGTATTAATTAAAGAAAAAGACAGGTATTATATGTTTTCTTCCGGCTGTACAGGCTGGGCACCAAATTCAATGCTTTATGCCGTCTCAAATTCCCCTATGGGGGTCTGGAAACTTGTTGACAATCCATGCAGTGGGCATGATTATCGAAAAACTTTTTTTGGGCAGACAGCCAATGCTTTCAAGTTAAACGGTCAATGGTACATCATGCTTGACCATTGGAAGCCTGATGACCTTGGTAGTTCTGGCTACAGTTTCCTTCCAATTCATATTGACGGTGATTATGTCGAAATTCCATGGGTTGAAGAATTTTAAATAATCAACATCTTTGAGGGGGTGCTGTTTTCATGAAACCGACACTTTTAGCCCTTGCTGCTGGTGAAAAACTGTGGGATAAAGAATGAAAGTATTAGTTATTGGTGGAGCAGGATATATTGGAAGCCATGTAGTCCGTGAATTACTGGATCATGAGCATACCGTTACCGTATATGACAACCTTTCCAGCGGCTTGCGGGAAAATCTATTTGCAGAAGCAAGATTTATCCATGGCGACATTATGGACTCAATGGCATTAAGCAGAACAGTCGTGGAGGGGTTTGATACTATTGTCCATCTTGCCGCTTCAAAGGCCGCAGGTGAATCTATGATCAAGCCGGAAGTTTATTCTCTTAATAATATTAGCGGTACTGTTAATGTTCTTAACGCAGCTTCGGTAGCAGGGATAAAGCATATTGTGTTTTCTTCCAGCGCCGCTGTCTATGGTGAACCGAAATATTTGCCTATAGACGAAAAACACACGAAGGATCCCACAAATTTTTATGGGTTTACCAAACTGGAAATAGAACGCTTATTGGTATGGTATGAAAAACTAAAGGGTATCAGATTCGCAAGTCTACGTTATTTTAATGCCGCAGGTTATGATGCTAAAGGGCGTATTACAGGTAAGGAGCTCAATCCTGCGAACCTTATTCCCATTATCATGGAAGCTGCAAGCGGCAGCCGCGCAGAGATTCAAGTTTATGGTAATAATTATGATACACCAGATGGAACATGCATCAGGGATTATATTCATGTGAACGATTTGGCTACTGCACATGTAAAAGCTCTTGATTATATCAGCAAGGAGGATGAGAGTATTGCGGTAAACCTGGGAACCGGAACAGGTATATCGGTACTTGAAGTAATTGAAGCAGCCCGTATAGTAACCAGACAAGAGATACCTGTTAAAATAACAGATCGTAGAGTGGGAGATCCTGCAAGGCTTGCCGCTTCAGCAGATCTTGCTATGGAAAAATTGGGTTGGGAAGCACAATATTCCGATATGAAGACGATAATTAAGACGAGCTGGGAAGTCTATCGAGTACACAAATGACCATAGACAATGTGCTTAAAGCTCTTTCATCGGATGAAACACATGAAATTTTTTCATGTCTATACGGAACAGAGCAGAAAATTATTAATGAACAGAAGAAACGATACTCTGATTTAATTGAAATATTCAGAAATCGTTTTGGTGATATGGATGTTCAGGTTTTTAGTTCTCCGGGGCGGACTGAAATCGGAGGCAACCATACTGATCATAACCACGGCAAGGTGCTTGCCGCAAGTGTTCAGCTTGACTGTATCGCAGTTGTTGCGTATGCAGCAGACGGTCTCGTGCATATCTGCGACAGCAAATATAATGAGGATTTTATTATTGACACAGGTGATATAAGTCCTCCAAATAGTGAGAAAGGAGCATATGCCCTTATTCGAGGTATTATTGAAGGTTTTAAAAAAGAGAAGCTTAAGATTGGAGGATTCTACGCTTGTATTACGAGTGATGTAATTCCAGCTTCTGGGGTAAGTTCATCGGCATCATTTGAAATGCTTATTTGCCAGACTATAAATGAACTTTATAATGAAGCAGCTATTTCTATTAGTAAACTATCATGTATTGGACAATATGCGGAAAATGTTTGGTGGGGAAAAGCATCGGGGCTACTTGATCAGATGGCTTGCGGTGTTGGCGGGTTTGTTTCTATTGATTTTATTAACCCAGATGATCCTCTGGTAGAAAAAATTCCCTTTGATTTTAGTAATCAGGGGTATAGTCTAATTCTAGTTAATACCGGCGGCAACCATGCTGAACTTTCTAGTGAATATTCCTCCATACCTAGTGAGATGAAGCAGGTTGCCGGTTTTTTTTCAAAAAACACACTACGTGATGTTTCTATAGAGGACATAATAAAAAATCTTAGTGAACTTCGTACACGGTGCAGCGACCGTGCAGTAATGAGAGCTTTTCATTTTTTGGAAGAAAATTTAAGGGTTAGCAAAGAAATAAAAGCACTTAAGGAAAATGATTTTTATAAATTTCTTAGCCATATTAACGATTCCGGAAATTCATCATGGAAATGGCTGCAGAATGTCTATGTTCCTTCAGATTCTATACAAAAACAGAGTGTATCTATAAGTCTGGCACTAACTGAAATTTTCATTAGCCAACGTGGCTTAATAGGGAAGGCAGCCTGTCGAATACATGGAGGAGGTTTTGCTGGAGTAATACAGGTATTCCTTCCACATGAGCAGGTTGATGCATATAAAAAATGGATGATCGAAGCTTTGCATGTAAAGGATAATCCGGTTTTCGTAATGTCTATAAGACCTTATGGGGTAATAAAAGTTATTTAGTTATACAGAAAATTATTTATAAGTGAAAAATTTAGAGCAAGGAACAATGAGCAAGGGTAGTATCATGAAGGGGTATTAACCTTTCGCAAGTTGCGCCTTGCTCTTTTTATATAAAAATCCTGAAAATTGCGTAAAAGTCGTATTTGAGGCTTCTCCAGACTACCATTTTTCCGATGGAGATGAATCTTCGACCTTCGGTCTTGGTTGTAGTTTAAGAAGGTAATGACGAAAAGCCGGAGATAAAGCCTAAAAAGCCCCCTGTTCCAGCGAAGGGGTCTAAAACCAAACTTGACAAAAAAGGTTAAATGGGCGATATTTAAAGTAGGCGGTAGCCGGAAAAGCCGTATACGCGAGGACGACCCACCGGGTCATGTTTCCCGACTACGGCTTTTTTTATGCCTTGATTTTCAAACTAAAATATCTGAATTTATCAATATCATAAATTGCCTTTCTGGTTGTTAATATAACCTTAAACGGTTGTCCGTTGACTTTACATATACTTTCAAATTTACTAGCGCTTAATATCTTTTTCCTGCCTAAATAGTCAGGGCTTTCATCTATAAAAACTCCATTTTCAAGGAAATAATCAAGTAACTGTACCGCAATAATATGTTCCCGCCTTCTCGATTTTCGCCACCATTCCATAATCCCATCAGCAGACACCTTTATTGGATTTCCTGTGTTTTTATTGGTAAACACCTTCCCTTGAAATTTTTGTCTTGCAATCTGTAGATAGTGGTGTTTTAACTGACCTATAGAGAAATGCTTATCTTCCTCGGTTTCCCCAATTTCCGGGATTGTATCTTCGGGAGTTGTTATCATTGCTATGTAGTATACAGTAATTATAGAAAAATGTCCGTAACCTTGAATTTTGCGTAAAAGTCGTATTTGAGCATTTGCCATACCGCCCTATCTTTTAGGTATGTTAAAACAAGATAAGCCATTGTGTACCCTTATTACCCTGGAAGATTTTAAGGCGGTAATGGGCATTGATGACAGAGATGACAAAATGAGTCGTTTTTGTCTAATAACGGCTACCCATACTATAGAACAGTATTGTAAACGGAGATTACTGCGGAAAAAGAACTTTGAATATATTGGGTATTTTGGGGATATAGAATTGCCCCTGGGGGAGTACCCTGTTACCAGTATACTTGCTTTATATATTTTACTGCCTAAGCAAGAGCCGATGATTTTAGAGCCCGAACTTTACGAAGTAAACCCTTATTCCGGTTCTGACATAGACATTCCCTATAATATTCTTTTATCTCCTGTAATAAAACGATATAGAAACATCTCTGGTTTTAAGGCGGTATATAACTCTGGTTATGCCATGGGGAAAGTGCCGCCTGATTTGGCTTCTGCCTGTCTGGAATTGGCGGCATGGAATATGGCCAGGTATCGTGGGCGGCGTGTAGGTATGACTGGTGTTGTTCGTGGTAATGCTAAGGACGGAGAGCATTTTGAATTGTCCATGCCGGAAAATGTAAGGGCTTTATTAGAGCCTTATCGGAGGAAGGTAATATGAAAACTACCGAAGAATTAATTGAAAACAGGATTATTCAGGCTGTAAAGAAAATGCTTACAGGGGCAGTCAATCAGATATTGGACAAGGCTGAATTTGTAATTCCTATATTGGAATGTGAAGAATATAGTTCGAGTTTTGCTGTTACGCCAATAATTGAATTGTTTAACTGTGAAAGACAGGAAAAAGAAAGAATTATAAGGCTTGATACTTATGCACTGACTATTAGCTTTGAGTTAAACGAAACACAGGATAGTCAGCTACATTGTTACGCTTATTCGGGGGCTTTGGGGAAAGCAATTTATGATGATCCCACCCTTGGCGGTGTGGTGGATAGGGTGAGCATTGCAGGGAAAAAATATATAACGCCAAAAAAGCCTAACTGCGGTGAAAAGTGGGGTTTGATTATTTCTCTTCGGATTTCTGTTGAAGGAATAAACAAATGATGGTTAAAGGCTGTGAATGTACTATCGTTTTAAAAACCATGAATAAGGTGTTTAGTATTCCTTATTTTGAAGAAACCATTAGAAATAATTATATCCTTTTACACGAGGAAGCAAGCATAGAAGGGAATGGGGTATGTAAGGCAATTCAAAAGAATGTAGGGGTTACCGGCTGTATAGTAACTCCTTTATCAATAAAGACAGTTCCATTTTTACTTTACCTTGCTTTGGGGTCAGCTAAGGAAGGAGAGTTCCTTCATGTATATAAAGATTTGTATAAGTACAGGATAAATCTTACTCCTTATGAGCTCACTGAAAGTTTTGATTTAATTCAAAATAGAGATGGTTCAAAACGGCGTTATGACAACTGTGGAGTGGATGGATTTGAAATGAGGTTTGAGAGGGAAAATGCTGTTAAGTTAAAAATGGATATTAAAGGAGCAATTGAAGTTTTTGAAGACCCCTATGAAGATACTTATCCTATAGAAAGCGGAGAACGGTTTAATGGGGATAATGTTAAATATCATGTTGACGGTTTTGAATATACAAATATCTATGGAGCAACTGTAACGGTAAAGAAAACTGGCGGAACTAAAACAGAAATATTAATAAACAGAGTAATATCAGGAAAAGAATATTTTCTTGATGAATTGGAAAAATTGGAAATTACTGGAACTTTACTTAAAGACAGATATGAAAACAGACATTTGGGTACATTCCGCATAACAGCTAGAGAATTAAAGTTAATTTCTGATGAAACCAATGTAAATAGTGCTGGGGCTATAATGGGGCAGCTTAGGTATTATGTTTCTGGTGTTTTGTTTGCAGAGGTTTTTATCCCTGGCGAGGAGTGTATTATATGAAATTTTACGAAATTGATAATTCACTACAGGAAGAAATAAACTTTGCTGATAAAGCAGTAAGGCTTAAAATTGAAGTAGATATTCTTGGAGATGGACGTTTTGAAAGTGTCTTTGAAGATGATATTATCGAGGCTGATTTTTTTTCAATTAAAGAAGCGGCTGGGGGTGTTTCTTCAAGGGGTGAAGTTTTACTTAATAACATACAGGGGGCTTACTCATTTTTGAGGGTTAAGTCCGGAACGGAAGTTAAAGTTTCTTTTTCCATAGGAGATGGAGAGCCGTATTTCCAACGCTTTACTTTTTATGTAGATGATAAGGGTGTTCAAGATATAAAAGGCTCTGGTCGTAAAAGATTTGTAAAACTTGGTTTTAGGGATTTATCATATAAACTGCGAAAAACCGATGAAGCAAGAGACTGGACTGCTCCGGCTGTTTTTGTGTATTTGGCTGTCTGTGATAAGAATATACCGGAAAAGTCTATTTTACATGGAATAGCTGCAAGGGCTGGGCTTGGGGTTAATGATATAGATTGTTCGACAATTCCTGTTAGTCTGCCTTATGTACGGCTTCGCCGTAATACCTGGGCAGAATTATCAAGCCTTGCTACTGCGTATCGTTGCCATTTGGAATGTACTCCCGATAAAAAATTAATATTTTGTCATTCACCCTACCAAAATGAAAGTATTATTGAAGATGACATAGCACATACCTTTACTGGAAGTGACATTTTTTATTTACGGAAAATGTCCAGGGCAGAGCTATACAGGAATACTGTACGCTTAAAAATAAATATGCCTGTGTCATTGGGGAAACAGGAAATATGGCGGTACGAAGATCCGCCTGTTTTATATGATGACGACCTAAAAGCATATTACCCATTCAAGAATTCTTATATCCGGGAAATACAGGCAGGGATTTATGAAGCTGATTATGTCGTTTATGAAGATTGCGGTAAGGAAAGAAATGTAATCTATGCTGATGAAATAGATATGAAAGAAGAAGCAGAACAAAGGCTTGAGTATGATGAAGGTAATTTTTCATATAGCCATTACGATACTATCACAAACTTTGATAAAGCTCTTTTAACTATTGGCTGTGAACAGGAAGGAAATTTATTTGACGCTGTAATTCATGGCAGACCCATTGTACTTGATTTAAACCGTTCTTGTTTTATGAGAGATGTAGAGGCTGTAGATAGGTTCGGTACTGTGGCATTGAATATTACAGGTTCTTATTTTTCTGAAGAAACTGTTTATGAAAAATCCGGTATTCCTGTTATGCAATATGAAGATTGGGTTATGAGGGAACTGGCAGAACGCTTAGAGGAAAAAGAAGAATATACAGTTAGAACTCATAAGGCTTTATTCCATGCAAGAGTGGGTGCGAAAGTAAAAATAAAGACATTGAAAGAAACATTAACAGGAACTATAAATGCTTTTTCTTTAAGGTACAGGCGGAAGTCTGCCTTTGTATCTACTTTTAAGATTTTGAGTTAGGGGGCTTTATGAACGGACATAAAAATAAAAGGCAGGGGCAAATAATGAATAGTGATGACAGGCGGTTGATTGTAGAAACCCTTGGGGAAATGAGGGAACTGAAAGGGGAGATGAGGGAGTTTAAAGAGCACGTTATAGGGCGTGTTCAAACATTGGAAAAAAAGGAAGCGGAAAAAAGCAAGGAGCGGATTTCTATTTTTTCGGTGATTATTGCATCAGCAGCATTGTTGGT
>Ga0099364_10010967_pt1 | contig 12423 bp, 8 predicted proteins | sample TergutTh196P3_FD_73070 | JGI IMG/M metagenome (GOLD analysis project Ga0099364, IMG submission 73070) | Microcerotermes parvus P3 segment gut microbial communities from Pointe-Noire, Republic of the Congo - Th196 P3 | ecosystem: Host-associated > Arthropoda: Insects > Digestive system > Gut ... | reverse complement strand
AATTCAGCTCCTCGTATCGTCTGCAGACGTTATGGATTCAAGCCAGAAATCGTCCGCGACGCGAATGAACGCCTCGACGATTTTGGGGTCGAAGTGCGCGCCGCTGTCTTTCGTGATGATCTCCACCGCCTGCTCATGGGAAAACGGCTCCTTGTACGGGCGCCGGGAAACCAGCGCGTCATACACGTCCGCGATCGCCATGATGCGTCCCTCCAGCGGGATTTCCTCGCCGCGCAGTCCCCTGGGATACCCCGTGCCGTTCCATTTTTCATGGTGATAGGCCGCAAAGCGCTTGGCATGGTGCAAAAACACATCGTTGTCCGTCCGTTCGGCAATCCGGCTGATCACCCGTTCTCCGATTTCACAATGATGCTTGATGCTGTCAAACTCCTCATCGGTCAGCTTGCCGGGCTTGTTGAGAATCAAATCGCTGATCCGGATTTTCCCCACGTCATGCAGCTGCGCCGACGGCAGCAGCACGTTGATATCCCAAGCGGAAACCTCGTCCTTATACACGCCGGTACGGAGAAGCTCCTTTACGAGAAGCTCGAGATAAATCTGCGTCCGCTCGATGTGCCCGCCGGTGGTTTCGTCCCGCGTTTCCACCAAATCCGCAATCACGCTGATGGTCGCGTTGTGGATATTGCGCAGGGCTTTTTGGCTTTCCTTGATCAGTTTGTCCATTTCCAGGTGCGTTTCGATCCGTTTGACCAGGACGGGCTGCGAAATGGGTTTGTTGATAAAGCCCAGCGCCCCCATTTCAAAGCCGCGTATTTCCGCTTCCGCGTCATTCCTCGAGGTGAGAAACACCACGGGAATCGCGCTCCATCTGTCGTCCGATTTCAGAATCTGCATGACCTCAAAGCCGTCCAGCTCAGGCATGTCAATATCCAGCAGAATGAGGTCGGGCGTAATCCGCTCCGCGATTTTGAACATCCTTTCGGCCGACAGCAGGGCATACGTTCTATAAACGCCTTCCAGCGCGGTTTTGGCCGAGAAGAGATTGGATTTGTTGTCGTCGACGATAAAAATGGTTTTCATTATGTAGATTTCTCCTTTCATCCCGAAATCTTCAGGAGCTCCATTTCTTTTTCAAGCGCGCCAGCGTTCCGAGCGCCGCCTCAAAATCATAGTCCTCTATCTGAAGCGCAAGGTCCTCCGCGCCCGGCACGGCCCTTACGTCCTCCAGCAGGCCCGCGCACTCGGGATTGAGCTTTTCCAGCATGGGTTCTAATTTCTCAAACAGCGCCCGTATCTGTTCGCCGCTCAGCGGCTCGGGCCGGTTCTGTATCTCCGCGGATTCGTCCAGTAGCGGGCGCAGCTCTTTAAGCACCAGGGCCAGCTCGGTTTTCAGCTGCTTCATTTTATTGTCCCAAATCGCGTCAACGCCGTCCTTCAGCAGCGCCTCGACCTCATAGGCGGCGTTTTTCAGCCCGGTCTTGCCGATCAGCCCGGCGTTCCCTTTCAGTGTATGCGCCAGACGGTGCGCCAGCTTCATGTCGCCCGCCGCCGCCGCCTCCTCGATTTCCGTATAAACCGTTTGATGGTTTTTCACAAAATTGATTCGCAGCTTCCGCTGCGTCTCTTCGTTGTACGGCTGATATTCCTCGGCCGGGGCCACGCTCAGGGGCGTAAAATATTTCAGCAGGAGGCGCCACAGCTCCTGCGAGGTAAAGGGCTTACCCAGGCAGTCGGGCATCCCGTGCTTCTTGTATTTTTCCAGTTCGCCGGTCATGATATTGGCCGTCATGGCGGCGATGGGCGTTCCGGTCTTCAGCGCCGCGATGTGGGCCGCGGCCTCGATGCCGTCCATGACCGGCATGAACATATCCATGAAAATCAAGTCAAACGGCTCTTCACCGTTTTCCATGCGCTTTTGGACTTTTTCAATGCCGGCCTTCCCGTTATCCGCCGTTTCCGTCCGGATTCCCACGCGGGCCAGATGCTCGCAGATGACCTCCTGATTCATGGGATTGTCGTCGCAGATTAAAATCAAACCGTCAAACCGCGGCTTTTGCATGAACGTCAAATCCTTCTGCTCCGGCGCTTCGCCGCTTGACTGTATCGTATCAAACCAAATCTCAAAGCTGAACCTGCTCCCCTCGCCGGGCACGCTTTCCACCCTCAGCGTCCCGCCCATCAGGTCCACGATATTCTTTACGATTGACAGCCCCAGCCCCGTGCCGCCGTAGGTGCGCGTTGTGCTGGAGTCGGCCTGGATAAAGGGATCAAATACTTTTTCGATTTGCTCCGCGTTCATCCCGATGCCGCTGTCGGATACTTCAAAGTATACCGCCGCCTGATCCTCACGCACTTCCTTGACCAGCGCCGAAAATTTGACCGTTCCGCCGCTTGTGAACTTCACGGCGTTCGAGAGGAGATTGATCAGCACCTGATACAGCCGCACGGGGTCGCCCACCAGCTTCCGGCCGGCCAGGGGCTCGGCATAGACGCGCAGGTCCAGGCCCTTCTCTTTGACGGGCGGCAGAATCACCGACTGACAGCGTGTGAAAATCTCATGCAAATGGAACGGCACGCCCTCCAGCTCCATTTTCCCCGCTTCTATTTTGGAAATATCCAGGATATCGTTGACAATCCGAAGCAGCCATTCCGTGTTGTCGGTGATTTTGCCTAAATAGTCCTTGATGCGCGGCAGGGAGTCGCTGTCCGCGGCCAGCTCCGCAAAGCCCATGATGCTGTTCATCGGCGTGCGGATTTCGTGGCTCATGTTGGCTAAGAACTCGCTCTTGGCGCGGTTGGCCAGCTCGGCGGCTTCCAGCTTCCGCTGTTCGGTCACATCGGTATGATAGCCCTCTATGATGCGCGGCGTGCCGTCCGGATTTTTCTCCACGACGCGGCTGCGCTCCCAAACCCATTTTTCCCTGCCGTCCCGCGTCGTGATGCGAAACGTATGCTCATAGGGCAGACCCTTCTCCAGGGTCTCCGCGCTCAGGGCCACAACGTCGGCGGCATCGTCGGGGTGGATAAAATCAAAGAATTTCACCGCGCCGTCGCCCAGCATCGCCTCCGGCTCATAGCCCGTCAGCTCCTTACAGCCCTCGCTGACAAACAAGCAGGTAAAGTCCGGCGGATTATAAATATGCTGAAACACCATGCCGGGAAGATTGCCGATGATCGCCTCAATGCGCTTCGTGGTGCGCGCGGCCGCCTCCTCGGCCAGCTTCCGCTCGGTAATTTCCATCCCGATGCCCAAAAGACCCACGATCCGGCCGTTCTGCGTGAGCGGGGATATCACCCTCTGGAAGGCTCTTTTCTGGTTTTCAAGGTCGGTGACCCAGTTTTCCCGCACGATCGTAACGCCCTCGTGCAATACCCTCTGATTGTCCTCCGCCATGTCATGCAGCAGCTTGGACATGGCTTCGCCAATTTTTTCCGGAATGTACAGCTTTTTGCCGACCAGGTCTGTTTCCTGGGCCGCGTGCGCCAATTGCAGCAGCTTTTCGTTACAGCTTGTATATTCATTATTCAGGTTTTTGGTGTATATCAACGCGGGTATGGAGTTATAGATCGCGGTCAGCGTGGCCGCCTGCGCCGTGATGGTCTCCCTCTTTTTCCGGTTCTTTACGGACGCGGCCAGGAGGATGCAAAGAATCAGCACCAGCGCGGTTACGATTAAAACCGACGTGCCGATGATCCAGACCTGCCGGTCCTGCATCTTTCGGGTCTGGTAATCATAGGTTTTCGTCTGCCATTGCTCCAGAATTCTCTCGGTGTCAATCAGCATCAGCGCTTTGTCGAGGATGGGGACCAGAATCTTCTGGTCCTTATTGACCCCGAAGGAGGCTTCAAAGGCGTCGTAAAACAAGTAATTGGCCTTATAATCCGAATATTCGTAATAATTGGTCAGGGAGGCCAGCCGGCTCTGGCTGGACATCACCAGGGTGATTTCACCCCGGTCCAGCGCCGCGAAGGCCTCGTCGGTATTGGGATACTCCCTGGCGTTGACCGCGTTGGGAAACCAGGCGCGGAACATATCGGCAAAGGCGGAGCCCCGGGCAAAGCCCACCCGTTCAAACGGGATGTCGTTAAGCTCGATATTCGGGTAATCCTGTTTGGAGAGCAGGGCGAACCGGTCGGTTATGTACAGGGTGTCCGGCCACAAAAACCGCTCCCGCCGTTCCGGGCTTTGAATCAGGTTGGGCATGAGATACGCCGTTCCGTTTTCCAGCAGGGCCATCAGGTCGAGCAATTCCGCGGCGGTATCATTGACCAGCTCAAAGGAAACGCCGGTAATCTGCTCCATTTCGTCCAGAACGTCAAAGACCGCCCCTTCCCAGCGTCCCTCGTTCGTATTGTAAAAGCTGACGGGATACGACATGTACTGCGAGGCAAAGGGGATCACGGGATGAGTCCGCAGATATTCCGCTTCTTCACCGGTCAGCCGCATCGAGAATCTGTGCTTTCTGTATTCCTGATAGCCCTGCCGGTACAGCTCGGTCAGATATCGGTACGCCCCGCCCCGCAGGGCCTTGGTGATGACGGAAATCACCGGCTCAAGGCTCTCGCTGGCCGCGGCCAGGCCGACCGGAATAAACGTCAGCGGCAGAAAATCCTCGGCAATCACGGCGCCGTAAGCGTCAAAGGCGATTTCCATGGTGTTGTGCCCGATAAAGGCGTCGGCCTGCCCGTTTTGCAGCATCCGGTAAGCCTCTTCGTAGCTTTCGGCGACCATTTCAACATAAGAGGCGGCCTCCAGCGTGTCCTCAAACAGCTCCATGATCATGGTGCCTTCCAGGAAAACATAGCGCGGCGGTCTGGACTGCGCGGCGACGCCGACCGGAGGGCTGTCCTCCAGACGGATGATTTTCAGGGAACGCTGCACGGTGGGATCGGTCATAAAATAGCTTGCCCGGCGGTTTTCGGTGATCACCAGGCTCGCAAGGCCGGGCTGGCCGGCGTTGAGCTTTTGCAGAATGGCGCCCAATTCCTCAATCTCCGGCTGAAAGTGTATTCCGAACAGCCCGGATAACCACTCGCAGAGCAGCACCATATAGCCGCGCATTTCCCCGCCGCTGTCTGTAAACAACTCCGTGCTGTGCGGTATGTTGACCGTAAAAGAAGCTCCCCGTAATTTTTCAATGGCGTTGATTTCCTCCCGGCTCACGTCCGGAATATCAAGATAGGAAGAAAACGGCGCGCTCCGCGGCGGTTCCGGGACAGCGCTCCGGCAGCCTGAAAACACAGAGCATACCAGGATGGCGCAGAGCCAGACGCAGAGCGTTTTTTTCCGAGTCATAGTTCCCTCCGGACGTTCTTTTTTCAGGCCGGGCCGCCGCCGCGCAGACAACCCATCCACGGCGTCATTTCCCCATTTCACACCAATTAATGCACATTATATACATTTCCGCCAAAATGTCAAGCGGTTTATGGAAATACATTTACATTTCTGTAAATATATTTTATATCCTGTCCCTTCCCGCGGGTCCGGGTTTCACGGCGAAAGCGGGCTTGGGTTCTTCCGGTCGTTTTATCCATTTTATCGGATATATATATCGTTTGCTAACGCCATAATCCTTCCTTTCCGGGACAGCTGTCTCCGCGGCGCGGAGGCGTCCGGCGCGGGCCATTTTTCGTCCTCCCGCAATTCCTCTCTTGTTTCCCGCCCGCAATGGTGGTATACTAAACGCATTCTGACGTCTGTCCGTGCCGTACTAGCCGGGGAGCCAGCGGTGCCCTGTAGCCTGCAACCCGCTACAGCAGGGGTGAATCCCGGGCCGAGGGTCGCGGATGTGCCGTCCAGCACCGGATAAGCAGCGATGAGGAGCCGGTCCCGCGCAACGCGGACCCGCCCAATCATGTCAGGCGGGGAACCGAGCAGCATCAAGCGGGAGCCCGCGTGTGCCGCGGGGGCGCCGTCTCCGAGCCGGCTGTCCGGCCCGCGGGCGTATCCGCGCATTCGACGCACGGTGTGCGGCACGGACAGGCGTCAGAGATCACTCCGAAAGGCGGCGGCGCGGCCTATGAAAATGAAGTCCCTGCTGTGGACGGCGTTCGCGTTTCTGTTCATCCGGGTAGACCTCTTCCTGTTCGGCGCCGACATCCTTCCGGACGTCGCGGGTTATGTCGTGCTGTTCATCACGTTCAGCATCCTGACCGCGCGTGAGCCGAGCTTTAACCGCCCACGTCTGCTGACCGTCCCCCTCGCGCTGCTGCAAACCGCGCTGCTGATGCGGCTGGCGGACAACGAGACGGTCGTGTTTATTTTGCAGGTTTCGGGCGTGCTGCTGGACCTGCTGGCGGCGTACTTCGCGTTTATCGCGCTGGGCCGTCTGGCGGCGGCCTTCGAGCAGACCGACCTGCGGCGGCCCGTGGACAGCGCGTTTGTCTTTTACGCCTTCGCGGCGGCGCTGCCGCTGGTCGCCGTGCTGGCGCCCGAATTGGAGCGGCTTGTGTTCTTTGTCGTCATCTGTCTGAGCCTGTATGTGTTCAATCTGCTGATCCGCTGTTTCCGCCTGATTCTGCTGCCCGTCCCCGTTGAGGAGGAGCCGGAGGAGGACGCGGAGACAGACACGGAGGACGCGGAGGACACGGAGGACACGGAGGACGCGGAGGACGGCGAGACGGAGGAAGACGGCCAGCCCCCCATGCCGCCCGGAGGTGAGACGGACCAATGAGCCTTGCCCTGTACCGGAAATACCGCCCCCTCGCGTTCCGCGACGTGATCGGGCAGCCCGCCGTGACGGAGACGCTGAAACGACAGGTGGCGGCGGGCAGGACCAGCCACGCCTATCTGTTCACCGGCACGCGCGGCACGGGCAAAACCACCTGCGCGAAAATCCTCGCGCGGGCCGTCAACTGCGAGCGCCCGGCGGAGGGCGACCCCTGCAACGAATGCGCGTCCTGCCGCTCGATTCTCGGCGGCGGCGCGACGGACGTGCTGGAGATGGACGCCGCCTCCCATTCCGGCGTGGACAACATCCGCGCCCTGCGCGAGGAGTTTATTTACGCGCCCGTGGCCCTGCGGCGGCGCGTGTACATCATTGACGAGGTTCACATGCTCTCCGCCGGAGCCTTCAACGCCCTGCTGAAAAGCATGGAGGAGCCGCCGGAGCATGTGCTGTTCATCCTGGCCACCACCGAGACGCACAAAGTGCCCGCGACCATCCTCTCGCGCTGTCAGCGCTTTGCCTTTAAGCGGCTGTCCGCCGCGGACATCGCGGCGCATCTGACCGGCATTGCCGGGCGCGAGGGCATCGAGGTCACGCCCGACGCGGCCTCCCTGCTGGCGCACATCTCCGACGGCGCGGCGCGGGACGCGCTCTCCCTGCTGGACCAATGCGCCGCGCTGTCCGACGGGTTTGCCGTGGACACCGCGCTGGTCCATGAGGCGCTGGGGCTGGCCGGGACGCTGGAGATCGCCGCGTGGATCGGCCATATCGCCGCCGGCGACGCCCCCGCCGCCCTGCAAGCCCTGGAGTCGCTGTACCAGGGCGGCAAGGAGCTGTCCGCGCTGCTGGACGCCGCTTCGGGCTTACTGCGCGACGTGCTGATGGCGCATCTTCTGGGCGACGCCGCAGTCTCCCCGCGCCTGGAGGCCGGGGCAATGCGCGAGCTGGCGTCCCGCCTCAAGCCGCCGCGCCTGATTGCCATGATTCACACCCTTCAGGAGACGCAGCAGCGCCTGCCGCGCAGTGTCAACCGCCGCGTCGAGGCGGAGCTGTGCGTTTTGCGCCTGTGCGGCGCGCCGGAGGAGACGCCGGTCATCGCCGCCCCTCTGCCGCCCAAGCCCGCCGCGCCCCCCCCGCCTCCCCCGCCGCCTGCGGCGGAGGAGCGCCCCCCGCCGCCGGAAGAACCGCCTCCTCCGCCGGAGGAGCCGATTTTAGAGCCGCCGCCCGCTCCCAAAGCCCCCAAAAAGGCAAAGCCCCCGTCCGCGCCGAAGGCGGAGCCTCTTACAGAGAGCGCGTCTCCCGCAGAGAGCGCGCCTTTCGCAGAGAGCGTCTCTCCCGCGGAGAGCGTCTCTCCCGCGGAGGCCGCGTCTCCCGCAGAGACCGTGTCTCCCGCAGAGGCCGTGCCTTCTGTGGGGGGGGCGGACGTGATGGAGCGCATCCGCTCCGCCTGTCAGCCGCTGTACCGGATGTTCCTGAGCGGCGCGTCGGCGGAGGCCGGACCGGGCGGATTGATTCTCTACGCCGCCGACGAGTTCTCGGCGATGAATCTGCGGACGGAGGATTTTACCCGCTTTCTGGCGGCCCTCCACCCCGGCCCGGCGCAAATCCGCGTGCGCGCGCCGGACAGCGGCGGCACGGACTCGCTGGACAGCCTGCTGGCCAGCGCGGGGCCGCTGGTGATCCTGGAGGAATAAGGCCCATACGATGAGATGCCCATTATAAGACCGCCGCGGACGGCCCCCCGGCCCTCCGCGCGGCAGTTCAATGAAGGAGGAACCCCTCTATGGCCAGACGCGGAATGCCCAATATGGGCGGCATGGGCGGCATGAACATGATGAAGCAGGTGCAAAAGCTCCAGCAGGACATGGCGCGCGCCCAGGAGGAGCTGGAGCAGCGCACCTATGAAACCACCGCCGGGGGCGGCGCGGTCACCGCCGTCGTCAACGGCGCGCGGCAGCTGGAATCCATCACGCTGAAGCCCGAGGCCGTCGACCCGGACGACATCGACATGCTTCAGGACCTGATCCTCGCCGCCGTCAACGAAGGTTTGCGGACCGCGGAGGAAACACAGGCCCGCGAGATGCAAAAGTTTACGGGCGGTCTGGGACTGCCCTTCTAAGGGATGGTTTAACGCATGAAGGACGCTTTCCCCGCCGCTGTGGAGCATCTTGTCTCCCAGTTCGCGCGCCAGCCCGGCGTGGGGCGCAAGTCCGCCCAGCGCCTGGCCTTTTACGTCCTGTCCCTGCCGGACGAGGACGCGCGCGCGTTCGGCCAAGCCGTTCTGGACGCCAAGCGGCAGACCGGGCTGTGCCCCCTCTGCCTGAACCTGACGGACATTCCGGAGGGGCGGACGTCCGCCGCGCTCTGCGCGGTCTGCCGCGACGAGCGGCGCGACAGGACCACCATCTGCGTCGTCTCCGAGCCGCGCGACGCCGCGGCCATTGAGCGCGCCCGCGAATACCGGGGCGTATACCACATCCTGCACGGCGTGATTTCTCCGGCGGGCAACAAAAGCCCGGACGACATCCGCATCCGCGAGCTGCTGGAGCGCGCGGGGCGGGAGGAGACGGCGGAGGTCATCCTGGCCACCAACCCCGACACCGAGGGCGACACCACCGCGCTCTACATCGCCCGCCTGCTCCAGCCCTTTGAACTGCGCGTGACGCGGCTGGCCTACGGCATCCCCATCGGCGGCCACGTCGAGTTTGCCGACGCCGCCACGCTCCTGCGCTCGCTGGAAGGCAGACGGGAAATGTGACCGTCTGTTCACAAGCCATAAAAATTTTAATACTTTTTAATTCTTTTGTAACATTTTGCACAAGACTTATTCACATTATTCGCGTATCATAGAAGTTGTAAGCGGCGGGTGTGTTTTCCGCACAGCTGCCGGAGCCGCCGGCAGGCCCATGATTCACAGGCCGTCCGGCGGCGGCCAGCGCCGCCTCCCTCTCTTTCTTTACGGCGGTCTTCACAAGGCCCGGAGCGCATCAGCGCCCCGGGCCTTGACGATGGTAAGAGCGCGGCCTTACGGCTCCGCCGCCGGCGCCGGCGCGGCGGGCAGGATCAGGCTCTGGGGGGCGGAGGGCGGGTTTTTGCCCGTTTCCAGCTTCCATATCGTTACCGTGGCGCCGCCGGACACCTGATTGTCTCCGGTGATCACGGAGACGATGCTCAGCGTGAGGGGCGAGGAGGCCTCGTACAGGCCGGCCGGCGTCTGACAGGCGAAGCCCTTCTTGATTTTCAGCTCGCCCTTCTTCCCGTTGGCTTTCACGCTGGGCGCTTTGGCCAAGGCTTTCGGCTTAACGCGGAACGTCTTGCCCGCGGGGATGTATGTCTCCCCGCTGGCCGAGGGGGCCGTGCGGAACAGAACCGTCGTCTTTTCACCCGGAGCGAGGATGCCAAAGCTGATGCCATCCAGCGTTCCCCAGGCTCCGGTTGGCGTTTTGCCGTCGGCGGTCGCGGCCCACTCATAGCGCAGCGAGGGCGGGGACGTGCCCGTCATCAGCGTCCAGGTTTCCGGCCCGTAGAACGGCTTGAGCTTTTCGGGATTGGCCTTGGGGCGTTTGTCGATTTTGGGGAACTGCACGACCGTTCCGTCGTCCGGCACCCCCTTCGCAATGCCTTCGACGCCCTTTTTGGGGTTGGCCTTGACCGCCTTGGGGTTGTATTTGTCGGCCACCCAAAGCGTGAGGTCCTTGTTGAAGAGCTTGTGCCACTTGTCGTCCGCGGGCAGCGGGCCTTTGCGCCATTTCTTTCCGCCGTCCAGGCTGTACCACGCCGCGGTGATGCCGAGGCTGAGCGTTTCGGCGGTCAGGTTGATGTGGTTCGCTCCGCCGCCGGAGAGGCCGACGGTGCCGGGGATGACGGTGTAGGAGGAGTCAGGAGGGGTGGGGGGAGCGGTGTTGGCTTTTACGGTCAATTCGAAAACCACCGGAACAGGAGTTACATCCCCTTTTGTAACGCTCGCCGTCAATGTCACCTGCTCGTCGTTCGTGCCGTAGGCCGGGCGGGTCACGACGCCGCTGTTAGAAATAAAGGTGGCGGGGAAGGACGACCAGGTAATTTCTGAGCCTTCCGGCCCTGTTGCGGGCAGGGTAAGGTTTGAGGTTACGTTGGTTTCGGCGGTGTTGGAGCCCCGGATGATCTCCCATGTTAGCCACTCTTCGTCGGCCTCTACGCTGGCCTCATCGGACAGAGAGGGCAGAACGGTCAGGGTGAAGTTCTGCGTGTCGGTCACGTCGCCCTTTTGTATCGTTGCGGTCAAGGTCACCTTGGCGTCAGACCCGTTTTCAGCCGGGCGGGAAACCTCGCCGGTGTTGGATATGATGTCTGGGCTGGACGACCAGGAAATCGTTGAGCCATAGCGTCCGGTGGTCGGCAGGGCAAGGTTTGTTTTGACCTCTGCCTCGGAAACATTCAGCCCCTTGATACGATCCCATGTCAGCAACGCCTTGTCGGCGGTTACCGCATCGGCGTCATCCAGCGAGGTTTCGACGATTGCCTTGATGGGAACATTGGCGGTATGTTGCGTATGGGAATCTACCCACGAATCGGCTGCAAGTTTATAGTAGCTTTGTCCGGCGTCTGAGGTGGCTTGGGAGGAATAACCGCCCTTGCCTTCCAGAACAATCGAAAGCCCCCCGCTGCCCTCTACCTTTACCGCAACGGCAAAGCGTGTTTGCCCAACCTCCAAGTTTGGTATGTTGAGTGTACGTGTATAATAGCCGGGATATTGGGGCACGAATGTTTCAACTGCCGCCGGTCCGTTGAGGGCCGTGTCCAGCAGCGCGATTTTGTTTGTGCCGCTGTCTCCGACGGCGGTATAAATGGTATGGGGCTTTCCGGGATTGTCAACGTATAGGATCACCTGTGTCAGTCTTTTGTTCTCCTCCGTGCAGTCGAATACATTCGCGTAATGGATCGAAGAGGCACTTGTTTCCAAGCGACTGTTCATACTGAACTCATCGTACTCATAAATCGTGTACATCTCGTCATTGAAATCCGGGTCATATCCGGTGACGGCGGCCACCGTCCGCAGCGGCGTATAATACGACATCCAAAAGAAACCGCTTTGCCCCCAAGACGGTCCCCAGCTGTTTTTCACCAGCCACGCGCCGTTGCCGGGCGGTTGCGGTGAGAAACTCGTCCGCTCATAACCATCGTCCCAGCCAACAATCAGAACATCGTGGTTGGGTTGAGTGCTTGTGGTGTAATAGGACACTCCCGTTTGGTTGGAGCCTGAAGTGGAGCCGGGGGTATAATATCCGGCTGTGACCGCGCCGTAGTCCGATACGGCTTGTTTGATTTGATTGCGGTAACTTGTAACCGTGCCTGCCGTTGCGGTGTCCGTCAGGTCGGGGATATAAATCATCCCCGTGACTTTTCCCGCTTTGGCTTTGTCTCTGGTATCAGCGTAAGGCCGGATGGCGGAGCTGTTGACATACGGGTCTGTAGCGTCAAGCACCGTGCCGTTGAGGACGCTGCGCATAAAATAGGCGGCCGCCATTTGCGCGTTGCCGCCGCCGTCGTTGGAGCGGTTAAAGCCGTAGGGATTGCCGCCATCGCTGCTCAGAGCGTGGCGCATGTGATTTTCAGAAAAATAGGTTCCCGGATCGTTTTTGAGGACATAGGCTTCCAACGCCCCTGTCGACGCAAACGCCCAGCAGACGCCTAAATTCTGCTGGTTTTTGACCGGTGTGACGCCTCCCTCGCGCGGGTCGTACTTCTCCAAACCCACGCCGCTTTCGTATAAGCCCCTGACGGAGGGTTCCTGCGTATAGGAAATCGCCGGGGG
>Ga0099364_10010966_pt1 | contig 12424 bp, 7 predicted proteins | sample TergutTh196P3_FD_73070 | JGI IMG/M metagenome (GOLD analysis project Ga0099364, IMG submission 73070) | Microcerotermes parvus P3 segment gut microbial communities from Pointe-Noire, Republic of the Congo - Th196 P3 | ecosystem: Host-associated > Arthropoda: Insects > Digestive system > Gut ... | reverse complement strand
GAACAGACAGCGACAGCGTACCATCTGATGATTCTCCAAGCGTCAACAATAACCAACAGGTTGATGGAGTTTATAGGCTTGAATTTCCAACCAAAATGCAATCAGTTCGCGGAAATGTATACAGAGCACCGATAGAACTCATATCATCAGATATGGTGGGATATATTAACGTGTTAAATCCAGAAAAAGTCAGACATGGATGCACGTTTCAAATTGTAACTGGTAGGGGGTGGTGGGGCATGTACGACACATACGAAATTGATGTAGACGGTCTTCCTGGCGGCACAGTGTATAGAGTTGTTGATGCGGTGATAATAGACTAAAACAAGAATTAAAATGGGTACTTAATGATTCAAAAACGCCCACTCTCAAGCCCTGCTGTTGCCATCCTTATCGCATATAGCCATTATATAAGTATATATTATTTTAACATATTGAACCGGTGCAAGCTGAACGGGCAGCTTCAATAATGCAGTTATAAATCCAGAATGAAATGGGGTGTTTTATTGTCCAAATTAAAAAAGGTTGAAGTCGTACTGTTGGCGATTTCAACACTGATCGCCGCAGCAAAGGCCATCATAAAATTCATCGGGTATCTTGACAAAATGCGCAAGCCGGAACCAGCAGGCGCAATGTAGCCTCACAAGTTATAACGGCATTAACGGGGCTTCCCATTTCGGGAGGCCCTGTTTTTTATGCCCCCAAAAAGGAAGTGATAAGGATTTCAGAGACAAAGCTAATGAAAATGGAGTATTACGATTCAAAAGCGGAAACGCGACTGGAAACCTATGCGGACACAGTAGTGATTGAGAAAGATGGCCATACATCATACATTGCAGCAGTACGGTTCGGCGGCTACCCTGAGAGCGTCAAAGGCATGGGCGAAGCAATAAACGGCGGGGGTTCCATTAAAGTCGAGATTGACGGAATCCCTGCTACCTTATATAGCCGCATCAAGCAATACCGAAAGGAGTTCTCCCATGACGGCATCTATGCCGAGGCCACGCTAATGATACAAGACGAGGAGCAGCACACCGGCCATGACGGGCATGAGTGCAGCGACACATCCAACAAACCCCGCAAATGCTACCTGTTCTGCGAACAAGGCGACAGCAGCCGCCTGTTTGAAGAACTGGACAAAAAGACCGCCGTGCCGCTGATCCCTGAGTTCAAGGAATATGTGCTTGCGGAACTGCAAAACCGGGGTATCTTGAAACAGTTGCAGGTCATATCATGCAACGAAAGGTTTGACGCATGGCTCCTTGCCATGTCGAAAGATGAGCAGAACGTGATTTCCGCAATCAACGACGGATTAAAATCCGACGCTATTACCATCCCCGGCACAGGTGGAAGCATTATAACAGGCAAAGATATCGAAGCGGCATTTGCAGATCCCGACATTGCGGCAATGCTTGATAGCAGCCGCAAGATTGTTGGTTTCGTAGCGTAGCAAAGGGATAGCGTCAGATACCCGGCAAGTGGGGTTGCAGATGCATGGTAGGCAGAAAAATAGAGAAACCGGCATGTAGGAAAAGTCAGCAGTTGTCATAATAATCAGACGGACAGTTGAGGATGTCTGCGTACATCCTCACTGTTGCGTCCATTAGAGAAATATAGTGGAAAAATCCACTAAGATGTATTATACTAACGACACATGGGGACTAACCGAGAGGAGCGGAATCATATTTCTGCTAATCTATGTATCGTAAACGGTAGATTACTATGATGCAAGTTCAATAGGAGGCCGATATGCTAAATGAGATAAAAACTAAAGAAATCATGACAATACGAGATGCTGTAAAAAAATATCATACCCAATATTTTGTCATGATTATAACCGAAGTTGTAGATCAATGTGACAATGATTTGGGTTATGTGATTTACACTGCAGACAAAGAAAAAGAGCTGAATAAAATATCTAGGGATGAATATAAAGGTAAAATGGTTGCATTCCTGTTTGGTGATGGTACAGAGCCATTTCCACAATTTGGAAACGTGGTGTATCATGAAGCAATTTGACTTCTCCGAACGTGGCAGAGTCTATATTCAAATTCACATAAAGCCACAGGACGATTCCACTTTGGCTCCTGTACGATTCAAAGTTGATACTGGAGCTGACTTCACCGCGGTTTCAAAATTAGCTTTGATTAGCTTAGGGTATGACATGGATTGGATAAGAAATAACGCAGTAACATTCAGAGATGGAGAGAAGCCCATGACTGCTTCCGGTGATACAATCGACGCCGGATATATCCAGTTGCCACTTGTCAACATACTAGGTTATGAAGGTAAGCACTGGCCATTCCAAATCATAATGAACGAAAAACAGGATTTCAGAAATCTCTTAGGCCGTGATCTGCTAACCGGGTTCAACTATTGGTTTAACAACGATGATGATGTATTCACAATTTCGCGGGTTAAGGTTTTCAAGCCAAGATACACATTTCTGCCAAACCAAGAAATCAACGAGATATTTGCAGCCTCGTAGAAACTTGAAAACCAGTGATAATGCACAATAATTGAATAATATACACTCGGAGGAGTAGCGAAGTGGTCATAACGCGGCGATCTTGAAAACCATTTGAGAGCAATCTCACGGGGGTTCGAATCCCTCCTCCTCCGCCACCCATATGTCAAGCCCACGCTAGAAATTATTTTTTAGCGTGGGCTTGAAGCAAGAGTACTCATCAATCAATCAAAAACACACACGAATGCGCTATACGCAGCGAACCCGCGAGCGGAAAGCGGAATTTGTGTCTGAGTTAAACCGTTTTGCTTTGTAGCTTTTACACCGTGCATCAAGCTAGAACTTTAGTTTAGCGCGGAACGGGGTTTCTGTTGCTTCAACATCAACATACCGAAGCCAGAAGAATTCGCTGTACCTACAAAAATGAGCTATTGCTTCCTTAAGCTCCTTTTTTCTGCGAGTATTCCCAACACGGATTTTCCTGATGGGTAAATGCCCCTCACACCATACTTTTAGTGGCTGAGCATTTTTCTCGGATGTGCAATTAATTTTATCTGCTATATCTGCCATTTGAGTGAAAACTTCTTTCTGCTTAGCCCCCTGTGATATCATTATCACATCCGCCTCTGTAGATATATAACATGGTTGCCCACCATAGCAACACGGTTTTGCATGACTTTTTTCAGATTGTGATTTTATGTCGGATCGTGTTCCTTCTGGATATGTCCTCATTGTACAGCCATAGCATTGTCTGTCATCATATGGAGTGTTTGACTTGCCATCCCTACAAAATACGACCTCATTTTCAAAGAGATTATTATCAATCAACTCTTGTATTCTTTCTTTAATCATCTCTAACCTACTAGCGTCAATGTTAATTCTAATCACACAGGGGGTTTTATCAACATCAATTTCTGGAATTCCAATGCGTAATTCTACAAAAGGAATTCTCACCGACTCAGAAGTTCTATATCTCACAAATGAATCAAACTGTCCTAAAACATTTATAACGCTAAGTCGATATTCATTCTCCTCCGAAAAAGATGGGTGCTTTATAAGGGAAACGAATCTATGACGCATTATAGAAAGAAGAGTATCGTTTTTGTAGTCTTCTACGAACCTTGTCCAACTAAAACTCAAGTTACTTTTTGAGAGATATAGCACTTGGTGTGGTAACACATAAAAGGTTTCGCTGTTTCTCTTTTCGTCATACTTCAGGTGTGCTTGTTGCCAAGTTGAAAAATCAAATGACATTGATACCCCTTCGCTTTCTTGAGTATACCCTCGCCATTGGCTAAGTAAATCTTCATGCCTACACAGTGATACAACGTAAACATCTGGGATATCATTTATGTCAAGGCTAAACAGCTCTGCTGCATACTCTAGTTCTTCGTCATCATTTGAAAAACGAGCTTGTGTTGCCCAAAAGCCATCTGTTTTAACAATGTCGTAGAAACTTGCAAGACTTGTGTAATGCGCTAGTAACTCTGTATGTACAATTGGTTGGAGACCAAGACTATATTCGGAACTAACCCATTTGGAAAGAATATTCTTATCAATTGCACACTGTATGCGTTCCCGTTCGTCGTAATGTTCCCGTCCGTCATACATATCGCTACCTCTCACCCAATATTTCTCTAATTAACTGATTCTCTCGGAATACACTATACTGACCAGAGTATTTCGATAAGGATTTTCTTGCATAAATAAACGGTTCTATCGGGTCTTTTTTATGATTACATGTGAGGTTATACAGATTTATCCACAAATCGTCAATGTTTCCCTCTGCACTATACTTAGAGTATAGCTTTACAGTAGGGCGTCTACTTTTAATGTTTTGAAGCTCATGAAATATTTTCATGCTCAACATGGGTTCCTTTGGTGCGACCGACGAAATAAGAACATTATCTATTTTCATGAGAAATAAATCCAGCATTACAATGTCGTACTTTTTCATCACTTCTATTGCACGTTTTAGAGTATCCTCGTTATCCGCAATATCGCTAAATTGAGATCCATCATCTATTATGGTAACAAAATCTTTCGCAGCATCGACTAATTCATGGACAGGGTTTCCCATCTGTTCATAATGGTCACCTAGTTTCAGCCAAAAATGCTGGATCTTTCCTTTTAGTTTGCCATCCTCCATAAACGTTGATTCTTTAATAAATCCCTCAACAACACCACTAAATTCATACGCGTCATCATCTACCCAAAGCACCTTCTTAATACTCAAGATATATTACCTCCCCCTTAGTATTGGTAGTTTTGCCTTGAACATGACTTTTTTATCTTTGTCACTATATTCATACATTGTCTCAAACTCACCTACGTTCTGGGCGTAGCCAAGATCTTGCAGCACTTTACGGCAAAAAAAGTGTGAAGCAGTGCGCGAGAATCTAACAGGCGCATTATCTTCGGCATATCGCAAACCAATAATTGGGTTTCTGATTTTATTTTTTAATGATAGATTCTCGCGTTCACACAGTTTCATGACATAAGCCTCATCAATTGTACTAGACATAGGTATTTTCCCTATTCGTTTTGCTATATTCTCTATGACAAGGTACTTAATATCCATATTCCCGTAACAGTCTTCTGAATAGAGCTTTATCGATATTGGTTTCTCCCCTTTTTCGAAGTAATCGAGGATGTCATTGTCATCTTGGTACTCGTTATCACCAGCAGTATGCTTCACCGCTGAAACTAGTAGGCTTGCAATAACAGCAAAAGCGTGTTTGCTCGATATTACAGGACGGTTTTTGCGGTGCCCCTCTAGTAATTTGAAGTTATTAAAGTATATTGAGAGTGCAGATTGCATAATCGGTTTACCTGTTTTGGATTCAATATTGAATCTTCCAAAGAAATGCTCAAGTCTTTCTTGATATATTTTATCATGATTGGTTTCGTTAGGAAACCCCTCCGTCAACGCATGTTTTATAAGGAAGTTTAAATTGTTATCTGCCAGATTCTCATAGCCTCGGTAAACTTCATCAAATACGCTAAAATTCTGAATAATAGATGTCTCTGCTAAGCTCTTTCGGAAAAGAAGACCTATCATAGAATTTATATACATCAAGATTACAGCATAGCTTCCTCTTGTGTTACCGCTTGTATTAGCAGCACAGAGTATACTATCATATGCCTGTAAACTGGCGTGATTCAGTACGCGCTCTTGAGTTAATACTCGAGCAAAAGCTTCCTGCTGTGCGAGTTTTGAAACTGCATCTGTTGTAAAATCAGCTTCAAAAAGCTTCATAAGACTATGACGATGTTGGAGAACATGATACACTAAAATCGCAAGGACATCCTCTTGTTCTGCTATTCCCATTTTTTTCATATAGGAATCCTGAAACTCAATGTACAGATGCACATCACTAATTTCTGCATGAGGGCGACCTAAAAGCGTATTCAACTGCTGCTCATTGTAGCTGTTGTGTATTTCTTCAATAACAAGGTTTGAGTTGTGAAATCTTATCACAAGTTGATATGTATTGTCATTATCGGATGGTATTCTTTTGCGATAATCCATCAGTGTATGTTCATATTCCTCATCTAATAGCGAAAGCGCCGAATGTATGCACCCCTCTTCAGATGATATGCTTTTTGATATCATAGCTGAAGATACTGAAATGTGTGAACCGTTATTGTCTTTTACCATTAAACAGCAAACGATATCTTCGGACGTTGGTAATATGGCTTCTGCTATCTTAGCAATGTGTTGCAGCAACTTGTTGTACTTTTCGGTCAGGTCTTTTTCCTTAGTGGCATCTTCATGAATGTATTTGTAGAGCCCTGCATATGGGACATGTAAGTTTTTGCAATATTCTTCACCACCCGACACCTTATCATGCTGCATATTGTGATACTCCTTAAAAGCACGTAGAAAGTATGCATCACTTATATCCTGGGTTTTTGACAGTTCCTTAATTCCCTCAAATGTCACTCGATTATTCTCGATGAAGAGCAACCTAATGAAATCATCATAATGCGCGAGAACTTTGCCTTCTGAGACCTTTATATCATAATTGAAACGACCATCTAGAATATCGTTGTTGAGACGCGCTGCGCGAGATTCATCAGTGCTAGTGGTAACAAGCCGCTTGACAAGAGCAGCTAGGTTCCGGTAGTTCTCTTCCTTTTTTGTCGTTTTATCTATCATCGTGGCAAGTCCCATGATAACGCTTGGTCGCAATAAAAACGTACTCTTTAAATCGCAGAGTCCTTCTAATACGTAGTCTAGAAAAAATGTGAAAAACTCATCTTCAGATGAATAGTACTTTTTTATTTTACTTGCTAAAGCGTTGATATTCTCTGATCTTGTTGTTGAGTTGGGAAGAAAAGCATCTCCGCTTACCCGCATCAGCGCACTAGCAAGCAAAATGAAGAATTTATAAGTAATGGCGTTTACTTCCGTATCGAAAGTAGCGAAGGGTCTTGCCAATGTCTTAAGAATTGACTTTATGCGTGTTTCCTCGCTAAACTCGGTGTTTAGCAAGACATCGCCTCTGCATGTGAATAAGCTGATAATATCCTCTAGCACGAGCTTTTTCCCGGAACAAACTATTTCTTGGTTTATAATATGTGCAGCAATTAGTCGCTGATAAGGGGATAATTTTTTTGAAGCTTCATTTACCCTTGGTGTGTCAAAAAGTTCCAATTGGGATTCAACTAGCTTTGCTACCCAAAACGAGCTCATCCATTCTGTCGAAGAATATAGAAAGAGTCTCTTGTATGATTCGCTCAAGTTACAACAAATACAGGAGTTACCTTGTATGCGCAAGGACGAGATGTCAATATGTACAAATGTGCGAAACGTTGTTTGTGACTTCCGCAATAGGCTTTCTTTTGATTGCGCCGAAAGCCGATCAACTAACACAAAACACTCATTGAAAACAATCGGTTCTGATTTCAATGAATCTGGCAGAATGCTACGAAGCAACTTGTTTGCACGCAAAAACGTTTGCCCGCTCTTCAGCGTATCGTCGACAAAGCATAAATGTACATGTTTGATGATATTGTCGGTTCCATAAATTTGCTCAAGCTTTTCAATAGAGTTTCTAATTCCAGCATACTCTATTTCGAAGTTAGAGCTATACGTGCTCGCGGTTCTTGTGGATATTATCGTTCCGGTAGCGTTAAAAACGTAGTTGTTTACATATTGCACTAGCTCAGCATTTGAAAAATGCTCAGGCACGAAAATAATTGTTAGCTGCGGGTCAACTCGTTCTTGAGGATTCTCCTTTTCCTTCCCAATTCTTTTTAGCCACCCTATAATAGAGGGAGAAGCCTTATAGAAATACTCGTCTGTTTTAATATAGAATTGATGGTGAAGACCCCCTCGTTCATAATGCCCATACCTTACAAAACCATCCAGCATCCTAAGCCGTTTTTCATTTTCAGCGTCGCGCTCTGGGGATTTTGCTACTGATTCACGCCGGCGATACTGTTGCCTGGGAATAGTCGAAGTAATATCTGTTTCAATAAGTGGGGCTTCATTCTCCAGTTCGCCTACATCAGGATAGCAAGCTTCGCAATCTATTGCATCATGCCATATGCTTTCAACCGCAAGATCGAAATATACTAATAGAGCTGATCTATCCTTATACTTCCGCAGTTCAGGTAAAATGTCTTCACAGAGTGTTAGTATTTGGGAATCTATATCTGGTGCTTTCCAGTATTTTTGCCCGATTGATTTTGACTTGCTTGGACAATCGGTGCCACAGTCGTTGTTACACTCCCACGTTTTGTCGCGTACCCATAAAAAAGCGAAATTTCTAATGTACTTCCATTCGAAAATTTGCTCCTTCCCCGAATGAAGCTTTGCAAGCATTTTATTGCATGTTGTGAAGGTAGAACCTATTGGTACAATTTGCACAAGCGTAGTATCTTGCAAGAAATCTTCCGCTTTTTTGGCAGTATTCAGAAAGACAACATCTTGCGTTGGATTATCTAGTCGTGTACCGTGGTGGTATATTGCGGTAGCACACTCTAATGACCGTTCTCTTTTTTCTCGGTAAATAGCTAGTATTCGTTCTATTGCGTTAAGAATATGCTTTGAGTAATCAGAATAACCGTAGAATAATAGGCTGCCGTTAAGATGCCCTTCATCGCGAAGTCTTCTTAATAGGATATAAGCCAATCGATTGGCTATGTCGGTTCTTGAAAAAATCGATGCGATTTCATAAAATGGCATAACATGTATTTTACTTCCTAACCTCATATGTGATCTGAGTTTTCCACCGCCATCATAATATTGCTTGTTGGCTATGTCTTGTATAGCTTTGTGCAATATGAGACGTGCATTTCCTTCACAGCGCATCTTGTTTGGTGCTTCTAGTATCGCATCAAACGGAATTAGTGCGACAGGCTCTTTTGTTGGTAGCAGTGTTGGTGTAGGCGTCTTATAGAAATTATCATCAAATAGTGAGTACCCTCTAGTGATACGTAGGAGACTTTCATTATAGATGACTTCTTCAAAAGACCTACCAAAGAGGGTGAATCCACGGTATTCGGCTTCATTTGAAGCAGAATCATGTACAAACAGTTGCAATTTACCGTTAAAAAGAGTATTCCCCGAATCTCGGTAGCGTGTCTTTAATTGATTCTTTAAGGCATTCATGAACTCAGTTCCAGCGTTACACACAGCTAAATATACACCTTTGCGTTGTGTGTTTAGACTCATGAATCCATCAGAAAGTAAGGCTCTGGCGATAATTTCAGATATAGATAAACTGGAAGGCAGTTTGTCTGTGACAGTCGCTTCGCTGAAATCTATTGAAAAGATAGTTAGCTCCGGCGCTTGAGAAGATGATATGCTTTCAGCGAGACGCAATCCTAACTGCTGGAATGCTATTTCCTTGATTGTTTGAGGCTTTTCAGATGATATCTCTTTCAAAATATCGGCTAAAGCGTCAAACGCTCTCAGTGTTGCTGGTTTGGTTTTAACATCAAAATAAGAAACATAAACATCATATGTTTCGGTAAATCTATTTGTTTGTACTTCTGAACCTGTGGAGGGCTTTGTGATTGTGTTTTCTTGTGTTATCGGGATGAATACAGAAAGCTGTGTACCAGGTATATTTATGTTAATATTTTTAAAGTATGACTCATCACTTGAAATCCTATGTTCAGCTTTAATGTACGATTCAAAGAACTCTGCCTCTGACGTTGTTTCAAATTCTGTTTCGCTCTTTAGTCTGACAGCTCCTTTGCATTCACTGATACTATCTGCCATTATGGTGAGTCCTATGTGCAGGTCTGGAAAAGCTTTACGATAATCTATCCATGCATTTTCTATTTCGAGTGATCCGCCCGGAAGTGGTGTTCGTATGAGGTACTCAACCTTGAAATCAACATATTGCGCTAATAAAGAATTAATGGTTTGTTGTTTTATTGAATCAGCCTGATAGGACTTCACTTCTTCTTCTAGTGTTTTACGGAACGTCTCAGATATAGTTTTCTCATTGTTTATATCGGCTACTGTTATTTCTACCGCAAAGGGCGTAGTGGTTTTCCCGCTTTGTTCAATGTATTTATATCCATACTGACTTTTTGCATAATTTATATTGCTGTCATTTTCTGCATAATGCGATCTAATGATAAGGAATCCGCATGTGTCCGATGTGTAATGCACGCTGTTTTCAAGTGCTTCGCCAATCCCATTGGAAAGGGTTTCTGAAAGCCTTGCGCAATAATTCATCTCAGCCATTGCTAATTCTTCAAAACCCTTCACGCTCTTATTCCTGTTTTTTCCATATATTGATGCGAAAATTATTAGCTGTAATGCAGTTAGTTGTCTTTCTGAAAGAACCTTATCCAATAAAACACGCCCCACTGGTATGCTCGCTTCCGTGAATCTGCCACCCTTTTTTGAGAATAGGACGTTCTCGACAAATTGCGCATATCTTTCTGCGGATGAATTTTCTGTATAAAATACGCCGTTTTTTATACTTATTTGTGAGCGTAGCATATTGAGTTCGAACGCATCAACCATTATTACGGGTAAAAACTTTCTAGATAGTTGAGGTCTTCCTATTTTTGCATTTCTTCCGAAATGAAGACGATTTCGCAGTTCTTTGGGCATCCATATATAATAATTATTCATGCTATGCTGCATTTCTTCCGACGCATCATCCATGAAAACAGTAATCCTTGAGAAATCGTTTTTGAAATTCCATAATAGCATTGCTAAAAAGGTTGCGCTAGTTATGTCAGTTTCGGGATGGTTTTCAATGCTATCAACCACAATTATTCGGTAGGCGATTTCTTGTCGATAAGGAACAAGTCTTAGAGCGTTTAATTCGACTTCACTATCTCTATAAAAATACTGCGGTTCTTTATAGGCATCCATTTTTCCCGAATCCCCCTGCTCAAACGCATGTATCCAAGCAAGCGTAGATGCATAATCATTTTGATTGTTCTCTACAATAAATCGTAAAATATGTTCATAAACTCGCATAATACTGCCCCTTGGTCTATTATTTTCAGAAGTTATGTTACTGTGTTTTTTTAACTTTAATTTCCCTGACATATTTCTGGTTTCTGCTGTTAGGCTTATCCGGAATCGTCATTTTAAGTTGCCCTGCCTCAAGTAGTGGCCTCAATAGCGTTTTGTTAAAATGCTCACGGCTGGCAATACCAACAAACTCTTGCATCTCTTTGCGCGTCCGTGGCATAACACAAAATTCAATCAAAGAAGCAGTTCGTTTATCTTGCCCTATAACTTGCCCTGTATCTTGTCCTGTATCTTGCCCTGTATTACCGTGCAAGTCAAAGTTCATATTTTTCAGAATTACATGAAAAGCGGTCGGAGTTGAATGGAACATCGGCGCATATTCATCTGTATAACCAAAAAGATTTGAGGTCTCCGTGCGTATTTTCTTAAAACCGCTGCCGCGACGTTCTATATAGTCAAGGCGATGGAACATTTCTGCAATTATCGGATTGCGGCGAGTTGAAGAAATGTCGTCAATATCGCGTTCCTGTATAAGCGTTCCGTCCGGCATACCACCGGGCGAATAGACCTCCAAGCGGTCATCGTACATATCAACATGAACCTCGCTGCCGACTATGTCGTATGATCTGTGCATGAGGGCGTTCGCAAGAATTTCAAAAACTGCTCGGTCGGCATAATCCGGTTTATTTACGCGATGATCCGACATTTTTCTCCATCTTACTTTGGAATTCAGTCTGACAAAATCATGGCTGTTGATTAACTGGGAGATTATGTCTCCCTCGAACTCTTTGTCATCTATTGCATCATCGCCAACAGAACCCTTGGTCAACCCGTTCCAGCGAGTACAAAAAACTCGTGATTGCAACAGTGGGCATTCGTCCGAGAACATCAATCCGGCGTAAGTCAGTATACCATCAGGTTTACACATGCCGAAAGAGATATAGTCGTTTCGGGCGATAACCTTTTTCGTGATTCTCTTGAACGCAGATTCAAATACGGTAAAGGTCAAATCATCAAGTCTGTAATCAGTTGGCAACGAATCAAATGAGAGGTTTTTCCCTTTCATGACAAGCTCCCGTAATCGGTTTGCCGGAGCAGGCAGGCTGTCGCTGCCCATTCGTACATAGGCAGTAAGGCTGCCCTTTTCTGAATAAAAATACGGAGTATCTTCGCCTGGAAAAACCTCTAAAGCCAATACATCTTTTTCGTCATCAGCAACATAAGCGGTGAAATCAATAACCGGCATCGGGTCAATAAACTCCTTGATTCTTTTGCCGATTATATCAATGTCGTCCTTTATGTCTGCTAGACCAACAATATGCTTGTCGTCTGCAACCCCAAAGAGCAGTACCCCGCCAGAACTGTTGGCAAACGCGCTCACGGTCTTCAGCCAGCTTTTTGGATGCCTGACCTCAAGCATTTCCTTGAAATCGCATGTGGTTGCTTCTGCGAGCAATAACTCAGCAAGGGTTTTCACTCAGTAACTATTCCTTCCGACA
>Ga0099364_10010965_pt1 | contig 12424 bp, 10 predicted proteins | sample TergutTh196P3_FD_73070 | JGI IMG/M metagenome (GOLD analysis project Ga0099364, IMG submission 73070) | Microcerotermes parvus P3 segment gut microbial communities from Pointe-Noire, Republic of the Congo - Th196 P3 | ecosystem: Host-associated > Arthropoda: Insects > Digestive system > Gut ... | reverse complement strand
ATGAAGGTGAAAAAAACAATAAAGATTTCGCTGGAGATGGAATCGTAATTGCTGGTGACATCAAAACCGATGAGCTTGAGGAGAGGGAAAAGCAAAAAAAAGAGCAGGACGACCAGAAGAATAATGAGCACTCCCCCGCCGATAGGGGTGCCAGCCTTATGCTGGTTGAACTTATCAAAGATGGGAGTGGCAGCACCCAGAGGATCGACGGTTTTCTGGCGGACACGTTGGAACTTTAATTTATAGAGCAGATTGATAAAGGGAATAATGAAAGTGCCAGTGATGAAGAAGGAGCAGAGTAAAAAACCGAGAGGGAGGGCGATAGCCGGATTCATATCTTATTTATTTTAGCACCTAATGAAACTAATTTTTCAGGTAATTTCTCATAACCACGCTCCACTTGAGAGATGTTATGAAGGATGGTTTGCTCGGTGGTGGAGAGGGCAGCTAAAATGAGAGTGGCTCCCATACGCAAGTCGTGGATGGTGAACTCGCCGCCAGAAAAGCTGGTGGGACCAGTGACTTTGATGGCGTGACAATCGGAAGACTGGACATCGGAGAGGTTAAAATTATAAGTTTTTTCGGGATTGGATACTGGAGGAGAAAAATAGGCAATTTTAGCCCCCATTTGTTGCAAGGCGCTTACATATTGGAACCTGCTTTGCATCACAGTTTCATGAATGGTGGAAGTACCAGCGGCATGACAAACTAAAGTTGCCCAAAGAGGTTGCCAGTCGGTCATAAACCCAGGGTGAATGGAAGTGGTCAGATCGACAGCTTGGAGACGAGTTTGGGGAGTGGTGAAAAAACGAATGCCGTAATCACCGATTTCAAAATGACCGCCCAGCTCGTCAAGTTTTTCTAAAAAAGCGGCTAAGTGCTGTTGGGAGGCGTTCTGGAGGATAATGTCGCCACCAGTGGCAATGGCAGCACAGGCATAAGTGACAGCTTCGTTGCGATCGGGCATCAGACGATGAATGGCGCCGCGCAGGTGAGGGACACCGTTGATTTCGATGATTCTATCGGGACGACGACGGATTTTAGCCCCCATGTTTTTGAGCAGCACAATTAAATCATCAACTTCGGGCTCGGCGGCAGCATTTTCTAGGATGGTCTTGCCTCGTGCTAAAACGGCGGCCATAATTAAAGTTTCGGTGCCGGTATGGGAGTTTTTGGCGAAGCGATAGGTGGTGCCATGAAGTCCCTCGGGACTACTGGCGTGAACAAAACCCTTTTTGACAGCAATATTAGCTCCCATGGCTTCTAGGCCTTGGAAATGACGCTCCAGAGGGCGAGCCCCAATTTTGTCACCGCCGGGGAGAGGGACAATAGCAGAGGAAAACTTATGAAGAAGAATAGGAATAAAAAGAGTGGAGGCGCGAGAAATATCACCATATTTTTGATCCATCTGGTGATACTTGAGGCGAGTGCCGTCGATAACCAGAGCTCTTTCTCCCCTACTGAGAACACTTCCGCCTAGAGAGGCGATGATATTGGCTACGACATGGACATCGTCAATTTCGGAGAGATTCAAAAGGCGGATGGGCTCCTCACTCAAAAGAGAGGCGATCATGAGCTTGAAGGAAGCATTTTTGGCTCCTCCCAGATGGACTGACCCATAGAGAGGAACACCGCCTTGAATAACCAGAGATTTTTTCTTTGCCATAAACTCAATTATATCAGGTAAAAAACTTCTTCGGGGGGAGAAACAGAAAACTCTCGGGTGAGAGTGTTTTTTACTAGATGGACTAAGGACATGAGGTCGGCATAAGTGCCGGAGCCTAAATTGACGATAAAGCCAGCGTGTTGGGGACTGATTTGGATATTGCCCAGACGATGTCCCCTGAGCCCAGCTTGGTCGATGAGGAAGGCGGTGGAAACATACTTTTGGTCGGCGAATTGAGGGAAGCGAGCGCGCAGAATATCGTTGTTGGGGACGTTTTGGAAGAAACTACCAGCCGAGGGGAAATTGAGGGGTTGTTTTTCTTGCCTCCAAGCGAGAACTTCCTGAGCCTTTTTCTTGGCCAGAGCAGGATCGACCGGAGAGAGCTGGAAAGTGGCCCCTAAAATGACCCAGTCGGGATGCTCTTGAAAAATGGAGTGTTCGTAGGCAAAATTGAGAGAGGATGGGGTTAAATCAACGGTTTGAGAGTCGGCAGGTTGGTAGACACGCACAGAGTGAATAAAATCGCCGATAAGACTGGAACCAAAATGAGCATTATTAAAAATAGCTCCTCCTAAAGTGCCTGGCAGGCTCATGAAAGACTCTAGTCCCTCTCCCAGATGATAGCGAAAACACCGATTAACTAGAGCCGCTAGGGAGTAACCACTAGAAAAAGAGATGAGACCTTTTTGGGCATTGATGAGTTGATGACGAGCAGTTTTATTATGGAGAACAACACCGGAATAAGTTTTGTCGGGAACAATTAAATTGGAAAGGCCGCCAACCACACGATAGGGCAAGTTATGAGAAAAACAAAATTGCACCACACGACATAATACATCTTCATCATCAATGGGAGCATAAAGAGCTACGTGACCTCCAAGGCGGATGGTGGAGAGAGCGCCGAGAGGAAAATGTTCCTGCCAAGGAATGTCGGGAAAGGCAGTGCGTAGAGATTGATGCATACAAGAATATTATAAACCTTTAATAGCGACATCAATAGGGGTTAAATCAAAATCCAAAACAGATTTGAGCTTATCTATGTTGAGGGCAGTATTGACTTGGTAGGGGCGGTTAGTAGTGGCGAGGTATTTCTCGAGGCTGCCTTTTTGCACTAAATCGGGATCAAAGTTATATTTGCGCGCAATGAGACGAGCAAAATCATAATCAGTCCAGCTCTCACCGCTGGAGCAGTGGTAAATACCAGTTAATTGTTTTCTTAAGAAAAAATCAATTATTTTAGCAAAATCATCAAGGTAGGTGGGACCAAAATAATGGTCGGTGAACTGAGGATAGAGAGTATTAGCTTCCAATCCAGTGATAATGCGGTGGAGAGTGTCTTGTTTGGCGGCAGTTTCGTTCTGGAAGGGCTGGTCGATGCGCAGGATACTAGATTTGAGGTCGGGGGCACTAATAATACTTTCTTCGGCGAGGAGTTTGGTTTGGCCATACCACTCAATAGCGCGGGGAGGGTCAGTTTCTGTATAGGGGGTCTCTTTGGCCCCATCAAAAACATAGGCGGTAGAAACGGCGATGAGGTATTTATGATAATTGCGGGCAGTGGCGACAATGTTTTGAGTGCCGAGAACATTAACTTGATAAGCGAGACCGTTTTGATCATCAGTCTGGGCGAAAGCGCCATTGACATCGGTATAAGCAGCGAGATGGACAACAGCGATGGCGTCGGAGTTTTGCGCGACAATAGCCTCTACGTTAGCGAGATTGGTGATGTCGGTGGGGGTAGCTTCGTCGAGACCGAGATTAATAATTTCATATTGGGAGGAGAACAATTGTTTGAACTTGGAGCCAACTAAACCATTAATGCCGGTAGTGATAATTTTAGACATAAAACTTTCTAGGTTTTTTTGGAGCGCCACCAACTCTCATTATTAACATAAAAGTCAATGGTTTTTTGGAGGCCCTCTGCAAGAGTGACTGAGGGCTCCCAGCCGAGCTGATCATGAATAAAACTCCAGTCCACGGCGTAGCGACGGTCATGACCCAGCCGATCGGTGACAAACTCAATGGAGGAATTGGGGTCTTTATCCATAAGTTGACAAATCTGTCTAACCAAGTCGAGATTGGAGATATCGTCTTTTAAGCCGCCAATGAGATAAGTTTGGCCAAGCTCTCCCCTTTCCAAAATATCGGCAATAGCCCGACAATGATCTTCGACAAAAAGCCAATCGCGAACATTGAGGCCATCACCATAAACGGGGATTTTTTTGCCTTCCAGAAGATTGGTGATGGCCAGACCAATGAGTTTTTCGGGAAATTGGAAGCGACCGTAGTTGTTGGAACAATTACTAATTGTATAGGGCAAACCATAAGTCTCGCCGTAAGCTCTGACTAGGTGGTCGCTGGCCGCTTTGGAGGCAGAATAAGGGGAGCGAGGGTCATAGGGGGTATGGAGCTGGAACTTGGCGCTGCTGCCTAATTCGAGGCTGCCAAAAACTTCATCGGTGCTGATATGATGGAAACGAGGGACTTTATGGGTAAGGGCGGCATCGAGAAGGTTTTGAGTACCTAATACATTAGTGGCTAAAAATATTTGGGGGGAAGCGATGGAGCGGTCAACATGGCTTTCGGCGGCGAAATGGACCACCATATCCATACCGACCATGGTTTTGTCAACTAAGTCGCGATCGCGAATATCGCCATGAATAAAATGGTAGTGAGGATGATCTTTAATCTCATCTAAATTATGAATGTCGCCGGCGTAGGTGAGGGCATCTAAATTATAAATCTCATCATCGCTATGGCGAGAAAGCCAATGAAGAATAAAGTTGCTACCGATAAAACCACAACCGCCGGTGACTAATAATTTCATAAGTGGCCTTTCTGGGCATAGCCTAAATTGGTTCTAATTTCCAAGACAAAAAGATCGGGATCGGTAATTTTCCATACCCACATATCGTGGTAGTCGCGCGCCATTTCGCGCGGGGTGGCTTCGAGCAAGACACCGACGGAATCATCGGTTTGGATGCTTAATTGATGCTGATTAATAACGGGAAGTTGATGGTTAGCAAGAACCTTAAGGCCTAGAGCCAAGGCAAAATGGGAAGGCAAGTATTGCTCGTAGTTACGGAGGTAGAAATTATAGAAGCGACCCAAGAGGACAAAATTGAGTAAAGTGCGCTGGTCAAAAACTTGGGCGGCGGCGGCATTAACAAAAGCAGAAATGGCTTTTTGCTGGCGGGCATTGCGAGCAATATCGCTGCCTTCTTCGCCGTCGGCATAGCGCGAGCGCATGTATTTGAGGAGGGTGGCTCCGTCCATGACCTGAGGTCCTTGTTCAAAAAAAATGGTTTCGTAGAGAATGGCAGGATCGCGTTCAATCGAAACATCAATACCAGAGCGAGGATAGCGCGAATCGACGAAAGAGCGCTCCACGTCAACTTCAACTCCGCCGAGGAGATCGACGAGCTCCTGAGTCTGTTCAAGACTGACAAGGAGGGTAATGTCGATGGGCTCGCCGATGAGGGAGGAGAGGTAGTCGGCCACGGCCTGCTGAGGGTTGACAGCTCCTTGAGTCAGAGCCCGATTGTAGAGAGCATTAATCTTTAGCTCTAGTTCGGGCAAATAAATATCACGAGGGAGACTTAAGAGATTGACGGTGTTGGCCGCAAGGTCTAGATGAGCGAGAAGGATGGTATCGGTCATGACATCTTCTGCGTTGCGATCGGCTAAGCTGTCGAGGCCAAGAACTAAAAAAAGATAGTCGTCTTTGTTTTTGAGGGCGAGATAGTCTTCATTGATGACGGCGGAAAAAAGCTCCTTGGCGTCGGAGTGGGTGAGGCCAGCGGCAGTAAGAAAGGTTTGATAATAATGAAACCCTAAGCGAGCGAAATAACCTAGAGAGCAAATAAGGACTAAAATGCTAACCGCTAAAACTATGCCCCACACGCGCCAAAAAAGCTTACTTTTTTCTTGCATTAGTGTTGATTTTAACATATAATGCCGGAATGGAACACGTGCAAGATCTCGATGTGGAGGCAATAAAAAAGAAGACGGTGCGAGGGACAATGGCTTATTTTGCGACCACTCTTTTTTTGAACTTAGTGAGTTTGGTGGCTAATTTTTTCTTAATGGCCTATTTCTCGCCGGCAGACTTTGGTATTTATGGGTTTGTGATGCAAATTAATGGACTACTAACTTTTTTTAGTGATGTGGGGCTAGCTTCGAGTTTGATTCAAAGAAAAGAAAAACCAGATAAAAAAGACTATCAAACGGCGTTTTGGACTCAACACATCTTAGGATGGCTGATTTTTGGAGTGACTTTTTTAATTACCAGAACTAACTTTATTGATCAGAATGTGGGAGCGGCGGGGAACTGGATTTTATTGAGTATTGGACTGAGCTTTCCTTTAATTACGCTCAAAACTATTCCGGCTATTAAATTGACGCGCAAAATGAACTTTTCAAAGTTAGTTATTCCGCAAATTGGAGAGCAGTTAGTATTTAATGCGGTGTTGATTGGTTTGGCAGTCAATAATGTGGGGGCGGTGGCTTATGCGGCGGCTATCTTGGCTAGAGCGATAGTGGGGGTGATAATTATTGGCCTAATTCAACCCTTCTGGCCACAATTGATGTTTGATCTTAAGAGCTTTAGGCAAACGATTAAGTTTGGGTTGAAGTTCCAAGCTAATGATTTACTGGCGAGAATAAAGGATAATTTCTTCTTTTTGGTGGTGGGGATAATGACGGGACCGACCAATTTCGGCTATATTTCTTGGGCAAAACAATGGTCGATGTATCCATATAATTTGACAGTACAAAATATTATGAATATTACCTTTCCCACCTTTTCGAGACTACAAACCCATCATGATTTATTAAAAAAAGCGATTGAAAAGTCATTGTTTTTTATTACTTTAATTATTTTCCCGCTAATTACGGGCATGTGTTTATTTATTACTCCCTTGACAGTGGTTTTTCCCCAATATGCTAAATGGCAAAGCGCGATACCCAGTTTTATTTTATTTACTCTGAGCATTGCGATGGCAGCTATGTCTAGTCCGTTAACTAATGCGCTAAATGCTATTGGACAAATAAACAAGACTTTGAAGCTGATGGTGCTATGGACGGTGTTAACTTGGGGAGTAACTTTTCCGTTGATGCATATTTTTGGTTTTAACGGAGTGGCTCTGAGCGCGATGCTGATTTCGTTAACTAGCTTTTTACCATATTTTATTTTACGCAAAACGGTAAAAGTGAAGGTTTGGGAGCAAGTGTGGCGACAAGGATTGGCGAGTGTGGTGATGGCGGTGGCGGTACTAGTAAGTTGGCCTTTATGGAGCAGAGGGATAAACTGGATGTTGCTGGGAGGAGCGGGGAGTGTGATGGTTTATGGCATGACTATACTGTTATTGGGAAAAAATAAAATTGCTCAAGAATTACAAGCTATCAGAGGAAAAAAAAGCTAATATGTCGCGATTGTCGGTGGTGATGAATGTTAAAAACGGAGCTAAATATTTAGAAAAAAGCTTGGCGAGTATTGAAAATATTGCGGATGAGATAGTGGTGGTGGATATGGCTAGCACAGATGAGACGCTGGCAATTGCCAAAAAGTTCAAAGCAAAAATCTACCAATATCCAGAACCAGAAATTGGGAATGTGGAGATGGCGAGAGAATGGAGTTTTAATAAGGTTCAGGGGGAATGGATCTTATTACTAGACTGTGATGAGGAGATATCTTTGCCTTTAGCCGAGCTGATTAAAAGAATAGTCAGGGGAGAGGAGGAAGTGGTTAAAAAAGCAGATGCTTATTATCTGGCGAGAAAAAACATTATCTGGGATAAAGTGATTACTCGGGCAAATTGGTGGCCTGATTATCAACTGCGGTTATGGAAAAAAGGGAAAATAAGTTGGCCGAGAGTATTACACCCACAGCCGAAGGTATTGGGGAAAAGCGGGTATTTACCCCCAGAGGAAGGACTAACTATTATTCACCACAATTACCAGACGATAGAACAATTTATAAAAAAAGCTAATCGCTACTCTAGTTATAAAGCGAGCGAAAGAGCAGAACAAAGGTCAGTGACTAGCAGGGAGTTATGGGATAGCTTTTGGGATGAGTTTTGGGCGAGAGCTTTTTTACATCGAGGAATAGAAGAAGGCAGTCATGGAATAGTTTTGAGCTTATTGCAGTCGAGTACGGAATTGATGACCAAAGCCAAAGAATGGGAAGGACAAGATTTTACTAAACAAAGCTTGTCCACCAAAGAGATGAAAAAAATGAGGAAAGCGATGCAAAAAACAGCTGCTTATTGGTGGGCGGAGGTATTGGCGGGAAGAACGAAAGGGGTGGAGAAAATGTATTGGCAGATCCGGCGCAAAGCAAAAATATGATACAATCTAAGCAGTTATGGACAAAATAGCAACCATTATCGTCCATTATAATACTCCGGAGGACACTAATAATGCTCTGGAGAGTTTGAGTAAGATAAGGACGAGCGGCTTCAAGCACCAAGTTTATTTGGTGGATAATGGGTCGGTGGAGGTTTTTGTGCCGCAAAAAAAATATCCGGAATTGAACTTGGTGGTTATTCGCTCGGACACTAATCTGGGATTTACGGGCGGAAATAATCTGGGATTTGCTAGGGCGAGAGAAGATTTTAGTCCTGATTTTTATTTTCTCCTTAATTCGGATACGTTGATTGATAGGGATTGTTTATGTCATCTGCATAAACATGCCAGAAAGAATCCTAGTACCGGATTGATATCCCCACTGATTTATTTTGCAGCAGGCAAAGAGTTCCATCATGAATCCTATACCAAAAAACAATTGGGGACAGTGGTATGGTATGCGGGAGGAACAATTGATTGGGCTAATTTGAGCGGTTTCCATCAGGGGGTAAATGAAGTGGACAGAGGGCAGTTCATGATAGAAAAAACGAAGGAATTGGATTTTGCCACGGCCTGTGCGGTGTTGATGAGGAGAGAAATATATGAATTAACGGGAGGTTTTGATGATAAGTTTTTTCTTTATTATGAAGACATTGATTTGTCGGTGAGAACGAAAAGAGCGGGCTATACCATTAATTTTTGCCCTGAGGCTCGGATCTGGCATGTGAACGGAGGATCGGGCGGAGGGTCGGGATCGCAGCTGCAGAATTATTATCTGACCCGCAATAGGTTATTATTTTTCTGGAGACATGGAAGGAAGAAAATCAAAATAACCACGTTGCGACTGGCGATGAAATATCTTTTTAATGGACAGAATAAAGTGACGCAAACTGCAGCTAGGCATTTTTTCTGGGGCAATTTTGGCAAACAAGTTTATTTGAAAAATACTTAACTATGACAAAAAAAATCGAAGATTTAACTGGCATTATTATTGCACGCGATGAGGAAAAATGGATTGGAGCGGCAATTAAAAATCTGCAGTATTTTTGTCAGAGCGTGATAGTGGTAGATAATGACTCAACTGACGATACTCTAAATATTGCTAATCAACTTAAGGTTAGAACTTTTAAGTTCTCGGGGAGTGACTTTGCGAGCATTCGTAATTTGGCAGCGAGTAAGGTGGAGACAGATTTTTTTCTGTACTTGGACGCAGATGAGAGAGTATCAGTTAAACTAGCAGAAAACATAGCAAAAATATTAGCCAGAAAAACAGCCCCTAAGCTGGGAGCAATACAGTTTTCCAGACAAAACTTTTTTTATGGACATGAAATGAGAGCGACAGGCTTTGAGATGAGAAGTGATTTAGTGACCAGATTATTTAGCAAGGAAAACTTCCAAAAATGGACGGGGAAAATCCATGAAACGGCTCAGTATGAAGGAAAAATGATAACCTTATTAGAACAGCCAATATGGCATTTTACTCATCGTAGTACTCGAGATAATTTATTAAAATCGGCAGAGTGGACACAAATAGAAGCAAAATTGCTGGCGAAAGATGAAAAAACACCAAAAATAACGGGCTCGATGATCCTGAGAAAAACCATGATGGAGTTTTGGCGACGGTGGTTTAGGGGGAAAGCTTGGCAAGACGGGACGGTAGGAATGATTGAGAGTTTGACTCAGGCGTTTAATAAGGCAATGGTTTACTCCCAAGTTTGGGAAAAACAACAGCAACCAGAAATCGAAGAAAGATATCAAACTTTAGAAAAAAGCCTAGATAATGAGTGGCAAAAAAGTTATAATGGAGGAACATGAAAATCTGTTTTTACTCCCCGTATTTGCCCAAACATTTTGGTGGTGGAGAAAAATATCTTTTTGATGTGGCAGAAACTTTTACTGGCCGTCATGAGGTATATATAGCTATTTCACAATCTCAAAAACAGACTGATTTAGAAAAAATTAAGCAGGCATATAGCGAACGTTTTGGAGAGAAAATTGAAAAGTTACGATTTATCTGGACACCAATTGGAGAGCAAAATGCGGGGACATTAAAGAGATTGCTCTGGACAGCGAAGTTTGATGCCTTTTATTATATTAGCGATGGCAGTCTGTTTTTTTCGCTGGCCAGACATAATATTTTGCATATCCAAATACCATTTACTATCCCTAAGACAAGATTTGTGGATCGACTTAAATTGCAAAACTGGAAAAATAAAAATGCTATTTCGATTTTTACCAAAAAAGTGATTGAGAAATATTGGCAAGTGAAAGTGCAGGAGGTGGTTTACCCAGGGGTGGAGCTGGAGAGCTTTGGAGGCGACAAAGAAATGGTAAAGGAAAAGATAGTATTAAATATTGGGCGGTTTTTTCAACAACTGCATTCGAAAAAACAGGACGTATTGGTGGATTTTTGGCGAGATATTTGTGATAAATATCCCCAGATTCGTCAGGAGTGGCAGTTAGTGTTGATTGGGAATATTGAGGATCAATATTATGCTAATCAAGTGGCGCTAAAAGCACAAGGCTATCCAATTAAGATTATTCATCAAGCAAATAATGAACAGGTTAGGGATTATTGTCGGAGGGCAAGTATTTATTGGCATGCCACTGGTTTTGGCGCGGACGAAACTGACAGTCCGGAGAAAATGGAACATTTTGGGATTTCGACGGTGGAGGCAATGGCGGCGGGCTGTGTTCCTTTGGTGATAGATAAAGGAGGACAGAGAGAAATTGTGGGCAGGAAATTAAAAGATTGCTTATGGGGGACCAAACAGGAATGTATGGATAAAACTTATAGTTTGATGACGCGGCCAAAACTCCGCGCTATGTGTGGCAAAGCGGCACAGGAGAGAGCACAAAAGTTTTCCATGAATGCCTTCCATAAAAAAGCGCGCCAGCTAATAAAGTAATATGCCCAATATTTCAGTAATTATTTCTACTTTCAATGGTTTGAAATTATTGCAAAAAAACTTGGCTAGTGTGGTAGAGGCGGCCTCGGAAATGGACGAGATTGTGATCGCTGACGACAAAAGTAGTGATCTGACAGTGCCACACTTTATCCACCAATATGATTTGGAACTGATTGAGGAAAATGAAGATTATAAACTTTATCAAAACATTTTTTACTGGGAAAAAAAACAATTAACTTTAACACTAGTGGCCAATCAAAAAAACTTAAGGTTTGGAGCGAATAATAATCTGGCGGTACGGCTGGCAAAGCATGAGTTGGTTTTTATATTGAACAATGATTGCCGGCCACAAAAAAAATGCTTAAAACAATTGGCTGACCATTTTGAAAACGGAGATAAAGATTTATTCGCAGTGACTTGTTTTGAAAAAACAACCCAAAAAGACGGAGAATATCAATATCATGGTAAGAATAAACTATGGTGGCAGCGAGGCAGATTTATTCACGGCCAATTTGAGGGTGACCCCGAGAAGTGGAAGAAGGGAGAGACGGCATGGGCGGGAGGAGGCTCGAGTTTGTTTGATAAAAAAAAGTTTTTAGCATTGGGCGGATTTGACAGTTTGTTTTATCCCGCTTATTGGGAAGATATTGATTTATCATGGCAGGCAAAAAAAATGGGCTACAAAATACTATTTGACCCGAGCGCAGTGGTAATTCATGATCATGAAACGACTAATAAAAGCGTATTTGGACAGAAAAAAATGGCGGATCTGGCTTGGAAGAATGGAAGTAGATTTATCAAAAAAAATGCTAGCCTAAAACAAAAAATTGCCTCCTTATTATGGTCGCCGTATTGGATATGGAAAAGACATCAGTTTGGATGTGTGCTGGCTCTGCTAATATTGCTGACAATAATAACTAGGTTTTATAAATTGGGATCGCTACCATCAGGTATGACTTGGGACGAAGCGGCCATTGGTTATAATGGCTGGAGTATTTGGCAGACAAGACGAGATGAATGGTTGGAAAAGTTGCCTTTAGCTTTCAAATCTTTTGGGGATTATAAGGCGCCGCTGGCGATTTATATTAGTGGCTTATTTACTTCCCTAATAGGCCTGACACCGCTGGCGGTACGTTTGCCCTTTGCTATGGCAGGAGTGATGGCGGTATGGGGAATGGTATTATTGCTTAAAGAATTGTTGATAGCCACTAAATCAAAATATCCTCATAAACTATCTCTGTTGGGAGGGTTTATTTTTGCTTTTACTCCTTGGAGTTTTATGTTTTCGCGAACGGGATTTGAGTCGGGCATGGCGCTTTGTTTTATTATTTGGGCGGGGTATTTAATATTAAATTGTCAGCGTACTAGCAGAAAATATACCCAAAAGTGGTGGCAATTTGGACTAGCGACGACTTTGATTGCGGCAGCAATGTATGTTTATCATTCAAGCAAGATTACTGCTCCATTAATTCTGTTATTGATGATGGTATTGTGGTGGCGCAAA
>Ga0099364_10010964_pt1 | contig 12424 bp, 11 predicted proteins | sample TergutTh196P3_FD_73070 | JGI IMG/M metagenome (GOLD analysis project Ga0099364, IMG submission 73070) | Microcerotermes parvus P3 segment gut microbial communities from Pointe-Noire, Republic of the Congo - Th196 P3 | ecosystem: Host-associated > Arthropoda: Insects > Digestive system > Gut ... | reverse complement strand
AGATAAAGTTTGAATAATAGCGGAGGTGTCACCGGCTTCGCCGGTGAGCAGTCCGCTTGACAGGCTTATTCATAGAGGCTTTTGTGCCTCGGAAAGATATGGTCATAAATTTGAAAAATAAGAGAGGGCGAACCACCATGCCGTGCAAGGTGGGGCGGCATGGTCGTAAAAATGATTGAGTTTCCAAATTTGTTTTCGGGTATAACTATAAGTGCAGGGCGGGTCGCTTTTAATATTCTCGGAGTAGATATATACTGGTACGGGATTATAATTACCGCCGCGGTAGTGCTTGGAATTATGTATGCGATTAAATTTGCCGCGCGGGCGGGAATTATCTCCGACGATGTGTTTGAAACGGCTTTTTGGGGGGTGATTTCGGGCTTCATAGGCGCGAGGGCGTATTATGTGTTTTTTTGGAACGCTAACCCCGACAACCTCACTAAATACAACTTTGTAAGCGCGGTTACGGGAATACGAGATGGCGGTCTTGCAATTTACGGCGGACTGATAGGGGCGTTAATCGGGGGAGTCATTGCCGCAAGGTTCAAGAAAGTTCGCTTCGCCCCGCTCTCGGACTTAATAGGGTTAGGTTTTTTAATAGGACACAGTGTGGGACGTTGGGGCAACTTTTTTAATCAAGAGGCATTCGGTGCGGCGACTGCGGGCAACCTCCCGTGGGGGATGACGGGCAATATAATTGAAAGGACTCCCGAAGTGATTGCCGCGCAGGCGCAGTTCGGCAATTCCGGGTTTGCATTGGTTCACCCTTGCTTTTTGTATGAAAGTCTGTGGTGTTTGTTGGGGCTTGTTATTTTGCACTTTTACATGAAAAAGTTCAGAACTTTTGACGGCGAAATTTTCCTCCTGTACTTAATGTGGTACGGCACAGGGCGGGCATTTATCGAATCCCTGCGATTGGACTCGCTTACTGCGGGCGGGTTGAGAGTTTCGCAGGTGTTGGCAATATTAAGCGCGGTGTTGGCATTGGGGTTGTTTATTCGCGGTAAAATTAAGTACACTCCCGAAAAAGGCTACACGATGTACAAAAATACCTGTGAAAGCAAACGGCTTATTGAGGGATACGGATACAAAGTCAAGCTTGAGAATGAAAAAGAGAAAGCAAAAAACAGCCTTGAAAAAACAAAAAGAGAGTTGACAGAACCGTTTGATACCGATAATTGAATTTTTAATGGCACACTTGTGCAGAAAGGGCAAGGATAAAAACTTGAAAATCCAATCTTCGGTTTAATGGGAAAACGAATTTTAATGGCACACTTGTGCAGAAAGGGCAAGGGTAAAAACTTGAAAATCCAATCTTCGGTTTAATGGGAAAACGAATTTTAATGGCACACTTGTGCAGAAAGGGTAAGGGTAAAAACTTGAAAATTTTGGACGGGGTTTTATTGGCAGAACAGATTAAGGACGAGATTAAGGGTGAGATTTCGCGGGACTCGCTTATTGTCGGGTTAGCTGTTGTATTGGTGGGCGATGACCAAGCGAGCCGTATCTATGTCAACCATAAAAAAAAGGATTGTGAGGAATGCGGCATAGCCTCCTATGAATATACATTACCCGAGAGCGCGACTCAAGAAGAAGTTATAACGCTGATTAAGCAGCTTAATTCAGATGAGAAAATCAACGGAATTTTGATTCAACAGCCGTTCCCGAAGCATATTGACGTTACGGCAGTCAATGAGAGCGTTTCGCCATTGAAAGATGTTGACGCATTCCGTGCGGACACGGTTGGAAAGATTGCAGTCGGCGACTACGGTTTTTTACCTTGCACACCCGCAGGAGTAATGGAGCTTATACACAGCACGGGAGTTTCTGTAAGCGGCAAGGAGTGCGTAGTTGTGGGGCGTTCCAACATAGTCGGCAAGCCGATGGCGTTAATGCTTCTTAACGAGAGTGCGACAGTAACCATTTGTCACAGCCGTACCCGCGATTTGGGCGAAGTCACGCGGCGGGCTGATATTCTTGTAAGTGCGGTAGGTAAGGCAAGGTTAATCACTGCCGATATGGTGAAAGAAGGGGCAATTGTTATAGATGTGGGAATGAACAGGGACAACTCAAACGGCGGGAAACTGTGTGGCGATGTCGATTATGCGGGAGTCGCCCCGAAAGCGAGCTTTATCACCCCTGTCCCGGGAGGAGTCGGCCCTATGACAAGAGCATTGCTGATGAAAAATACGCTCACGGCAAAAAGGCTTCAATCCTGATATGAGAAGACGGCAAAACGGAAAAAGCGTAGTATTTAACTTTTTCACCATGGCGGCAATTACGGCGGGTTTATCGGCATATTTTACAGTACAATCACTATGGAATGTCGGGACGATTGTTGTGGTTATTCTGCTCTCGTTGGTTGCGGGGTTTTACTTTTGGCTTTGGCGGGTGTATTTTAAGTAGCGCAATACAAGGGCTAAAATGAGGGAATTCATTTCCCTCATTTTAGCCTGACGAAGACACTTTGTTTGGCAAAACAACTTCCAAGTTAATGGAGTAGTAGGAGTAACATGAAAATATTATTTATAGGCGATGTTCAAGGGCAATCTAACATTAACAAGCTTGAAAGAGTTGTTCCTGGTATACGTGCCGCCCGCGGGATTGATTTGGTCGTTGTAAACGGCGAAAATTCCGCCGACGGGAATGGTATTACCCCGTATTCCGCGAAGATGCTTTTTGAAAGAGCGGGTGCGGATATAATAACAACGGGCAATCACGCGTTCAAACGAAAAGAAATGGACTCTATGTTTAATGAACGCGCCGAGGTTATCCGCCCCGAAAATTACGGGGAATATTGCCCGGGAAAAGGTTTTTGCATTATTGACTTCGGGTATTGTTCCTTGTGTGTGGTAAATATAATGGGGAATCACTTTATGCCGGCGTGTGATAATCCTTTCCGGTGTATGGACATGGTGTTGGAAAAGCTGAAAAATACGACAAAGAATATAATTGTCGATTTTCATGCCGAAGCAACTGCCGAGAAAAAGGCGATGGCGTATTATTTGGCAGGGAAGGTCAGCGCGGTTATAGGGACTCATACCCATGTTCAAACAGCCGATGAGCAAATTATCGGCGGGCATACAGCTTTTATTACCGATGTGGGAATGGTCGGCGCGGTTGACTCGGTAATAGGCGCGAACAAAAATGTAGTCAGCGTTTTCACCGATTATTATCCTCAAAAGCATACTTACGCAGAGGGTGAAAGCGAGTTTAACGCTGTGTTGATTGAAATAGACACTGTGAGCGGGCGGGCGTTGTCTTTGGTTAGGATTAGGGAGTTGGTATAACTGCCCGCGTATAAAAAAGTTGGGGGATTTACCCCTTATTAATAAAAGGAAAAGCCCCAAAGTTTGAAAGTAAATCTGCGTAAATGCGGAAAACGAAACTTTGGGCGGCACGTTTGTGCAGAAAGGGCATGGGTAAAAAAATGAGAACAGGAACAGAAATCATCAAAGTATCGTCGAGGACGATGCCAAAACTGTCGGCGGGGGCAATTGCCGCAATAATCAGGGAGGGCGGCAAGGCGGAGGTTCAGGCAGTCGGCGCAGGTGCGGCAAATCAAGGCATCAAAGCCGTTGCAATTGCGAGGACTTATATGAAAGCGGAAAATGTCGATTTAATATGCCGCCCCGCATTCGCACAAATTGAGATTGAGGGCGTTGAACGAACTGCAATCTCGTTGCTTGTGGAAAAAGCAATCCCCGAAGACGCGCATGAACTCCTGTAAGGGACGAAGAGAAAATTTTTACGGCACACTTGTGCAAAACGAAACTTTCAAAGGCGCGTTTGTGCAGAAAGGAAAAGGGTAAAAAAGTTTGAGAGTAGCTCTGCGTAAATTCGGAAAACGAAACTTTCAAAGGCACGTTTGTGCAGAAAGGAAAAGGGTAAAAAAACATGGGACTTATTAGGGCGGCGGTAAGCACTGTTAAGGGTACGTTGGCAGACCAATGGAAAGAGGGGGTACACTGCCCCGCTATGGGCGGCGATGTTATTCTGCGTCGCGGCTCAAGGATGAATCAAGGCAAAGGCTCAAATACAAAAGGCAATCCGGATGTAATCACAAACGGTTCGGTTATACTTGTTGAGGAAAACACCTGTATGCTCACTATTGACAACGGGAAAATCACTAACATCGTCACCGAACCGGGACAATATGTCTTTGATAATTCTTCCGCACCGTCTATTTTCGCGGGGCAAATTGAGGCAACTCTCAAAGACGCACTGGGCAGGTTTACTTTTGGGGGGACTGCATCGGTTCAACAAAGGGTGGTCTACATTAACCTAATGCCCCTGCCGGGTATAAAATTCGGGACAAGTGCGCCTGTACCCTATTTCGACCCGGCATATAACACATCTGTAGAATTGCGCTTTTTCGGGACTTATGAGGTGCAAGTACCCGATGCCGAAATGGCGGTAAAGTTTTACAGCCAAGTTGCAAATAAAGGAACCGCATCGGGAGATATGTCCGCGGCGGAAATATTCGGGCGCGACCAGTACAAACTCGAGTTTATGCAGGCATTGAAAATGTCTTTGGTAAAATTGTCGAGACAAGGGGTGCGGTTCAGCGAGATTTCCGCTTTTTTGGGCGACCTGACCCGCGAAGCAAGGGCGGCAGTAAAAGAGGACTGGACTCCGCGCGGATTTACCATTACAAACGTAGCAATGGGGCCGGCTACACTTACCGATGAAAGTAAGGCATTGCTCGGCGACCGACTCAAAGCCGACACAATGCTCGGTGGCGATGTTCAACGCGCCATGATGGCGGGGAGCGTTGCAAGAGGAATCGAAGCGGCGGCAGGGAATCAAGGCGGAGCAATGATGGGGTTTATGGGAATGAATATGGCATCCCAAATGGGCGGGAATGTGCTTGGTCAATTCGGTGAAGCCCCGCCGACTCAGCAAGCGCAACAAGCACAGCAATCGGCGATTCAACCGCAACCGCAGTTTCCCGTTAATTCATGGAAGTGTTCCTGCGGCGTTGATAATACAGGTAAGTTTTGTGCCGAGTGCGGCGCGCAAAAAGTCGAAGCCTCCGGTTGGAAATGTATTTGCGGAGCTGATAACACCGGGAAATTCTGCGGGGAATGCGGCAAGGCGAAGCCCGAACAAAGTGAGTGGATTTGTGCCTGCGGTGTGACTAACAGCGGAAAGTTTTGCGCCGAATGTGGTAAGGCGAGGGCGTGAACGCGTGTAAAAGGAACACGCCAAATAATACCCTTAACATTTCCCTCAAATATAGTTGTTAATCAGCTGCCCCTTTTTTAAAAAGCACTTCTGTATAGAAGTGCTTTTATATTGTGCCTAACCCAACTCAAACCTCAACATATTGTACCGTTGTCGAATAATGTCGAAAGAAACTTTTAGGGATTTTTTTACAAAGAAGTATTGACAAATGAATCATCATAGTATACAATAATAGTATCACATTTATTAAGGAGGGCAGTCCGATGTTCAATTTACACGGTTTGAACCGGGAGTAGGAAAGCTATGGGAGTAGGGAGTTTTTAACAGAAAAGAGGTGGTACTTGAATTTTGCGGGAATAATGACGTGGTTGGGGTGACGAGGTTAGCCTTGGCGGGCTTTATTAAAATATTATAAAAAACGAGGTGGAAAAAATGTTCAAAAAAGTTGTATCAATTTTTGTAATTGTTGCAATGTCGTTTGCGTTGATTGTGCCTGTCGGGGCGATTCCGACACCGCGACATATAGTCAATGTTGACTGGACTATTAATCCGGGTGCTGAACGCACAAGCACAATAGAAATATATCTGAATACCAACGATTGGCTTGGAGTTAATTTTACATTTACTCCGTTGTCACCTATACAAAATTCACCTAAATTTGTTGAAATAGGGATTGTTAATGAATTTAACACACCCTCTTTTTCACAATTTTACATGGGTAATCCTAATGGTATTCTTAATACCGACAGATGGACGGGGGCACCCGCAAACGGTGTGTATCGTTTACGAGTAAAGAATACGAATCTCGGCGTTCCCGTTAGGGTAACCGGCTCGTATATGTACACTAAACGTTCTTATCAATGGCACGCTGACTGCCCTAATACAAACCCTACAACCGTAAATTTTTTCTCGGGGACACCGACAGTTCAAATCACAGACTATTTAATTGAACAATTTGGTGGGTTTACACTCGCTCATGTTACAGGTCTTGCTCAAAATTCTGTGAACGCTTGGAACAGTAGCGCAGACCCTGTGCATTGCACATTCAGCAGTACGGGTGGGGCAAATATTTTCATCCGCGCCGGGCGACCTCAATACCTCTTAGAAAGGTGGGGCGTAGATTTAAGCGAGCCTAGTGGTGGGATTAGTGTTGCGCATGGTCAGTTATTCTATGGTAATACTGTAAATCCTGTTAGAACTCGAGTCGTCAACGGAATAAGTCGAACTATCAAAATTGATGTAAATCCAAACAATATTTATTTTGCTAATAAGCAACAAAGCGGTACGCTTATCGTTCATTCTAAAGGCATAACTGTTCCCTATTCAGCGAGAAGCGCAATCGGACACCAAAACACTCTTACGCACGAACTCGGGCATGGCTTAGGCATTTGTGGTCATGCAACAAGCACCTCTGACCTTATGAGCGGAACAAGCAACACTGTTGCTATGAGTCCGTCTCTGCAAAACAGAGACCATATAACTCAATTTAAAAGAGCGTGGCAAAACGGCACACTAAATTAAATTTAACTATAGTATAAGGAGTAAAACTATGAAAAAACTAAAAACTATTTCAGCCCTATCGCTCGCAATAATCACCCTAACATCATGCACAAGTAATGAAACGCCGCCCATCGCCGAAAACACCGTGATTGAATCATCCGCAACTGCCGGAGTTGGCAGAGGAATCGAAACAATTCCGCCCGCTTCCCCGGAAGAAATACAAAAAGCGTTGGAAGAACGAGGGCGTGATGATTTTGAGGAGATTAAAAAAAGGATTGGTGTTACCAAAGAAGATACGCTGGATTCAATGTTGGACAAAGACGGCTGGTGGAGCAATATTGTATTGGGAACGGCGGTTGAAATAACTGACGGGAAAGATAGTTGGGGCATAATCGCCGAAGGATTTTCTGTTGAATACTCGTTTAAAATCAGCGATAATCTGACGGGAATTGATTTGCCCGAGTATATAACAGTGAAATCACAACTTGGTGATATTCTTGAACTCGGAAAAGAGTACTGCATATCCCCGCTTCATAACTACAATTCGCTTTGGAGTACGCATATAATAGCGCGTTATGCCCAAGTAATATCAAGGGAGTTGCTGACTGATTCCGAAATTGAAGAGATTAGGAAAAGTACCTCAGAAATGGGTCTCACAGATTACCACGACACCGTTGTTCAAAACGCATCAACGGATTCTGATTTTCTTTCGCGAGTTGATTTGGCGGCGTTAATAACAATCAACGGAAAACAAAAGGACGAAAACTCCGAAACGATATTCGATGTAATGTATAAATTAGATGAAGTTTTGTATTTTGACAAAAAGTATGAAAAATTTCTATCGGATATGATTCCCGAGACCGGGGTAACTACAGTTAATTCAGATGTTGAGGTCGGTGAGACTTATTTAGTAATGTTTGTTGCGCGAGACGATGGCACAGGCGGCTATTTCACAATGCCCGCCGCACGAAACGGCGCGGTTGTCAGTGTACTCTCGCCGGATTATGAGCGGTATAGGCTTGCTTTTTTGGTGCGTGTGCAGTAGTTGTGGAAAACCCGAACACGGCGGAGTAGGATACGCAAACAACGCATTAACATTTTTATCAAATATAGTTGTTAATCAGTTGACCCTTTTTTAAAAAGCACTTCTGTATAGGAGTGCTTTTATATTGTGACTAACCCAATTCAAACCACAACATATTGTGCATTTGTCGAATAATGTCGAAGAAACTTTTAGGAAATTTTTTACAAAAAAGTATTGACAAATGAATCATCATAGTATACAATAGTAGTATCACATTTATTAAGGAGGGCAGTCCGATGTTCAATTTACACGGTTTGAACCGGAAATAAAAAAACATTAATCTAAAACTATTTAAGGAGGTATTCCACATGGCAAAACTAAGGAAAACACAAAAACTAATCGGCATGGCATTGACATTTTCGCTTATTATAGGTATAATAAGCTCGTTGATTGTGCCGGCAAACGCGCGCACAGTAACCATATCGCGGACTATCGGCGCAAACGCATCATTCACCGACACACGCTTAACCTACATGGAAGTCGGCGATGTTGTAAGTTATAGCGGGACTTTTACACAGGGTAGGCAGGTTTCATTTTTGATTATGGATTCCTATGGTACAGTTTGGGGACACGCCGGGAACACCAGCTCAAACGGCACAATTAATTGTGCAACGAGCATTCCGCGCAACGGCACGTACAGGATTCACATAACAAACCACTCTAATTCCTCTGCAACGGTGAACGTGACATTTACGTATACTGACAACGGTGCGGCTCCGCCAAGTGCCTGCTGTCCTTCTTTTAACGGGGCAATTAACTACGATTTGGCGAATTTTAAAATCGCAGTCCTACACACGGCACACACGGTGCTTACTTTGGATGTTTACGCTGCGGTGCGTGATGCCTTTCGCGGGTGGAACGGTCTCCCCGGAATAGGCACACACAGGCTCGGCATTACCGATGTTTCGGTCAACCCGAGTGCGAGTTACAGCGACCACATTTTTGCCATGCCGGGCGGATTTAGCGGTCAAATTCACGAACAACCCTCAGGTGAAGTGCTACCCTACAACATGAACGGTCAGCTTGATAAAACAGCCAATGCAGATTGGGACTATATTTTGATTATTATGAACAGTTCTACAAGTTTTTGGGTGCAATACGGCAACCTTGCCCGCCAAAAAGAATTGGCCTCGGCAACGTTTATTCACGAAGTCGGTCACGCCTTAAAACTTCAACACCACCGTTCCGGCGGCAACCCCTTCGGTGGCGGTGCGCCTCCCATAGCGGGGCATACAGAAGATGCCGGAGGCGATTGGTATCCGCTATCGGTAATGAATCCGTATGCTTCTATCTCAAGCCCGGGTACAACAAATACCGATATTACAAGTTTAAGAAATAAATGGAGGTGGTAGCGATGAAAAAAATAATTACAATTAGCGTTTTAACAGTCGCGCTGTTATTGACAGCTTGCTCAAGTCCCGAAATTTTTACCGAGAATGAAAGTGACACGGAAGTCGCAAGTGAAAACCCTTCTGACGACCTTTTCACTGTAGCGCGTTTAGCCCAAGTAAAAAAACACATTGATATTGTTGACACAATATTTATCGGCGAGTTTATTGAAGACACAGAGCAAGAGTTTAGTTATATGTACAGCGAATACTTCAAAAAAGACATCCAAATCGGGGCGTACACGTACAGTAAACTGCTTGTAACAGAAGTCTTTAAAGGGGACGTAAAGCCGGGCGATATCATCACGGTTGGACAACGCTATGGGTTTGATGATGAACGCAATGCTTTAATCTCTTTCAGCGAACTAACCCCCATGAATGCCGGAGACCGTTGGATTCATCTCGGCGGGTTCGGAGATGACGGTATATTCTATAATAAGATAAGAGGCGGAAGATACCCTGTTCCGAGTAAAGAAATTTTGAGGCTTGGCGAAGATTTCATGAGAAGAAACGAAAAAATAAATGAGTTAGCGAGCCGTTACTCGTTAGGCATAACTCGAGATGAATTTCTTGGGGAAATAGGTCTCCCAAATGGAGACGGTGAGTATATTCTTACAGTTGATTTTGTAGTTTGCCGATTTGGACCTCAAGAAGAATGGGATAAAGTCCTTGAACAGGCCAATGTGATTTGGGACGGTTGGGAAAATTATGAAAGCATTGACACCCTCACTTTAGGCAGGTTTGAACGGGAGGATTTCAATTTTTGGCTATATGTACAAATCTTGAATTATTTACAAGTTGAAGCGGAAGATTGGGTGAACCCCGGGCGGGAATCCGATGCTAAATTGGCTGAAATGGAAATTATTGATTTATGGAAGTTGACTGATACGATTAACTAAGAACCTGTCTTTATAAGCGACGTGCTGATAAAGCGAGCGGATTTTTCGTCAGACAAGGCGATTTTTGTGCGAATATCCGTGCATATTTAAGCAAAAACCAACGCAGTATGGCGGAAAATTCGCCGTTTTAGCAGTGCGTTTGCTTATGAAGACAGGTTCTAAAACTTTAGCGGGAACCTTTATAGTCGGTAAGTTTAAAAAGACCTAAGCATTTAGTCTTTTCAAACTGACCGACTATATTCCGCAGTCAAATACAATGGAGGTGGTAGCGATGAAAAAAATAATTACAATTAGCGTTTTAACAGTCGCGCTGTTATCGACAGCCTGCTCAAGTCCGGGAAGCTTTACGGAACATGAAGAAATTGCGATGGAAGACTTAAGCGAAAACCCCTTTTATAAACTCTCTGTTGAAACACGTTTAGACAAATTACAAAATTACATTGATGATATTGACACAGTATTAATCGGCGAGTTTATCGAAGATACAGAGCGAGAGTTTAGTTACAGGTACTGCGAATACTTCAAAAAAGACATCCAAGTCGGCTCGTACACACACAGCAAACTGCTCGTAACAGAAGTCTTTAAAGGGGACGTAAAGCCGGGGGATATAATTACAGTTGCTCAAGGATACAGGTTTATCGGTGAGCGTAACGCTTTAAGCTCTTCAAGCGAATTGACACCCATGAACACCGGAGACCGTTGGATTCATCTCGGCGGGTTCGGTGAAGACGGTATGTTCTATAATGCGCCAAAAAGGGGCAGGTTTCCTATTCCGAGTAAAGAAATTTTGAGGATTGTTGAAGAGTATACAAGGAACATTGATGAGGCAATTAAATCAGCACTCGGAAATTCAATGGGTATAACGCAGGATGAACTTTGGGAAATGGGGAAAACAGGGCAAGCTCCCGAATTAGGAACTCCTAACAAAGACGGTGAATATATCTATATAAACGATGATTCTGTTGTTTATCGATATGAAAGCCACGAAGATTGGGATAAACACGTTGAAGAGGTTGCCGCGATTTGGAAAGATTGGAAAGTGCGTGGCGGCTTCGACAACATTGACACCCTCACGTTAGGCAGACTTGAACGCGAAGACTTCAACTTTTGGGTATATGTACAAATCTTGAATTATTTCCAAATTGAAGCGGAGAATTGGGTGAATCCCGGACGGGAATCGGATGCTAAATTGGCTGAAATGGAAATCATTGATTTATGGAAGTTGTCATGTTAGTTAAACGGCATTAACCTTTATTCCGCAATCAAATTCAATGGAGGTGGTAGCGATGAAAACAAAAAAGATTATCCTTGCAATATCTGTTGCTATGGCAATATTGCTCGCGCTGTTTTGCGGGTGTTCTGATGCAATTAGCACACAAACAAACACAACTCAAGAAAACGATGTGGTTGCGCAAACCCCGGAGGAGCGTATGAGAGTTTACGAGGAAAGAGGACGCGATGACTTAGAGGAAAGAAAAAAAGAAGTTGGTATTACCAAAGAAGATACGCTCAACTCAATGAAAGATAAAGACGGGTGGTGGAGCAATATCGTACTCGGAACAGCTGTTGAGACTTTTGGGGAAGCTCACGGAATAATAGGTGAGGGAATGAGTGTTGTCTATTCGTTTAAGGTTATTGAAAATCTTACAGGTGCCGGATTGTCCGAGTATATAACCGTCAGCTCGCAAATTGGCGATATTTTTGAACTCGGAAAAGAGTATTGCATATCCCCGACACACAATTATAACGAACTTTGGGATACGCACATAATATCGGATTTTCAACAGGTAATATCAAGTGATATGCTGTCAGATTCGGATATTGAAAGCATCAAGAAAAGTATTGCGGAAATGGGACTCATTGATTATATCGGCAAAGTTGCTGAAAATGCATCACTAAGCGAAGACTTTATCACAAAAGTCGATTTAGCAATGGTGATAACAATCACCGATAAGCGCAAAGAAGAACTCGCCGATAATATATTTGATGTGCATTATAAATTAGACGAGGTTTTATTTCTCAACAGCAAATATGAGGAATTTTTACCCGATTGGTTGTCTACAGGCGAGCTTTTCGGAACGAGAATTAACTCCGATGTCGAGGTCGGCGGCACGTATTTAATCATGGAATCGGCAAAGGATAGCGGCACAGGCGGCTATTTCACAATGCCCGCCGCACGAAACGGCGCGGTTGTCAGTGTACGCTCGCCGGATTATGAGCGGTATAGGCTTGCTTTTTTGGAGCGTGTGCAGTAGTTGTGGAAAATCCGGACACGGCGGAGTAGGATACGCAAACAACGCATTAACATTTCCCTCAAATATAGTTGTTAATCAGCTGCCCCTTTTTTAAAAAGCACTTCTGTATAG
>Ga0099364_10010963_pt1 | contig 12424 bp, 11 predicted proteins | sample TergutTh196P3_FD_73070 | JGI IMG/M metagenome (GOLD analysis project Ga0099364, IMG submission 73070) | Microcerotermes parvus P3 segment gut microbial communities from Pointe-Noire, Republic of the Congo - Th196 P3 | ecosystem: Host-associated > Arthropoda: Insects > Digestive system > Gut ... | reverse complement strand
GCCCAGATGGAGGCAGGCTGGGTGACTATTGCCAATGTCGCTTATGAAGTATTGGGTGGTGCCAGGAATGAGGACTTTGACATCATCCAGAACAAGGTGCTTGCGGCCAATGCGTTTACCGGTGCTCTGGATACCCCGCCGGAGATTGAGGCTTACAACAATGCTGGCCCAATGGGCATGGGCAGCACGGCGAAAGACTGGCTTGCCAGGGTGAATGAGTACGACGCGAGTGTGGAAGAAGCCTACTCTACCCTTGACGCCCTCATAAACGAACTCGTTAACAGATGGAACAACGGCGCGCCACTTTGACTTCTGGTTCTGGCGCGTAGTAGACCGGGATGATTGAAGCCCTCCCCTTGAAGGGGAGGGCTTCTTTGGCGGTGGGGATGAGGCTTCAGATGCAATCCAGCGATTTGCTACTGGATTGCGTAGCGGACACCCACAATGAGGTTGTACCTGCTTGAACCGAAACCGCCCTATATAGTGCTTTTCCTAAATAATCTTACTCTACCAACCTTCAGACATCCTATCCTGCAAGCGAGAAGAGGTAAAAATAATTACGAGAAGCACTATAGATAGCGCATTCAGCGGATGACCAGAGTAGGGGATTGGCCAAAGGTGGCGCGGATGCGTTCCGCGATTTCCAGGGCGGTTTCGCGGCTGGCGTAAGGGCCGGTTTGCAGGCGGTAGAAATTGCCATCGCTTTGAATGAAAACCGGATCAGACAGCCAATCGAGTTCGCGCAGCAGCCGCTCTTTCAGGTTTTCCGCATTTTCCGGTTGGGAAAACGCGCCCAATTGCAGAAAAAAGCCGGATGCGCTTTCGCTGGTTACTGATGTTTGCGTTTCAGTATCCGGGGAATCGTCAGCCGAGAAACTCAGCGCCAGAGCATCAAGGGCCTGACTGTCGGGTTCGGGAGAAGCAGGAGCAGAGGCAGGCACAGGGATATGGATAGGAGTAGGGGCAGGAGCGGGAGATGGAGATGGAGCAGCAACTGTAGCGGGCTTGGCGGCAAGCGCTGCAAAAAGAGGCGTTCCCGGAACGATGGATTCCACAACCACAGGCCCGCTGCCGCTTTCAATAAAACCCAGCTTATAGGCGGCGGTATAGGAGAGGTCAATAACGCGCCCGGCATGAAACGGTCCCCGGTCATTGACCCGGACAACGATACTCCGCCCGTTTTTGGGATTACTGACGCGGGCGTAAGAGGGCAGGGCCAGCGTGGTATGAGCGGCGGTCATGGCGAACATGTCATAAGTTTCGCCAATGGAAGTTTTTTGCCCGTGAAATTTCTTTCCGTACCAACTGGCAAGTCCTTCCTGCCGAAAGGTCTGGATTTTGGTTTGCGGCACATAGCTTTTGCCAAGCACCGTGTAAGGGCGGCTTGCGCCTTTGTGCAGCGGCTCGACACGCGGTACGGCGTTGGGTATAGCGTCAAGGTTAGCCGGAATTTCATCGCCGGGGCCGTCGTCCTTGTAATAGCCGCCGCCTTTTGTCGTCTGACTTGCTGGCGTAGGCTTTACTCTGGTAGTTGGGGCGCGAAGCATTGAGCAGGCGGAAAAGGCCAGCAACGCGACCACCAGCAAAGAGCAGCGAAGAACGGCGGGCAAGCGGCTCATTTTTTGACCAGCACACGGTGGGTATGAACGCTCATCAGGATGCCGACGCCCAGCATCAGGGTAACGAGCGCCGTGCCGCCATAACTGATGAAAGGAAGAGGCACGCCAACCACGGGCAGAATGCCGGAAACCATGCCCATATTAACAAAGGCATAGGTAAACAACACCATCGCAATGGACGCGGCGAGCAGACGCGAAAAGAGGCTGGGCGCGGCAGCTGCGATCATCAGGCCACGTCCGGCAAGACATATGAAAAGAAAAATCAGGAAAGCGGAGCCGACCAGCCCCCATTCTTCGGCAAACACCGCGAAGATGAAATCCGTATGTTTTTCCGGGATGAATTTGAGGTGCGCCTGTGTTCCGTTCAGCCAGCCTTTGCCGAATGTGCCGCCGGAGCCAATGGCGATGGTGGATTGGATGATGTGATAACCGGCGTTCAGGGGATCGGAAGTGGGATCAAACAGGGTCAGTATCCGGCGGCGTTGATAATCGTGCAGCCCATCCCAAAGAAAAGGGAAGGCGGCTACCGCTGAAACGGCAAGGCCGAGCATGGCTTTCCAGGGCAGACCGGCAAAGAAAATGACGAAAAATCCGGCTGCGCCAACCAGAATTGAGGTACCAAGATCAGGCTGTTTCAGGATAAAGGCAATCGGAATGAGCAAAATAAGCGCGGCGACGGTAAAGGTTTTTGCGTTGATAAGAGCTTCGCGCTTGTGAAAGTACCAGGCCAGCATCAAGGGCATGGCGATTTTCATGATTTCCGAAGGTTGAATGCGGATAACGCCCAGAGACAGCCAGCGCCGGGAGCCGTTGACGACGACTCCGAAGAAAGCCACGCAGATCAGGAGGGCAAGGGCAAAAAGATAAAGCGGCACAGCGAAGCGCATCAGATGCTGCGGCGCTACCTGCGCGACCGCGAGCATAACCATCAAGGCAAGAATCATGCTGACAGCCTGATTGCTCAGGCGACTTGCGTCGCCGGCATAGGTGGCGGAATAAATCGTGGCCATGCCAGCAGTCATCAGGATGAGCACAATTATTAAAAGCGGCAGATCAAGATGGGCGCGAATTCTTGTGAGCCAGTATTTGACGCTAAGGATCATCTGTCTCTCCTTCCGAATCGTCGTCCTCGGTTTTTTTTCCGGCCTTGATGGGCGTGTTGTCCTGCGTGCCCAGAAGATAATAATCGAAAACCCGGCGGGCAATGGGCGCGGCGAATTGCGAGCCGAAACCGCTGTTTTCCACCAGCACCGCAACTACGATTTGCGGTTCCTCTACCGGGGCGAAAGCCACAAACCAGGCATGATCGCGCAGCCGCTCCTGAACGCGCCCGGCGATATATCTTTGCCCGCGCAGGCTATAAACCTGAGCAGTGCCGGTTTTGCCGCCGGACTCATAAGGCGCGCCCGCAAACGCCCTCGCGCCGGTACCTTCCTTGTTGACTCCTGCCATCGCGCTTTTGATGAAATTTACGTGCTTCGGATCCAGCGGAATCTCCCGCGCCGGTTGCGGCTCAATTTTACGTATCCTGCCGGTAGTCGGATTAACAATGCTATCAACCAGGTGGGGGCGAAAGACCCGACCATAGTTGAGGAGGTTGGCATAGGCATGCGCCATTTGCAACGGGGTATAAGAGTTATATCCCTGGCCGATGCCGATGGAGATGGTCTCGCCGGCGTACCATTTTTGTTGCTCAGGCTTGCTGAAATGCCGCTTTTTCCATTCCTGCGAAGGGAGGATGCCTTTACTCTCGCCGGAGATGTCAATTGCGGTATGCTGTCCCAGGCCAAGCTGCCCCATGAAGCGGGCGATATTGTCAATCCCCATGTCGGCGGCAAGCTGGTAATAGTAAGTATTACAGGAAACGACAATGGAGCGCGTCATGTCAACGGAGCCATGCCCGCCGACTTTGTCGTCCATGAAACGGTGGTTGCCAAAGTTGAAATAGCCAGGGTCGCTGATGGCTTGTTCCGGGCGGCGTTTGCCCTGAACCAGAGACGCCATCGCCATAAGGGGCTTGAAAGTGGAGCCGGGCGGATATGCGCTGTGAATAGCCCGGTTCAGCATGGGTTTGTCGGGGTTGTTGTTGAGTTCATCCCAGTCATCGAAGCGAATGCCGTCGACGAACAGGTTGGGGTCGAAGGTCGGCGAGGAAACCAGCGCCAGAATCGCGCCGTTACGCGGGTCAAGCGCGACCAGCGAGCCTCTTCTGCCCGCGAAGGCGTCTTCCGCCACTTTTTGCAGGCCGCTGTCTAAAGTGAGGCGCAGGTTATTGCCGGGCATGGGCGTAGTCCGGTCAAGTACCCGCACGGCTTGCCCATGCGCGTTGACTTCCAGTTGCTCGTAGCCGCTGACGCCGTGCAGTTCAAATTCATAATGCTGCTCCACGCCAATCTTGCCGATGTACTCGGTGCCTTTGTAGTTTTCTTCCTCTTTGGATTGCCTGATCCATGCCTCGTCCTTTTCATTGATTCGGCTGATGTAGCCGATAGCGTGCGCGGCAAGCGCGCCTTCAGGATATTGCCGAAACAGACGCGCCTTGATGTCAACGCCGGCGAAAAGGTAACGACGGGCGACAAAACGGGCGACTTCCTCATCGGAGAGTTTGGTGCGAATAGGGATGGATTCAAAATTCCTGGATTCCTGCAACAGCCGGTGAAAACGTCGCCGATCCTTGCTTTCGATGGTGACTATTTCGGCTAAGCGGTCAATGGTTTCCTCAAGATCATGGGTCTGGGCAGGGGTGATTTCCAGGGTGAACGCCGAATAATTACGCGCCAGCACGACTCCGTTACGGTCGACGATATTGCCGCGATTGGGAAGCACCGGAACCAGAGAAATACGGTTACCTTCCGCCAGGGTGGTGTAATGCCCGTGCCGGGTTACCTGAAGATAGAAGAGATTGGCGAACAACAGACAGAAAAACACAAGTATGGCAAAAATCGCCACCAACAGACGGCGCTTAAAATGCTTTAGTTCGCGCTGGGTGTGCTGAAAGTCGTTCATCGGTCATAGAATGGGGCGATTTTCGTCCCGCTCTTCCGGCTGATATTGTGGCAGGAGCAGGAGCAGGCTGACGGGCGGCCAGAGGAGAGCGGTGACGAAAGGAGAGATGAATGATTCCCAGCCGGGGAAATTCTCGCCTGCCATAAGGCGGATGAAAATCTGCAAGGCAGTGAAGACGAGAAAAATCGGCAGCATAAGGAGCATCTGCTGGGCAAGCGGAAGCCAGAGCATCCTTCTGGAAATGCTGCTGGCCGTGTAGCTGGCAAGCACGTAGGCCAGCGCGTGTTGCCCCAACGCCGCGCCATCCGCCACATCCATGATAATCCCCAGAAAAAAGGCGCTTTTCATTCGCATCGTCCGCCCTTCCCGCACATTCCAGAAACAGAGAGTCAGCATTACCCAGTCGGGCATGAACGGCCATTGCCGGGTGGGGGACATGCCAAGGAGCAGCGCAATGAACAAACTAAGCGCGATGAACCAGGGGCGCGCGGGGCGCAGAATACGTTTGGAATCGTGGCTGGGCGTTTGCATAGCGCGTTTCCTAGCGTTTTCTGCGGGAACGGGAGGGTGGCCCGGGCGTTTCTTCTTCCGCCGGGTGCTGTAGGGTTTTGTGGACGTTCAGGATAATGACGGCGCTTCGGGTTTCCACGCTGGCGAGCGGCTCGGCGATGATGCTGGCAAAAGAGTTGGCAATGTCCCTTGTGACCAGCGTTACTTTGGCGACCTGAAAACCGGAAGGGTAAACCTCGTCCAGGCCGGAGGTATGGAGGAGATCGCCGACAACTATATCGGCGCTGGTCGGCATGTAACGGAGTTCCATTTGTCCATCGCCCAGGCCAAAGGCAACGGAACGCTGACCGGTGCGCTGAATCTGTACCGGCACAGCCAGATTCTTGTCGGTTAGCAAGGTGAGTTCTGCGGAAAAAGGAAAGACGCGGGTAATCTGCCCGACCACGCCTTTGTCGTCAATGACCGGCTGCCCGGCAACAATGCCGTCCTGCATCCCTTTGTCGACATACACCCGCCGGGCAAAAGGGTCGCGGGCGGAGCGCAGCACGTTCGCCGCTTGTCCACTGACGCTTTCACGCTGATTGAGCGCGAGAAGGGCGCGCAGTTCGGCGTTTTCCGCCTGTAGTTGTCGCAGGCGGTTGAATTCAGGCGCAATGGCGAGCTGACCGGCTTTCAGGCGCTCAATTTCTTCTTCCGCCTCTTCCAGGGCACGAAGATAGGCATGGCCTTCTTCAGCGAGGCGTAGCGGGGTTTGCGCCGCATATTGCAGCGGGTCGGCAATTACGGAAACGCCCTGGCGCAGAAATTCCAGAGCGTGAAAACGCATATCCAGCACAAACAGCGCGGCGGAAAGCGCGACATAAAAACTGAGCATGGCCAGCGGGGTGGGCCCACGCCGAAAAAGTGGAGGTGTGGCGCTGCCTTCGACCACGGCAAGCTGTTATTTTGCCGCGCCGCTTATTCGGACGCGAAGATGGAATCTATCTTGTCCATCTTCTCCAGAGCCATGCCGCAGCCGCGCGCGACACAGGTCAGCGGATCTTCGGCAGTGATGACCGGCAGGCCGGTTTCTTCCATCAGCAGGCGATCCAGGTCGCGCAGGAGCGCGCCGCCGCCGGTCAAGACCATGCCTTTTTCGGCAATATCCGCTCCCAATTCAGGCGGTGTCTTTTCCAGCGCCGATTTGACGGCGGAAACCACCTGATTCAACGGCTCGGTCAACGCCTCCAGAATTTCGTTGGAAGAGATGGTGAATTTGCGCGGGATGCCTTCCGCCTTGTTGATGCCGGAAATTTCCAACTCCCGCACTTCCGTGCCGGGGAAGGCGGAACCGATGTTTTTCTTGGTGTTTTCAGCGGTGTTTTCCCCAATCTGCATCCCGTAGTTGCGACTGATGTAGTTGATAATGGATTCATCGAACTTGTCGCCGCCGACCCGTACCGAACCGGAGTAGACGAGGCCGCCCAGGGAAATTACGCCGACTTCGGTCGTGCCGCCGCCAACGTCAATGACCATTGAGCCGGTCGCGTCGGCAACCGGCATTCCCGCGCCTATGGCTGCTGCCATAGGCTCTTCGATCAGATAAACCTGTTTTGCGCCCGCGTTGATTGCCGATTCCCGGATGGCGCGGCGCTCAACCTGGGTCGAGCCGGAGGGAACGCAGATGATGATGCGCGGCGAAGGGGAAAACAGGCGGGATTCGCGCACCTTTCGGATGAACTGCTTCAGCATGTGTTCAGTGACGGTAAAATCGGCGATTACTCCGTCTTTCATGGGGCGGATAACCCGGATAGTGCCGGGCGCCTTGCCGAGCATTTCCTTGGCTTCACGCCCTACGGCCTGAATTATTTTTTTGGCGGTGGGGCCGCTATCGGTGCGGATGGCGACGACGGAAGGCTCGTCAAGGACGATGCCTCGCGCGCGCGCGTAAATCAGGGTATTGGCTGTACCCAGGTCAATGGCGAGATCATTGGAGAAATAGTTACGGAAAAGACCGAACATGCTGAATTCCTGTGCGCAAAACGTGAAACTTGAGAAGTAAAAGGTAAAACTAACATAATACCTTATAATGTGAGTATGTAGAGCATTTCCTTTTGTCCGGATTTTTCCATCGGTTCTTTGGAGTTTGTGGAGTTTGAGGCCGCTTTTATGTCGCTTACCATTTTGGAAGTCGAACGCATTGCCCGTCTGGCGCGTCTTGAAGTTACGCCAGCGGAAGTCGAAATATCGTGTCAGCAGTTAAACGGGATTTTTTCCCTGATTGAGGCTTTAAAAGCCGTTGATACGGCAGGCATTGAGCCGATGGCGCATGCTCAGGACGCCTGTCTGCGCTTGCGCGCGGACGAAGTAATTTACAGGGACGAGGATGGAACGGCGCGCGCCCTGTTTCAATCCCTTGCGCCGGAAGCGGAAAACGGGCTGTATCTTGTGCCCAAAGTGATTGAATAACCGAATGGATAATCGCCTGCCATGATTCATTCCGACCTTAAAACCCTGAGTCGCGCGCTTAAAGAAAAGCAAATTTCCAGCGTTGAGCTTGCCCGCCTTTTTCTTGAGCGCATTGCCCGCCTGAATCCTGAATTGAACGCCTTTATTACGGTGGATGAGGAAAAAACCCTTGTCGCCGCGAAGGCCGCCGATCTGCGCCTGGCGTCCGGGTCCGCCGGGATGCTTACCGGGATTCCTTTGGCGCAGAAGGATCTTTTTTGCGCCCAGGGCTGGCGAACTACCTGCGGCTCGAAAATGCTGGAAAATTTCGTCTCGCCTTACGACGCCGCTGTGGTGACAAAGCTCGAACACGAGGCGGGCATGGTATCGCTCGGCAAGGTGAATATGGATGAATTCGCCATGGGTTCCTCCAACGAGACCTCCTGGTTTGGGGCGGTGAAAAACCCCTGGGACAAGACCTGCGTGTCGGGCGGTTCTTCCGGCGGATCGGCGGCGGCAGTCGCGGCTTATCTCGCGCCGGTTGCCACCGGCAGTGATTCAGGCGGCTCAATCCGCCAGCCTGCCGCGTTTTGCGGCCTTTCCGGCATCAAGCCTACTTACGGCGTCGTTTCCCGTTACGGCATGGTCGCCTTCGCCTCCTCGCTCGATCAGGGAGGGGTCATTGCCCATTCCGCAGAGGATTGCGCCTTCGTCCTTGCCGCGATGGCAGGTTTTGACGAGCGTGATTCCACGAGCCTTGAGCGCCCCCCCGAAGATTACAGCCGCCTGCTGGGACAACCCTTGCAGGGTTTGAAAATCGGCCTGCCGCAGGAATTTTTTGGCGCGGGCGCGAACGCTGAAGTTGTGGCGGCTGTGCTTTCCGCCGTAGAGGAATACAAACGTCTGGGCGCAAAAATCGTGGACGTGACATTGCCCAATTCCCATCTTTCCGTCCCTGTCTATTACGTGATCGCGCCGGCGGAGGCCAGTTCCAATCTTTCCCGTTTCGACGGCTTGCGTTACGGCTACCGCGCTCCCGATTGCAATGACCTGCGCGAGGCGTACACAAAAAGCCGCGCGCAGGGCTTTGGCGCGGAGGTCAAACGCCGCATCCTGATCGGGACTTACGTGCTTTCACATGGCTATTATGATGCCTACTACCTGAAGGCGCAGCGGGTGCGCCGCCTGATTGCCGACGATTTCAGGCGGGCATTCCAGAAGTGCGATGTGATTTTGGGGCCGACCAGTCCGACTACCGCATTCAAGATCGGCGAAAGAAGCGCTGATCTGGTGGCGCTGTATCTTTCCGACATCTACACCATTGCGGTCAACCTTGCGGGTCTGCCGGGGCTTTCCATTCCCTGCGGCTTTGATAGTAATGGCCTGCCCATCGGTTTACAGTTGATCGGCAATTATTTTGCCGAAGCGCGGCTGTTGAATGTCGCGCATCGCTATCAAGAGGCTACGGACTGGCACACTCGCCGTCCGCAGGAGTTTTGCGGGGAATTTTAGACATGAATGCATGGGAAATCGTCATTGGCCTTGAGACGCACGCGCAACTGGCCACCAGATCCAAAATTTTCTCCGGCGCGTCTACCGCCTTTGGCGCGGCGGCAAATACCCAGGCTTCGCCTATAGATTTGGCGCTGCCCGGCGTGTTGCCGGTGCTCAATAAAGGCGCAGTGGAGTGCGCGATTCGTTTCGGCCTGGCGGTTGAAGCGACCGTGGCGGAAAAATCCGTTTTTGAACGGAAAAATTATTTTTATCCCGATCTGCCCAAAGGTTACCAGATCAGTCAGTTCGAATTGCCGATCGTGCAGGGCGGGCATCTCAACATCATGGTCGGACAGGGTGAAAAAAGCTACGAAAAACGAATTCGTCTGACCCGCGCCCATCTGGAAGAGGACGCGGGTAAATCGCTGCATGAGGATTTTCACGGCAGGAGCGGCATTGATCTGAATCGCGCGGGCATGGCGCTTCTGGAGATTGTTTCCGAGCCTGACATGCGTTCTGCCGAAGAGGCGGTTGCCTACGCCAAAGCCTTGCACGCGCTGGTGCGCTGGATTGGCATTTGCGACGGCAACATGCAGGAAGGCTCGTTTCGTTGCGACGCCAATGTTTCCGTGCGCCGTCCTGGCGCTTCCCTGGGAACGCGCCGGGAAATCAAGAACCTCAATTCCTTTCGTTATCTGAAAGAGGCAATTGAATTTGAGACCCGCTGGCAGATTGAAACGCTGGAAGACGGCGGCAGTTTCGAGCAGGCGACGGTACTGTTTGACCCGGCAACGGGGAAAACCCGCGCCATGCGCTCGAAAGAGGACGCGCACGACTATCGTTATTTCCCCGATCCCGACTTGTTGCCGCTCTTCATTGCGGCGGAGTGGATTGAGCGTGAGCGCGCGGCATTGCCGGAACTGCCCGTCGCCAAACGTCAGCGTTTTATAAGCGACTATGGGCTTTCCGCCTATGACGCCGCAACCCTTACGGCATCATTGGAAATGGCTGATTATTTTGAGGCGACCGTTCGCGCATCTAATCCTGCTGCCGCGAAACTGTGCGCCAACTGGGTCATGGTTGACCTTGCGGCGCGACTGAAGCGGGAAGACCGGGAAATTTCTGAGGCTGCCGTCAGCGCCGCGCAATTGGGCGGACTGGTCGCGCGTATTGCCGACGGCACGATTTCCAACGCCATTGGCAAGAAGGTTTTTGACGCTTTGTGGATGGGCGACGGCGTAAATGCTGATGAAATTATCGCAAAACAAGGCTTAAAACAGATTACAGATAGCGACGCGATTGAAAAACTGGTGAATGATGCCCTGGCAGCCAATCCTGGCAGCGTATCCGAATACAGGGCTGGCAAGGAAAAAGCGTTTAACGCGCTGGTTGGGCAGGTGATGCAAGCCGCCAAGGGCAAGGCAAATCCACAACAGGTTAGCGAATTGTTACGGCAGAAGCTCTCCACTAATTAAATTGTCATGCTGGCATAAGATGGGGGAGCATGATTTGCCATAGACGTGGTAACAAATGTTACAATCTGTGCCATGCCTAAACTATTAATTGTCGAAGATCATGCCCTGGTGCGGGAAGCCCTGGTGCATGTGTTGCGCGTCCTGGAGGCGTTGCATGTTGAGGAAGCGGCCAGTGGCATGCGGGCGCTGGAAATTCTGCGCGACAATGCGAATTTCGACCTGATTCTTCTGGATTTGGCGTTGCCGGGGATGGATGGTTTTGCCTGTCTGAAGCAGTTAAAACAGAATTATCCCGATATCCCTGTCGTGATTCTCTCTGCCTTTTCTTATCCTGAAACGATCAGGCGCGTGTTTGCCGAAGGAGCGTCAGGCTTTATCCCCAAGTATTATTCCGGCGACAATCTGGTGCGCGCCATAAGACATGTGCTTGACGGTGGAGCTTTTCGTCCAGACGAAGCCTGGGAATCCCCGGAAAGCAACAAGATGCCAATCTTTCCGCAGGAGAGAAGGAAGCCCAAACTGAAACGATACCATCTAACCGGTCGCCAGGACGAGGTGCTCTCTCTGATGGCGAAAGGCTACTCCAATCGTGAAATTGCCGAGCGCCTGGGGCTGGTTGAAGGCACGGTCAAAATACATCTTTCCGCCATCTTCAAGCGGCTTGGCGTTTCCAGCCGCACCCAGGCCATTGCCATCATTGACCGGCGCGGCACCAAGCGTTAGGTAGGCATCCCCTCATGCCTAGGCGCATTAAGCCTTATCTTCTGCACGCATCGTTTCGACCCGATGCCGACCTGAACTACGATGAATTCCCGTTCAACGTACCCGCTGTCCGTGAGCTGGACAGGATCGAATTCCATCCGAGCGTTACCTTCTTCGTCGGCGAGAACGGATCGGGTAAGTCGACTGTGCTCGAAGCAATTGCTGTAGCGCTCGGTTTTGGTGTCGAGGGTGGCACGAAAAATGTCCAGTTCCGAACGGTCGACTCTGTTTCGCCGCTCCACAAAGCACTGCGCCTCGCCCGAGGTGTGCCTCAACCGCGAGACGGATACTTTCTACGAGCAGAAAGCTTCTTCAACGTAGCGTCCTATATGGATGAGGTCGGATACACGGAGGGCTACGGCGGCTCACTACATGCGAGGTCGCACGGCGAATCCTTTATGGCTGTGCTCATCAACAAACTCAAAGGGAACGGAATTTACCTCTTTGATGAACCAGAGGCAGCACTATCGCCGAATCGGCAGATGGCCGCGCTTGGTGCCATACACCAGCTAGTTGAGGCTTCGTCCCAGTTCGTTATCGCAACACATTCGCCAATCATGCTCTCATACCCAAACGCGAAAATCATCCAGTTTGATCGCTCCGGTTTGAGCGAGGTAGCCTACGAGGATACGGAGCACTACGCCATCACACGCGATTTCCTGAACAACTATCCCCGACGGTTGGAACAGTTGTTGAGCGATGGCGAGGATGCCTAGTTTAGAGGGCTTGAGCCGTGGTAGAAAAATCCAAAGTATCTTTGATCGACCAACCTTTGGCATCACGTTTGGCACGCGAAGGTTTTGAACTTTGGGAGGCTGGAAAGCTTGAAGAGTCCTGCGTTTGTTATGTCAAAGCACTTGATGTTGCCGACCCCAACCATTGGGCGCTTTCCGCCTACCACGGTGAGTTCGCTTGCGTTCTCGCTGCATTGGGAAAAACAGAAGAGGCAACATCACACCTTGAAAAGGCCATCGCTACTGAACTCGCTCAAGGCCAGACCGACACGTCGCCTATAGACTCGGCTACTAAGTATTGAATAATTTTACATCATCCCCAGATAAGTGAAATGGACAAAGAAGATGGTCGCAGGCTGTCGCGCGAAGCACAGCATGAGAGACGCAAACAGGCGGT
>Ga0099364_10010962_pt1 | contig 12425 bp, 16 predicted proteins | sample TergutTh196P3_FD_73070 | JGI IMG/M metagenome (GOLD analysis project Ga0099364, IMG submission 73070) | Microcerotermes parvus P3 segment gut microbial communities from Pointe-Noire, Republic of the Congo - Th196 P3 | ecosystem: Host-associated > Arthropoda: Insects > Digestive system > Gut ... | reverse complement strand
TGCGGTCATAGCCTTTCTGAAAACGTCAAAGCGTTAGGAGAACTATACTGATCCACAGCGTCTGTAAGAGTATAACATACTGTCCTTGGAGAGGGACAATAAACACTACTACTATATAATACGAGGAAAGCAATGGGATTTTTTAACGATGCACTAAGGGAGTTTAGGAACGTGGACGAATGCCAGTATTATACTGACATAATCCTTGATATATCCCAGATTGCCGAAACTGGCCATAACAAGTACAGCATGGGCGGCATTGAGGAACTCGCATCCGGCATTTTGCTGACAGGATTGCAGCAGCCCCTCATTGTTGCTCTTGTTGGGGAAGAATATCGCCTTGTGAGCGGCCACCGCCGGATAGGGGCATTGGCACACTTAATAAGGGAGGGGCACGAAAAGTTCAGGGCCATACCATGCCGTTACCGGAAAATGGGCGAAACCGAGTTTAAAATCACCCTATTATGCGGAAATCTCTTTAATCGCAAAATGACCAGCCATGACTTAATGATACAGGCCGCCGAATGGAAAGAAGCCTTAACAAAAGCCAAGGAAGAAAAATTATTGGTTCTTGAAAATGGCGAACGCATACGCGATTATGTCGCAGAAATCTTAGGCATAAGTGCAACTAAGGTTGCCCAGCTTGAAATAATCAATAAAAATGCCCCGGAAGATGTTAAGGAAAACTTAAAAGGCGGAAAAATCGGGATTACTGCCGCTTACAATTCTGCAAAGAAAAAAAACAATGATAAGGCAAATGAAGAAAAAGGCAAAAAAGGACAAGCTGGGGGCGGGCTGCCGTATGTGCCGGAAATGGACATACCGCCCGAAGACTCCATAATTTGCAATAACCAAAAATTGCTAAGTGAGCGTCTTCCCATCATCGCTCGGCTTACGGAAATTTACGAATTTTTAAGCAGGGGCGATATAGCTTTATTAGAGGAAATCATTTTGAAAAGCTGCCGCCGCCGTGATAAGCTGCTGGAAAATAAGGAAGAAAGCGAGGATAAAACATAATGGACATTAAGAACTGCCATGGGCTGACCCCGAACGGCGGCCTTATCCCATTTAAGGAATGCCAGCAATGCCCGCGCCACGAAAAAAGCAAGGCAGAGTGTATTTTATTGGAAAGCTTAGCCAGCGTTCCGCCAAGCTTCAAAACGGCAATCATTAAAACAATTACTAAAATGCAGGACGGAACGGCAATAAAAGAATTTACTAGTGAGGAAATGTTACGCACCGTAAGCGTTAATTTAGCGATTCTCCATAAAAAAGGTAAAATTACGCTGGAACAATCGGCGGACGTATTGTCAATCGCCATGAAATCATATAAATGCGGAGCGAAAAAACGCGCCTAAAAGAAAGGAAAAACCATGCCAATACAAAAAAAAATAGTTAATGAAGAAAAAAGGGAAAAACCCGAAGGATTAACCACCGAACCCGGCTATTGCTTCTATTGCGGGCAGGTTGCTATTGCCACTACTCCAGACGGATGGCCCGAAGCCAAACTAAACGAACACGCAACTCTTAAATGCAGCTGCCCGGAAGCCAAGAATTTTCAGGACATAGGAAAGCAGAAAGAACGCGCCAAGGATAACATAATTAAGCTCTTTGGCAGTGAAGCCAAAAACCCGGTGACCGAAATCACCTTGGATCTTATGAAAAATTCAATTGATGAGATTGCTGACGGCAATATTGGCAAAATAAGCATGGACATAAACGATGAAATAAAGGCAGTTTTAAGCAAAACCGCCAAAGGGAAAATAAAGGTCACCCGCAAAGAAAATTATACTGCCACGCTGATCGGATGAACGAGTTCCTTCTATATATAATGGTGTTCCGTAAAAAGCCTTTTATGGGCTTGTAATGGGTATTAAGATGTCAGCCACCAGAGGAAAAAGGTTAATGGATGGGAAACAGAAAAAATAATAATCAGCTTCCGGGGCAAATTACATTATTCGATTTGGAAATGTTGCCAACCGAATGCCGGAGCATCGATGACGAATTAGAAGCCATAAGGCACAAAGACCTCCGGGGTTACCGCACCCTGACAATCAAGTCCGGCAATATGCTGGAGTGTGAGATATTCCCCATCTGGCAAACGGCCGAAAAAAAGAGGGCAAAAAGCATTTCCCCAAGCAGCCAAGCCCAGATGAACCTTAATCACAAAAATGCCAAGAAAAAAATAATACGCTTAACAAACGCAAATTTCACTAATGGCGACATATGGGCAACTTTCGGATATGACGATGCCAATAAACCGGGAACGCTCGAAAAGGCCCAGAATGACATAGCAAACTATTTCCGGCGGCTTGCCAGAAAAAGGAAAAAAAGCGGCCTGCCAAATCTTAAATACATATATGTCATTGAGTTTCAGAGCGAGAATGGAAAAGTAAGGTGTCATCACCATGTCATCATGTCCGGGGGCTTGGATCGTGACGAGATAGAAAAATCATGGAAAGGCGGGGCTTATCCGCAGACGCGCCGTTTGAGGGCGAAAGAGGATTGCGGGCTGACCGGGCTGGCTTCATACCTTGCAAAAGGAAAAACGCATGAAAAAAAATGGAATTACTCAAAGGGGTTAAAAAAGCCGTCCGTCACCATTGCAAACCACAAATTCAAGAAATCGCATATCGAAAAAATGATTGCTGACGAAAGCAGAATCCCGGAACTCTTAGAAAGCAAATGCAAGGGCTACGCTTTCCGGGACATCGAAATCAAGCGTAGTGATTTCGTTGCTGGTGTTTATGTTTACGCGAATATGTTCAGGAGGTGCTGAATGGCAAAAATAGATGATGATGTCAAAAAAATAGCGAAGCACATTATCAAAGGCAACGAAGCCCGGAAACAAAGAATAAAAAATAAAAAATACTCGGCATATGATTTGATGGCGGTAGAAATAATAGACCGCTCAATTCGCGTCCTATGGCCCAATGTATATTGTGACACAGCCAGAAAAGCAATGCAGGAAGCCGTTTACCAAAGCATTGTAAATAATACGCCGTGGGAACATATGGGCATAATATCCGGCCGCCGCCAATTCTACGAAGAACGCAATGCCCTTATATGCCTAGTGGCAGCAGGGATGGGCATGACACCGCCGGAGCTAAGAGGGTCAGAATAGCGCGGCGGCATGAGGTATAATATACGCATGAAAGAATACGCTCGCACATTTTACAGCTCCAAGGCATGGAAAGCAACTCGCGAAGCAGTCAAGATACGCGCTTTCGGGCTATGCGAAAGATGCACCCGGCAAGGGGTTTTCAAGCCGGGGAAAATAGCACATCACAAAGTATATTTGACTACTGAAAATATAAGCAATCCGAAAATAGCTTTAGATTTTTCGCAGATTGAATTTATCTGCGAGGATTGCCACAATAAAGAACACAAAGAAAAAAGCAAAAAGAATTACAGATTCAACTCGAAAGGCGAAATCGTTCAGCCTTAATATTAATCTAAGTATTGCTTGCGTAGCTTTAAAGCAAAAGATAAATAAAAAAAAGAAAAAGAAAAAATATGTCAGTAAAAAGCCACACTCGGCAGCAGGATAAGCCGCTGGGTACTGCCATGAGACTCCCCCCCGGTTTTCCCAATAACAACCCTTATAGAGAACCGAGGGAGTCAGAATCGAAAAACGCTACGCGCCCGCGCACGCGAGGGGGGGGGGTAAAAATGCCAGCCAAAAACAAAAAAAAGAGGGATAAACCGCCATTAGAAACGCGCCTTAAAATGACAAGGAATGCGCGTATTTCCAACGAAATCAAGCGGCTGGGCAAACTATTTGAAAAAATAGAGGACAAAGGAAAAAAAACACTCATAAATGACATCATTTGCGAGACCGCATTTTTAAAGATATCCGCAAACGACTGTAAAGCCTTGGCAAACGAAGCAAATTACGTTACAAAAACAGTAAACGCCACCCAGATTTTTGAGAAGGCACACCCGGCCTCGGTACTGTTCAAGGATTTCCACCGATTATGGAAAGAAAACCATAATCAGCTGATCGGCTTTTTGCCGGAAGCCGCAAAAATTGAAATTGACGAAATTGCGCTATTGAGGGACGACAATGGATAATCCAATCACAGAATATTATGAAAAAATATTAAAAGGCGAGGTGACCGCCGGGCAATGGATTAGGCTGATATATAAAAACCTAGTTGACGGCATGGAGTCAAAAAAATATGCCTACAGCAACTCAAAAGCAGACCGGGCGGTTAATTTCATCGAAAAATATTGCCGGCATTCCAAAGGGCGGAATGACCTCATAAAGCTTGAATTATGGCAGAAAGCGGCCATAGCCGCAATTTTCGGGATAATTAACCCTCAAAAGGATATCCGGCAATTTACTGAAATTTTAATCGTTGTTGGGAAGAAAAACGGCAAATCACTATTGGCCGCAGCCATCAGCACTTACGTAGGATATGTTGATGGCGAATTTGGCAGCGAAATATATTTTATCGCGCCTAAACTTGACCAGTCGGATATAGTATATGATTCTGCTTATAAAATGATTGAAAAAGATAAGGCCTTGTCAAATATATCAAGGCTTAACACCCGGCAGATATATATAAAAAAACACAACACGGTGATTAGGCGCATTGCTTTCAATTCCAAAAAATCCGATGGGTTTAACCCCAGCCTAGTCGTCAATGACGAATTGGCAGCATGGCAGGGATTACAGGGGATTAAGCAGTACGGCGTAATGGTGACCGCTACTGCCGCCCGGCGGCAGCCCATCACGCTATCCATAACGACATCAGGCTATGAGAAAAATGGAATATATGACGAACTCATAAGAAGGTCGGAAAAATTTTTAAAAGGTGAATCAACCGAAGAAAGCATATTGCCGCTTCTATACATCATTGACAGCACCGATGAATGGGACGACTTAGAAGAATTAAAAAAAGCAAATCCTAATTTGGGCGTCTCGGTCTCGCCCGATTATCTGATGAATCAAATTACGATAGCAAAAGAGTCACCATTGGCCAAACCGGAGTTCATGACTAAACATTGCAATATAAAAGAAAATGCTGTAACGGCCTGGCTAAAGCACCAAGATGTGGCGAAGTGCCTTAGCGGTAAAAGATTGAACTTAGAGGATTTTCGCGGCTGCTGTTGTGTCGCTGGCATGGATCTTGCCAAAACCGTCAATCTGGGTGCGGTATCGTTGATAATCCACCGGGACGGAATAGATAATATAATCACAAGATTCTTCATGCCGTCTGACCGTCTGGAAAAAGCAATAGAAGACGAAAAAGTCCCCTATGATATTTTCCGCGAGCAAGGGCATCTAATAATGTCCGGCGAAAAACAGATAGATTTGGGCGACATATACAATTTTTTTATCAGTCTGATAAAGATACATAAAATAATCCCATTGAAGATTGGATATGACCGTTATAATTCCAATTACCTCGTCAGCGACTTGGAGGCAGCAGGTTTCCATTGTGATGATGTTTACCAAGGGACGAATTTAACCCCAATGCTCCATGAATTTAACGGCAACTTGCAAAGCGGGCTTTATGATTTTGGCGACAATCATCTCTTGGCCGCGCATCTCCTGAATGTCGCCGTTGATGTCAATTTGAACGACAGCCGTTTAAAGCCTGTCAAAATAGACCAGAGGAGCTTTATAGACGGCGCGGTATCAATTTTTGATGCGCTGGCCGTAAAATCTAAATACCATGAAGAAATCGGCAAAAAACTGCTGAACATAAAAAAAGAGCCAGCTTAAAAAAGAGGGTCAGAATTTACACAACTATTGAGATACAATTAAACCATGTATATGCGTGGTTTAATTTTTTTAAGACAGGCGGGGTCTTGATGGGTATCATTGCCAATGTATTTAATAAATTCATAAACAAATACAGGCCGTTTTTAATGAGCAATGGCGAATATGTCCCGACCGGGACGCTTCGCGATAATGAGATTGTCGGAGCGGTTGCCGATGCAATTGGGAAGAATGTCGGAAGGCTGCGGCCACAGATGACAAGGGAAAACCATTACCTGTTCCGGCTTTTATCAATCAGGCCTTGCCCTGAATTATCTACCTATGACTTTTTATATCGCATAGCAACGGATTTGGTTTATACATCAAATTCTTTTTCAGTCATTTTTTGGAACGATGATTTTACGAAGATAATAAGCATACAGCCAATTGTCACTAACGCTTACAGGATTTTTTTGGACGAACGGAATAATATTTTATTTAGCTTCCGGTGGAACTATGATGGGGGATGGCATACCGTGCCTTACCAATGCGTCATCCACATCAAGGCGCGTTTTAATAAACATCGCTTCATGGGGACATCGCCAGACATAGAATTAAAGCGAAACCTTGAGCTTGTGGAGACCACGGGCGAAATGATAAAGAATGTCGCAAAACGCTCTAATATGCTGGCTGGGTACATTAAATACAACAACATTGCCGATGACGAGGAACTCACGAAAATAGCTAAAAATTTTAGGGATAGCTACTATAATGCCGATAATGCCGGGGGCATTGCCTCCCTTGATAATACATACGAGTTTAAGGAGCTTGCGCAACGACCCCCGATGGTCCCGGTCACGCTAATTTCATTCCTTAGGGATAATGTTTACAGATACTACGGCGTAAATGAGAAAATACTTACATCTACGCTAAACCATCAAGAATGGATAAGTTTCCACGAAAACGTCATTGAGCCGATTGCAATACAGCTGTCATATGAATTTACCTATAAGCTCTTGACGGCCAGCGAAATTGGGCATGGAAATAAAATTGAGTTTACCGCTAATTTATTGCAGTACGCAACATTGGAGAAGAGAAACACAATCGGCGGCAATATGCTCGACCGTGGGGCATTGACGATAAACGAATACAGGGCCCTCATGTTTTATCCCCCGGTGGAGGGCGGCGATGAAAGGCTCGTGAGCCTTAATTACGTGAAAGCAACTGACCAGACCCTTTATCAGACCGGACAAGAAAATAACAATAGCGGCGATGCCGAGGAAAGCGAAGGAGACTAACAATGCCAGCAATCTCCAAAAAACCATTTTATGAATTTAAAAACCAGACTGATGAAAAAGTCGATTTATATTTTTATGGCGACATTGTTTCCCGCAAATTCATGGCATGGGAAGATGAAGACCAATACCCGGACTCAATCAAGAATATTCTGGACGGGGCAGCAGGACGCGACATAAATGTTTTTATTAATTCAGGCGGCGGAAATGTGTTCGCAGGTATCGCAATTTATAACCTGCTCAAACGCTATTCGGGCAAAGTCACCGTGACCGTGGAAGCCCTGGCCGCATCCATCGCCTCGGTCATAGCTTTTGCCGGAAACGTCCCGCCGAAAGTACCAAGGAACGCTTTCCTCATGATCCATAAGCCGTGGTTGCTGTTTAACGGTAATGCCGATGAAATGAGGGAAGCCGCTGATATCCTTGACCGCATAGAAACCGCAATTTTGACTGTTTATGAGGATAATCTGGCTGAAGGCGTTTCCATCGAGGAAATAAAGACCCTCATGGATTCTGAAACATGGTTAAATGGCGATGAAGCCGCCAGATATTTTAATGTCACAGTCACAGAAGAAAGCAAAATAGCCGCCCATGTCGGTGATTACGAAAATAATTTTAAAAACAATATTCCCAAAACACTCCTAAATGTGTCAGAAACTGACACAACGGAGGAAAAAGATACGGTCTTAAAGCAGGAAATCATAAATATGGCCATGCAGCGCATGGGCCAATAATGGAGGAAAGAAAGAATGAACAGAGAAGAACTTTTAAAACTAAGCAAAAAGGAGCTTAAGGCAAGGCTTTCCGCCCTAAGCAAAGATGCACAGGCGAAAAGCGGCGAGGAGTTAGCCGCTTGCGTGGACGAGGCTAAGCTGATTGATGAAATTTTAGGTGACATCCTCGCACGTGAAGAACTGGCAAAAGCCGCCCTTGCCGCCGCTGGGGATGACGGCATGGCAGCAGGAGAAGAATTTAGTGAAGCCAAGGACAAAAAACGTGACCTGTCCGGAGCAAAAGCGAAAGCGGGCAAAGGCGTGACCTATCCGGCCAAAGCCATTTTGGCAAACAACATGGTAAAGTCAGATGATGCGGTAATGCCAAGACATGAATCCCCCCAGATTTCCCCGACCTTCAATGATGTGCCGAGCTTAATTGACCGTGTGACAATCGTCCCCCTTGCTGGCGGTGAAAGTTATGAAAAGCCGTTCGTCAAGTCATATGGAGCGGGAACAGACAAAGAAGGGAATCCATTGCCCGGCGCGGCGGCAACTGCAGAGGGCGCGGAATATTCAGAAACCGAGCCAGTATTTGGGTATTCTAAAATTATCCGCGAGAAAATCACCGCTTACAGCGAAATCACCGAGGAATTAAAGAAGCTTCCTAATGCCGATTATGACAGCGTTGTCGAGGACAGCGTCACGAAGAGCATTAGGCGTTATTCAAGCCGCCAAATCCTCATCGGTGACGGCACGTTGAGCAAATTCAGGGGAATTTTCTTTAACCCTGCCAGCGAAAAGGAAAGGGTCATCGACCCGGCCACCGATAAAGCCATTACCGCCATTGATGAGGACACCTTGATTAAAATAATCTTCGCGTATGGCGGCGATGAAGAGGTCGAGGACGAGGCCATCTTAATTTTAAGCAAAGCCGACCTTGAAAAATTTGCGCTGGCCAAGAAAAAAGACGGAAACGCCGCCTACGATATCCAGATTAATGGAAATACCGGGCGCATCAATTCCGTGAAATTTGTAATAAGCAGCGCGTGCAAGAGCTTGGCTACTGCCAAAAAAGATGATTATCTAATGGCATATGGGCCGTTAAGCCTTTATGAAGTGGCTGTATTTTCGGATCTGGATGCGCAGAAATCCGACCATTATAAATTTAGGCAGGGCATTACAGCATTTAAAGCGTCTGTCTTCATGGGCGGAAATGTTGTTGCTTGGAACGGCTTTTTGAGGGTGAAAAAAGGCTAAGGGGCAGCAGGGCCGCCAGTTTAAAGGAAAGGGGCTTTAATGACCATAAAGGAAATAAGGGCATTAGCAAAACTCAGGGTCAGGGTATCGGCAAGGTCTTTTGACAGGGATATCAAGCACCATATTGATGTCGCTATTGCTGATTTAAAAAGGATTGGCGTACATGAATCATATATCGGAAATGGCAATGTCACCGACCCCATCATCATCGAGGCTATTTTGCTTAATGTTGCCGCCAATTTTGGAAATCCTGACAACTCGGCACAGCTTTCAGAATCGTACCAAGCAATGCTCATTAAAATTAAAGGTGGTGGATATCATCGAAGCAAAGATAACCTTGACGGCCAAAAAGAACCAGCGGGAAAAAATTAAGAAAAAGGTGCTGGCCGCCATTACCCCCACCGGCCGCGATGAACATTTCGCGGCCGGAAAGAGGGGCATAAAATCATCATTTAAGGCCGAAATATGGGAATTTGAGTACAGCGGGCAGACCGGGTTAATCTATGGCGGCAAGGAATACGCAATCTACCGCACGTATGGGCCTAAGCAAAACGGAAAAATAGAGCTTTATGCCGCAGAAAGGGCAGGGCTGCCATGATAATAAAAGTATCAGCTGATGAGTTTCCGGATGCCATGGGCGAGATTCTTAACGACCTTAACGGAAAAGTCGTCAAAGCAACGACCGAGGCTAATCGGGAAACAGCAGAAAAAGCCGTTAAAATCCTAAAAGAAGGCGGGCCATTCCGAAACCGCACCGGGAAATACCGGCGGAGCTGGACGAATACTGAAAATAAAACGAACCGGGCGAGCGTCATAACTGGAATATGGGGGCAAACAGTCTATGCAAAAAAACCGCATTGGCGGCTGACGCATCTTCTTGAAAAAGGCTTCCAGCACCGCCGTGGCGGCAGAGTAAGGGCATTCCCCCATATTGAGCCGGTAAACGACAAAGTCCCGGAATGGATTGAAGCGAAAGTAAAGGAAAAGCTGGAGGGATAAATGACAGCTGAAACATTAGCCGGAAGGGCAAAGAAAATTGGATTGCCGATTGCAAGGGATTTCTTTGCCGGGACTAAAGATGACCCAGTCCCGGAAATGCCGTATCTTGTTTTCGCACTCCCCCCGGCCAAGGCCCGCGGGGCTGACAGCGTCATTTACCTGATTGAGGAAAGTTTTGATTTGGAGCTTTACACGGCCGGGAACGATGGGGAAGCTGATGAAATAAGGAAAAAAATTGAAGGCATCGTTTTTTTTGACACGGAACATACGAAAATAGTTGTTTACATTGACAGCGAAGAGTGTTACCAAACCACCTATGAAGCAAGAGGAATGTTACGGAAAGTGAAAGGAGCAAATATCACATGAATAAAGAAAGAATCGTATTGGGAAGCGGTGATTTATTTTGTGCCGAGTTTGACCCGGGAGCAGAAATCCCGGAAGACAATCTAATTGAGACCGAGGATAACCGCTTAGGGCATATTAAGGGCGGAGCAAGCATTGAGTATACCCCCTCGTTTTATGAAGCAAAAGATGACATGGGCAAAGTATCAAAGCTTATCATCACAGAAGAGGAGGCACTTTTAAAATCCGGCATCATCACATGGAACGGCGAAACGCTCGTAAAGTTATGTTCGACCGCAAAAATAACCAATGGCAAAAATAACCGCCGTGTCGTAAAAATCGGCGGTGTCGGCAATGCAAGCAGCAAAAAATGGCTGATCCGCTTCCTGCACAAGGACAACATGGATGGCGATATCCGGGTGACCGTCATCGGCACGAATAAAGCCGGGTTCACGCTTGCCTTTGCCAAGGATTCAGAAACGGTCATTGATGCAGAATTTAAAGCACAGCCGATTGACAAGGACGGAACTTTAATAATTTTCGAAGAAACAGCCCCGGCACAAGGAAAAAAAACCGATTTAAACCTCGGCGAAAATCCAAAGCAGTAAACTCCTGACCAGCGGGCGGACACGCCCGCTGGTTCATGTGTTTGGAAAGGAAAAAATATATGGCGGTAAAAGCATTTAACTGCAACAAAATCAAGCGGACTTTTTGGCCTTTAACCTTTAAGGATGACGCGGATGACGCTGGTAAAACCATCAAGCGCGGCATCACCATCATGGTCAATATGCCCAAAAAAAGCGTCTTCGAGGAACTGACTAACATCAGCAATATTGAAGAGAATACAGCCACCGTCAATGACATTGGCGCAATATATGATGTCCTTGAAGCAATTTTAAGCAATAATGCAAGCCGGTATTCAGTAAGCAGGGAAGAACTTGAGAAATATGACATCGAGGAGTGCCTCGAAATAATCAAGGCATACATGGAATTCATTGACGAGCTGAAAACAGACCCAAACTGAAAATCCCCTTTTACCCGCGGGAAAAAGGGGATGACATTCCATACACGATAAAGACACGCCCGGAAAAATTGGTGATGGACTATTGCCGCTTAGACATTTGCGACATTCAGGAAATGCCAATAGACTTATATCTTTTCTTTTTGCGCGAAGCGATGATTTACGAAAACTCGCAGACGCAAGAAGGGCGCGAATATTTAAAAAATTGCTGGTTCATGGAGCAGACAAAGCCAGACCGGGGAAAACTCCGGGAAAAATTCACTTAAAAAGGACAACGAAGATGTAAAAAGGACAAAGAAGATGTCATATGGGAAGCAGATAAAGGGCATTAAAATTGAAATTGACGGAGATTCATCAAAATTCAAAGAAGCCCTTGAAAAAATGAACGAAAAACTGAAAGAAAACCGCGCCAGCCTTAAAGAGGTCGAGCGGTTATTAAGGTTTGACCCAAAAAATACCGAACTGCTGACCCAAAAACAGAACCTTCTTAAAAACTCAATTGAGGAAAGCAAAAAAAAGCTTGATTTATTAAAGGAAGCAGAAAGGCAAGTCCAAGAGCAATTTAAAGACGGAAAAGCATCGCAAGAGCAATACGAAGCTGTAAAGCGTGAAATAATCGCCACCGAGCAGGAACTAAAGTATCTTGAGAAAAGGCTGGCGACAAGCGATGTAAGCCTTGCCAAGCTGACAGAAACCTTAGACAGCACAGGCAAAAAAATGGAAAGTGCCGGAAAGAAGTTTGCCCCGGTATCAGCCGCCGTTACCGCCCTTGGCGCGGTATCAGTAGCACAGGCCGCAAAATATGAGTCAGCAATGAAAGAAATCCAAGCGGTCACCGGGTACACGGCGGACGAAATGGCCAAAATAGACGAGGGCATCCGTGACATAGCTGTAAGCACTGGGAAATCAATCAACGAGCTTGCTGTTGATACAAAAATGCTTGTTGAGCAAGGCGGCGACATTGACTTGATGATGTCGCAGATGCAGCATGGCGCGGATCTGGCAATAGCAACAAACACCGACTGGGGAGTTACTTTTGACTTCTTAAGCGCGGCGATGAAAACATTCGGCTATGAATCAGACCA
>Ga0099364_10010961_pt1 | contig 12426 bp, 9 predicted proteins | sample TergutTh196P3_FD_73070 | JGI IMG/M metagenome (GOLD analysis project Ga0099364, IMG submission 73070) | Microcerotermes parvus P3 segment gut microbial communities from Pointe-Noire, Republic of the Congo - Th196 P3 | ecosystem: Host-associated > Arthropoda: Insects > Digestive system > Gut ... | reverse complement strand
ACCGGAGTTTCGGGGTTTTCACCACCCACTATCACAACCTGAAACAGTATGCCGAAACCGCCGAAGGAATAATCAATGGCGCTATGCTTTACGACCGGCATCTGATGCAACCGCTTTTCCGTCTGTCCATCGGAAATCCGGGAAGCTCGTTTGCCATCGAAATCGCCCGAAAAATAGGACTCCCCGAAGACGTCATCGCCAAAGCGTCCGAAAAAACAGGCTCCGACTATATCGAAATGGATAAATACCTCCAGGATATTGTAAGAGATAAGCGGTATTGGGAAACGAAACGGCAGACTGTCAGGGTACAGGAAAAAAAATTGGAAGAATTGACCGCACGCTACGAAAAGGAACTCGAAACCATCAACAAACAGCGTAAAGAGATTCTGAACACAGCCAAAGCCGAAGCCGCTCAAATGCTTGCCGATGCCAACGCCAAAATCGAACAGACCATCCGCGAAATCAAGGAAGCGCAGGCAGAAAAGGAAAAGACAAAAATTGTGCGCCGTTCGTTAAACGATTTCAAAGATTCGGTGTCTAATACCATAGAAGAGGATGTGCAAATCGCCCGTGAGATTGAGAAGATCCGGCTACGGCAGGAACGGAAAAAGAAAAAGCAGTCCTCTCACCGCGAACAGGTTTCCGTACGGGCAAAGAAACCTTTAGCCGATAAAGCAGTTTTATCGGTCGGGGATGGTGTACGCCTAAAGGGTCAGCAGGCGGTCGGAACCATCCTCGAAATCAACGGCAAACAGGCAATCATTGCTTTCGGCATGATTAAAAGTACGGTCAAAACCGACCAGCTTGAAAAGGTAAGCAAAGTTCAAATCAAGCGGGAAACAGCGAAAAGTACATTTATCAGTAGTCAGACAGCGGACAGCATGCACGAAAAAAAAATACACTTCAAATTGGATATTGACGTTCGTGGCATGCGTGGCGACGAGGCGTTGCAGGCCGTTACCTATTTTATCGACGACGCCATCCAGATTAACGCCGGCCGTGTCCGCATTCTGCACGGCACAGGTTCAGGTATTCTGCGCCAACTGATTCGCAATTACCTGAGCGCCGTGCCCGGCGTCAAACACTTTCAGGACGAACACGTCCAGCTCGGCGGCACCGGAATTACGGTGGTGGACTTGGAATAGTATGTAAATTCTCTATGAAGGCACATCTGAAAACTCATAACGTCATCCTGAAATTGTTTCAGAATCTCCTTCTCATTCAGTAGATTGCGAATCGAGGCAATGACGGAAGCGTAATAAACAGAATTTTTAGAAGCGCCCATTATTTAACCCCTAACTCCGCTTATTTTAGGTAGTCTATTCCAATTTTGGCGAATAGTTGCTGCATTTTCCCGGTCATTTCGGCTTGATGCCATTCGCTCCTGATGTTCACTTTACAAATTGCTTTCGAGAGTTCGATAGACGAACAGGCCTTAAACAGAAAATGCCGACCTTCGCAAGACCGGCATTCAGTTTTTTTGACTAAAATCAGCCTTCCTCACGGCTACGCCAATGCGTGCACATGTTTGGCTAATTTCGATTTCAGGTTTCCTGCTTTGTTTTTATGTATCACGTTTTTCTTCGCCAACTTATCAAGCATCGAGCATACCCTTGGATACAGTGTTGCCGCTTCACTTTTATCGGTTGTTAAACGCAACTTTTTCACTGCATTCCGTGCCGTTTTTGCGTGATACCTGTTCCGCAAGGTTCTTGTCGTTATCTGGCGAATGCGTTTGATTGCTGATTTGTGATTTGCCATCTTCTAACTTTTAATTTTTTTTATCTTTTATCTTTTAACTGTTTTGTAGCCCGTAGGGGAATCGAACCCCTCTTTCAAGAATGAAAATCTTGCGTCCTAACCGATAGACGAACAGGCCTTTTGGCGTCTAAAAAAACGACATTTGTTCTTTTGAGAGCGCAAAGGTAGTATATTTTCATCTATCCAACAAAACTTTTTTTGTTTTTTTTTAAATAAACCTGTGAATTAATAACATTTTTTAGTTCAATAATATGCGAAGGATATGTATCTTTGCACACATTAAAGTACGAGTTCTAAATAAAATTAATTAATATATGTATCTATGAGAAAAATACTTATTCTGCTGTGTATGATTGCCGGATGCCATTGGATATATGGACAGCGATCGTATCAGTTTGAATCTCCGGACCGGTTATTTTATGAAGGCAAAGATTTTTTTGAACTTCAAAATTACCCGGGCTGTATTGACAAACTGGAAGCGTATAAACAACAATCCGCGAATAACGATCTAATTCAGGAAGCAGATTACATGCTGGCTTTCATTGGTTTTGAACAGGGACGCAGTGATGCTTTGGAAATACTGGAGACTTATCTGGCAAAATATCCGGATTCACGACACCGGAATGAACTTTGTTTCCTGCTCGGTTCAGCCCATTTTTCGCATCATCACTATGAGTTGGCTCTGTATTGGCTGAACGAATGTGAAATAGACCGGTTGGGGGCGACACAGCAGGAAGCCTATGCGTTCCGACTGGCGTATGCATCATTGCAAGTTGGCATGATGGAGCAGGCGCGTGGTTATTTCTTGCGCACGCAACTATTAGGTACAACCTACCGTGAAGCATCCTCCTATTATCTGGCTTATATAAATTATGCCACAGGAAGATACGAAAATGCATTGAACGAATTTGTCCGCTTGCGGAATAATCCGGAATACAGGGAGATGTCGCTTTATTATATTGCTCAGATATACTATATTCAAAACCAGTATGAAAGGGTTATCATCAGTGGGGAAGAATTATTAAAACTTTATCCTGCAGGCGAGAATAACGACGAAGTATACCGGATATTGGGCAATGCTTACTATCAACAAGGGAATCAGGCAAAAGCGCTTGAATATCTAAGTAGATATGTAGACTCAACCTATCAACCGATGCGGGGCGACCTATATCTGTTAGGTGTGTGTTATTATAATCAGGGCAATTGTCTCAAAGCCATCGAAGCATTTTCGGCAGTAGTGATACAACCCGATGCTTTGACGCAGAATGCGAATTTGTATCTCGGACAATGTTATCTCAAGCAAGGCGATAAAAATAATGCCAGGATGTCGTTTGAGCTGGCCGCTACTTCTACCTATGACCGGCAAGTGCAGGAAACAGCCTTGTATAACTATGCCTTATTAATTCATGAAACTTTATTTTCGGGATTTGGGGAATCGGTTACTATATTTGAAGATTTCCTGAATAACTTCCCGAATTCCCAATATGCAGATAAGGTGAATGACTATTTGGTGGAAGTGTATCTGACAACTAATAATTATGAATCGGCTTTGGTTTCAATGAATAAGATACGCAATCCGGACACTAAAATCCAGGAAGCTAAACAAAATGTATTGTTCCGGTTGGGCACTCAAGCGTATACTAATCAGGAGCCAGAGAAGGCGATTGATTATTTCACTCAGGCCATTATGATGGGTATCCATGACAGAGACGCTTACAGTGATGCACTTTTTTGGCGGGGCGAATCCTACTACAGACAAAACGAATACGGAAGGGCAGTTGCTGATTTTCAAACCTATTTAAATAATGCCAACAGGCAGACCGAATCGTATGCGCTGGCCTATTATAATACAGGATACAGTTATTTCAAGCAACGGAATTATACACAGGCATTGACGGCGTTTCGTCAATATGTGAATGCCGAACGGAATACTTCGGCTACTTCGCTGGCAGATGCTTATAACCGCATCGGGGATTGCCTGTTTTACAACCGTCAGTATGCGGCTGCCGAAGAGAATTATTCAAGAGCGGCTTCGTTGCAGCCTTCTTCCGGTGATTATGCACTTTATCAGAGAGGATTTGTGCTTGGATTACAAAACGATTTACAGGGTAAAATAGCAATGATGGACCGTTTAATCCGGGAGTTTCCGGAGTCGCAATATATAGAAGCGGCGCTTTATGAGAAAGGGCGCTCGTATGAGTTGCTTGATAATTATACGATGGCAGCCAATACGTTTAATCAATTACTTTCTGATTATCCGCAAAGCAGTCTTGCCCGAAAAGGCGGCCTTCAACTGGGAATGCTTTATTTCAACAGTAACCAGTTGGAAAGGTCGGTTGAAGCCTATAAACAAGTCATATCAAGGTATCCTGGCAGTGAAGAAGCGAGAACCGCGATTCAGGATTTGCGGTCGGTATATGTCGATATGAATGACGTCGCCTCGTATGCCGCTTATGTCAATTCGCTCGGAGGCGCCGTTCATATTGAAATCAACGAACAGGATTCGCTCACCTATTTTGCGGCAGAGCGATTATTTATGCGGGGCGACAATGACGGAGCGCAACGAAGTTTGAGAAATTATCTAAACACATTCCCGCGGGGCGCATTCAGTTCGAATGCTAATTATTACTTAGCGACGATAGCCTTTTTGCAGAGAGATTTTGCAGAAGCCAAGCAACGATATAACGCCGTTATTTCCAGCGGTGACACAAAATTCAGGGAAGACGCATTAGCCCGGAAAGCCGAAATTGAATATCTCGAAAAAGACTATGTCGCAGCGATGAACAGTTTCAAACAGTTGCAAGCGGTGGCAGAGTCGACCGAAAATCGCGATGCCGCCAAATTAGGTCTGATGCGCTGTGCTCAATATACGGGACAACACCGGGAGGCTCTGTTAGCCGCCGATGAACTGTTGCGAAACACAAGACTCTCACCCGAATTGGAAGCGGAAGCCCGAAGCCTGCGCGCCAAGTCGTATATCGCATTGAATGAACCTGCCAGAGCCGAAGCCGATTTATCGGTATTGAGTCAAGACACACGAACGGTCTACGGCGCTGAGGCCAAATACCTGCTGGCACAGCTCTATTATAACAGGAATGAAATTGATAAAGCGCAGACGGAACTGATGAACTTTATCGAAAAAGGAACATCGCATCAATATTGGCTGGCACGAGGCTTTATACTGTTAGCGGATGTTTATATACGCAAAGGGGACGAATTTCAGGCTCGCCAATACTTGACGAGTTTGCAGAATAACTACAGGGGCAATGATGATATTGCCGGTATGATAGAAGTACGATTGAATAAACTTATGAGATAATGACAATGAAAACAAATATACGAAAATTATTGACGGGTATCATTTTATTGAGTGGTTTTATCCTTGCCCAAGCACAGGAACAGGACGAGAAATTAGTTCGCGAGATGACCCTGGAACGCGAATACGACCCTACCATACAGGATGCAAACAAGGTAAACCGCCTGCCCGAGCTGAGAGAGCCTGAGATATCCAAACGTTCGATTGAATATTCGCCCTTTACCATACCGGCGAATCCCGATAAAGAAATCATTGTATTGCCTTCGGGTGATATTATGACGGCAATACCTTATAATAACCGTCGGGGATATTTTCATTTCGGCGGCGGAATGTATATGAATCTGAACGGCGACTTAGGTTATCACCTATTGAATAATGAAAAAGACAAACTGAACTTCTATCTCTCCCACCGTTCGACAAATGGGAAAGTGGATTTTTCGGAATGGGGGGACGTCAAACAAAAAGCCGTGTTGAATGATAATATTGGCGGAATTGATTTCAAGCATTATTTCGACCCGTCCGTCTTTCGGCTGGGAGCAAACTACACGTATTCGATGTTTAATTATTATGGATGGCAGATTGGATTCTACCCTTCTTATTTATCCTATTTGCCTGAACCGTCAACAACAGTCGACCGTGAGACTAATCAGGTCAATCAAACAATCAATGCGTATGCAGGCATACAATCCAATGAATATGCCTATATCGGATATCTGCTGGATTTTGATTTTGTGCGCTTTACACAAAAATATGGATTATCGAAAGACTGGGAAGGAATCGGGGAAAATAAGTTTACCTTTAAGGCAGGATTCAATTCAAGATTTGGTTTGGGGAACCAACTTGCCGGATTTACAGGTAAGTTGAATTATTTCACCTATACCTATCCGGCTTATTATGGCATCGAGAGTGAATCATTGGGATATAAAGATTATATCGAAGCAACCGTCACTCCCTACTATCGCATCGAAGGAGACAACTGGAAAGCGCAATTGGGCGTGAACTTGATGATGATCACCGTCGATTCGGCGAAATTCTTCCTGTCACCCAATATTTCGATCGAAGCAGAGATTGCCGACAAAACCGCATTTTATGTAAATGCGGGAGGCGAAATCCAATCCAATGATGCTTATGGACTGTCCAAACGGAATCGCTATATGGATTACTCATATAAAACAAAACCTTCACGCACTTGGTTGGATGCAACGCTTGGGATTCGGAGTGGAGTGGCGCCGGGTGTATGGTTCGATGTGTTCGCAGGATACAGGATTACGGAAAATGAAGTGTTTTTTGTTCCGTCCACAAATTCGGCGGCGCCTTATTATTCGGTATTATCTTCTTATATTCCACCATCCTATTCAGGTTTTAACAGTTATTATAAAGTGTTTCAGCCGGATGTCTCATTGTTTAGGGCTGGCGCCTCATTAAAATATATGTACAGGAAAGCGGTTGATTTTTCCGTGAAAGCGGTTTATAACCAGTGGTCGCTTAGTGCAGGCGATGGAATGGCGAGTGGAAATTATGATGATGTAAAGCCTTATGGTCGACCTGTTATCGAAGTTAATGCCGACTTGACCGTCCGACCGGTGCAGCAGTTAGCCCTGACATTGGGTTATTACCTAGGAGCCGACCGTTATACATTTCTCCCCGACAGAATATTCTATACTATTGATGATCAGGAAATCAAAATTGATAGTCAGGAAATCAAAATGAAGGATATCAACGACCTGAATTTCACGGCATCATGGAATTTTAACCAGACCTTCGGCGCCTATCTGAAATTAAATAATCTGTTATTCCAACAGCAGGAATTATGGTATGGATACCCGCTTCAAGGATTTAATGCGATGGTGGGGATTAATCTGAATTTTTAAAAGTATAAGGAGACGATTATGGAACTTGTATTAGACATAAACAAACGTTATACCTACGCCGATTATTTGACGTGGTTGGATGGTGAAACACGCGAATTGATCCATGGTTTTATCCACATGATGTCGCCTGCTCCACGCATGACGCATGCAATTGTCAGCAAAAATATCTATTGGTATTTAGAATCCGTTGTGAGAAATAACAAAAGTAAATGCAAGGTGTTTTACGCGCCTTTTGATGTTCGTTTTCCGAAAGGAGGCGAAACTGCTTATGACAAGATTGATACGGTTGTTCAGCCTGATATTTGCGTAGTATGCGACTTGTCGAAATTAGACGAACGGGGATGTTGCGGAGCGCCCGATATGATTGCAGAAGTGCTGTCGCCCTCTACAAACAAAAAGGATTTGACCAAAAAATTTGCCTTATACGAAGAGTCCGGTGTGAAAGAATATTGGATTGTGTACCCCAATGATAAGGCTGTCCATATTTTTCTCTTGCAGGAAGACGGAAAATACGATGCAGGCGCTATATACGAATTGGAAGGAAAAGTACCCGTGCATGTGTTTGATAACTATTTGATAGATTTGGATGATATTTTTGAAAAATGATAAAACAACATCATTAGGTTTATAAAGAAGAATGTTTAGAAAAATAATTATTTTAACAGCGATTTTTTGTATCGCCCTTGTTGCCCAGGCACAAATTCTTAGGCCGGTCAAGTGGGATATTCAATTGATAGATTCGGATACGGCTGAGAAAGAGATACATTTTACGGCGACTTCCGATGCAGGGTGGCATGTCTATGATATGAATCTACCTCCGGGCGGGCCGATTTCAACAAGTTTTACTTTTGAAACGAAGCAGGGAGTCGAACTGATTGGAAACCCTTTCTCGTCGGTAGAACCTTTGACAGTGCATGATGAAACCTTTAATATGGAACTACGCTGGTATTCCGGCACAGTCGTTTTTACACAAAAAATAAACGTAACCGATCCGCGTCGATTCAGGATCACAGGCGAAGTGGAGTTTATGGCATGCAACGACGAAACCTGTCTCCCGCCCGATCGCATCCCTTTCGCTTTCGACAGAAGGCATATCGGGGCTGTAACGTCTAATGTGGTTGCCGAAGAGCCGGACAATGAAACTGTACCGGAAGATGAAACGCCGGATTTAGACGGGACAGATGCCTCAATCCCTCAACAAATCAATCCAATAACCTGGCAAAGAATAGACCCGTCAATTCAACAAGAGGAGGTACTGACTGACAGGTCGGACTTGTGGGATCCGGTGATTGAAGAAATGAAAGCCTTTGGCGAAATCACAGTTTCGACTATGAACACATCGTGGCTGTATATCTTTTTTGCCGGTTTTGTCGGTGGTCTGATTGCCTTGCTGACTCCTTGCGTATGGCCGATGATCCCGATGACAGTCAGTTTCTTCCTGAAACGCAATAAAAACAGAAAAAAAGCCATCGGCGATGCGTTTATTTACGGATTTTCTATCATTGTGATCTACCTTGTTATGGGATTATTGATTACGGGAATATTCGGGGCAAGTGCGTTAAACGAACTGTCGACCAATGCCATATTTAATGTTTTGTTCTGTTTATTATTAGTCTTGTTTGCCGTTTCATTTTTCGGCGCCTTTGAAATGATCCTGCCTGCTTCGTGGACCAATAAAATGGATACACAAGCAGATTCCACCTCCGGCATGTTGAGTATCTTCTTTATGGCATTTACGTTAGCGCTGGTTTCATTTTCGTGTACAGGACCGATTATTGGCACATTGCTTGTCGAAGCGGCGTCGAAAGGATTGGCTATCGGACCAGCCATCGGGATGTTTGGTTTTGCATTGTCATTAGCTATCCCGTTTGCTTTGTTTGCTGTTTTCCCGAACCTTTTACAGAATATGCCGAAATCGGGTGGATGGCTCAACTCGGTCAAAGTGGTGTTAGGCTTTTTGGAACTGGCGCTGGCGTTAAAGTTTCTGTCCGTGGCAGACCTGGCTTATGGCTGGCGAATCCTCGACCGGGAGGTTTTCTTGGTTTTGTGGATTGTGATCTTTGCATTGTTAGGATTGTATCTGTTGGGTAAAATTCGTTTCAGGCATGACAGCGAGGTGAAGCATGTATCAGTTCCCCGCCTGTTTATGGCCATTGTTTCATTGGCATTTTCCATCTATATGATTCCCGGCTTGTGGGGCGCTCCGCTGAAAGCCATCAGCGCTTTTGCCCCGCCGCTTTATACGCAGGATTTCGATCTGTATAAAAACAGTGTACATGCCGTTTACGATGATTATGAGTCGGGAATGGCAGAAGCAACGCGTATAAACAGACCGGTATTGATTGATTTTTCCGGATTCGGATGTGTCAATTGCCGTAAGATGGAAGCAGCTGTATGGACAGACCCGAAAGTGAAGGAGTTGATAGAAACGCGCTTTGTCCTGATCACACTGATGGTCGATGATAAAACACGACTTCCCGCTCCGATTACAATCGAAGAAGCCGGACGAACGCGTACTCTGAGAAATGTCGGAGATAAGTGGAGTTACCTGCAGCGTCATAAGTTTGGCGCCAATGCGCAGCCGTTTTATGTCATTTTAGATAATGACGGGAAGCCGTTGTCTTCGTCGTATGCCTTCAATGAGGATGTGTCCAAATATGCTCAATTTTTAGAAGACGGATTTAAAAATTATCAAAAATTAAAATGAATACACGCGAAGAGAGGCTGGAATCATTCGGACGTCTGCTTGATGTGATTGATGAATTGCGTAAAAAATGTCCGTGGGACAGGAAGCAAACCAATGAAAGTCTGCGTGCGAATACGCTCGAAGAAACGTACGAACTGTGTGACGCCATCCTGCGTGATCAACCCGATGAAATTAAAAAGGAATTGGGCGACCTTTTATTACATGTCTTATTGTATGCAAAGATAGGCGAAGAAAAGAGCGCTTATGATATCAAATCGGTGTGCGACAGCCTTTGCGAGAAATTAATTTTCCGTCATCCCCACGTATTTGGGGATACGAAATTAGGTGACAGCAAGAAAGTGGAGCAGTTGTGGGAGCAACAGAAGATGAAAGAAAAGGGTGGAAACAAAACCGTATTGGATGGCGTACCGTCCGCATTGCCCTCCCTGATTAAAGCCTACCGGATTCAGGACAAGGCAAGGAATGTGGGGTTTGATTGGGAGGACAGGGAGCAAGTATGGGACAAGGTAGAAGAAGAGTTGCATGAACTAAGGCATGAAATCGGACAAATGGATCCGGACAGGATGGAAGACGAATTTGGAGATTTTGTTTTCAGCCTGATTAATGCTGCCCGCTTATATAAAATCAATCCTGACAATGCATTGGAGCGAACCAACCAGAAATTTATCCGCCGTTTCGGTTATTTGGAAGAACATACCATCCGGCAAGGTCGCTCCTTAAAGGATATGACACTCGCCGAAATGGATGTGGTATGGGAAGAAGCGAAACGAAGTGAAAATTGAAAATTATTTATGGAAACGAAGTGCAAACCTCAATTTAACCGCCGCATTTTTTGGGATGTCAATTTCGACAAACTTGACTACGATCGGTACGCCAATTTTGTGATTGAGCGTGTGTTTGATCGGGGCGATGTGGACGATATCCGCCAGTGCAGGCGGTATTACGGAGATGAAAAAGTGACTGAAGCACTCTTGAATGCCAGATTTTTGATGTATAAAACCATTTATTTGGCTTCGGCAGTGATTAATAAACCAATCGAAGAATTCAGATGTTACAAACTCAGGCAATTGAACCCAGGACTTTATCCATATTAAAGACACTTATGGAAATTCCCGAACTCCAATCATTTAACTTGGTTGGTGGCACAGCCTTATCGTTGAAATATGGTCATCGCACATCCATTGATTTAGATTTGTTTATTACAGAAAAATTTGACCATCAACCAATTATTGAAGCCTTGCAACAATCATTCGGCAATTTGTTTGAGTATAAAGGAGATTATGCAAAATGGGGGATTTTTGGGATATTGCAGAATTGTTGAATCATTATAAACTATCACAAATGATTGATTTTCATAAAGAAAAACACCCCAGTCAAATGTTGCTTATCTCCATTCCACAAGCTATTATATATTTTGAAGACGCGGACAAAAGCGAAGATCCCGAAAGTCTCAAAGGACAAACCTGGAGCGATATCAAAGAAACCATCAAAGAAAAAGTAAGGGAATTTCTCATGTAGTACATAGTTATTTGAACCTTGAACATCTACATCCGCTCCGGCACCTCAATACCAAGCAAAAACATCCCTGATTTGATAATATGGGCTGTATTGGACGATAAAATCAAACGAAGATTTTTGACGGATTCATCGGCTTCGTTCAGGATCGAATAATCATGGTAAAACTGATTGTATTCCTTGACTAATTCATAGATATAGTTGGCAATACAAGCCGGACTGCAGGTGTCGCCGGCTTCTTTCACAATCACAGGATAATCAGCCAGCAGTTGAATTAGTGTTTCTTCTTTCTGTGTAATGGGAGTTTCGGGATCAAGTTGTTCCGGAATCACAATCTTCTGTTCCTTGGCTTTTCGCAAAACCGAACAGATACGGGCATGCGTGTATTGGATAAAAGACCCCGTATTGCCGTTGAAATCAATAGATTCCTTCGGGTTGAAAACCATGTTTTTGCGGGGGTCTACTTTTAAGATAAAATATTTCAGCGAACCCATGCCAATCATACGGATGATACGGTCGGCTTCCTCCTGACTTAATCCGTCTAATTTCCCCAGTTCATCTGAGATTTCCCGGGCTGTACGCATCATTTCGTCCATCAGATCGTCGGCGTCCACCACCGTTCCTTCGCGGCTTTTCATCTTACCTTCAGGAAGTTCGACCATCCCGTATGAAAAATGCACCAATCCTTTGCCAAATGCAAATCCCAGTTTATCCAACAGGACAGAAAGTACTTGAAAATGATAATTTTGTTCGTTCCCAACCACATAAATCATCCGGTCGATGGGATAATCGTCAAAACGCAACTTCGCCGTACCAATATCCTGCGTCATATAAACCGAAGTCCCGTCGGAGCGTAAAAGCAGTTTTTCATCCAAACCATCCTGTGTCAGATCCGCCCAGACCGATTGATCATCGCGCCGGTAGAAAACGCCTCTTTTCAGTCCGTCCAATACGGTTTCTTTCCCTTCCAGATAGGTTTGCGATTCGTAATAAATATGGTCGAAATCGACGCCAAGTTTTTTATATGTTTCATCGAAGCCTTCATAGACCCAACCATTCATGGTTTCCCATAGCGATACGACTACCGGATCGCCTGCCTCCCAACGGCGAAGCATCTCGCGCACTTCAGCCATCAAGACAGATTGATCTTCGGCTTGATCCTTACTGAATCCTTTGTTTTCAAGCGCTTTTAGTTCCTCTTTGTGATATTTGTCGAACAATACGTAAAATTCTCCTACCAGATGATCTCCTTTTTT
>Ga0099364_10010960_pt1 | contig 12426 bp, 5 predicted proteins | sample TergutTh196P3_FD_73070 | JGI IMG/M metagenome (GOLD analysis project Ga0099364, IMG submission 73070) | Microcerotermes parvus P3 segment gut microbial communities from Pointe-Noire, Republic of the Congo - Th196 P3 | ecosystem: Host-associated > Arthropoda: Insects > Digestive system > Gut ... | reverse complement strand
CGAAAAAATTAAACCAACCTGCCAATATGCAGGATTTAAAGAGGCTAACCATTGTTTGTTTTCTAATCCCCAATCAATTGTGCTATAACCAAATCTGCCAATTTCAAGATTTATTGCAAAATGTGGGGTGGATTTATAAAATAAACTACAAAGGTAAAACATTTTAAAAAAAACACACTTTTTTTTAACTTTTTTTATTTTTTTTTTGCAATTAAAAAAATAGTATTTATCTTTGCACCCAATTTTTAATTTTTTTTTTATTTATTAATCATTTTTTAGAATTATGTTGAAATTAAAGACAAAAACGATATGCATAGCCATAGGAATGGTGCTGTGCATGACGAGCGTAAATGCTCAAGTAGAAATTAGAAGAGCGCAAGGAATGGAAGGTGTCAAAATTACATCACCTACACCCGAATTGCTCTCTTTTTCAGCAATTAATCGTGCCGGAAGGGATGTAGTTTATTCTGAAGGTTTTGAAGGTACAACGTTGCCCAATTTACCAACAGGATGGACAGTAACCGCTTCAGATAAGTGGAAAACTTATGACGATTTAGCGAATGTTGAACAATGTGGTGACGACTTCCCGCCTAAAACTGGTACCAGAATGATGGGAAATAGTTGGTGGAATTCAGGCAACAACTGGGCATTCAGTGCTGGATTTGAACTTACTAGCGGAAATACCTACGACATTAGTTTTTGGTATAACGCAATGGGTTGGGCACCTGATAACGAACCCGATGACTTCGAGGTGAGAATTGGAGATACACCTACTGCCGCTGCAATGGGCGGAGCGCATTTAGTTTTCTCCCAAATTGGACTCTACTTCAATTTTGATTTTATTTGGCGAGAAGCAACTGCTACATTTACTCCAACAGCAACTGGAACCTATTATTTTGGTTTTCACGACCTTCGCCCCGTACAAACAGGATTGGCGATTCTTATTGACGACATTTTAGTAACCGGCGAAGTAGTTACTTACCCACCATGCCCCGTTGTTACAAATGTTGTTGGAATTTTAAACAGTGACAACACAGCAACCTTAACATGGACAGCACCTACGCCTGCAACTGGTTTGGCAAATTACAAAGTTTATCAAAACGGTACAGAAGTTGCAACCGTTGCGGTAGGAACAACAACTTGGACATCCTCAGTTTTAACCTTTGGAAATTATACTTTTGAAGTATCCGCAGTTTTCAATGAATCAGAAGAGTGCGAACCCGTTAAAGTAACTTCAAACGTTGTGGAAGTACCCGGCGACTGTGACCCTGTTACAAACTTTAATGTAAGTTATCTAACAGGTTGCACTGCAGAACTTACTTGGGATGAACCTACAAAAAAATCAAGAAGTGAATTGTTGTGGGATAACACAAACATTAACGATGGAACCGGAGGCTTAATTTCCGCTTATTGGTCTGGAAATGACAATTGGGTTTCTTGTGCAGATGATTTTGATGCTGACGGCATTTGGACCATTGAAACAATTTATTCTAAAGGTTTCAGTAACGCTCCTGCCGCTTTACCAACCAAATTTGACATTGGTATCTACGATAATGCGTCAAATAACAAGCCAGGAACAGAACTTTACAGAAATAAAGCAATACCTGTAACCGATGGTGCTAATCCCGTTATTGTTCTCCCTACTCCGTTTACATTGCCAGCACCGGGTAAATATTGGATTTCCATTGCTGGCGCTTATGATGCATCTGTTCCAGGTGATGATTTAAACACCTATCGTTGGAACGTTTACTATGGACCAACACAAATTGGTGTTAATTATCATTTATATGATAAATCAAATATATTTGGAGCTGGAGCAGCAACATGGCTAGATGCTTCTACTTTGGTATCTGGTAGTTATTCAATGTGGTTCAAGATAGAAGGAACAGAAGCAGCAGCACCTTATGAAATTTCATACAACGTTTACAGAGATGGAGAATTATTAGTTAATACTAAGGAAGATTCTTACATTGATGAAGAATTTGACCCTGCAGAAGGACATACTTGGTCAGTACGAGTAGTTTGCGAAGATGGAAGTGAATCAACTTCTGAGAGCCAAACACTACCTGCTTGCGCTTGTCCTGCAATTTCAAACCTTGTTGTTGAATATGATGATGATTGTGATGCAGAACTGACTTGGGATGCACCAGTAGGAGTTATCCCTGCTGATTATGACTTCAGCGTTTACAGAGATGGAACGCTTATCCAAGCAAACATTACAACTACTTCATTTACTGATACAGGATTAGATGAATTTTCTGGTTATACATGGGCAGTTACATTCACTTGCCCTTATGGAGAAGAATCCAGACCTGTTTCAGTAACAAAACAGCCTTGTTTCTTAATTGGTCCTCCCGTTTTTCCACTAGCAGACGAAGTTGACGGTGATGTAGAAATTAGATGGTTAGCACCAGGTACAGTTTACGATTGGATGTTTTGGTGTGTTGATGATGAAATTGTAGGTAGAGTTGGCTGGGCAGAAGACTCTGGCAACGACATGACAGCAGCAATGCGTTTTACTCCTGAGGATTTTGAAGACATTGGCGTTGAATCAGGTTATTTTATTACAAGAGTAGCTTTAGGCGTGGGGTCAGATATGGACAGAATCAATGTTATGCAAATAAGAATATGGGAAGGTGGAACATCGGTTGCCGACCCTGGTACCCTTGTACATACCCAATCTGTAACAAATTTTGGTTCTTTTGAAGAAAATACAATGAACGAAGTAGTTTTAACCACTCCTTGGGAAATTGATATTACAAAAGAGTTAAGAATAGGATATAGGGTAGTTAATACGGCAGGTTATCCCCTTGGTCGTGATGCAGGCCCTAACGTAGCCGATAAGGGAGGTCTTTTCTTATGTCCTGACATTGCAGGAGGTGCTTGGCAAAACGTAAATCAAGTTGTTGCAACTTGGAATTGGAACTGGTCTATTAAGGCAATTTTCGCAGAACCAAGTGCTGTAGGGCATGGAAAGTCTGTCGCAAAAGCAGCTAATTTGGAAAATTATATTGTTTTCAGATTTGAAGATGGTGACGAAGACGACGAAAACGAATGGGAAGAAATTGCAACAGTTGGACCGACGGTAACCTCTTATCTTGATGATGATGATTTGGGTTGGGGCGTTTATAGATGGGCAGTAAAAGCCGAATATATTGGCAGTGTTTTATCTGAGCCTTCAATTACCAACAAATTGGATATAGATATGTATGTTCCTTTTACTGTTAATCTGACAAGCGATACAGGTGCTCCCGTAAATGGTGCTGCAATCACCTTAATTAATCAGAATGAACCCCGTTATGAATACAAGCAAATTGCAAATAGTGGTACTATACAATTCCCAGAAGTACGAAGAGGACTTTATACAGTATCTGTAACATTGGCTAATTTTCACCCAATAATTGAAACAGACGTTGATATTTGGGCAGCAGGCTCAATAAGTCTTGAATTGGAAGAAATCTATTGCCCATCTGTTTCAGATTTAACGGCTGAATATTTTGAGGAAGACAAAATGGTATTTTTAAATTGGGAAGTTCCTGCTAAATCACTTGGTTTTGTTAATCCTGTCGAAAATATTGATACTAATATTAATGTTGATGATGCTCAGTTTATTTCTACTGATATAGTTTTCAGTTCAGTAAATAGTAGTGATGAAATTGTTATTAGAAATGATGATCCCTCTTTTGCGCCTTTCAATTGGATTTCTTGGTGTATTGCTCCAGCAGGGGGTATTCAAGGACCAACGAACTATATTATCACTGCAAGATTTACACCTGAAGATTTAGCTGCAAATTCAGTAGATATGGGAGATATTATTCGTAGAGTAAGATTTTTCCCTCGTACTATTACCAATTGCTCTTATACTGTTCGTGTGTGGGAAGGTGGAATTTTTGAAGAAAATGGTCAAAAAGATCCTGGTACATCTGTATGTGAACAACTTGTAACCCAAACTCTGACCAATCAACAATGGAATGAAGTTCTTTTAAATAATCCTCACACAATTGATAATACAAAAGAGTTATGGATAGGTATCCATGTTGTTTTTGGTGTAGGTACTTTAGCCACAAGTTGTGATGAAGGTCCAAGAGTTCATTATAAAGGTAACTTATTATATAGCGGAGGCGAATGGACCACTTTATGGGATGCAGGAGGTTCTAACGATCTAAATTACAATTGGTCAATTGCTGCCTTTGTAGAAACAGACCAAGTTACTTATAACATTTATCGTGGTAGTCAGTTACTCAAATCAGGTCATCCAGATACTTTCTATAACGACAATGTAGCCGCTTTAACCCCGGGTACTTATACTTATGGAGTTGGAGCTGTGCATCTAAATTGTAATGCACCTATTGCAACTGTAACAATAAGTACTGTAAGCATCACTAAAAACGCTATCTCAAACCTTGTCCTTATTAATAATGGCAAAGAAGTAGTTTTAGAAGGCGAAGCCATTGCAAATGTTAAAGTTTACAATAGTTTAGGTCAATTTGTAAGCAATTATGAAAAGACAAATACAATCAATGTAAGCAGATACAATTCAGGCATTTATGTTTTCACCGTCACCACTGCAAGCGGAAACGTTGAGAATTTTAAAGTTGTGATTAAATAGGAAACCGTGTCATTATCATAAAATAAATTGAAAGCCATCCGAGAGGATGGCTTTTTTTTTGTTATAGGGACTACAATAATTACGCAATCCCTTATTTTTCAAAGCCCCCTCAGTAGCAATTAAAAACATTACCGAAATAGAGTGAATTTTGTTTTTCTATAAATTATTTATACTTTTGCATTTTTATTTTGAAAATTAAAGTATCTAAAAATCTTAGTTAATAATATGAAAAACCTATTAAAGACAATCCAAGTCTGCCTTTTGGCAATCCTTTTAGCCTTACCTGCTGCCGCTCAACAAAGTGCTGCAGGCACTCAAATTGATAGTATCCTAGTTATTCTGCCGCAGTTACGCGATACAGAAAAATTACAAGCTATCCGTGGTTTAATCTCATTAGCCTTCGAAATGCCTGTACGACAACATTACGTGAATATGCTATTGGACGAAGCCCGCCGACAAAAAAATGTAAACGAAGAAGGACGGGCATTTGCAATGTTAACAGAAATATACTTTTCACAGACCGACAACGACAGCATTTTTATTTATGGAGAAGAGGCAATACGTTTTACGAGACAGCACAAACTCTATAATTTTTTGTTCACGGTACATCAAACCGTCATTATGCGACATCTCGCCCATGGAAAATTGCAGACGGCAATCAGAAAAGCAGAAGAAGTTTACGAAGAGGCAAAAGAATTACAGGAATTTATGCCTATGGCTCGGATATTAGCCCTAATGGGAAATATTTACGACGAAATGGGGCAATTAGAAGAAGCATTTCGTTATTACGGCGAAAGCGTTGAAATTGCTAAACAAAACATACAACCCAACTCGTGGATTTACATAGAAAATTACAACAGTTTAGCCACAATAGCAAACCGTTTAGAACGATATGACCTCCAAATGCAGTATGCAGATAGTCTTGTTATGGAATTGGAACGCTTTGCGGAAAATAACCCGACAAATAATTTGCAAACATACTATTTTATTGAGCAGTACCATCGTACCGTAGCACACGCCAAACAAAACAACCCTGAACAAGCATTTCAGGCTATTCAAAATGCCCTATCTCTATTTGACCCGCACTGGAAAGGAACATTTTATGAAATTTTGTTAGACGAAATGTATAGTGTATATTTTTTTCTTATAGGAAATTACCAGAAAGCCGACGAACATATCAACAATGCGTTACGATTTTATGAAGATAACCAACTTGAGGATGCTATTATACAGAAAAAAATGAACAAAGCCGAACTCTTTTTTGAAATGGGCGACCCCCAAAAAGCTGCCGAAATTTATCTTGAAATAATACGCAAAAACAAAGAGATAAACCAAAAACGGTTCTATGCACAAATCAACGAATTACGTACCCTTTACGAATTAGACAAAGCCGAACTTGAAGCCGTAAAAAGATTGGCGGCTATAAAATTACAACGGATTATTATCACGGGACTAATACTTGCTTGTTTTGCAATGGTCATTATTTCAGCCCTAACATTACGGAACAGAAGAAAAATAGCCAAAAAGAACCTCGGATTATTCCGACAAATAAAAGAACAAGACCATCTATTAGAAAAGCACAGCCTATTGGAAAAAGAACTCAACATCCTCAAACAACGATACGAAACACAAATAGAATCAACCGAAACAGATGAAAGTAATCAACAAAAAGCATTAGTACTCCGACTGCAAGAATATCTGAACGAAAACAAGATGACCGCTAATCTAAAAACAGATGCCAACGACCTCGCTATTCAACTTAACACTAACAGAAGATATCTCTTTGAAGCAATAAAAACAATTACAGGAAAAACACTCAACGAGTACATTAACATCACAAGAATTGAAAACGCAAAACAACTAATAGAAACATCTGCAAAAAGTATCGAAGAATTAGTAGAAATTTTAGGCTTTAGTGAACGTACTTTTTACAGAATTTTCAAAAACAAATACAACATTTCACCTTCCGAGTACAGAAAATTGTCTAATAAATACAGAGTGAACGGTGAAGGGTACATGGTACAAGGTGAACGGTATATGGTACAAGGTGAACGGTACATGGTATAGGGTGAACGGTTTAAGCAATAGAGCCTATTTTGCTACCGCATTATTACAAAAACTATCAATACAATTATTAATATTTTATTTTTCATATCTATCTATGTAAGATTTGTTTTTTTTATTACTTATTTAGCTTGCATTATTCATAAAGAAATGAAATCTGTCTTCCCTTATTCAAATTAAAATAAAGGAAGAGTTGTTAGGGTTGTTCATTTCTACTAAGGTACTTTTTTGAAATAAGGGTTCCTTCATAAAAAAATTTGCAATAATTATTTCTTGATTGCTCCTAAAAACTGAAAACTAATAACTATTCCTCTTCATAATATCCATATCCATAATTATATCCATATCCGTAGCCATAACCGTAACCATATCCGTATCCATATCCTAGAATGCTTTTGCCCGGATGAATATCGTTAATAAGAACGCCGATGTTATGTAGTCCTTCGTTTTTCATTTGGGTTAACGAACTAATTAATGCGTCTTTGATAGTGAAATTTTGTCTTGCGAGATAGACAATACAGTCGACGTGTCGTGCGAGTTGGTATCCATCAGAAACGACTCCCATTGGGGGAGTATCTAAAATAATAATGTCAAAATCTTGTTTGAGTACATCGAATAGTTCGGTGGTTCTGGGTAATCCAATAAGTTCGGCGGGGTTTGGCGGCAAAGTACCAGATGGTATAAAGAACAAATTTTCTAATTCTAATGGCAAAATTATTTCATTAATTGAAGCTTTTCCAATAAGATAATTAGACAATCCTATCTCGGCTTTTATATCCAAAAATTTTCGCAGTCCGGGTTTTCTCATATCGCAACCAATAAGAATAGTTTTTTTGCCTGAAATCGCGTAAACAGATGCAAGATTATAAGAACAGAATGTTTTTCCTTCGCCGGGCATTGATGACGAAATAGAAATTATTGGAGATTCGATGTTTCCCGTCAGATAATTTAAACGACTTCTTAAACGCCTAAACGTTTCTGTTATAGATGATTTCGGGAAATTTTCCACTACTTTATTGTTCGATTTGTCGTTATGTAGAATATGTCCAATAAATGGAAGTCCCGTAATTTGCTCAATATCTTCAGTTCCAATGATTTTATTATTAAAAAATTCTCTCAAAACGATATATAACAAAGGCAGCAACAAGCCTACTAATAGCGCAATCTGATTATTTTTTGAGTGAACGGGATAAATTTGACCTGCGTGTCGTGCGGTTTCGAGGATCGAATGGTCGGGAGTATTGGATGCTTTTTGGATTTGAGCCTCGCTTCTTTTTCGCAGTAGGAACGTAAAAACTTCGCTGTTTAAGTTATATTGACGCTCTATTCCCAACAATTTACGTTCCGTTTCGGGCAAAGTATATAATTCACCTGAAGTCTCGATTTGCAGATTTTTTATTCGTTCTATATCCGAATTTAACATAAATATTTGGTTATCAATACCATTTAATAGAGCTTGACGAACAGTTTCCATTTCATTTTCTATATTTAAAAGTCGTGGATTTTTTAATTTAGAATGAGTTTGGCGTTCTGTGTTGAGTTCAACAAGTTTTGCAATTTGTTGAGTAATAATAGGATTTTGAATCTGAAAAGAAGCAGGCGCAATTAAATCGTTAAACAACGTATCAGAAGAAAAATAATCTTTCAAATAGATGTAAAAATTTTTACTGAGGTTAAGTTCTGATATTTGAGTAGAATTTTTTTCTAATCTCGAAAATAGAAGTTTTGCTTGTTCAGAAATGCTTTGCAGTTGGTGGTCTGTTCTGAAACGACTTAACGCTGTTCCCGTTTCTGCTAAGGAATCAGATATATTAGCAAGTTGTTCTTCGATAAATTTTATCGTATTGACGGCAATCTCATTCTTTTTGTCTAAATTGTATCTGATAAAGACTTCGGATAACTTATTCAAAAATATAATATTCTTTTGCGGGTGATACCCCGTAATTGAAAGCCTTACAATATTGTTGGTAGTAGATGTTCGGGCGGCACTGAATTTGCTCATCAGTTGTGAAGTCAATGCTTCGGGGCTATAAAATTCAAAATAGTAGTTGTTTTCACGCTGATTAGTATGCGGATTATTGTAAACAATTACTCTTAACCACGGTAATTCAATGATTTCACCATATTTATATTTTTCGTTATGGGAAATTTTACTGAATGCTGGACCGCTACTTTTATCTCTGTAAATATATGTATTTCGTGCTTCGCCATCAACCATTAGAATAAAATGTTCGTCGTCAAGATGTTTAACATACATTGGCGTATTAATTAGCTGCGGTGCGGCAGAATCGTACCTAACAATAAATTGTAACGAATTATTATATATTTCGCTATATCGAAGTTTGCCCGCCACGAAATATGAAAGGTTGAAATCTAATTCATCTATTGCTGTTTTGAAAATTTCCCACGAATATAATATTGCTATTTGGTTGTCTATGGTTCTCATTTCAGAACTTAACCCAAAACCTTCCATCATACTGTTATGCGGCTGTTCAGAACCTCTGCCTTCAATTAGCATGGTCATTGATGCCCTATAGATGGGCTTGCTGTAACGATGTACTAAATATACCGTGCCAAAAGATAATAGCAACGTTATTACAAACAGCCACCAATGATTGAGGGCTTCAAAAAGTATTTTTTTATAATCAATAGTGATACCTGAAGAGGTGATATCAGCTTTTGATTGTTTAGGCTGCCTTTCAAATTTATTTTCTTCTGTATTCATGTTAGTTATCAGTTTTTAGTTATCAGTTTTTAGTTATCAGTTATCAGTTTTCAGTTATCAGTTATCAGTTTTTAGTATTCAGTTATCAGTTATCAGTTATCAGTTTTCAGTTATTAGTTATCAGTCAGTAAATGAGTGAATGAGTAAATGAGTGAAAAAGTATTTTTAATTCGTAATTCTTTATTTTTTTTTAGTTTTCAGTTATCTGCATTCCGTTAGGCGATGCATTGAGCTTGTCGAAAATGAACGCATCGCTTGGTAGAAAATAGTCTACAACGACCCCCCGCATTCCGTTAGGAATGCATCCTTGATTTGTGATCCTTATTTTCATCTTATTTTTCTTACAAAACAACATTAATAGTTTTTAGTCAGTAAATGAGTGAATGAGTAAATGAGTGAATGAGTATTTTCAATTCGTAATTCATAAGTTTTTAGTCTTTTATTCAGTTATTCAGCCTATATTATTCATATTATTTATTTTAACTTATTTATTTTAACGCAAAGGCGCAAAGTTGAGAACGCAAAGAACGCGAAAATAGTGTTTAAAAAAGAAAAAATGTACTTTGTGAAACCTTTGTGTTCCTTTGTGGTTAAAAGATATTTTCATTTCTTATGAATAATGCAAGTTAGTTTTTAGTTTTCAAATTTTAGTTTTCAGTTTCTTCTCACCAACGAACCCCAAAAATAGGGCTTTTTTATTCGTAATTTCGACAAGGCATACCTTGTATCTACAATTCTTATATCTAAACTCTACACTCAAAACTCTAATATCTAACCACTAACCGCTAACCACTAATCACTAACCACTAATCACTAACCGCTAACCACCAACCTCATAACACCCTACTCAGCGCAAAAATAGATAAAGTAAGTGACAACACTGTTCCGAGCACGCCGAGCGAGAATGTTTCTCCAATTCCAAACATACGCGCTTTCATTGGTCTTATGTAAATAATATCATTTGGATAGATATAATATTGTTCTGAGTCTAAAATATTTCTATCAGTAACGTCAACAAAATAAATAATTGAGCCTTCTTGAGATGGTCGGACAATTTGCAATAGTTTCTTTTTGCCAATGGGTTTAATGTCGCCGGCTAATGCAATTGCCTCATATATAGAAACTTGTTCTTTACCCATATCAATTCTGCCCGGTCTACCAAATTCGCCCAATGCAATAAATGAAGGATTGAATAATTTCACAATAACTTGCGCATCATTAAGGAACGGCAACAACGATTCAATTATAATTTCTGCAGCTTCTTCAACTGTGCAACCTTGCAAATTTATTATTCCAACATATGGAAAGTCGATATTCATGTTATCGTCAATAAGATAGGTAAAAAGATTTAGGTTTTGAGCGGAAATATTAAGTCCAGAACCGTATCCTTGATTAAAAAATTCGGCAAACTTTGGAATTGAGGTTGTAACATTGACGTATATTCGGTCGTTAGGTCTTAATTTATAAATAGTTGTAATACTTTGCAATTCTCCATAAGGATTTGTATAATCTTTTTTTTTGGAATGGTCTTGCAAATAAACTATTTCTCGATGTGGAAGGCAACTATTTAATAATAAAATAATTGAACATAAAAACAATAAATAGAATGCCTTTTTGGTCTTTATATGTTTTTTCATACTAATTTGTAAAAATTTCTGCAAAAGTAGTTATTTTCTTAATAAAAAAAGATTTTTCATAAAAAATATTTCAATTAAGTCAAAAAAGGATGTAATTCACTCGTTCTCATTTTCCTCATTTTCGTTATTTTCCTCATTTTCTTCAACTGCTATTTTTTTCATATTTGCTATAACACTAACGCTCAAGATAGCCCCAAGTGCAATGCTTGTGCATAACATCGAAGTTGTTCCCCAGCTAACCATGGGAAGTGGTTGCCCCGTAACAGGCAAAACTCCTACCGACACGCCCATATTAATCAATGCTTGAGTAAGAAAAAGAACCCCAAATCCTATAATCATCAATGCAGGAAATGTATTATTGCTTTTTGAAACGATTGTTCCAATTCTTGCGAGGAGGATAAAATATGCGATTAAAATAAAGAGAGCGCCCCAAAGTCCATATTCTTCGGCAATAATTGCATAAATAAAGTCGCTATAAGATTGAGGCAAAAAATTCCGCTGAACACTATTTCCTGGACCTTTACCGAGTATTCCACCCGATGCAACGGCTATTTTTGCCTGTGTTGCTTGATAATTTAAATTTTTGTCTTGTTTCTCTGGGGGAGCAAATTTCTGTTCAATTCGAGAAATCCATGTCGCGTTGCGTTCTAAAAATGGTATATATGAAGCAAGCAATATCAATAGTGCTAATGCACTGATACCTACTACTATAGTTCCAAAAATATACTTTAATGCCATTCCTCCAATATAAAGCATTATTAATACAACAAAGAATATCAATAGGGCAGTTGACAAATTATCCTTCAATATCAATGCTGTTACTATTGTTGTATTAATTATTACGGGTTTAAACTTTTTAGCCATTTTTTCTTTATCGTCTTGATGCATCGCCAGAATTTTTGCTACGTAAATAATTATCGCAATTTTAGCTACTTCTGAAGGTTGAATTCGAATTCCAAGGAAAGGTATAACTAAAGTTCGGGTCGCAACATTGATGGTTTCTCCCGCAAAAATTGTACATACTAACAAAATAACTGATAAAACTAAAAATGACCTCGAAAAACGAGCAAAATAACGATGATTAATATTTGAGGTTACGATGATAATAAAAATACCCGCTATTATAGAGCCTAATTGCTTAAACATATAGAAGTAACTCGGTCGAATATGTGACTTTATTCCCATGGAACTAAAGACAGCCAACAACGAAAATGCGCAAAGAAACAAGATTATAAACCATATCTTTGAATCCCCTCTAATATATTTTTTTATTTTGTCAGACATTTTTAGTGGTTAGTGGTTAGTGATTAGTGGTTAGTGGTTAGTGGTTAGTGATTAGTGGTTAGTGATTAGCGGTTAGTGGTTTGTGATTAGTGGTTAGTGGTTAGTGT
>Ga0099364_10010959_pt1 | contig 12427 bp, 10 predicted proteins | sample TergutTh196P3_FD_73070 | JGI IMG/M metagenome (GOLD analysis project Ga0099364, IMG submission 73070) | Microcerotermes parvus P3 segment gut microbial communities from Pointe-Noire, Republic of the Congo - Th196 P3 | ecosystem: Host-associated > Arthropoda: Insects > Digestive system > Gut ... | reverse complement strand
GAGGAATACAAGGGCGGCTCATATATCACCATTGCGTTCGACCCCGTCCGCTTTATTGACCTGACGCCCGGCGCCGCGATTGTGATCACCTATTCCGCCAGACTCAACACGGCCGCTGTCATCGGGGCGCCGGGCAATCCCAACAAGGTCTGGCTGCAATACAGCAACGACCCCTACACAACCGGCGACGGCGATGGCGGCAGCACCGGCGAAACGCCGGAGGACGAGGTGCGCGCCTACACCTTTGATCTGGACATTTTGAAGTATGACGGCAACGGGGAAGACGCCGAGAATTTCAATCCTGTCGCGTTCCCCCTGCCCGACGCGGAATTCGAGCTGAGTCATGTGATAAGCCTCACCGAAAAGCCCCTTGTCGAGCTTGTTGCGCTGGAGGAGGATGGCCGCGGCAATTACAGGCTCGCGGTTCCATCGGATGCGTCGGCGGATATCGTCACGACGCTTGTTTCGGACGCGAACGGAAAAATCTATATCAAGGGCCTAGACGCCGGCGTCTATGAATTGGAAGAAACGAAAGCGCCCGTGGGATATCACCCCGGCTTTATCACGGAAATCACCATCACGCACAATGGGGAGGGCGGCTATGACGTTGTGGTGGATGAGGCGGCAGTCAACCGCGTTGATATCGCGAACTACAGCGGCGGCCTGCTTCCCGACACAGGCGGCATCGGCAAAATCATCTTCTATGCCGTCAGCGCGGCCCTCACAGCCGGCCTGATCGTCCTGGCGGCCATCTATGTCTTTCTGCGCAAAAGAAAAAACCGGTTTAGCGCCGGCTAAAATTTAAAATGATAAAATAAAAAATATAAAAACAAAAATGAAAAAGAAATATATCATAGGCATATTTGTTGCGCTTGTCGTTCTCGCGGACCTCTTCTTTTTGCTGTATCCCACTGTCAGCGACAAGCGCAACGCCCGGCGCCAGTCGCGGGTCGTCGCGCACTACTTCGACGACGTGGAAAGCATGGAGGACGGGGGCGCGCTGGCGCTCCTGGAGGCGGCCCGCGCCTATAACGAGGCTCTGCCGCGCAAGGCGGACCGCTTCAGGCCCTGCGCGGAGGAAACGGCGGCCTATAAATCCCTGCTGGATACCGGCCGGGGTATCATGGGCGTGCTGGCCATCGACAAGCTTGATCTGAAGCTGCCCATCTACCACGGCACGGATGAGGGCGTGCTGCAGATCGGCCTGGGGCATATGCAGGGCAGCTCCCTCCCGGTGGGCGGCGCGGGAACCCACGCTTTTATCACCGGGCACAGGGGCCTGCCCTCGTCCACGCTGCTGAGCAAGCTGGACAAGCTGACCGAGGGCGACGTCTTCAAGCTCTATATCATGGGCGAAACGCTGAGCTACCGGGTAGACAAAATCCAAACGGTGGAGCCGCACGAGGTAAACGCGCTGGACATTGAGCCCGCGCTGGACCTTTGCACGCTGGTCACCTGCACGCCCTACGGCGTGAACACCCACCGGCTGCTGGTGCGCGGGCAGCGGACCGCAAACGCCGCGGAGCCCGGCGGGGAAGCCGGCGGCGCCGGCGCGCGGCGGCTTGACTGGAGCGGCGTAATTTTGACGCTCCTGCTTCCGGCGATACCGGCCACGGTGATATACGCAATTTTCAAACGCGGGAAAATCCGCAAAGGAGTGGTACAAAGATGAAGCGATTGGTTTTGGCGGCGCTGGCCGCGGCCTTCCTGCTGCCGCTGGCCGCGGTCTCCGCCCGCGCCATGGAGCCCCCGGACCTGACGGTGGTGCTGCGATACGGCGGCAAGGCCCTGGAGGGGATCGGCGTTTCCATTTGCCGCGTTGCCGGCGCGGTGGAGGCGGAGGGCGAAATTGTATATGAGGCCGCGCGGGCGTTTTCCGGCGCGGGGGCCGATTTCAATGATCTGACCACCGAGAAAGCCATCGCGCTGGCCGCCGTTCTCGACGCCTACGCGTCAGCCGGCGGTATCACACGGGACGCCAGACTCACGGACGCGGGCGGCAGGGCCGCGTTCCACAATTTATCCGCCGGGCTGTATTTGGTGGCGCAGACAGACGGGGAAAACGGCGCGTACAGCCTCGCGCCATATTTGGCCGCTGTTCCGGGCCCCCGCGCGGCGTATCCAAAAGCGGAGCCGCTCAGGCGTGACGCCGGAACCGTTTCCCTCAGCGTTTTTAAAATATGGGAAGGAACGGACAGCCCGCCGGGCCGCGTCGCGGCGCAGCTTTACCGCAACGGCAGCGCGTATGGAGACAGCGTGTTCTTGCATGCCAGCAATTACTGGAGCCATACCTGGGAGCATCTGGATCCCAACGATACATGGACGGTGGACGAGCTTGACCTGCCCGCCGGCTATATGAAAAAAATCACGGGCAGCGTAAGCGGCGGCTTTATCATCACCAACACAAAAATAAGCACTGATACAAACAAAATCACCGATACAAAAATAATCAGTGATATCACTGATACAAAAATACCAGACGCCCCGGAGAAAGCGGCTTCCGCGATTTCTCCAAGAGCGTCCGGCTTTTATGGCCCCAAAACCGACGACCCCGGCAGCCTGCTGTTATGGACCGCGCTGTTCGCCGCCGCCGCCATGGGTCTGCTTGCGTTGATCCCCGCCGCGCGCCCTATTCCGCGGCGTCATACACCGTCTCGTCCACGAAGAGCCACTCGCCCCTGACATTCACATAGCCCCGTTTTTCCGGGGCTTCGGCCCAAAAATACTCCGGGCCCTGCTCGCCCGCGTTCCAGCCGAGCTGACCAGCCGCGCTGTAGGGCAAGAGCGGGCATTCAGGATAAAGCGTGCCGTCCCAGCGCAGGGCGATGAGCTGTTCCTCTATCCGGTAATAGCCCTCCGCAAGGGAGCCCGCGCCGTAAATGACGTAATCCCCGCATATGAGCCGCCGCCAGGCGGCGGGCGTTCCGGCTTCGTGCCGCACAAAGCGCTCCGCCGTGACCGTCCATACGCCGTTTGTGACGCTGTAGAGGTTCTCGTCCTGCATGCCGATGAATTTTTGCGTGTCCGCTGCCGCGGGGAAGGGATTTCCGTCGGCGTCAAAGGCCCGCAGGGGCTCGCCGCCGGCGTCCAGCAGCAAAAAGCCCCGCACATCCAGAGGATCGCCCCAGCTCGTATGCGGGAGCAGCAGGGCAATGCTCTGGCCCTCTCCCGTTTCGCACAGCGCCTGCAGCTGTGGGCCGATGAGCACGGCGTGGTCATAGTTCTCCTGCGGGTCGGGCCGGGCGATCCAGCAATTGCCCCGCTGCTCTATGACCTCGAATTCCAGCGGCGCGAAATTGCCCTGCCGGTCAACCCATCCGCCTTTTTTGCCGTAAATGCTGCCCGTGGGATGCGCCTGGCTGTATGGCCCGCCCTGAAAGCCGAAGAGCTGATAGCCTGTCAGCTGCGGCAGGGGATTGAGCTCCCCGTCCACCCATTCGTGGTCCGTCCGCCCGGGATAGGACATCCAGCCGGTTTCGGGGAGATACTCCTGGAAGCGGTGCTGGTTGGGCAGCTCCTCAATGCTGTTCGCGGCGCAGTCGTAGCGGAATTCCCGCACATGCCGGGCGTTCATGGATTTTGTGGCGTATTCGTGGCCGAAGACCATGCCGCCGCCGTGGTACACCAGCTGCAGGCCGTCCTGGGGCTCGATTTCGAACTTTTTCTGGAGCAGGTCAAACAGGCCGTCCCTGGTTTCGTAGGTCTCGGGCTCCGCCTCCGAGACAATCAGAAAGCGCCCGCCGGGAATCGCCTCAATGCCTGTGCCCGTGATGGGCAGCGCCTCCCCAATACCCTGCAGGCTGAACAGCGTGAAGGCCTTTTCCTTCATGGCGATGAGGCCGGATACGCGGCCCGCGCTGTCATAGAGATACCAGCACCGCTCATACTGCGGCTCGGCGGTGATATTCCCATTCTGGTTGACCAGGCCAAGAGGATAGAGGGGGATATCCCCGCCGCTTTCCATATCCTCCGCCGTGCCGTAGGGCGTTTGCCCGGGAAAGGTGTAGAGCATGGGCCCGCCCTGCAGGGGCTCCATCACGCCGGGCCGCTCGGGAGCGGTGGTGTTGTCCGGCCCCGCCGTGCCGCCGCCCAAAAAATCGCAGGCGCACAGGGACGCGAGCAGGACCAGGCAAAGTGTGATAGATGTTATTCTTTTCATTGTCAAGCCTCCGGATTATCATTTCGGGCGATTGATTATTCAGAATTCATAGTAGGGGCGACCTGTGGTCGCCCGCTGGTAAAAACACAGCCTCTTGCGAAATTGATGATTGCCCGCTGGTAAAAACACCCACTTCGCTAGAACCCTATTGATATTTGCCACGGCTCGGCACTGCCTCGCCCTACTCGGGACCGGCCAATGGCCGAATTGTTCATTGTTCACTTGCGTAATTGATATTTGGTTGCCCGCTGGTAAAAAGCCAGCCATTTCGCATGAAATCTAATATCTTCTGGCCTTTGCCAGCTCCTCCTCTTTTCGCAGGTACGCCGCCTGGGTCTCGCCCCCGGATACCGAGGCGATCCCCACGTTCCACCAGCCGCCGTAGCCGTCGGTCATGGTCTTGGGCAGCACCTTCATGTCGATGATGGTGCATTTGCCCTGCTTTTTGCTGTCCTCCAGCGCGGCGAGGAGCTCCGCCTTCGTCTTCACGCGGTAGCCCACCGCGCCCATGGCCTCGCCAATGCCCGCGTAGTCGATATTTAAAAGCGCGCCGTTGAGATTCCCCTCCGCGTCCCTGCGGCGGAATTCCGTGCCCAGGCTTTGCTGGCCGTTGCCCATCTGCAGGTTGTTGATGCAGCCGAAGCCCGCGTTGTCAAAGAGCAGCAGGTTAATCTTCCTGCCCTCCTGAATCGCCGTGACCAGCTCGGAGTGGAGCATCAAAAAGCTGCCGTCGCCCACCATGGAGTAGACCTCCCGCTCCGGCTGGGCCAGCTTGCAGCCCAGCGCCGCCGCGATCTCGTAGCCCATGGTGGAGTAGCCGTATTCCATGTGATAGCTGTCTTTGGCATCGGTTTCCCACATGCGCTGCAGGTCGCCGGGCAGGCTCCCCGAAGCGCCGACAATAATCGCATCCGCCGCGATTGTCTCCCGGATCAGGCACAGCGCCTCGGTCTGGGTCAGCGTTCCGCCCAGCTGCGCGATAAAGTCCGGCACATTGGCGGGGTTTTGCGCCTTCACCAGGGTTTTAAAGCCTCCGGCCTCGTAATGATAGCCCGCGAGCCTTTGCATCTCAGCGGCCCAGACGGCCCTGGCCTCGGCAATCTCACCGCCCCACTGGCTCTGGTATTCCTCCAGCCCGTCAAGCAAGGCGTCGAGGCCAGTTCTGGCGTCGGCAATCAGACAGGCCGCGTCCAGCTTTTGCGCGTGGAATTTATTGATGTTAATATTCAAAAATTTGCAGTCTTCAGAGAAGAGCCATTTGGAGGCCGTCGTAAAATCCGACAGCCTGCTGCCCACAGAAATCACCAGATCAGCCCGCCTGGCGATCGTATTCGCCGCGCTGTTGCCTGTGACGCCGATGCCGCCCAGATTGAGGGCGTGGCTGGCGGGCGCGGCGCTTTTGCCCGCCTGGGTTTCCGCAAAGGGGATGTTATATTTTTCGCAGAATCCGGCCAGCGATTCCCCCGCCTCACTGTAGCGCGCGCCGCCGCCGCAGATGACCAGCGGGCGCTTCGCCGCTTTGATCATATCCATGGCCTCACGCAGGGGCTCGCGGGCGGGGAGCGGGCGGTCGATTCTGTGCACGCGCTTTCGCAGGAAGTAGTCCGGCCATTCGTAGGCCTCCCCCTGCACGTCCTGGGGCAGGGCGACGCAGACGGCTCCGGTGGCCGCCGGGTCCGTGAGCACGCGCATGGCGTGGATCATCGCGGTCATCAGCTGCTCGGCCCGGTTGACGCGGGCCCAGTATTTACACACGGGCCGGAAGGCGTCGTTGGTGGTAATCGACGCGTCGTATTCCTGCTCCAGCTGCTGGAGTACGGGGTCCGGCTGGCGGGTGGAAAAGGTATCGCCGGGCAGCAGCAGCAGCGGAATGTTGTTCACGCTGGCGCAGGCGGCGGCGGTGACCATGTTCGCGGCTCCCGGGCCGATGGAGGAGGCCGCGGCGATGATTCTTCGCCGGTTGTGCTGCTTGGCGAAGCCCGCGGCCATGTGGGCCATCCCCTGCTCGTTCTTGCCCTGGTAGAAGCTCAGGCCGCCCGGGCAGGCCTCCAGGGCCTGGCCCAGCCCCAGCACGATGCCGTGGCCGAAGATGGCGGCGACGCCGTCGACGAATTTTTCTTCCCTGCCGTCGAGGCTGACGTACTGGCTGTCGAGAAAGCGGATCAGGGCCTGCGCGACGGTTAGACGGGTTGTCTGCATGATGAATTCTCTCCTTTATCGCCTGTAAGCTTTTTTGCGCTGCGTATTTATGATTTATATTTTCTTTGGCTCTTTTTAGACAATTGTGGTGATATGCTGTTCTTTTCGTGCGGCGAAGCGGAACGAGCCAGGGCCTCATGCGCTCGCGCACAAAATTCCTCCGCCCCTTCGGGGCACCTCCTTTGCTTTCAAAGGAGGCTTTTCTTTGCGGAAAATCACTGCAACCGGCTAAAAGCGCCTTTCTCTTTATAGCTCTTTTTGTTACTGAAACAGGCCAAGAACGCCGTCCCATATTTCCTCCAGCTGCCCCCGGTCCCCCGTGCGCACAACCACCAGATCCCATTTGGGATAGATGCTGATGAACTGTCCATACATGCCGTCGGCCTCATAAAAGCCGAAGAAGGGCAGCAGCTCGTTGTTCCAGAAGCTGTGCCCATAGGCCCGGGTGCTCATGGCCCGGGGCCCGGCCTGCGCCGCCCAGACGGGGTCGAAGATCTGCCGGTCGTCCCAACGGCCATAATTGAGATAGAGATAGCCCAGGCGAAGCATGTCCCGGGGCGTCATTTCAATGCCGAAGCCGCCGAAGGGCAGGCCGTCCGCCGCGGTATCCCATACCACGGAGCTTATGCCAAGGGGCGTGAACAGCCGGTCCCAGGCGTATTCCAGAAGGTCCCGCTTCGCCGCCTGGGCGACAATGCCCAGCAGGATGGAGGACACGGCGCTGTCGTAATAGTAGGTCTCGCCGGGCGCGGCCTTTTGCGGGAGCAGGAACGCGTACAGGGCGCTGTCCGTCTGATCCTCGGCGAAAAAGCCGTCCCACTCCTCCTGCGTTTCCATCCAAAGCCCGCTGGTCATGGTGAGCAGGTGCTCAATGGTCATATCGCGCTTGCTGTCCCCGGCGGGAATCAGATCCTCCGCCTCCGGGAAGTAGTCCAGCACTTTATCCTTGATGCTCCCGATATGGCCTTCATAAATAGCAATCCCCACCAGCGTAGCCGTCACGGATTTCGTTACCGAGGCTACCCAGTGCGGGGTATCTTTATCCCAGCCCTCCGCGTAATTCTCATAGATCAGCCTGCCCTTATGCAGCACGAGCAGGCCCTCGGTCTTTGAGCCGCCGTCGATGATCCCCTTGAGGGCATAGAAGGCCTCGAAAGCCTTGGGGCTCAGGCAATGCCGGGGGCTGCCCAGGGCAAACTCCTCTGTGGGCCAGAGCTTATATTTATCCGGCGGGAGCTCGTCGCCGAAGGGGGAAACCCGGGTTTCGGGGATGCTGTTCGGCTGCCCGCTGCTGTTCCAGACCATAAAAAAGGACAGGAAGCTCAGAATCCAGGCAATGATTTGTGTTGACATGCTTATTCCTCCCAGAAATATTTCATTCTTATATTTTTATTATTATCATTTTATTTCTATATTTCATCTCTATATTTCTTCTCTATATTTCCTGGATTCATGCCCGCGCCACCATTTCTCCGTATTTCCGCTTGCAGTCCGCTATGTACGCCTGTACCTCCTCAAGCGTCGGCATAAAGCTGCTGCAGCCGTGGGCGCCTACCAGCAGGGCCGCCGAGGCGCTGCCCAGCTCCAGGCAGTCGATGAGCTCCCAGCCCTCCAGCAGGCCGAAGATAAACGATGAGCCGTAGCCGTCCCCGCCGCCGAAGGATTTTAAGGCCGCAATGGGAAAGGGCTTAATGCTGAAGCTCTGGCCGCCGGCGTAGGCGGTGGAGCCCCGCTTGCCGTGCTTGATCACCACAATCTTCGCGTTTTTGCCCTGCCAGAAGGCCGCGCTCGCCTCGTCTCCGCCCCCGGCGGTTTCCAGCAGCGCCTCGGTGAGGTCATATTCCTCCCGGCTGCCAAGGATCACGTCGGCGGCCTCCGCCACGCGGGCGTAGTAGATGGAGATATCGTCCGCGCAGACCCAGTTGTAGGGCCGGTAGTCAATATCGAAAATAATGGGCGTATTGGTTTTTTGCGCCAGCATCACGGCCTTGAGCGCGGCCTCCCGGGAGGGGCTTTGGGCCAGAGCCGTGCCGGAGATCAAAATCGCCTTCGCCGAGGCGATGTAGGCCTCGTCGATATCGCCGGGCTCCAGGGCCAGGTCGGCCGCCTGGTTACGGTACATGAGAATCGAGCTCTCCTCCCGGCTGAGGATCTCGGTGAAGGTCAGGCCGATTTTTTCGCCGTTCACGCAGCGGCGGATCCGGCTGCAGTCCACGCCCTCCCGTGTAAATTCAGAGATGGCGTAGTCGCCGAAGCGGTCGTCCGATACCCGGGCGAAAAAGCCGCACTTCTTGCCCAGGCGCGCCAGGCCCACGGCGATGTTCGCGGGGGAGCCGCCCAGGTATTTCTTGAAGGTGCTGCTCTCCACGAGGGTCTGGAAGTAGTCCACAGGGTTGAAGTCAATGGCCACGCGGCCAAGCAGGATAAGGTCGAGGGCTCTGCTTTGGTCGAAGCTGAGGTTGTACATAGTGATTCTCCTATTTTAATTTGTATTAAGAACCGGCCCAGGTTCGTTTGGTCGAAAGAGCGACAAAGATCATATTGCCCGCCTCATCGTAATTGAATCGCATATATGGCTCCCCCGGGAACTGTGCTCCATACTCATACGCGGCCACAGGAGTACCATCCGCATATTCGCCCAGGGAGCGGGTGCAATTATCTCCAAACAAAGCAAGTCGTTCTCCCTTGTTGAAGGAGTAACGCCCATAGGGCCGATAAATTTCGTTCGGTTGATGTCGAACAGATCATTAAAATCATTGAAGCTGAAACCTATGTAGTAAATTTCCTCCTCATCCAATGCTGGATCAGGATATATCTTTCCTTCGTTTTCGGGCAAATATCTGGAATCGAAATCAAACATAACCACAATCACGCTGTAGCCATTTGTCATCCAGTACCCGAATTCATGCGGAGGATCTCCAGGATCGTATTGGTCAAATCCTGTTTTTTCCTTAAACTCTCCAAAGGTGCACGGCAATTTTAGCTCGTTGCCATTTATGGAGAAGCGAAGCTCCTCCCATTCTTCTTTGATTTGATAGGGCTCTGTTGTTGCGTCCGGCGGTACTGTTTTGATTCCTGTTGTTTCCGTTAGGGCTGTTGTTGTCTGCGTGCTCTCTATCGTCTTTTCCGCCTCCGGCGCAACAGCATCCCCACAACCCGCAAAACAGCACATCGTCGAAAACAAAACAATAAAAACAACAATTTTCTTCACGCGCTCACCTCCCCAAACCATTCCAGCTGTTTCATCGTGCTCTCATAAACGCTCTGCGCCATCGCCTCGCTCAGCGAGAAATAATCTCCCGCGGGCTTCGAAGCGCCTTTATACAGCGCGTCAAAGCTGGCGGTTGCTATGTTAACTTTGCAGATGCCCAGCTTCACCGCCCGGGCCAAATCCTCCTTTGGGATTCCCGTGCCCCCATGCAACACCAGGGGCAGGTCCGGCAGGCGGCGGTGAATCTCCTCCAGAATTGTGAAATTGAGCCTGGGCTTTCCTTTATAATGCCCGTGGGCGTTGCCGATGGACACCGCCAGGCAGTCGCAGCCGGAGGCCTCGGCATAGGTCTGGGCCTGTCCGGGATCGGAGTAAAGGGCTTCCGCCTCCGGGCCGCCCTCGCTTCCCGCCAGCACGCCGATCTCGCCCTCGATCCAGTCCACGCCCAGGGCGCGGACGGCGCTTGTCCGGCGGGCGTTTTCATCGGGGGAAAGGGCGGAGCCGTCAAACATGAGGCCCGTAAAGCCCAGCGCGGCGGCCTCGGCCAGCACGGCGGGCTCCTCCCCATGGTCTAGCTGCACCGCCACGGGAACCGTGGCTTGCCGCGCGGCGTTCACCATCATAGGGCCCATGAGCGCCAGAGGGGAATGCGGCAAACGCTTTTCGGCGATTTGCAGGAGAACGGGCGCCTTCCTTTCTTCCGCGGCGCGCAGGATACCCATGGTCATCTCCAGGTTCCCGGTGTTAAACGCGCCAACCAGCCGGCCTTGCCGAAAGGCCGGAGCCAATATTACGCGCGGGGATACCAGCATAGTATCTTCTTCTTTCTATTTTTTTCTTTCTAACAAATAATCCTCCATGCCAATACCAGCCGTGCGTTCGAGCCGCGTCACTGGCATACCGGCGGCGCGCAGCTCCTTCGACAGCAGCCCGGCCTTCGCCAGGGGAAACCACGCGGTGCCCGCCTGCTCCAGGCAAGGCCGCACGGTCTCCGCGAAGGAGGCGAGGGTATCGTCGAACAGCAGCAGAACCGGACGATCCGGTAAAGGGGCTTCCCGGCGCAGGGCGGCCAGCAGCTCCCGCTCGGACACGGCGGCATAGCCATTTTCCCGCAGGAACGCAATATCCCGGCGCAGGTCCTCCACTGTGAGAGCCGTTGGCCCGCCGGTTTCGAGGCCGCGATAAAGCAGCAGCGGCAGCGGCGTACGCCCCGCCGCGTAGGGCGAGCTCACCGTGATGCTCCGCGTGCCGATGCTGACCATGACGCTCACAAGCAAAAACGCGCACACGCAAAAAAATTTCGTCGCCCTTGTCACCCGGATCACCATACCTGCCACGCTCCTAACGATGTTTTGGATTGCGTCACATAGGTATGCGCGGGACAAGACAGAGTATGCCATGAAACTATTTTTCATTATAGCACAGTCAACAGAAAATGCAAAGGATTTTTCCTGTTTTTAAAAATTTATTCATATTTATGTTGATGAATTGCAAAAAATGAAACACCCCTTGACAACTCCCGTATACTATTGTATACTAAAAGTGTCAGAGGGGCGTTCACGCTGCCAGAAGCGTGTCCCTCAGAGAGCTTCGGGACTAGCCGCTACCGTTTGGAGTTGGAGAGCGGTTAGTCTTTTTTCTTGGCTATAATGAGAAACAGGGCGGCGCAGAGGTATACAAACCCCATTGCCAGCAACATCTCCATGTATGCCTCACCTCCTTTCGTCGATCTGCATCAACGTCCAGAGGGACTAAGCTTTCATGTCGCAAACGTGCAACGCACGCTTATTATAGCACGGCTCGACAAAATACGCAAGAATAATTTCCAACATTTTACTTCGTTGAACTTCTTGCGAAATGGATGGCTTTTTGCCAGCGGGCGACCAATATCAATTTCGCAAGAGGTCTATTAAAAAACGGAAGGCAGGCCGCGTATGGATAAAACCAACACAGCGCAGGAACCCCGCCAGGGCTTTTTCGCGCGTATTGACAGCACCGCTTTCGCGCTGCGTCATCCCGAGGCCTGGAAGTTCATCAAATCCGTCTTCGGTGTCGGCGCGGTCGGCGCCATGGTGGAGCTGCTGTCGCATATGCTGTTCTGCGCTCTGCTCAGCAAGCTTAACGTCAGCTATCTGCCAGATTTTTTCCTCTTTGATCTCATCGCGAGAGGCATTGAGGACACGGTCTATACCACGGCTGTTTTGGTGTACGCCTTTATTCTTTCCACCACCGTGGGTTCAACGCTCGGGTTTTTCCTTAACCGCAAGGTGGTTTTTCACGCCAACGCCAACATGGCCATGAGCACCGTTCTGACGATTCTGCTGGCGGTTTTCACCATCATCGCCAACGCCTTTGTCGGCCCCGCGATCGTGGCGCTGGTGTCCAATCTCAGCTTTCTGCCCGAAAGCGTGGTGCAGATGCTGGGCAAGGTGCTGCAGATGATGGCCGCCACGGCATGGATCTATCCCGCCAACCGCTTTCTCATCCACCGTGAAGTAAAGAAAAAGAAATAAAGAAAAAGAAAAAGAATGAAAAAGAAAAAGAAAAAAGAAAAAGCAAGCCGCCCGGAGCAATGAAATAATAAACACAGAAATAATAGGCTCTTTCAGACAATTGTAGTCATATGCTGTTCTTTTCTCGCGGCGAAGCGGGAAGATCCCATCCTCATGCGCTCGCGCGCAAAATTCCTCCGCCCCTTCGGGGCACCTCCTTTGCTTTCAAAGGAGGCTTTTGCGGCCTTTGCTTTGCTCTCCTAAAGCCCCCTTTGAAAGCAAAGGGGGAAAAGAATTGCCGCAGCAATTCTTGGGGGAATTTTATCGCGCGAGCGATTTCACGCCTGCCTACCTGTTCTTCTTTGC
>Ga0099364_10010958_pt1 | contig 12427 bp, 9 predicted proteins | sample TergutTh196P3_FD_73070 | JGI IMG/M metagenome (GOLD analysis project Ga0099364, IMG submission 73070) | Microcerotermes parvus P3 segment gut microbial communities from Pointe-Noire, Republic of the Congo - Th196 P3 | ecosystem: Host-associated > Arthropoda: Insects > Digestive system > Gut ... | reverse complement strand
CCTCAATTATTGTACGTTTTTCAGATTCACTGAATTTTTTTACGGTTATTAATTGAAAATAACCTTTCTTTAATCCTACTTTTGATTTACTCATTTTAATGTTTTTTGTGTAAACCTATTTTAGGACAAGACACCTACACTCATTCCCTCATTTATTAAGGGCGGGCGACCGCAAGGGTGCGCCCCTACACTCATTCACTCATTCCCTCATTCTCTCATTTACTCATTCTCTAAAATTATATACCGCACTTGCTTGCGCTGTGGGTACTAAAATAATATCATTTACATTAACGTGTTTGGGTCTTGTAACCAAAAATTCGATGGCTTCTGCCACGTCTTCGGCATTTAAAGGAGTAATTCCTTTATAAACGTTATCTGCTTTTTGCTTGTCGCCGTGGTATCTAACGAGGGAGAATTCAGTTTCGACCATTCCCGGCGAGACCGCCGAAACTTTAATGTTATAAGGCAATAAATCGATTCGCATACCCTTTGTAATTGCGTTCACAGCAAATTTAGATGCGCAATAGACATTTCCGTTAGCGTAAACTTCGTGTCCTGCGATTGAGCCGATATTTACAATATGCCCATTTTTTCGTTCCATCATACCCGGGATAACTATTTGAGTAATATATAGTAATCCTTTGATATTGGTATCAATCATTCTTTCCCAATCGTCTCTGTTTCCTTTGTCAATTGGGTCTGCGCCCGCAGCAAGTCCTGCATTGTTTATCAGAACATCGATTTTTTTCCAATCATCCGGAAGGCTTTCAAAGGCTTTTTTGCACTCATCGTGATTACGTATATCAAAATTTAAGGGGATAACAAGGTCGTTGCCCGTTGAAATTTCCGAAATCAAAGAATCAAGTAATTCTTTTCTACGCCCTGTGATAATTACTTTATAGCCTGAGGAAAACATTTTTTTTGCTGTCGCTCTACCTATGCCAGAAGTGGCGCCGGTTATTAATGCTATTTTTGTCATAAATATTATTATTTTATTAATATCAATCTTTTGCCGTTTTCTAAAAGTGAAATCGTAATGTTTATATGCTCTTTGGGAAGATAATCTTCAACAATTTGGGGCCACTCAATAAAACAAACATTTCCGCTATCAAAATATTCTTCGAAGCCGATGTCAAAAAGTTCGTTAATATTATTAAGTCTGTATAAATCAAAATGATAAATAGTTCTGTTTTCTGTAACATATTCATTTACAATAGAAAAGCTAGGACTATTAACGTTATCATCAGTTTTTAATTCTTTGCAAATTGCTTTAATAAAAGTAGTTTTTCCGGCCCCCAATGATCCATAAAGTGCTACAATCTTAATTTTATTTAACATTTTAACAACTTCTTTTGCTATCATTGGCAAGTCATCAACGTTATTAACGATATATTCCATAGATTACAAATTTCAAGACAACAAAAATAATATAAAAAAAAGGAAAAATCGTTTTATTTGCAAAAATATCTCTATTTTTGCAAAAATTTTTAATTTAGCATTTTTGAAAAAAAACGAAAAACATCAGATTTTTACTACGTCTGAAATAGTTGTAAATAAGTGGAATAGATCACAAAAATTAGTACTTGGCATTGTTACGGTAACTTCTTTTTTGGGTACTTTTTTGGTATCTTCCATCAATGTTGCTTTACCTCAAATTGAAGGTGAATTACACATGAGTGCCATTTCATTAAGTTGGATTCTTACGGCATTTCTGCTTGCGTCAGCAATATTCCTTATGCCTTTGGGCAAATGGGCTGATATTAACGGCGTTAAGAATGTTTTTCGGTGGGGAATTGTTATATTTACTTTGACAACACTTTTTTGCGGTTTAGCTCCGACAGGATTTTTTCTAATCATTTTCAGGTTTATTCAGGGCATTGGTGGCGCAATTACTGCAAGTACGGGAGCAGCAATTTTGGTAACAAAATTTCCTCCAGCTCATAGAGGTCGAGTACTTGGTATTTCTGTATCAGCGGTATATCTTGGATTAGCAATGGGACCCTTTTTTGGCGGTATTATTACCCAAAATTTTGGATGGCGCTCCATCTTTTTTATTTCATCCGCACTCGGTATTATTGCAACAATAATCACTTTTATTTTTTTAGAAAAAGATATTATTACAGGCAAACGTGAAAAAATTGGTTTACGTGGTTTTTTTGTTTACGCATTAGCATTGATCGCTATTATTTGCGGATCATCAACTATTCCGAAATTTTTTGGATGGATTTTGATTGCTTTAGGAATAGTTCTTTTTGTCTTATTTTTCATTATTGAGGCACGTCACGCCCGACCTATCATTGATGTAAAACTTTTTACACAAAACAAATTATTTGCTTTTTCAAATATTGCCGCATTAATCAATTATACTGCGACTTTTGCGATAGTTTTTTTATTGAGTTTGTATCTTCAAAAAGTGAAAGAGTTTTCGCCACAGCAGGCAGGTTCGATATTGTTGATTCAGCCACTTGTGATGGCAGTTTGTTCCCCTTTGATGGGACGGCTTTCAGATAAAATTGAGCCAAGATTTTTAGCGACATCCGGAATGTCTTTGTGCTTTATCGGACTAACAATATTTGCTTTTATTAACGAATTCACACCAATATTCCTTATTATTACAGTTCTTATTTTGGTTGGACTCGGTTTTTCTCTCTTTTCTTCACCAAATATGAACACAATAATGAGTTCCGTATCAAAAAATCAATATGGAATGGCATCAGGAATCGCTGGAACGATGCGGGTTTTAGGACAAATGGCAAGCATGACATTAGTTACACTATTTTTTGCACTTTCATTCGGAAAAGAACTGATTTCAGATGTCCCAAAAACTCTTTTTGTAAAAGTGTCATCACTCCTTTTTGCATTGTTTGCCGCTATTTGTATCGTGGGAATTCGGATTTCATATCAAAGAGGTAAATTAAGAGGAGAATAATATCATAGTTTTGAAAATATAAAAATTTCATATAATTTTGCCGCAAAAATTTTTTAAAAAATGGATACAAGAAGACAAAATAAAATTAGCCGATTGGTACAAAAAGAGATGGGAGAAATATTTCGTTCCGAAATTAACGAACTTTTATTAGGAACAATGGTCAGCGTTACTGCCACAAGGGTTTCTGCCGACATGAGTATTGCAAAAATTTATATCAGTATTTTTCCAACTGAACATAAAGATGAGGTTTTTAAAAAAATCGTAAATCATTGTTCTAAAATTAGATACCTATTTGGAATGAGAGTAGGAAAACAACTCCGTATTATCCCAGAATTGCACTTTTTTATTGACGATAGTTTAGATTACATCGAAAATATTGATAATCTTTTAAATAGATAATATCGTGAATTACAATAATATAAAGAAATTATTGTCAAAATATTTTAACAAAAAAAATTGGTTAAGATTATTATTTTATAGACTACTCGAACTTTTACTGCTTCGCTCGTGGTATGTACGTCGCGAGTTAAGAAAATGGTTGAAAAACGCACCTCAAAACGCAGCAGTTTTAGATGCAGGCTCTGGATTAGGACAATATTCGTGGAGAATTGCTAAAATGGGAAAAAAAATGACCATTATTGGTAATGATATTAACCAAGACAATATTGACGACTGCAACAAATTCTTTCATAAATTAGGTTTTCATGATACTGTGATTTTCAAACAAAATGATATTACTCAACTCAAAGAAAAAGAGATTTATAATTTGGTTCTTTTGATTGATGTTTTGGAACATATTGAAGATGACCAACTTGTGTTGAATAACCTATATCAATCTTTGCGTCCCAATGGCAGCCTGATACTCACAACTCCCTCAGATTTAGGCGGTTCGGCAGCAAAAAATCATACAGATTTAGATGATGGTTTCATTGACGAACACGTTAGAAACGGATACAATAAAACAGAATTAGTTGATAAACTTAAAAGAGCCGGTTTTACGAAAATTAATGCGAAATATATTTATGGAATTCCTGGAAATATTGCTTGGATTTTGTCCATGAAAATACCTATTATTTTGCTAAATAAAAGCCCAAAATTTTTATTTTTACTCCCATTTTATTATATTATCACATATCCTATCTCTTTTATTTTAAATTGTTTAGACACAGTTTGCAAACATAAAAGCGGAACAGGAATTTTTGTGAGTTGTCAATTATAACAATGAAATTATCTATCCTCATTGCAATTAGATATTTATTTGCCAAAAAAAGCAAAAATATTATTAATATAATATCTTGGATATCAGTCATTTGCTTAACAACGAGTGCATTAGCATTGTTGGTTGTCCTTTCAGTATTCGGAGGATTGCATAGCCTTATGGGGTCGCTTTTTAGCACCTTCGACCCCGATTTAAAAGTGGAACCAACCAAAGGCAAAATAATTAATCTTACTGAAATTGAATTAGATAAGTTATCACAAATTGAAGGCGTTGAATGTTATACATTGATTGTAGAAGATTTTGCGCTTTTTCGTTTCGGCGCGCGACAAAGTGTTGGTCAAGTGATGGGAGTCGATTCGATGTTTAATAAAGTTTCTGCAATAGATTCAATTATTGTTGAAGGCATTTTTAGAACAAAATCTTACGATATGTATGAAGGTGTGGTTGGTTATGCGCTGGCAGACCAATTAGGAATCAGACTAAATTTTATTACTCCTTTGTCAATTTTTGCACCCGAGCGGACAGGAAACGTTAATATGGCACGAATTGACCGTTCATTCCGAAGTGAATATCTGCAACCTGTTGGACTATTTTTGGTTAACCAAATCGAATATGACGGTATTTATGTGATTACTGATATTGAGCAAGCGCAACGACTGTTTGATTATCAACCTTATGAAATTAATCGAATAGGTATTAAAATTGACCACGAAATATCAAGTGACAAAATTCAGAACGCAATATCAGAACTACTTGGCAGCGATTTTATTCTTAAAAATAGAGAAGAGCAACACGATACATTCTATAAAATGATGAAAATAGAAAAATTTGTTGCATATCTGATACTTTCATTTATAATAATGATTTCAGTATTCAACGTAATCGGTACACTTTCTTTGCTTATTTTCGAAAAACGTGAGAGCATTAAAACTTTACGTAGCATGGGTGCTGATAGACAATTAATTAACCGTATTTTTATTTTTGAAGGATGGTTTATTTCGTTAGCGGGTGCTATTTGTGGAATAATTCTAGGAATAATTCTGATATGGTTACAGCAAACTTTTGGATTAGTTCGTTTCGGTGCCGAAGGAAACTATGTTGTTGATTCATATCCTGTTCTACTTAAATTATCCGATATAATTCTTGTTTTTATTACAGTATCAACCATGGGACTTGTGGCGGCGTGGTATCCTGTCAAAGTGTTGGTTAAAAAGCATTATTTGTCGTAAAATAACTGCAGGCTAAAGCCCGCAGTTAATAAAAAAGAAGTCCCTGAAGGGACTAGTTAAATTGACAACTATCAACTGAAAACTAACTCATTACCCACTACTCATTACTCACTACTCACTACTCACTACACTCTAATCACTACACTCTACTCACTACTCATTACTCACTACTCACTACTCACTACTCACTACTCACTAATCACTAACCACTAACCACTAACTTTCCCTCCTCATCCGTCAATAAAATTCCTGCATCTTCCAACCACGCAATAACTTTCCAAACTTTATCCTGATTAAATTTTATGGATTTCACTAATTGTTCGGCTGTTAGTCTTTGATATGACAGTTTTTCGATAACACATAATTTTATAGTTTCAAATTCTTTGTCGGTCAGTTCGGTTTTTTTCATATTTATGCAAACGTCACATTGACCGCAATTATCGCTACTATTTTGTCCGAAATAGTGCAACAACATTTTGCTTCGGCAAATATGTGATTTTGAGATATAATCAATAACGGCATCAACTCTGTTTTTATGTTGTTCTTTTCTTTTTTTGTAAACTTCGGGAGGAAAAAGTAGGTGGTGCGTTTGTTGACGCCTTTCAGTGAACGTAACCAAAGGCGTTTGACGCTGCGGAATATATTGAACAACGCCAGATTTATCCAAAAATTGAAGCGAATCGTAAACTTCGGTGCGGGTAGTATCGAGTCGTTTTGAAACTAATTCTTCGTCTATTGCGGCATATTCGGTAAATAAACCCGTATAACTACGCAAAAGAATTTTTATTAAGGCATCATATTTTTCATAAGCAATTTGAAATTTATAAAGTTCTAAATTGTTGTACAAAATTTTTAGTTTTGAGGGAATGTTTACGTCTTCTGAAAAAGAAACATATCCTGCGCCTTGCAATATTTTGAGGCTACTGACGACTGTAATAATGTTAAAACCAAATGCAGCGCAGAATCTGCCGAGGTTGAAGTCATACGTTTCGTTCAAGCCGTCTCCAACGGGAATTTGGAAAAAATTTCCCAAAGAATCGTAAACTTTTTTAACAATTTCGATTTCGGGAAAAGAGTTTGCTATGTTTTTTTTGAGTTGCGTAATATCCATTGGCGACCACAAAAGGACTGCGTATGCTTTGTTTTCGTCTCTGCCTGCACGACCTGCTTCCTGAAAATATGCTTCAAGCGAATCGGGTGCATCGGTATGTATGACGGTTCTTACGTCTGGCTTGTCGATGCCCATTCCAAAGGCATTGGTAGAAACCATAACGCGAGTCTGATTTTTTTTCCATTGTTCTTGTCGCAAATCTTTGCTCTTTTGGGTTAAACCCGCATGAAAATAGTCCGCAGAAATTCCATTTTGCAGAAGAAATTGAGCATAATCTCGCGTTTTTTTTCGATTCCTAACATAAATTATTGACGTACCTTTTATTGACTGCAAAATATGTAGCATCTGCTGATTCTTATCTTCTGAATTACGAACAACGTAGGCAAGATTTTTACGTTCAAAACTTTTTTGAAATAGGTTTTTTTCTTTGAAAAGGAGTTTCTCTTGAATATCATTTACTACAATTGGAGTGGCTGTTGCAGTCAACGCTAAAACAGGAACGTCAGGAATATTTTGGCGTATATCGGCAATTTTCAGATATGAGGGGCGAAAATCGTACCCCCACTGTGATATACAATGAGCCTCGTCAACAGCCAAAATATTGACATTCAGGTAGGGTAATTTTTTTAAAAATAAGTCGGTCGCAAGTCGTTCGGGAGATAAATATAAAAATTTAAATCCGCCGTGAATGGAATTCTCTAATGCTATAAGTATTTCATTATTAGTAAGTCCCGAATGAATTGCTAATGCTTTTATTCCTTTTTGTTTCAAATTTTCGACTTGGTCTCTCATTAATGCAATAAGTGGCGTAACAACCAGACAAATACCTTCTTTGCTCATTGCGGGTACCTGAAATGTTATTGATTTTCCTCCTCCCGTTGGCATCAACCCAAGTGTATCTTTGCCTTCACCAACAGATTTTATAATATCTTCCTGCAACGACCGGAATGAATCGTATCCCCAATATTGTTTCAATATTTCTCGATAGTTGGTGCTCATTTTAGTTGTTAGTTTTCAGTTGTTATAAGTAAATGAGTGAATGAGTGAATGAGTAAATGAGTGAATGAGTAAATGAGTGAATAAGTGAACGAGTGAATGAGTGAATGAGTGAATGAGTAAATGAGTAAATGAGTAAATGAGTGAATGAATAAGTAGTTAAATAGTTTATGGTTTAATAGTTTATGGTTTAATAGTTTATGGTATAATAGTTTATAGTTTAATAGTTTAATAGTTTATATCCTTATTGTCACTTTATTTTTTCTACAAAACAACCGTAGTAGAAAATCAGTTTTCAGTTATCAGTCAATATCATTATCAGAAAAACATTGGTGACCTGACCCGCAATCCCCTTTATTAAGATTTTGGTAATTTGGGTAACATTTTAACAATTTTCTGTTAACGTTATATTTTCCATTATATTATTTTTGCACTTAATTTTTGAAAAATAATTTATAAATTCAATAACTACAAACAATAATTCCAGCCCTCCGTAGATCCCACACCGCAGCACTCGGTACGAGTGCAAGGTAGATAACCTCCGGAAAAAACCTTTGTGTGCCTTTGTGGTAAAATAATAGTGGTAAATGGCAGTTGGACAATAAGTAAATTCCTAAAAGTTCACTAAAATTTTATCAATTTTTCCATTGAAAAATTTATTTATTTATAGAATTATTAAAAATATTATTAATTTTGCGCCGCAAAAAAATTAAAAATAATTAATACGCTATATGGCAAATAATGCAAAACAACCCTTATTCAGCGAGTTTCCGCCTGTTACTACTCAGGATTGGATGAATAAAATAAATGCCGACCTCAAAGGCGCTGATTTTGAGAAAAAATTAGTATGGAAAACAAATGAAGGGTTTAACGTAAACCCATTCTATCGAAACGAAGATTTGAAAAACATTAATCATTTAGACTCACTACCCGGAGAATTTCCATACGTCAGAGGTACTGATAATTCTAATAATTGGCTTGTTCGACAAGATATTGTTGTGAACAAGCCAAAAGAAGCAAACCAAAAAGCATTAGAACTAACCAAAAAAGGAGTTAATTCAATTGGTTTTATTTTTGAAAATAAAGAACTTTTAACATCCGAAAACATTAAAATATTACTGAATGGATTAATTTCGGAAACTATTGAACTAAATTTTTCAACATCTTGCGAAAGTAAAAAATTGATGTTATTACTTGTCGATGAATTTCAAACCCAAGGAGTTGATGCCAAGAATATAAGAGGTTCAATTAATGTTGATCCCATAGGAAAATTGACCATCGGCAAAAAATTTTGTGATACTTTAGAAAAAAGGCTTGAAAGTGCTGTTACAATTACCAAATCAAATGTTTTAATGCCTAATTTTCAGACCATTGGAGTCAATGGGCAATATTTTGGCAATTGTGGCTCGACCATTGTTCAGGAGTTGGCTTTTTCACTTGCCATTGGTAACGAATATATGTCGAAACTTACCGAAGGCGGTATTTCGTCTGAAAATGCTGCTAAATCCATCAAATTTACATTAAGTATTGGTTCAAATTATTTTCCTGAAATAGCAAAATTGCGTGCTGCGCGATTACTATGGGCAGCAATCGTAAACGAATATAAACCTGCCCATACGGACGCTTGCAAAATGAAAATTCATTGCCAAACATCCGATTTTAACATGACCCTTTTTGACCCTTATGTAAATTTGCTTAGGTCTCAAACAGAAGCAATGTCTGCAACATTGGGAGGTTGTAACTCTTTGACAATTACTCCATTCAATAATCATTTCGCAGAAACAAACGAATTTTCCGAACGAATTGCACGAAATCAGCAACTTTTGTTAAAAGAAGAATCATATTTTGATAAAGTTGTTGACCCCGGCGCAGGTTGTTATTACATTGAATCATTGACAGATAGCATTGCAAATGAAGCATGGAAACTTTTTATCGATATAGAAAACCGAGGCGGTTACATTGCAGCATTCAAAGAGGGTTTTATTCAAAATTTAATTAAAGCCTCGGCTGAAAAAAGATTAAAAGATGTATCAAGCCGCAAAGAAATTTTACTTGGCACAAATCAGTTTCCCAATATTTTAGAAAAATCTTCTAATACGTTACTTTTAAATAAATTAGAAGAATCTGAATTTTGTAGTGATTATGAACCAATCAAACCATATCGTGTATCAGAACAGTTTGAGACATTGCGTCTTGCAACCGAAAAATCAGGTAAATGTCCTAAAGTATTTATGCTCACCTACGGTAATCTTGCCATGCGTTTGGCTAGATCGCAATTTTCGGGCAATTTCTTTGGTTGCGCAGGTTACGAAATTATAGACAACCTCGGCTTTGAAACAATCGAAGAAGGAGTAGAATCAGCATTGAAAGCAAATGCCGACATTGTTGTTCTTTGCTCATCCGATGACGAATATCCTGTCGCCGCTCCACTTGCCTTTGAAAAATTAAAAGGAAAAGCTATTTTTGTTGTTGCCGGCGCACCTGTATGTACAGAAGAACTGAAAGAAAAAGGAATTGATAATTTTATCAATATTCGGTCAAATGTCCTTGATAGTTTGACAGGATTTCAGAAAAAACTTGGAATTATTTAAAATTTAATAATAAATATAAAAATTAATAGGAATATTATGAAAAAAGCAAGTATTGTATTAACGTTAGCACTTTTTTGTGTGGTCTATTGTGCGAATGCCCAATCAGAACTAAAAAAAGAAGTTCAAGACGAGATAACTGCACAGAAGAATGAAATCATGGCAAAGGCAAATAAAGAGGCTGAATCCATTCGTAAAACCTCAAAGGATGCTGCTAATAAAGTTCGAAATGAATCTAAATCTGCTGCCGATAAAGTTCAAACGGAAGCAAACAATAAAGCATCAAAATTAGAAAAGGATGCTGAAAAAAAGTCAGACGTGGAAAAGAGAGCCGCAAAAATTGGCGCAAACAAAATCCGAAAAGAAGCCAAAAAGAAATCCGATAAAATTCGACAAGAAGGCGAAAAGAACGCTAAAAAAATTGAACTTGACGGTAATAAAAAAGCCGAAGCAGTTATTAATACGGCTAAAAAACAAGTCGGCAAATAAAATAAAATAGATTTTAACAATGAGCTCACCACGAAAATTTCTCAACCACAAAGAACACAAAGAATGCACAAAGAGCACAAGTTGATATGTTCATATTTTACACTTTGTGTACTTTGTGAAATCACTTTGTGACCTTTGTGGTAAAGCAAAATGACCTTTCGGAAGAAACAATAGGATAAATAAAAATAATTACTAATTTTGTTTTCTAATTAAAATTATAATAAATAATGATGAAGCGAATAATCTTAATATCAATGGTTTGCATATTTATGCAAACTTTGTTGGCACAATCGCCGACAGATGTAAAAACTTTCAAACTCGATAACGGTTTGACAGTATGGCTCAATGAAGACCACACGCAACCGTCGGTTTTCGGAGCAGTTGTAGTAAAAGCGGGCGCAAAAGATTCCCCCGCAACGGGAATTGCCCACTATTTTGAGCATATAATGTTCAAAGGAACAGACAAAATCGGTACAACCGATTACCAAGCGGAAAAAATCTATTTAGATTCAATTGCCGTTAAGTATGATTTACTTGCGCAAACAACCAATGAAGGCGAGCGTAAGGAGATTCAAAAAGAGATAAACCGATTAAGCATTGCAGCGGCGCAATATGCCATTCCCAATGAATTTAGCACTTTGATTGCCAAAATGGGAGGCAGCGGGTTGAACGCCGGAACCGCTTTTGACCAAACAATCTATTTCAACTCTTTTGTTCCCCAATACATCGACCAATGGTTAGAACTGAATAGCGAAAGGCTTATAAGTCCTGTTTTCAGACTCTTCCAAAGCGAGTTGGAAACTGTTTATGAAGAAAAAAACATGTATGACGACGAGACAATGTCGGTAGCCTTTGAAAAATTGCTTGAAAGAGCCTTCAAACCGCACCCGTATCAGTATCCCATTATCGGTTTAACCGAACATCTAAAAAATCCGAGCCTGTCCGATATGGAAAAATTTTATAAAGATTACTACGTGGCAGGCAATATGGGACTTATTATCAGCGGAGCATTCAATTCAGAAAGCGTAATTCCTATAATCAAAGAAAAATTTGGACGGCTTCCCGCAGGTAAAGCACCCGAGAGCCCCGTTTACGAAATACCCGACATTAAAGGAAAAGAAACAGAACAACTTCTAATCCCCATACCTGTTGTTAAAATGGGATTTTTTGTGTGGCGAGGAGTACCTGACGGCGCACCCGAAGAAATAAAACTAAATGCAATGTCAAAACTGCTGTCGAATAGTAGCGGAACAGGTTATTTGAGCTTATTAGGAACTGAAGGCAAACTACTTGCTGCTGAAATTGGCAGCGAAACTCTTAAAGATGCAGGAGTAATTTTTGCAATTATAATACCCAAATTGCTTTTTCAATCATATAGTAAAGCCGAAAAATTAGCGCTAAACGAAATAAACCGCATCAAAAAAGGCGATTTTACAGATGAACAATTAGAAAGCGTCAAACTTGAAATGAAAAGAGAATTTGAAACAATACTCGAAACATTTAACAATAAGGCATATACAATGCTTTTCGTCTTTTCGCAAGGAAAAGAGTGGGATGATTACCTCAAAGAGATGGAAACAATCGACAAACTGACAAGAGATGATATTATTGATGTAGCAAATCGATATCTTTCAGACAATTACTTATTTTTCACTAAAAAGACAGGACGTTATAAATCAGAAAAAGTTAAAAAACCAGATTTTGACCCGATTGTGCCACCTAATAAAAGCGAAAGTTCAGAATATGCCAAAAATCTTATTGACCAAGCAAACAAAACTCCCATTGTAAGACCACGTACAATTGATTTTGAAAATGATGCTAAAATGGAAAAGATAACGCCTTTGGTTACACTTTATACAAAAGAGA
>Ga0099364_10010957_pt1 | contig 12428 bp, 12 predicted proteins | sample TergutTh196P3_FD_73070 | JGI IMG/M metagenome (GOLD analysis project Ga0099364, IMG submission 73070) | Microcerotermes parvus P3 segment gut microbial communities from Pointe-Noire, Republic of the Congo - Th196 P3 | ecosystem: Host-associated > Arthropoda: Insects > Digestive system > Gut ... | reverse complement strand
TTTCAGGGCGAGCAGGGAGCCGTTGATGAGATGGAAGACTGGTGCCGCACAGGGCCGCTTTGTTCCAGAGTGACCGGCATATCCGTATCTGAGAACACGCCGGTTGAGGGAGAAACCGGTTTTGAGGTAAGGTGAGCTGTCGGCCGCAACCCCGGCGTCTTGATGGCAGCCATTTTTACCATACGGCCCTGCCCACCTGAGCGCCGGTCTGCGGCTCCCTGTCTTTTCCCATCATGTTTTCGAGCGCGGTAACCCGGTCTTCTATCGGCGGGTGAGTCGAGTACAACCTGCTGACGAAACCGGCTTTAGCCGGGTTGGCGATACACATGTTGCCGACAAGGGAACTCGCGCCGAGAACCTCCGCCTTCGAGTCGAAAGAGATTTTCGTCAACGCCCGCGAAAGCGCCTCCGGGTCGCGGGTGATCTTAACCGCCGTGGCGTCCGCCTGATATTCGCGGCGGCGCGAAAGCGCCAGACGTAAAACAGGCGCCACGATATAACCGAACACAAGGCATACTATGCCTATGGCGAGAATGAGCAGAGTGCCTTTCCCGCCCCCGCCTTTTCTGCCGCCTCTCGCGCCTCCTCTCAGGCTGCTTCTGAAAGCGACGCGGCACAGCAATTCGCCGAAGAACATAAAGCAGCCTATGCCGGCGACGGTGATGAGCATAAGGCGCGTGTCGCGGTTGCCGATGTGGGCGAGTTCATGAGCTATCACCGCCTGGAGTTCGGCTTTATTCAGCTTTTTGACTATGCCGGCGGTCAGGGCTATAGAGGCTGCTTCGGGTTTGCGCCCGGTCGCGAAGGCGTTCAGCGCCTCGTCATCAATGAGGTATATTTCCGGCGTAGGAAGCCCGGCCATGATGGCCGTGTTTTCGACCAGGCGGAACAGGTCGCGGTTTTCTTCCAGCGTAACGCGGCGGGCGTTGGTCATTCCAAGTATCATCGCGCCCCCCGCGCGGTAAGAAACTATAATCCATACGGCGGCGGCCAAAAACATCCAAGGGTAGACGTAGAGCGTAAGCTCCAGAGCCTGATTCGGAGCGCCGTGCCCGGCGATGCCCAGTTCGGCAAGCGACAGGACGCCAGTCTTGGTAAGCAAATAAGCAAATAAAAAGACCGTTATAAACAGCGCGACCGGAAAAGCGCACAGGAGCTTCACGGTTTTGCGGTTGTTGGCGGCTATATGGTCGTACACGTTCAAGGCGTCTTACCCCTGCTCGCCAAAAAGCTAAAATTGAACCCGAACCGGCTTATGAACTTCCGCCTTTTCGCTTTCGTCCAGTTCAAAAAACGCGATTTTTTTGAAATTGAACATGCCCGCTATAACCATGCTAGGGAAGGTCTGCGTGCGGTTGTTGAAAGTCAAAACCATGGAATTGTAGAAGCGGCGCGACGCCTGAATCTTATCCTCCGTGTCGGTGATTTCCTTCTGCAGCTCGATGAAGTTCTGATTGGCCTTGAGATCCGGGTACGACTCCGACAGGGCGAAAAGCGATTTGAGCGTCTGCCCGAGCGCGTTTTCCGCCGCCGAATGATTCTCGGCCCCGCCGGCCTGGCTCATCGCCGCGCTCCTGGCCGCCACCACCTTTTCGAGAGTCGAGCTTTCATGCTTGGCGTACCCTTTGACCGTTTCGACCAGGTTTGGAATGAGGTCGTAACGTCTTTTCAAATGAGTCTCGATGTCGCTCCAAGCCTCGGTGGTCTGGTTACGCCCGCGCACCAGAGAGTTGAAAGCCGCGGCAGCGTATAAAAGAACCAGCGCGGCTATGCCTAAAACAACCCACAAAGCATTTCCCATCACAAAATTCCTCCTCAATAATGAATATCCAAATTTAGCGCTCTACTGCCGCTTCATCACGATAGAACTGTCCGCCTGGCTCACCTGACGCATATCCTCGGGAGGCAGTTTCGCGGAGATGGAGGCCGTACTGTTTTCTATCAGCAGGTAGTTATTGCTCGCGTCTATCGTACCCATGCAGGGCAGGATGAAAAGCGCGTGCCGCTGCCCGTCGAGCTGCCCCGGGTTCCCCCTGACATAGGGAGAACGCCTCAGCCCGTCCAGGTTTGTGAAAATCATCACGTTATGAAGGTTCAAGGGCTGGACGTGTTCGTTGACAAGCCGGCCGCCGCTGTCCTTGAAGGCAATCTTAAGGTCGGCCCCCTCGAACGTCCTCCCGGCCAGGCGGTTATGCGCGCCGGACAGCAGCAGGTTTTCCATCAGGGCCGCAAATGCCTCGGGGGACACGTGGTAACAATCAAAGTAATAATTTTTCTTCAACAGGTAGACGTTGGCAAAATTCCCCGCTCCGGGGACGTCAATGTATCTGTTCCCTTTTTGCATCTCCATCAGTTCCATGTACTGAGCTATGGACGCTATGCCTGACGGAGGGGTGACCACGACGGGGTTGCTTCCCCGGGGCTCCCATATGAAGGGGACGTCTTTCAATTTAGCCTCCGCCACGTAGTCGAGAACCGCGCCGAACAAAGGGACGGCCTGGGTGAAATAGCGCTCCCGGTCGAAGGAAAAACGCGTGTTCAAAGAGACTTCCCCCCCGGAACCCGCGCGCAGGTTGACGCCTCCGGCCCCAATGTCGGTGCGGACGTAGTTTTCATAAGGCACGGAGTTGAAAATCTCGATCAATACCTCCCCGGCCTCCTTCACCCGCTGTTCGCGGGTCAGGGCGCTCACAAACAACCCCGCGCCGTCGAAAGGAGATGTATCAGGGTCCTTTTGCAGCAGCACTCCCAGAAGGTCTTCCCCGCGAACCCAGGCCTTTATCTTGACAGACCACCGGCCGTCGCTTTCCCGCTCTTCCAGGACGTCGAACTTTTCTATGAAGGCGCGGCTCAACTGAACCACGTTCTCGCGCGCCAAGTCGTCTATAACCTCCGTCACGCCCTTCGACAGCACTCCGGTGGCCTGCTGGACAGCGTTCCTCCGCGCGTCCATCAGGGCTTCCTCGCGCGTCAGGCCGGCGCCTTCGCTCTCCGCGACGATAAATGAACCCTCTTCCCGCGCCGCCCACGCCGGGGAAGCAAGAGAAAACGCGATAATCGCGAGGCAGGCAAATAGTTTACGCATGTTTTATCATCTACCTTTCAAGTTCCAACGCGACCCTGACGTCGTTCACCCGCGTCAGCAGGCTCTCCGGCAGGTTAAAGGCGAAAGCTTGCCGGAAATTATCGAAAAACGCATACCCCTTGCCGGGGTCTACGACGCCGAACTTTGGGGCAGCCGTCAGGGTAAACGAGCTCCTGAGCCCCGCCGGTTTCGGCTCTACCCCCATGAAAAACCACGGATTGGCCGATTCCGCGCGTTCTTCGGAGAAAAACAGCACGTTCGAGGCTTTAAGGTGAACCGGCAGGCGCTCTATCTCCCTCCCCGAGGCATCCAACAGGGAAAAATGCAGCCACAGCCGCCTGTGAGTCTGCACCCTTCCCCTGCCGGCGTTCCAGAAACGGGCATTGCGCTCCAACACGTCGTAAAAAACGCGCGGAAGCATCCAGGAATGGGACGAAAAATTTTCCCCCAACACGTTAAAGAAGGCGGTAAAGCGATCCTCCGGTTTTTCGTACTCTTCCTCGATCTCCTTCCTAAGCTCGGAGGAGGCAAAAATCCCGGAGAGCGCCGCCGCGACGGGTTCGGCGAACTCGGAGAAATAGCGCTCACGGTTGAAGCTCAGGGAAACCGTGACGTTAAGTACGCCTCTGCGGACGTCAGCCTGCTTGTCCTCCAGTCCGACGTCCAGAAAACTCTCGTACCTAAGGTTTTTCAGGAAAGCGGCAAAGGCGCTCTGCCCCGCCTCCAGATTGGGTATCTGCCTGTGCCCTATACCCCCGGCGCTTGTACCCTCTTTGATGACGCGGACGTTTTCCTGAAGCTGCTCAGCGTTCACAGTCACCCGTACGGTCAGAACCACCCCCGCCTCGTCGGTGGAGGACTCCAATATTTCGTAATTCGAGACAAGGCCCCGGGAGAACTGGGTCAGCCGCTCCTCCAGCATGTCCCCGTCCAGTTGGCTGCGCTCGGTGACAAGAGCGCCCGTGCTGCGGCGTATCGCGTCGTCAATGGCGTTTGAAAGGGCCTCTTCCTGGCTCGCTCCCCGTGCTTGAACGGTAACCTCGTAACGTTCGTCCGCAAAGGCGGAATCCGTAAACAAAAACATTAACGCAAACAGGAAAAGCATAAAAAGCAGGGAAAAAAATTTTTTCATCTCACGGCTCCTGTCGCAATTTTTCGCCGGCCAGACGGTAAATCCGTTCGGCTCTTTCGCCTTCCCCCGACTCCAGCAAGATGTCCCCCGCGCGTATCCACAGGTCAATGTCCATGGATTCGCCAAGCTCCGCCACGGTTTCCTCCGCCAGACGCGCCGCGCCCGCGTTATCCCCCGTGTGCAAAAAACACTCCGCCGCGTCGAGATAAGCGGACGGCCTGGCCCACTTCAACGAATGCAGCTCCAGGTAGACCGGCAGGGCTTTATCGTACTCCTTTGCTTCGAAAAAGGCTCTGGCCTTTGGGTGGAGCGCGGCACAGTAGGCAACGTCCAGCGCGTCGTCGGGCATGTTTTCAATCTGAGCGCCGAAAGAATCCAACAGTTCCCCTCTTGCCCGCACCAACGCGAAAGCCCAGCCGTCGGACACGATGCCCACCGAAACATCCGGCCTCAGCCGCCTTTCCTCCTCCCGCTCCCCGTCCCAGCTCGCGAGGGCCTCCGCCACCGAGTCCTCGCTGGCGTACCGGGCTTTGCGCGGCTGCGGCATTGCCCGGAGATAAAGGAGATAGCGGGCGCGCAAGCTCGCCTGCCCCCGCGCCATTTCCTCCAGCCTGACCTGGACGCCGGCACGCGAGTCCTGCCGCACAGGCCGGAGGACGACGGAATAAACCGCCCCCTCGCCGGACAAAAGCCACTCCGCAGCGGACGGGGTCTTTTTTATACCCTCCAGTACGTCCGATTGCTCTTTCGCTGAAAGGGGAGTCCGCTCAAGAAATTTTCCTATCCTCCCGGCATGTTCAAAAGCCCCCGCCGCCCCTGAAAATAAAAGGAAGGCGGCGGAGGCCAGAACTACCGTTAAAATATTTTGTTTATAACCCATCAATTCCCTGTACCCTACCGCTCGGTCCCTGCTTGATTTCTTCCTGGGGCGTCTGCGTTCCGGAATGCGCGGGGCCGCTTGACGCGCTAGGCATGAAAATGGACACGGCGTAAGCAAACGCCTTGTCTTCGTCCATCCAGGACTGATGCCTGACGCCCGGAGGCAGCACGCCCCCCCGCACGCTCTGAATTTCGCTCTGGTAAACCTCGGCGGACATGAACGAGGCGCGCCGCTCCTGCAGCTTTACATAACCCGGATGGTCGGGGTTATCCGTCACCGCCGGGTCGTCGCTGGTCAACACGTCGAAAGTTTCCGTCATCGAGATGAGCTGGGAGTCCACGCTTTCGGTCGATTGGATATCCTCTCCCAAAATAATCCCGCACAGGGCGTCTCTGGCGCGTACTCGGGCTATACGCTCGGCGGCCAGTTCTATCCGGGCCTGCACCGCCCTGTCGTCCTGACGCCCTATGACCGCGCTGCCGAACCCCACAAACGCTATTTCCCCCGTGGCCGGGACAAACACCGTCTTGCCCCCCACTGGAGCGACAAGCCCGTTCTCGATTTCGGCGAAAACCTGAGCCAGCCCCTCCTGCATCGAGACCGCCGATATGCTGGACGTACTGGAGCGGTCAAATTGTTCCTGCGTCCTGGGCGTCGTGACGATCGTCAGGTAGACGCGGGAGGCGTCCACGTCGTCAAAAATGTCGTACACCACGAAGCCGCGCAAAAAACCGTTCACTCGCTGCGCTATCGCCTCAGTGGTGACTGATTCCACATTGGCCAGAGTTTGCCCCATGCTTTCGTTGATCATCGCGATTTGCTCGAAAGCCTTTGTGTTGCCTTCGCTCAACACGCCGTTCAGCCCCTCGGCCAGCTGCCGCTTGGCCTGCATGTAGGCCAGAGTGTAGGCGTTGCGTTTGGATATGCGCGTGGCGACGGGGTTTGGATGTACTTCGTACGTGCCTATCCCCGTCGAGACAAACCCGAACCCCTGGGGAAACAGCACCTCGGTAAATCCCTCGACGCGCTTGTCCGCCCAATGGTTTAAGGCGTCCTGCGCGCTTTTGGCCGATATCGCCGGCTTGCCGGTAACCTCCCCCGTAACCTCCCTGACCTCGCCGGGTTCCTTCACGCTGCGCGCTTCCGCCCTCTCCGCCTCGTCCGACACCTGGACGGGAGGAATGAAGTAGTCAACACTCAAGGCGGCGACGGCTGGGGAAGCAAAAAACACAAACGCAAACGCAAACAATACTTTTTTCATCACGATCTCTCCTTAACTGTTTTTATGGGAACACAGACACGTCTTTGAATTCGACGGGCAGCCCATTGACGACCACGATAACGGATTGAAAAGTCGGCGTAAGCACGTATGTGGCGGGAATCCAGTATCTGAGCATGAGTTTATAGGGTTGATTCGCCAAAAATTCCAAGGTGTCCTGTTTTTCGTCGTTGATGTAAGCTCCGGCTCCCACTTTTTCTTTACCGCCATTCCAAGCATCATTTCCTACTGCCATGCCTTCACGGAATACACGAACCCCTCTACCATCATAGGAGGGCAGTATATTCACGTCGTTGGCGTCTACCAACTGTGAGTTATCGTAATCGATTGCGACTCTGCGGTCTCTTGTCGTGACGATGGTGTAGCTCGCCTCCAATGTTTCGCCGTGCTTGAATATCCCTGTGTATGTAACGTCAATTCCGCCGGGGAGCGTTTGCGTGAGGCTCGCGTCCTCCGCCTGCCCTCCCAGCAGCGGATTACTCGACCTCGCCGCCGGGGCTTCCTCTTCCGGCTCCGGCGTGGTTCCGATGAGCGGATTATCCGACGCGTACAACGCCGATGAACCTGAAAACACTAGAACCGCCAAAACCAACAATAATTTTTTGCTGACTTTCACCAACATTTGATGCACCTCCTGACGCTATTTTCAACGTACGACTATGGTCTGCTGGGAACGTTGCGGAAAACAAGGTTTTCCCCGTTTATGATAAAGGTTAAACGCGCGTAAGTTTCGCGTACCTGGTATTTATCCCCCACGTTGTAAGGCACAGTAACGCTGGTAGATACTCCTCCTATAATTTCTCTGGACGAGGTTCGGTGGTTTCCAATATAAATATAGTAGCCGTAGGGGGTTAATTGAGTCCCTTCATTGTCAAAAAGATCGGCTCCCCCATCTTTTATGTTAATGACTTGATCTGTTTCGGAAGTCACTGCGTAAGCGGCTATAAGACGGCCATCCGACATACTCATCCCCTTAAACTCGACTGTTATGCCGCCTTTGATCTCTCTCCTAAAATCACCCCCGCTCGGCAGACTGCCGCCCACAAGCGGCGAGTTCGCCGACGCGGCCGGCACAATCGCCAACAACATCACAACTACCAAAACCAACAACGATTTTTTGATGACTTTCACCAACATTTGAAGCACCTCCTGATGAATTTACTTTTTACCTGGAACGTTACGGAAATTCAAAGTTTGACCGTTGACGGACAAATTGGCGCGGGGGAAGGAGGACGCCAGCTCGTATCCTTTAGGGCAGCGGTACTCGACTTCCACCCAAGTCGGAACCTCGGCGACAATAAACCTCTCTTTGGTTTGCTGCCCCCCAATTACCACGTTTTGAACTCGGTTGAATTCATTTCCCAAGTTATCGTAAATATTTTGGGCTTCCACCCTGATTGTAGTATCTTCGGGAACTGTTATGCTGTAATGCACGGAAACGCTGTGATATTCACTATGCCAAACGTTGCCTATCCTTTCGTGGGCAGGCAAAGGTTTCACGCCGTTGTACCTCACACTGTCGGCCCGCACACTTATCCCGCCTTCGATTTCCTGCTCAAGCGATCCGTTGTCGCTCGACGCGCCGCCCACAAGCGGCGAATTCGCCAACGAGGCCGAGGCCATCAACACCACAACCACGAAACCCAACGCCGCTTTCCTGCAAACCTTTAACGACATTTGAACACCTCCGTATTGTTCTCGTAAGAGCGTATTTTGAAATTATAATACATTTAAGATATGTTACAAACTTTTCAGGGCGTAGGGGCGGCTCAGGCGAATAGAACAAGGATATCCAAATTCAGATAAACACGGCGGCGCTCACTGTTTACGGGAGCGCCGCCGTGCGTTTTGGGGTTTCCGCGCCTTGCTTTCCATCTTGCCTTTTTCGCCGGCGAGCATGTCGCGGATGGCAGCGGCACGTTCAAAGTCCAGCTTTTCCACCGCCTCCCACATGGCGCGTTCCAGTTCTTTCACCGAAAGAACCGGCTTGTTCGCTTCCGTAACGCCGCCGGACGGCGGTTCCAAAGAATATGCCTCCAGCAGCTCCCGGGGCAGCAGGCTGGTCACTTCTTTTTCGATGTTGCGCGGGATTATACCGTGCCGCTCGTTGAAGTCGAGCTGTTTTTGCCTCCGCCTCCGCGTCTCCTCCACGGACTTTCGTATGCTCTCCGTCTCTTTGTCCGCGTAAAGATAGACCTTGCTGCCGACGTTGCGCGCCGCCCGTCCCATGATCTGAATCAGTGAGCGGTAAGAGCGCAGGTAGCCTTCGCGGTCGGCATCCAGAATGGCCACCAGCGACACCTCCGGCAAGTCCATGCCTTCCCTCAGCAGGTTTATTCCCACCAGCACCTGTATGTCGCCTTTGCGGAGGTCGCGTATCAGCTCCGCTCTTTCAAACGTGTTCAGCTCCGAGTGGATGTATTTGACCTTGAACTGCAGCTCCCTCAGGTACTCCGCCAGGTCTTCCGAGGATTTTTTCGTCAGCGTGAGCACCAGCGCGCGGCTGTTTTCAGCCGCCACGACGCGCAGGCGTTCTATGAGGTCGTCCACCTGCCCGGCGGCGGGAAGAACCTCGACCTCCGGGTCTACGACTCCGGTGGGGCGTATCACCTGCTCGACGCGGCGGCTGGAATTTTCGCCCTCGTAATCCCCCGGCGTCGCCGAAACAAACACCGCCGATTTCATTTTCCCCTCGAACTCGCGCCATTCAAGCGGTCTGTTGTCAAGGCAGGAAGGCAACCTGAAACCGTTTTCCACAAGAGCGATTTTTCTGGCCCTGTCACCGTTGAACATGCCGCGCACCTGCGGCAGGGTTATGTGAGACTCGTCCACTATCAGCAAAAAATCGTCGGGGAAGAAGTCGACCAAGGTTCCCGGTGGGTCGCCTTCCTCACGCCCGTCCAGGTAGCGCGAGTAGTTCTCGATGCCGGAACAGTAGCCTACCTCGGTCAGCATCTCCATGTCGTAGCGCGTCCGCATCCGTATCCTTTGGGCCTCCAGAAACTTGCCCTCGTTGGTGAAACGCTCGGCCATGCGCTCCATCTCTTCCTCGATCAGCGGCTTGGAGCGCTGGATGGCGTCGGTCTGCGTGACGTAGTGCTGCGCGGGAAATATGGAAGCCTCGGAGATACGCTCCACCGACTTGCCCGTCACCGGGTTTATCAGGTCTATGCGCTCAATTTCGTCGTCGAAGAACGTCACGCGGATACAGTTTTCGTCGTAGGCCGGAAAAATCTCTATGGTGTCCCCCCTCACCCGGAACTTCCCCGCCTCCAGAACATGGTCGTTGCGTTCGTAGTAATTTTCCAGAAGATGCCGCATGAAAGTCCGGTGTTCCCACTGCCCGCCCTCCGCGAACGGAAATATAGCCGATTCGTAGTTTTCGCGTTTTCCCAGGCCGTAGATGCAGGACACGCTGGCCACCACCAGAACGTCGCGCCGTTCCACCAGCGCCTTCGTGGCGGCCAGGCGCAGCCGCTCTATGCGTTCGTTCACGGAGGCATCCTTTTCGATGTAGGTGTCGCTTGACGGGATGTACGCTTCCGGCTGGTAGTAGTCGTAGTAACTGACGAAATAGTGCACCGCGTTTTCGGGGAAAAAGAGCTTGAACTCGCTGTAGAGCTGCGCCGCGAGGGTTTTGTTGTGAGCCAGCACTAGGGTGGGGCGGTTTACGTTCGCCACGACGTTGGCCATGGTGAAAGTCTTGCCGCTTCCGGTCACGCCCATCAAAGTCTGGAACCGCTCCCCGGCGAGCAGCCCTTTCGTCAGCGCCTCTATAGCCTCGGGCTGGTCGCCGGCCGGCGCCCATTCGGAGTGCAGAACAAAATTTTTTATTACCAACAGCTCCACCTCAGAAATTGAATTAGCTTCACCGCATTATTGTATTGCAACGTAAGCTAATTTATAATTGGGTCTAAAGTACCATGCTCATAATTTTTAGGACGGTGACGCGTTATGCTGCGGATCGTTGTAATAGACGATCATAAACTTTTCAGGGACGGCCTGCGTGAGGTGCTGGGGCTGGAAAACGATCTCAAAGTGGTGGCCGAGGCCGGCGACGGGGAAGAAGCGCTGTCTGTCATTCGCGAACACCTTCCGGACATAGTCCTCTTTGATATAAACATGCCCAGAACAGACGGAATTCAGCTTATAAGAGAACTCAACAACCTGAAGATAAGGTCGGCGATGGTTGCCGTAAGCGCCTATGACGACGAAGACAGCCTGGCCGCCCTTTCGGCGGAGGGGGTTTTGGGCTTTGTCCTGAAATCCTCCGGAAGATCGGAGCTGCTGGCGGCAATACGTTCCGCCAGCCGTGGGCAGCCCTACGTCGACCCGCGCGTCGCCGGCAAATTGATGACAAGTTTCTCCAGGCGTAAAAACGAAAATGACCTGCTCGGGGAGCTGACTCCGCGCGAAAAGGAAATTCTTTACTGGCTGGCGCAGGGTCTGAGCAACATCGAAGTGGCCTCGCGTATGGTGCTGTCCGAAAAAACCGTCAAAAATCACGTGAGCCACATGCTCAAAAAACTTGATATACGCGACAGGACACAGGCGGCCATAATGGCTTGGAAATCCGGCTTCGCGCAGCTTGGCCCGGACGCGCTGGAACAGGTTCTCCGCAACTCCAGGTCCGAAGCGTAAAACTGCTTAATCGATTAATCGACGTGACCTGCCTAGATATGTTCACAATTTTTCTCTATTTAAAGAAGGGATTGATGCAGCTATGACGATTAGCGACGCGAAGACCGCGTCCGGCTTGAAGGACCGGCTGGCTCCCGTCGTCGAAAAATACCGCGGCAAAGAAGGCGCGGCCATTCCCCTGCTGGCCGACGTACAGCGGGAAATGGGCTACGTGGCCGAGGAAGCCGTGGAGCACGTCGGCGCCGAGTTGGGCATACCCCCCGCCGAGCTGTTCGGCGTTGCCTCGTTTTACGCCATGTTCCGCTTCCAGCCCGAGGGGAAATACGTCGTGCGGCTGTGCAGAGGAACCGCGTGTCACGTACAGGGCTCCGGGCTTATCGCGGATCAACTGGAGAGAGTCCTCGGAATAAAGGACGGCGAGACCACTCAGGATATGATGTTCACCCTTCAGTGCGTGGCGTGTCTGGGATGCTGCAGCCTTGCCCCGGTGATGATGGTGGGCGACGACGTGCATGGCCGCCTTACGCCGGAAAAAGCCGCCGGCGTGCTGGACGCACTGAAACTTCGGGAGGCGCGGGAATGAGCAAAACCACTGTAACTATTGGACTGGCGAGCTGCGGAATCGCAACGGGCGCTCTGCCGGTGGCGGAGGAACTGGAAAGGCTGCTGGCCGGACGCGAGGACGTCGAGATAAAAAAAGTGGGCTGCATAGGCTGCTGTTACGCGGAGCCCCTTGTGGGAGTGGAGCGCGACGGGAAAAGCTACACGTACGGCTATGTGGATACCGACGCGCTGCGCCGTATCGTGGACGAGCACGTGGATAAAAACAACGTCGTGAAGGAACTCCTGATACTGACGGACGGAACCTCGGAAGAGGAAAAACGGCACGCCTCCGAGAACCTGAGAATGGACAAGCAGGTTAGGATTGTTCTGCGCAACAGCGGACAGATCGACCCCAAAGCCGTCGACGAGTACATAGCGCGCGACGGCTACATGGGTTTAACTAAAGCGGTGAAGGAAATGAACCGCGACGACGTGATAAAAGAGGTGCTGGACTCCGGGCTCAGAGGGCGGGGCGGAGCCGGGTTCCCCACGGGAATGAAATGGCGCTTCGCCCGCGACGCCAAAAGCGTGGAACCCAACGCCAAAAACCCCAACGGCACGGACAAATACATAGTCTGCAACGCCGACGAGGGCGACCCCGGCGCTTTCATGGACCGCTCCGTCCTGGAAAGCGACCCTCACAGCGTCATAGAGGGCATGGCCATAGCGGCTTACGCGGTGGGGGCCTCCCACGGGGTTATATACTGCCGCGCGGAGTACCCGATGGCCATACGGCATCTCAATATAGCCATCGAGCAGGCGCGTGAACGGGGTTTCCTTGGTGAAAAAATCCTGGGCGACCCGGACT
>Ga0099364_10010956_pt1 | contig 12428 bp, 8 predicted proteins | sample TergutTh196P3_FD_73070 | JGI IMG/M metagenome (GOLD analysis project Ga0099364, IMG submission 73070) | Microcerotermes parvus P3 segment gut microbial communities from Pointe-Noire, Republic of the Congo - Th196 P3 | ecosystem: Host-associated > Arthropoda: Insects > Digestive system > Gut ... | reverse complement strand
GTAACGGCTGCTCTTTTATACTGGCTGCTCTTTTGTAACGGCTATAGTCGGCTATCCGGCTTAACGGCTACACAATACCCGACCACGCTCCATTATAGCACAATAAACCGTCTTGACTATCCTGGCCGCATCAGCACCCCATTCCCAGCGTCCCGACCCATTACGGCACCAATTCGAACACAAAATTATTCGGCCCGCGCCGGGTGACTTCAGCCGTCAAACCCGACGTTCCCGCATCATCATATTTCAAAGGCAATACCGACTTGGAGAACGTCGGCGGACGTTGCGGTTGAAGAGATGCCGGAAGAGATGAATCAAGTACCGGAGCATCGACCGGATTGCCCCGTTCATCAACGGAAATATACTTGGAAATCGCAACCCGATAACTCCCCGGCACACTTCCCGACCTCGCCGCACCCGGCGTCATCAGAATAAAATCGCCCGAATTGGTTGTCGTCCCGGACGCTGAACGTCCGTCCGACTCCACCGGGACAAACGTAATCAACGCTTCCGGCATCGGCTGCCCTTCAAAAAGCACTTTCCCCGTAACCGGCACGACGCCGATATCATCCACGTCGCCGCAACCCGATTGTAGTAATAATCCCAACGATAGGGTAAATAGTACAAATAATGTTCTCGTTGCAAATAATGTTTTCATTTTCATGTGTAGTAGTTTGTGATTAGTAGTTTTTGAGTGAATGATCCTTTTTTGTGCATCCGGCGGCCCATATTGCCGCCTTCTGCTGTTTGCAAAATTCTGTTTCTGCAATGTTTTCCGACGTTAATGTTCTACAACGTTTCCGACTCTCCGCCGTTGATCGTGCCGAGGGCTCCGTAGACGCCGTAGGGACTGGAGCCGCTAACCAACGGAGCGGCGTTTGCCGCGGGGGCCTGGGTTCCCCTGCCCCAAACGTTAAAAGTCGCATCCCCCGTTCCTACGGTGTTGGAAACGAAAAGGACTGAAGCATCGACCCGCGAATGATTGGCACCGCCAGGGTGCGCACTGCCCGTACTCATAATCGCACCACGCGTTGTTTGTTCTGCAGACATCAAACAGGAGACGGAATTAGGGGGAAGGATCGTATAAAAGGCCCCATAAGCATACTCATTACAGGGCCATCGCCGGCCTTTATGATCAATGGCTCCCCAACCTGACGTATGAATTCGCCGGGTTGCCGGGTCGACGGCCACGGTGCATGCGTTTGGTCTGCCCGTTGAGAGCAGAGTGTTATTCGATGTCGCCACGCCCATTCGGGGATCACGCTCGCTGCCCGCTGATGCCGTCAGAGTTTCGCTCAACAGGAATGTGTTAGATGTTCCGTCCGCAATAGCGGTTAGACTTTGTCCTCTCATATTTCGTTGCGAAGGATCAGCCCTTTCAAAGATGGCAAACGCCCCACGCCTGCTTTGCGACGCCCCTGCCGCCATATACTGTCCTTGGTCTTCGACGCGATCGCCCATATTGGCCCGATAACTCATAGTGCCGACAAAGTGCTCGCCCGGATTGGCAACTTCCGGGGAGGGGGCTTGACCGGTATTGCTATCCGAAGGGCAAAGCCGAATAGGGAATCGGGCACGCCATGGTTTGTATTGGGTATGCCAGGTTTCGACTTCGGTGCCGCCGCTTGTTGCGCTATAGGGTCTAAAGTTTGTTGTCCCCGCTGTGCAGTTTGCTGTTCCGCCGGTTTCGATCGCATCGGCAACGGCTTGCTGTTCAATAAAGGGGAGAAGATAAACCATCCAGTTGATCTCGTTTCGTTGAAGGGTGGCGGGACGCAGGGACCGCGTATCGCAGTAGGGCGGCAGGGTGCCGAACGAATCGTTATAGGTATGGCAAGCGAGGGAGAGATTTTTGAGATTATTTGTACACTGCATTCTTCGGGCTGCTTCCCGGGCAGCCTGTACGGCGGGCAGCAGCAGGGCAACGAGCATCCCGATAATGGCGATGACGACGAGGAGTTCGACGAGGGTAAAGGCGTGCCGGGTGCTGATACCCGTTTTGGCATTGCCTAAATCACCCGCCCCCAAGTTAACATTTTTTGGCGATAGTTTTTTCACGGTTTTGTCTCCCATAATTCGGTCTCCAAGCGAAAAAAGTGGTGATTAGGTAGCGGTGTTTATGGGGAATACCGGGGGAATATCTGTACCTGCAAATTCCCCTCTAATTCCCCCATTGCATCGTGGGATTATTGTATCATGGTTAGAGGGGGAATGCAAGAGTTGGCCGATCTCACGCATGCCGCCCCGCAGGGTTGGGCGGCTAACGGGCGCGGCAAGCATTGTCTGGTTCGTTAACGTTGGCGGAGTTCATTGATAATCTGAAACGGCTCCGCCTCTAAAAGGCGTTCCTGATACCCAAACGGCAAATTTTCAAGCACGGCGGCTAATGATTTGCTTTCTTGAATACTGACGATTTCCGACGGCATCCACGCCGTTGTTTCCGGGATAGATTCCTCTAGTCGGGATCTTAGTTCTTTGATGTCTAATACTTTTTCGTCCATCGGTTTTGGCTGCCGCAACGCAATTCGTTCGTACGATTGGAGATTTTGTTTCCAATGATGATAGTTTTGCAGAGTTAAAAGCAACTCCGCCTGTCGGGGCGACGCTTCGATGGCTTGGTGAAGTGTTTGAATCTGTGCAATTTTTTCCTGTGATAAAAGATCATAGGTTTGAATGTTTTTGTAAAACAACTGTTGCAATTCCGCATGATGAGTTTGGTGTCTGTACATATTTACCGCATTGGAAAACATGTTTGAAATGATCCTGTGCCATTTTGGTTTATATTGGCGGATATCTGCCGGAAAGTCGGGCGTATCCGTACTTTGATGCAGCGGCAAAAAAACCCGATGGAAGGCCAGATTTTGCAACAATTCCAGACTATCGTTTTCGTTGGACAACGCAAAATAAAGATCAAGACGTTCAATCTTACGGCGAAAGGAAGGAGATTCTAACGAGGATTGCAAGCCGACGTGGAGAAACAGCAGAAAAAATACCAGGCCAATGAAAACAGTTGCCGACCATGTAAGAATCGTTGCCGACCCGTTGATCGGCTTTTGTTTCAATGGATCGATTTTCGGCAATGATGTGGAGAGGGACAGAGCGGCGATTTTCAGGGTGGTTTCAATTTTTTCGGCATCGGCTTCTTCTTTTTCGAGCAACCCGAGGTAGTTCCAGGTTGTTTCCAGCAGTGTCAAATTTTTTCGCAAGTCGGGTTCTTGGGCAAGCCGATGCTCTAGGGAATGTCTATCGGGAGCGTCTAGTTCGCCGTCGAGGTAGGCCGTCAAGATTGCGTCGTCCGCCGTAGGTTCCATGACGGTTATTATACCGTTATAATTTTCAAGAACATAGAGAGGATTGTTGCAGATTAGTTTGAATTTCTTCAATTCGGCATAGACTATTTGAATGATTACTTCTATTGGTCATTGCACCCGGTATCTTTTCGAGTGTTGCATCAGGAGTCTTGGCAACTATCTCTTGGAGCAGTTGTCTATGCGCAAGGAGTTTTGATTCGGGACAGGCAACACCTTTGCGAATATCAATGCAATCAGTATCCCGGCATTGTTTTTTGATTTTGGAAATCGCAACGAGTCCGGCTTTTCATTATATTACTGCTTGATATATTATTGCTTGACATAATAAATCTATTGATAGAAGGCCGCGATAGACTATTGTCCCGTTCCCGATTGCTGAACTTGCAATATCAAATCGACTTCACCAAGCGAAAGATTGAGCCGGCCTGCGATTTCCATCGGTTCCATGCCGTAATTTGCCAACATTTCGACTTCGTTACGTACTTTTTGCGATTGCTCTTCTTCCATACGCAAAATTGTTGCCGATGGAAGGGCCGACGCAGAATATTGATCGTTAAACGTTTTATTTCGCTGGATTTTCGTATGAATGTCATCTAAATCTTCCGTCAATTCTTCCAACATCTCCGAGAGCGGGATGACATCTTGGATCGTTTCCGAGCCAGTATTCGGCAACGCAACCGTTGAAGGTTGATCTGAAATGGGAGATGATTCATCGTTCTCCATTCTTTCGTCAGATTCCGTGTGGACAAGTTTTTTCGTGCTGGCCTGTTGCCGATCAATCTGTTCCCGGGCAATGTTTTCCAGATGTTCGACGAGGATTTCTAGCCGATTGGCCGTTCGGTTTGCGTCTATGTTAATCGCCTGCAAAGCGGCCATTTTGGAGTCGATTTGTCCAATAATTTGCCTGCCCAGTTGATGGATTTCGGCTTCCCATTTAGCGGCGTGCCCTTGTATTCCTCCGGTAAAGTGCGGCCCCAAGGGATTAGCCGGCACCGGCATCCGGTTTTTGGGTGTCGTAACTTTTGCTTGAGGAATCGGAGAGATCATCCGGCTTTGACGCTCTAATTCTTTGGCTGTCTTTAACTGCGCCTCTTTGTCTTGTTCTTTGCGAGCATCCCGCCGTGCTTTTTGGCGTATCAAACGCAAAAGCGTCACGATAATGACGACAAGGCCGATCAGAAAAAACAAATACGCCGTATTTAGAGACTCGGTTTCCATTGAGAGTCAGTGTACCGCAAAAAAACCGGATTACAAGATGATTCCCGGCGTGTGTATCTAACCTTCTATGAAATATTCCATGCGTTTTTTCATTGGTTGGAGTAGAGTGCGCCGCAAACGCTGGCAATCCGATCCACCCGCTCCAGCAATCGCAATCGGTCTATCATGTCGATGACAACATTCCCCGTATTGATTCACCGACTGCTATCGGCCGGTTTTGGTATAAGGCCGGTTTTGGTACAATGGGAAGAACATTATCAAAACGCTATGCTGAAAATGCTATGCCGAAAACACCAATCGAATCGCCTGCAGCCGCCAAATCCATCGCGGGATTAGTTTGGGATATTATGCGTTATACCATCGTTGCCGTCGTGTCGGGTGTACTGATCTGGTATTATGGGTTCTACGTGCCGGTTGAATACGTCAGTCGGGAACATACCGGACAAGCACTGGGGACGCATTACATCGTGAAAGTTACAAGATTTCCGCAAAATGCTTCCTGGAATGAACTTGCCGAAAAAATACAAAGCCGACTCGAGCAACTCGAAAACATGCCCGAAGAAAACGCTCTCTCTGAAAATACAGTGCTTCCCGACAACGGGACCGGCTACGGGAAATCATCTCTGCACCACATTCCCGAACACGTTTTCCGTCTATTTCCTCAACGTGATCGAACATTACTCCCCGTCGCAGAGTCGCTCAACATCGCCGCCCGACGGGGATTGGCCATCGACCGCATTGCGGAACTGCTCGAAGAATACAAGATCAATGACTACTTGATCGAACTAGGGCATACCGTGCGGAGTAAAGGGAAAAAGGCCAAAGACCGCGACATAGACTGGATCGTTGGAATCGAAAAGCCCGGCTTAACCTTTTCGGGATTTCAAAAGACCTTTGCTCTGAAAGACCAGAGTCTTTCGACGTTGAGTAATGATCTGTTGTCCGTATCGGTCGTCGCACCCGATTCCATGCAGGCAAACACCTGGGCAGCGGCTATGCTGCACTTCGGCGAACAGCAAGGATTAGACATTGCCAACCAGCATAAAATCTCCCTCCTCTTCCTGTCGCCAACGAGCGGCGGGACAGCCGAAGTTCCGTCAAACGATTGGAAAGTTATCGGACAATAATTACGGGAGAGCAACGTGAATTACGGGAGAGCAACGTGACGAGAATCATTCGACTAACGCCGCCTGGCCGGGGAGCCGTCGCAACATTTTTGCTCTGCGATGATCAGCCCTGCGATGAACGTTTGCGTCAAAACAATCCCGATGACGTCCCTGTCGACGGCAACAATCTCATCGACATATTTCTCACGCATTGGCAAGGGGGCAGGCCAGACCAATCGCCCCGATGGGGCCGACTCATGCTGAACGATTTCGGTCACACCGAAGAAGCCGTCGTTCTTTGTACCGATAAGGGCATCGAAATTCATACCCACGGCGGCGAACAAATTGCACTTGCCATCGAACGTCTCTTCATAAAGCACGGTGCTGTTCGCGAAAGTTGGCAGGAGTATTTAGACCGGCTGACTCCGGCCAGGCCGAACGGCAATGAACGTTGGGCTTGCCCCGTTCGGCAACGGTTTCTCGCTCTTCAGCGACTTCCCTTTGCACCGACAGAACGGACGGCACAGATTATTTTAGACCAGTATAATGGCGCATACGAACAGGAAATGTCGGCCATCGAATCGCTTACCCTGCCCGAAGAGCAAGAACGACGCCGTGCCAGACTGAGCGAACTTGCCTCGCTGGGGAAGCATCTGGTCGAACCGTTTCGCGTGGTGCTGGCCGGAGCAAGCAATGCGGGTAAGAGCAGTTTATTGAATGCGATATTGGGTTTTCAGCGTAGTATCGTTCATCATCAACCGGGTACGACTCGGGATGTAGTCTGCGGCCTCACGGCTATTGACGGTTTTCCTGTTATGTTTTTTGATACAGCGGGTTTCCGGGAGTCGGACGATTGTTTAGAACAGCAGGGGATGGAGCGTTCAGTCCAGTCGGCAGCCGATGCGGATTTAGTTGTTTGGGTAGTCGATGCAACGCTTTCGGGACTGCCGTGTACGCCTGATTTCGGATGTGCAAACGGCTTGGCCGACGTGTTGGTGTGCTACAACAAAATAGATTTGCTATCGGTTTCGACATTCAATTTGGAACCCGGCGTGAGTGCTCTGACGGGAGCGGGACTTGAAACGTTATTAGGAGAAGTGTTACACCGTCTTGTCAAGCGTCCGCCAACTCCCGGTGAGGCAGTACCGATTGGAACCTTTTGACTCGATTACGGCAACGGCGTGTATTATTATTCTTGCCCGAACAAGCAAAGTGTTTTCGAACAGAATAATTTGTGTGCGGTATAGTTATGCCGCAAATTACTGTTTGGCCGAAACATTCTTGCCTTGTTTTTTAGGGCGACTGATGGTATCATATTTTTGTTGCCCGTTGCCGGGACGGGCCGTTTGCAGGATGGATGCCCGAGTGGTTTAAGGGACCGGTCTTGAAAACCGGCGTGCGGAAACGTACCGTGGGTTCGAATCCCTCTCCATCCGTTACGGCAATTTAGGTGCTGGCAATTTGTGAGGTTTGCGTCGAGTGCCTCCCGTTAGCGTTTTGTGCCGGTATGTTCCGTGATTTCAAGGGGTTGCGCCGGATAGTTGACCGGATAGTTTATAAGGGGGGTAACGGAAGAGACAATGCCCCAGGCTGGGCAGCAAGTTTCCCGGTTACGCGGAATGATTGTTTGTCCATAGAAACACGGGAAACGCTCTAAAGCAGCGACTCTCTGCTATCTTTCCAGCAGAAATCAAAACTCTCGATTAGGAGTTCAATCTTCCTTTGCCATTCGGATCACTTCGTCGATTGACGTTAGCCCCTGCAATACTTTTCGCCAGCCGTTTTCACGCAAAGTTTGCATGCCGGCCTTTCGGGCTGCTGCTTTAATTTCATGCGAATGTCGGCCCCCATTCGCTAAAAGGCGAATCGGCTCCGTGGCGATCAATAACTCATAAAGAGCAATACGGCCAGAATAGCCGGTATGCCGACAGTCCGTGCAACCAACAGGCCGGTATATTCCCCGTTCGTTCCCCGTAAAAGTATTGTACACATCGGCACTCGGCATCACATCGATAGCGTCTGTATCCAAAGAAAGCGGTTCCGTTAACATCGGAAAATCTTTCGGCAATTCTTCTAAGGCTGGCTCATATTTTTCTTTGCAATGCGTGCAAAGCCGGCGGACAAGCCGTTGCGCCATCACGCCTTCAACGGTTGTCCCTATAAGAAATGGTTCTACGCCCATATCGTTCAGTCGGGTAAAGGCTCCCGCAGCATCGTTCGTATGCAATGTGCTAAAAACAAGATGGCCTGTCAACGACGCTTGAATAGCATTTTCCGCCGTTTCGAGATCGCGAATTTCCCCAACCAGTACGACATCAGGGTCATGCCGTAAAACAGCCCGAAGACTGGCCGCAAAAGTTAGTCCGACTTTGGAGTGAACCTGAATCTGATTGACGCCGTCGAGTTGATATTCGATAGGGTCTTCCGTCGTAATGATCTTTGTTGCATCGCTCTTGATTTCGTTTAATGCACTGTACAGCGTTGTTGTTTTTCCTGAACCCGTCGGGCCGGTTACAAGAATAATCCCGTGCGGCTGCTTGATGAGTTTTCCAAATTGTTCGTAAATATCCGCATCCATCCCGATACCGCGTAGAGTAAACTCCATTCTATCCTTGTCGAGAATACGCATGACGATTCCTTCGCCGTGCAACATCGGAATAACGGAAAGCCGAAGGTCAATTTCCCGACCGGATACTTTGAGTTTGATTCGTCCATCTTGCGGGATCCGTTTTTCGGCAATGTTGAGTCTGGCCATAATTTTTAGCCGGCTCACGATGGCTGATTGGAATCGGTTAATTTCCAGCGGCATCGGCTGGGTTTGCAGAACACCGTCGATACGGTATCGGATTCGCATGCCGGTTTCGCGGGCTTCGATGTGTATGTCGCTGGCCTGGACTTCGACGGCTTCGGAGAGTATTTCATTGACAAGCCGAATGACGGATGCTTCTTGGGCAAGTCCGGCATCGCCGCTTTGTTCCCAATCGAGGTCATCGAGCACTTCGACACCAAACTCATCGCTGATATTGAAACGGTCTTGAGCCATTAAGCCTTCGACTGTTTCTGCACCGACGCCGATATGCGATTTGATGAGTTTTCCCAGTTCGGTCGGCAACGCCACGACGGGGACAACCGGCCTGCCTGTCGCTGCCGATACCGAATCGAGTGCATGAATCGCCAAAGGATTGCTTGTTGCAATCAGTAAGGAGCCATTACTTTCTAGTCCAAGCGGAAAAATGGCATAACGATGAACGAGTTTGAGCGGAACAAGTTCGAGAACACAGACATCGATCTGGCTTTTTGCTAAATCGGCAAGCCGAAGCCGAAGTACATTGGTCAGAGCCTGATAGGCTTGTTCTTCGGTACGAACTCCCAAGATAGGTAAAATCGAAACGAGCCGGCCTTCATTTTGCAATGCTTCGCGAATCGATTGAAATTGAGCCGGCGAAAACGTATGTTGCGGACAGTTAGGTGCCGTTGTGTCTTTGAAGACAATGGTCATACGGGAAAAATATCACAGTCTGCAATGTTTTTCAAGGGACTGCAAAATTCCCCGGCCTTCTAATTTGTCCCTACATCCTTTTAGCCTATTGTCGCAAAATTGCTTTTTTCGGCAAATTTTGTACAATGGGCCGTTATGCTGAATAGAAAGATGCTCACTCCGATCAGGCAAGTTCTTCGGGCATGCCGGGCCGGAATGAAAGACCTGAAGTTTGCCGACTCAACCGGCGTCGAACTAACCGGAGGACAAACGTTCCGAAATATCCTCATTCTGCGAAAAGTGCTACGCCGAATCATTGGACGCCGTGAACAAAATGTCGGCATCCTCATGCCGACATCCGTCTATGGGATGCTGGCCAATCTGACACTCGCACTGGATTGCCGAACCGCCGTCAATCTAAATTATACGTTCCATTCCGATACGATCAACTATTGCATCAAACAAACCGGCATCAAACATGTGATAACAAGCCGGAAGGTGCTAGAGCGTTTTCCAAATCTGAAAATTGATGCCGAATTGATCATTATGGAAGACCTGCGGGATAAAGTAACCTGGCTTGATAAAATTATCGGCGTGGTCGACGGTTATATCACGCCGATTATTTGTCTTGAAATTGTTTTCGGTACCAATCGGGTCGCGTTGGATGATGTGCTGACAATCATATTCACGTCGGGTTCGACGGGGACGCCGAAAGGGGCAATGATTACACATCGGAACATTGCCGAAAATGTCGAAGGGTTTTATTCGCGGTTGCGTTTGCACCGATCGGATGTTCTATTGGGAGCGTTGCCGCTTTTTCATGCATTTGGTTACACGACGCTGTTTTGGCTTCCCGCCCTGTCCGGGATGAAAGGGATTTACCATTTCAATCCGTTGGATCCCAAAAAAGTTGCCGAACTGGCCAGACAATATCAATGTACCGCCATGGCGACAACGCCGACGTTTCTTCGGAATTATCTTAAACATTCGCAAAAAGAAGACTTTCTATCCGTGTACACCGTTGTATGCGGAGCGGAGAAATTGCCGGCGGATTTGATTGATTCTTGGGAAGCCAAGTTCGGCCATCGGCCAGCCGAGGGTTATGGAACGACGGAATTGTCGCCCGTCGTTGCTGTTAATGTTCCCAAAGGGCGCGGCGAGGATTATGCTGACTGGCTTCGGGAAGGAACCATCGGCAGGCCGTTATCTTCCGTCTTGGCAAGAGTTATCCATTTAGAAACCGGCCAGGAAATCCCCCCGGACGCCGTCGAAAGGGCCGAAGCAGGCATGCTCCAGATCAAAGGGCCGAACGTGATGAAAGGATATTACCAAAACCAAACAAAGACCGACGAAGTCATCAAAGACGGTTGGTATACGACAGGCGATGTTGCAAAAATCGACAAGGAAGGTTTTATTTGGATCGTTGGCCGGGAAAGCCGAATTTCCAAAATCGGCGGCGAAATGGTGCCGCATATCTTGATAGAAGATGCAATCACAAAAATCATTGCATCTCTATTGCCTGGCGATTGGGAAGGAGAAGCGTTGGCGGCGGTTTCGGCAATCCCCGACGAACGCCGCGGCGAACGGCTGATTGTCCTATACCAACAGTTGCCTATTCCCGCCGAAGAACTCTGTAAATTGCTACAGCAATCAGGATTGCCGAATTTATGGATCCCCTATCCCAAGGACTTTTATCAGGTGGATACTGTTCCGATACTCGGGACAGGTAAACTGGATTTACGGGCTGTCAAAGCATTGGCCGAAAAATTTACGACGGAAACGTAACGGTATAGAACATCAGAAAATCCTAAAAATTCCGATTGTATCGACAGGATTATGCCGATATAGGATATGTAGTCATATCGTATTCTTCCCCGAATCCTGCGATGCGTTTGAGTCTGTGGTGCTTGTTAATTCTTGCTTTTGCGATAGGGTGGTGCTGTGCGTTAGTCTTTCGGACTCATTATTTTGAGGCCAAGCCGACCGTTGTTGCGGCCAATGAACCGACGGCAAAAATCCTTGTCGCCACGCGGGAAATCCCCGTCGGGATCGAAATAACGGGCGAATTTGTCGCCTTTCAGGAAGTCCCCATTTCGCAAATTCCATCGGGTTCATTCACCAGTTTTTCGCAAGTTTATCGGCGTCAGGCGGCCTATCCGATCCCCGTCGGCTGTCCCGTCTGCGAAGATTTGCTCTTCGTGCAATCCCCTCACGCCGCTCGGGCAACTTTTATACCGACGGGACAACGGCTTATCCCGCTCGACGTCGTCCATATCAGACAAGGAGAGAACCTTTTTCCTGTCCAGGGGTTTTCCAGCAAGGAACCTCTGTTAAACATGCTTCAAGACAACCAACGGGTTGATGTCCGCATCATTCCCCGAGAGTCGGCACAGGGACGGCTTGTCGATATGAAAAACGAAGTGTTGCGCCGTTTTTCGGCAAGCGATTCGATAACTGCTGGCGAACTGCTTCTGGAAGGCGTGCCCATCCACCGAGTACAACGCTCCGCGAATACAAATCAGACAGCGTCGTCCAATGACTCCTTTATGCTTATGCTCAACGGAAAGGATACATCAAGATTGATGGCGGCTTCCCGACGGGGACAAATCAAAATTGTCATTCACGAACAAGCAAAGGAACAAGAAGGCGAAATGCCATTGCAAATTCCTCCTGCAAACATTGCTAACGGAATGACAAGCAACTGGCAAAAAAACATTGCAACGCAATCGTATCCAACTCTGGCCCAAGCGGCCATAATGCCGACGGATAATACGCACACAACGGCAATAATCCAGGATATAGAAGAGCAAACGTCCTCTTCGGCTGCAATGCCTGACACGATGATTGACACCCTGTTACCGTATATTGCGGCGGACGAAGCGTTCTTTAAAGTTCTTGATCGAATTGATGTGCCGTCGGATGTCCCATCTGCTGCCGAACGGTCGGGAAAAAACGCAGACGATTCGGAAGGGAAAGGAGATTCGGAAGGGAAAGGAGATATGGGAGATATGTTTGTACAGCACGATCCCATCCGCAACGATGTTCCGCTCTTCCATCGCCCGACCGACGAGAATCCGGGAATCTCCCTGGCAACGCCGACGCCGCGGGATATGTCTTCGGAACAGCAGATCAAACCAACCGTCGTAGAACAACGTATGGACGAGCAATCCTCTGCCGATCATCATGCCGTTGAGGGACGTGCGGATGATAAAGATTTAGAGTATGAGAGTTCATCCGATGCAAACAAACCGGCAGCGTCTGTTGATCGTAAAACTCTGGAACATACCGCAATCCTTGGAAAACCTCGCATAACGC
>Ga0099364_10010955_pt1 | contig 12429 bp, 11 predicted proteins | sample TergutTh196P3_FD_73070 | JGI IMG/M metagenome (GOLD analysis project Ga0099364, IMG submission 73070) | Microcerotermes parvus P3 segment gut microbial communities from Pointe-Noire, Republic of the Congo - Th196 P3 | ecosystem: Host-associated > Arthropoda: Insects > Digestive system > Gut ... | reverse complement strand
CACGCCAAGGACGTGCGGCAACTTCTTGACGTGTTACAGAAATTGGTCGAACTCGGCAACACGGTGATCGTCATTGAACACGATCTCAATGTGATACGTACCGCCGACTGGATTATTGACCTCGGTCCGGAAGGCGGCAAGCGAGGCGGTTACATTACCGCAACGGGAACGCCGGAACAGATCGCCGCACTGGACGACAATCCGACGGGACTGTTTCTGTGCAAAAAATTAACTACTTCTTAACGATTTGTTCAAGCAGAAACAATTCAGAGGCAAGTTGTTCCGCTTCACAGGAATGAAATCGCAACAAATAAACCATATTTCTTGCATAGTTTTCGTATCGACGATTTCTAAAAAATTCATCCGGATTGATGTTCAAGATGGTTAAAACTACTTCCATTGCAAATATTTCATTGGCAAGCAAGGCGGTAGTCTTATCAATGAACCTGTCAACAACAACCTGAATTGGCCTGAATTTACATATCCATTTCAGTAAGAATGCGGATCTCTTGTGTACATCCTCCTGTCGTATGTTGCGAAAAACCCGAAGTCTGTAAATGTCGCAGTAACACGATCCTATCGCCTCAAACAGGATTTGTTCGTTCAATCGGACGTGTTCCCAACGTCCAAGATATTTCTTGTACACACGGGACGCCAAGATAAAGTGTGCAATAATCCCGTCTCGAAAATCAGGATCGTTCAGGATGTCGAACGACGTATAGGCCGTAGGCATTATTGCTCCTCGTTCGCGGATTGTGGGTTGTCAAAGGAGTCCGCCCATTTCTGCATTGCCGGAGCAAATCGATCAACACGGTCAAGGAGAACATCCATGTCTTCCGGTTCGCCCGAATTGGACGGAGCCCACTGAAGGAGGTTCCGTGCCACCCGAAATTCATCCGATTCGAACAATCGGCGTCGGGTTTCCTCAAATAATTTTTCCGTTTCCGGTCTCATGGCTTTCCTCGCAGGAAAATCGGCTCCCAACCAAACTTCGTCCTCCATTCTAACTCAATTCTCCGCAAGCGTAAATACCGCCTGCGGGAAAAATTTCAAACAACATGCACTCGGTACTGAAAGATAATCTTCGGTGCTTGGTCCAGCGGTCTCAGTATGTAGACGACAAGATATTCCCGGCCCGCAACAGGAAACGGTGAAAAGGTCGTATCGTCCGGCGTGTGACGAAAATTGTAACCGATTTCATCGAACGGCCAGTTTTCGTCAACGACGAGTTCCGGCAGGAGAATTTCCGCAACATCAAGAGGAACATCCGTGTGCCCCTCCATCGGCGTCCGAGCGGCTGCGTCGAACGCATCCAATCGATAGACCGTGTAGGAAGCCGAGGCGATCTCCCCCGGATCGGGCGGTCGACCATCGGAATGGGTGATGCGACCGAGATAGAGTCCGCTGCCGTTGGCAAGGGCGCGACCGCTTTCGCTCATCGGACAAAATAATTGTAACGTATCGTGCATAAAACGCCTTCCAAGAGCAAGAGTGTAACGATAATGAGCAGGCAGGTTTCCTCGCGGAGTGCCGTGTACCAATTTTTTCGGATCGATTTCGACCGGTCTCGATATGATCGGAACCTCCGGTTGAGGAATCGGATAAACCGTAATTGTTTTCGTTACGGTATCCGTTTTTCCTTCGTCGGTGCCGACGGTCAATCGCAGGGCTCTCAAAACAACATTGCCGGTGTCGATGTATCCGTGAGTCAGAATGCCCGGCGTTTGCGTTTCGGAAAATGATTCGTCGTCCCAATCGAGTCGAAACCAATCTCCGACGGAACCCGCCAAATCGACGGAAAACAGCGTGTTCGCAAACACGTCGTTCGGTGCGGACAATACGGCAAGGACGGGGCGGTCGAAATATCGAACGTTAACGGTCGGATCAATGATTCCGGAGTCCGTCAATCCGCCGTAACGGATACAAAGGGTTCCTGTTCCGGAAACTCTTGCTCCCGTATGATTCTTGAACGATTTCGTACAGAGCGTCTTTCCGCCGGGAATCGTGATGAGTCCGTAATTTTCGCACGAATCCATCGCTTCCTGAAGATGTTCCGCAATGGTCGTCGGACCTTCCGGTGAAACGGAGTCGGCTTTCAATCCATAGTAGCAATGCCACGCACCGGTCGTTGTCGGCAGCACCGGCGGCGGCCCGCTGAGATCGATGGTCGATGCGGCGCGAACGATCAATTGCCGAAGACGCCCCAAAAGGCAACCGTTGAACGACGTCAAATCGAGTTGCCCCGCCGGTTTGTCGACGAACCATGTCTGCCCGATCACGTCCGGCGGCATGTTGATCGATTGGTCGTTACTGCCGACAAATGCAAGACTTGCGCGTTCGCCGAGTTGCCAATCAACGGTCGTCGGTGTCGATGGAAATGAGCCTGATCGAACAATGTCGCCATACAGTTCCAACGAACCGGCCTGATTTATTGTAACACCTTTTCCGGGGAAAGAATGCTGCCACCGAAAATTCAAGGTTCCGATCCGAGCCGCCATCTCGTCGAACTCAATGACGAGTGACGGCGCAGTCTCCGTGTTCCTGAGGGAAATTGCAAAATGGTCGACATCGAACCGCTCCGCCAAACGAATTGAATGGAACGTTTCCACGCCGGACGGCTCAGCGGAAAAAGTGTACACGTTCTCTGCCCGACCGATGACTTGGCTGTAATCCGGATCAGCATCGGCATAAATGCGAATAGAGCCGTAAAACCGCCCCTTGTTAGTCAACGGGCTGCGTACCAAGTCCAAATTGTTTCCGCTCAAATCGAACAGGCCGGCGCTGCCGATGTTGATGGCGGCTGCACCTTGGCCCCTTACCCATCCGCCGACGAGGGGCGGTTTGACCGTAAGTTTGCCGTTGATGACGAATCGTTTTGTCGAGGAAATGTTGAAAAACGTCGAATCAACGAACTCAATGTCGACAACGGCGTTATTTCCGACGAAGAGGTTCCGATTGCTCATCAATGATCCCGGCCAACCTGTTATCGCAACGGAATTGTTCAGATAAATATCATCGGTGAGTGCCGGTGCGGAGGCGCCACCGAGGCCGCCGTCGGTATCAGACCAGATGGCGGGGTCAGTGAAGACGCCGGAGGCAATGCAGTAACGATTTGGCATGAAAATGTCTATTCGATGTAACCAAGGAGGCAGGAAAGAGCGGCGATTGCAAGACGAATTCTTCATGAATCACGGTCATTGATCGCTTCCGCTCGAAGATGGGCGCTCAGGTGAATATCGTTTCGATAATCGCTGCCGAAATTCGGAATGACGGCGGCAAAAGCGGTTTGCATCGATTCGACGCCGTAGGAATTGCGAAGGAGATCAAGAATTTCGAAGAACTGTTCCGGCGTGACGGCCTCGGGAGTCCGTATCGCCAATATCGTAACGTGTTTTCCGGATTCCAGTCCGGGGATCGTCAAATGTCGCATTCCGTAACGATTTTGTCGTTCGACGGGAGAGATTTCCTGCGATGCGGCGAGCAGGGATGTCGCCTGGAGAGACGGGTCAATGGTCATGGTTCGGTTCCTGTTGAGCAAAGGGAAGTTGCGGCGTCGGATGATGCCGTCCGCCGCAGAACGCCCGACAAGATACCACTCCTCGAATAAACTTCAAGAGCAAAAAGGAGCCGCCTCTTCGCCGTTCCTGCGATCACAGATCGCAGTTCGCCGTTCCTGCGATCACAGATCGCAGTTCGTCGTTCCTGCGATCACAGATCGCAGTTCGCCGTTCCTGCGATCACAGATCGCAGTTCGTCGTTCCTGCGACCATAGGTCGTAAAGCGACATAAAGGCGTTACGAAAATTGCCGGTTGACGTCTCGAAAAGACGACGAAGTTCCTCGTCGGTATCGTTTCCTCCCAGTTGTCGAACGATCTGTACAAAAACGGTGAAACACGGAGCCGTTCGGTACAAGACCGGCAGCCGACCGACGGGCCGATGCGTAACGATCAAAAGCCGCTCCGGAATTCGGCGAAGAAACAGCCAACGCTTCCAAAAAGGAAGTTGCTCGAATCCGTCGACGATCCGAACGCCGGGTTCGCGGAGAGGCCGGAAAAAATCTTTCGGCAACCGTCGATTTCGGACATTGAGCATTACGTGCCGAATATCGTAGTTACCTCGCTGAAAGACTTTTTTGAGCGACTCGATCAACGTCGACTTTCCGGAGCCGTGCGGTCCGACGATCTGACCAACTCCGTGCCGCTCGAACAGGGCGGCCAGCCGTTCACAGGACTCGTTTTCATCGGCGAATCGAAAGGGAATCGCCCCAGGAATCCAGAATCTCGTCGAAAACGGATTGCTTTCGTTTGTCATGGCGGACGCTGCGGTGTTTGAGGCAAAGCCGGAAAGACAGGCGATTTGCTTTTTCAAAAAATTGTTCTTCCCCTGATCGGAAAAAAACGCTATTGTTCCGTGTCGACGGTGAGAAACACCCCCCGTATCTTGTTTTGTTTTGCCGAAGGAACCGTCCGTATGGAACAAACGCTATCCGTCAAAAGACCGAGTATTGTCGCAGAAAAGCCCCGCAAAAACGCCATCGCCGACGACGACGGCGACCAACTTTGGGCTCTTTTCAAAGCACAACCGACGGCTGAAAATCGTAATCGGCTCGTCGAACGTTATATGCCGCTGGTCCGCCGCCGAGCAGAACAGTTCTGGTCCCGGCTCCCGGAAGGCATCGAATTGGACGACCTGATTTCCGTCGGAACGTTCGGATTGATGGACGCCATTGCGGCGTATGACATGTCCCGCGGCGTCCGCTTCGAACATTTCAGTCTGTCCCGAATCCAAGGGGCGATGGTCGACGAACTTCGCTCTCTGGACTGGGTTCCCCGCACGGTCCGATTCAAGGCGAGCAAACTGAACGAAGCGTACAAGTCGCTCGAAATTCAACTGGGACGAAAACCGACGGATCCGGAAGTTGCGGAACATTTGGGAATTCCCGTCGAGGAACTCAGCCAACTTTTCGCCGAGACGCACAGCGTTACCATAACGAGCCTCGACAAGAGTTGGAGCGAAAATGACGGCTCAAAGGATGTTCGTGAAGTCGACTTTCTGGCCGACCGCCGCAGTGAAGACCCGACGGAACGTCTGGCGAAAATTGACCTGATTCGCTCGTTCACCAAGGGTCTCAACAAAACGGAGCGGATGATTATCATCCTCTATTACTACGAGGAACTGACGATGCGGGAAATCGGAGCGGCTCTCGAACTCTCCGAGAGCCGGGTCAGCCAAATGCACAGCGCGATCGTCGAACGGATCAAAAAACTGCATCAGGACCGGTAGTCAGGCGTCTCGCAGAGCGAGGCGGCTAAAGCGCATTAAAAATTGGTTTGGATTTTTGCCGCCCCGTCCAAGTGCCCAGGGCTATGGCGCCCCGTTGGGGCTAAAACGCTAGTACCACGCCAGCCCTGAAATTATGTTTCGCCACGGATAACACGGAAGAGCACGGATAGGATTCAGGGGAGCCATCCGTGTTATCCGTGGCTCCTACTCACAATTTTAGTTTTGATGAGGTACTAGCCCCGTAGGGGCGGCATACAATAGCCTAGGGCGTAAGCCCTAGGAAGGGGGATTCCTGAGCAATTTTTAATACGCTCTAAAAGTTGACGGTCGGCGCTTTCTTTTCTTCGGGGGAGTCGACTTCGAAGAGCGTTGCAACGGCAAAGTTGAACATTCCGGCAACGAGGTTCGACGGAAAGACCTCCCGTGCGTTGTTATAGCCCATAACGGTATCGTTATAAGACTGTCGGGCAAAGGCGACCTTGTTTTCGGTCGAAGTCAGTTCCTCTTGCAGAGCGAGCATGTTTTGGTTCGCCTTCAGATCGGGATAGTTTTCCGTGAGCATCATCAGACGGCCCAGCATTCCCGTCAGTTGGGATTCGGCGCCGAGCAGTCCTCGCATGGCATCGGAATCACTGGGATCGGCGGCGGCTTTCTGCGACGCTCCGTAGGCAGCGTTCCGAGCCTGAATGACCGCTTCGAGCGTTTCCCGTTCGTGCTTCATATATCCCTTTGCCGTTTCGACGAGGTTCGGGATCAGATCGTAACGGCGTTTCAACTGCACGTCGATCTGTGAAAAAGCGTTTTTGTAGCGGTTACGGAGCGTTACCAAACCGTTGTAGACGGCGATCCCCCAAAAAAAGATCACCAACAAGAGCAGGAACAAACCGCCGAGAACTCCAAGAAGTACAGCCATACCGTTTCTCCGATTACAGGGGGTTAATGACAAGTTACGCCGTCATTGTACCGGGAACGACGGGAACAGGGAAGACTCGCCTGCCGACAAAATCCCAACGTCTTTTTACAACGTTCTGAAAACATCCTTTGCTGCATTGACGGCCTGGAGGATGTCCTCTTCGGTCATTGCGGTAGAAACGAAGAGAGCCTCAAATTGACTGCACGGCCAGTAAAAACCACGCTGGAGCATTCCCCAAAAGAATTTGGCGAACCGGTCCGTATCGCAACGGGACGCCGTTTCCCAATCGACGATCTTGTCGCTGAAACATCCGCCGCCGGTGCTTGTCGCCGTGGATTTCTCGACCGTGCTGCCGTTGAAACTCGTTCCGCTGACACGGTATTTCCCGGAATCGTCCTCGGCGTGAGGCAAGAAAAACAGCGTGAGCATAGAGCCGATCTGCTGGACGGCAACGGGAATCCCTGCGTCCCGGGCTTCGTCTTCGAGTCCTTCGGCCAAGAGGGCGGCTTTGCGTTCAAGGGCAAGGTACGGATTCGTGTCCCGGAGGACTTCGAGCGTTGCGATTCCTGCGGCGGTTGCCAGGGGATTACCGCTGAGTGTACCGGCCTGAAAAACCTTTCCGACCGGCAAAACGTGATTCATAACGTCGGCTCGACCGCCGTAAGCACCGACCGGCAAACCGCCGCCGATCACTTTGCCGAGCGTCGTGAGGTCCGGCGTGATGCTGAACCGTGCACCGGCTCCGCCCATCCCGACGCGGAACCCGCAGAGAACTTCGTCGAAAATCAGCAACGACTTGGTCGTTTGAGTCAAATGCCGCAGTTCGTAGAGGAAATTCGAACTGCCGATGACACAGCCCATATTCCCGGCGACCGGTTCGACGATTGCGGCGGCAATTTCGTTGCCGAACCGTCCGAAGGCTTCTTTTAGCGATTCGACGCCGTTGTAGGGCAGCACGATTGTGTCTTGTGCCGTACCGGGCGTTACACCGGGCGAATTCGGCACGCCGAGCGTTGCAGCGGAACTCCCGGCAGCGACGAGCAGAGAATCGACGTGTCCGTGGTAGTTGCCGATGAACTTGACGATCTTGTTTCGGCCCGTAAATCCGCGGGCCAAACGGATCGCGCTCATCACCGCTTCGGTTCCGGAGGAAACGAGCCGAACCTTTTGGATCGACGGCACCGCGTCGACAATCAACTTGGCGAGCCGATTTTCCGCAACGGTCGGCGCACCGAAACTGGTTCCTTTGAGCAACGCAGCCTGAATTGCGGCAACGACGGTCGGATGGCCGTGTCCGAGGATCATTGGTCCCCAGGATTGGATAAAATCGAGGTAGCGGTTGCCGTCGACATCGAAGAGGTTGGCTCCTTCGCCTTTGTCGATGATAATCGGTTCGCCGCCGACCGCTCCAAAGGCTCGGGCCGGACTGTTGACGCCGCCGGGGATCAGGGTTTTCGCTTCGGCAAAGATTTTTCGGCTCTCGTCGTGATTCATATCTTGTCCCTTCTCCCTCTGGGAGAGGGTTAGGGTGAGGGTTATAATACTGCGGTAGGATAGTCAATTTCCCAATCTTTTGCAATCCCTAATTCCGCCGTGTCCAAACGTTTTCAACGAACTGCGGTCTGCGACCGCAACGGCATCACGATTTTGGAAATCATGCTCGCCCTTGTCATTTTGGGCAGTTGTCTGGCGATTCTCGGCGAGATGTCCCGCAACGGCCTGTCCAGTGCGAGAGCGGCGCGGGACATGGCCCAGGCGGAGTTGTTCTGTGAAAGCGTCTTGGCCAAGGTCCGCTTGGGAATCATCAAGATGGAACCGGCGTTTGACGTTCCGATTTCGAACTCGACGTTGATGACGGACGAAGTTTTGGACACACGGGCCGCCGATTTGAACGATACCGGCGGCTCTCTCTGGGTGTATTCGTTGGAAATCAATGAGATCGACGAATACGGTCTGGTGGAAATTGCGGTAACGGTCCGTCAAAATCTTCCCGAAGAGCGGCGTCCCATCGGCTGCCGCTTGGTCCGTTGGCTGGCACTGGAACCGGAGGAAGAGGAAGAATCGGTAACGCAATAAACCGGCGTCTACCGTTGTCCGAGCGGATTCCACACTGCGCACCGCCAATGACCCTAAAGAACGTTCCACTCCCTAGTTGAAAAAGATGCTCCGGCGGATAGAATGGTAATACGTTTTGGCGATTCTTATTACCATCCCTTTCCGTTAGAGTTGGAGTTATGCGAAAATTACAGGAGCGACGCCCGGCGTTTACGTTGATTGAACTTCTCGTTGTGATCGCCATTATCGGTGTGCTGATCGCCTTGTTGCTGCCGGCGGTGCAGATGGCCCGTGAATCGGCGAGGCGTTCGCAATGCAGCAACCATCTCAAGCAACTCGGATTGGCGATGCACAACTATGTGGGAACGCACAACGTTCTCCCAACCTTTGCGGTGAACGCCCGGCGGACGGGAACGCACGCCGAAGGAGCCACCTCTCCCGAAGCGGCTTGTTGTTTCGGCGGCAAAGCGACTTCGGTTCATTCCCGATTGCTGCCGTTCATAGAACAGATGTCGATCTACGAAATGATCCCCGCACGGGAATGGGTGTATGCGAACTGCGGGAGTCCCAATTCGAGACTCAATGCCCTTCCTTTCAACGGCAAAACGATGACGGAAGCGGCCAAAATGCCCGTTCCGACGTTTCGCTGCCCTTCAGACGGAGGGCCGAGTATTATGTCGAGCATTGCCACGTTGGCCGCTACTGCCCGTGCTATCGTCGACGGCGGCAATCAGGAAGCAGCCCTCACGCCGGACGAACCGTCAACTACGGCGACGACCAATTATGTGGCCTGTACCGGTTCGGCAACGGGAACCTATTACGATCTGAATCACCCGACCGACGGCACTTTTTCGTATGAACGATGGATCGGCTTTGAAGCAATGACCAAGGGGACCAGCAACGTCATTGTGTTCAGTGAAACGATCATCGGCGACGGCTCCAACGGTTATGACGATCCGTCGAATTCCGCTCCGGACCCGATGCTGCCGTGGACCCGTTGTGGGCACGTCAATACGTCGGGGGGACAACGAGGCGCTCCCACTTGGACACAAGAACCCGGTTTGGATGCGGTTGCCCCTAATCCCAATATTCCCGCCTTGCTCACTGGGAGTGCCGATCTGGTGTGGGTCGGTTGGCGGGGAAGTATCTGGCTCAGTGGGCGACCTTACGCAACGGCTTTTTCGACGTACAGTTCTCCTAATCCTCCTTACGCCGACTGGGGAGCGTACAACGCCTACGGATTTCATGCCGCGAGAAGTTTTCATCCGGGAGGCGTCAATGTCCTGAAAGGCGACGGAAGCGGCCAGTTTGTTTCCAACACCATCGCTCGATTGGTTTGGCAAGAAATGGGAATGATTGATCCTCCATGACGGGCGGGAGAAGTTTAGGTGGACTATTTTTGCTCCGAAGGAGACTTCGGTAGCCCTACAGGGTGCCAAAAAGATCGGAGCACGCCCGAATCCTTGCTCAGGCGTCGGGCTCCATATAGGCAAACTCAATGAAAGGAGCGAATGATGAAAAAATCTGTTTGCTTGTTGATCGTTTTTATAGCGATATTGTTGCCGTTTGCCGTTGCCGACGAATTCGACGATGTCGCTCTCGATCTGTACAAAAAGGGCCGGCTCTTCACAAAAAATTCGTATCCCGCTTTGCGAAAGGCTTACGCCGTCAGTTTCGCCAAGGAACACGACGCCGCGATTCGCAAAGCGTGGGGAGACGAATCCGAGCCGTTTCGCAAATTCATGGAGGAACGCAATGCGATCCGTGAAATGTTCTTCCTTTCCATCAACGCCGAGCGGGGCGGCGATAACGTTCTGGCAGCACTCGGTCTGATGAAAACGATTTGGGAAAAATATCCACAGGAATTCGAAACGTATCCCGCCTTGGCGATTGCGATCAGTTTGGTGTGGGACAATCCACGCGGAGCGATTCATTCCAGTCCGGTCGGACAACACAAAGCGATTGATCCTCCCGACGAAGCGGATGCGCTTGCCAACTTCTATTACTATTCCAATGTCGATAAAACGATGGGTGACCGCATCCGGTTTATGCCGTGGGAATTCCTTGCGCTGCTGGTTAATCACACGACACCGCTTTCCGAACGAAAATGGGCACAGACCAGATATATTTCCAAACGGAAGGGAATCGGGCAAATTTACAAGACAGTGCCTTATGACACATTGATGTACACAAAGAGGGGCGATCCTAAATTGTCCGGTCTTCCGATGACGCTTTCCAACCAATTGATCTACGGCGGCGTTTGTTCCTGCCAGGCAGACTTTGCGGCACGAGTCGCCAAGTCCATCGGCGTTCCAGCCTATTACGTTTCCGGTCAGAACCGACACGGTGAGTGGCACGCCTGGGTCATGTGGATCGAAATCGACGATATATCCGCATCCGGAATGCGGTGCTCGCTTCAATCCGAAGGACGGTATTTTAACGATAACTTTTACGTTGGAAACACGATGGACCCGCCGCGCAGCACCAGTGTGACGGACCGTGAGCTGGCAATGAAGTTGTACTCCGTTGGCATCGACGCCACGGCCTATCGCCTTTCGCTGCTCACATTGAAAGCCTTTGATCGAATTACTGCAACGGAATCACTTACGACCACCAAGCGTCTCGACTATCTCGGAAAAGTGATCAACGTGAATCCCTTTGCCGTTGATGCCTGGAAACGTATCGCCACAATGGTGCGTGACGGAGAAATCGACAAAAAGGACGCCACGGCTCTGAAAAAGTATCCGAACTTGCTACTCCAACACATGGTGGCCTTTCCCGACTTTACATGGGAAGTGTTCGATGACCTCGTGTCTTTTGAATCGTGGAAAAAGCAGCGAGGTGAAAACTATGGAAAACTCTGCTCGTTTTATGAAGCGGCCAAACGACCCGATCTGGCATGCAAGGCCAGAATTAAGTACGCAAAGTATCTCGTCGAAGATGGACGTACTCCCGAAGCACTCAAGGGACTTGCCGCAACGTGCATGATGTTCCCCGAAGAAGGAACGATTATTCCGGACATCCTCGACGAAATGGACCGTCTCTGCGCGCTCGTTCCCGAAAAAAACGATGTAAACCGCAAGGCCATGGCGACGTTTTACAAGACGTTTCTGCCAAAAATCCCGCAAAAACGCGGGAGAACGCCGAGTCCGTACTGCATGGCTCTTTACGAACGCGCCATCAAGCTGTTCGACGAGATCGGCGATGCCGCCACCGCGACAAAATATCGTACAGATTTGCGAACGCTCAAAATGTCACGCTGACGTGCTGAATTCAGCATAATCATCGTAAAATTTCGTGACGGATATTATCGTCGACGGTACTGTGGACGTTGCCAACTGGAGTTTCGAGAAAGTCGTGCTTCAAGTCGGGTGATAATATGCGAGATTCTCATATGTGGGAGCTGGAGTACCGGCTAAATCGGTCAGTGTTGACCGTTCACCGTGAAGTTGACATCGACGAGTGTCATCTCCCGTTCGAGCGTCAGCGTAACCTGTTCGCCGGACGGGGTTTGGTGAATCTGATATTCCACGGCGGCACGTGAAGGCGTTAGGCGGTTGTTAATCATTACAATTAAATCGTCGGGTTTCACGCCGAGTTTCTCCGCTTCGCTGCCGACCTTTACTGTATCAATAAACGGCGGCGTACGGCGACCGACCGTCGTTACCAAAAGAATGCCCCAGTCCTGCATCATGCGAACCGTGTCTTCAGGAATCAGTTCCTGCTCCGGTTTGATCGCGTCGGGTGAAATCAGCATCGGCTTTCTCGTACCGATTTCTCCGTCCCGCGCAATCATTTCCGCAACTTTTTCCCGCAGAGCAAAAACCGGAATCGCAAAGTTCAGCCACGCACCGTTTTCGCTGTTGCGCAATTCCTTGCCGAGCAGACCGATCAGTTCGCCGCCGGATTCGAGAACCAACGCTCCGCCCGCCGCACCGGGATTGTTCGTCGTAAAATCGACAACATAAACCGGTCCCTTATACGGCGTTTCAAAAACTCCGCGCCGGGCACGTAGCGTCGTTCGGGAAGCGATTTTGCCCCGCTGAACCGTTGCCAATTCGTTGCCGACCGCAATGTTGAACGGATTCGACACCGCATACACCGGTTCGCCGATTTGAACGGAATCGTCGAATCCGTACAGATCGGAACCCATGTCCTCATTGCGGTTTGCGCCGGT
>Ga0099364_10010954_pt1 | contig 12429 bp, 8 predicted proteins | sample TergutTh196P3_FD_73070 | JGI IMG/M metagenome (GOLD analysis project Ga0099364, IMG submission 73070) | Microcerotermes parvus P3 segment gut microbial communities from Pointe-Noire, Republic of the Congo - Th196 P3 | ecosystem: Host-associated > Arthropoda: Insects > Digestive system > Gut ... | reverse complement strand
AGGTTTTACAATCTCTATGTAAGCTTTAACGTTAACTGCTATTTTTTGGGAGGGGGGCTTGTAAAAATGGGCGAAAAGCTCCTTGCCCCTGTAGAAAAGCTTTTCCATGACTTTAATCAGGATGATCATCCTGTATATTTTAAGACCGCCTTATGCGGGGAAAATACAGGGATTTTGGGTGCGGCGGAGCTGCTTGGCCCGGGGGGTGTATAGTGTCATCGTACTTTGGAGAGCTCTCTTTAAGGATGAAGGATTTTAGGGAAGAGCTTCTTTCTGCCAAAGCGCAGGTCTGTGCAGAGCGGGCTATTATCACCACCCAAACATACCGCGAGAATATGGACAAGAGCCTTTCTGTGCGCCGGGCTCTTATGTTAAAAAATGTCCTTTCCGATATGAGCATCTTTATAGAAAAGCATAGCCTCCTTGCGGGTAACCATGCGTCATCTAACAGGGCTGCACCTATTTTTCCCGAATATGCCATGGATTGGGTCATAGACGAACTCGATGATTTTGACAAGAGAGAAGGAGATAGGTTTTACATAGACGAAAAGACCAAAGAGCAGCTTAGGGAGATTGCACCTTTTTGGAAGAACAACACTCTAAAGGAGAGGGGGCTTGCAGCCATGAGTGAGTCCTCTAGGCTATATTATGATCTTGGCATTATTAAGGCCGAGGGTAATATTACCTCAGGTGATGCTCATCTTTCAGTAAATTATCAAGGGCTTTTAAATTTGGGCTTAAGGGATTTTAGGGAAAGGGCGGAAGCGAAGTTAAGCACCCTTGACCTAACGGACTATAAAAATCTTGCCGGGTTTCAGTTTTACAAAGCCATACTTATAGTGATAGATGCTGTAAGGGATTTTGCTTCCCGTTATGCGGAACTTGCGCGGGACATGGCAGGGCAAATAGCGAATAACGATAAAGACAGTTCCAAACGCAAAGAAGAGCTGCTGGAAATGGCTCGCATTCTGGAAAAAGTGCCTTACGAAAAAGCGGAAAGTTTTTATGAAGCGGTGCAGTCCCTGTGGCTTGTGCATCTTTGTCTTCAAATAGAAAGTAATGGTCATTCCCTTTCATACGGCAGGATGGATCAGTACCTTTATCCTTTTTATGCAAAGGATTTAAAAGAGGAAAAAATTACACCTGACCAAGCTACAGAGCTGCTTTGCAACCTCTGGTTAAAAACCTATACCATAAACAAGATTAGAAGCTGGACCCACACTCAGTTTTCCGCCGGCTCTCCCCTGTATCAGAATGTTACTGTTGGGGGGCAGTTACTTAATGAAAGCGGGCAGGCACAGAATGCGGTAAATCTTATGACTCACCTTATACTCAAAAGTGTAGCACAGACCCGTCTTCCCCAGCCTAATTTAACAGTGCGCTATCACCGTGGACTCACCCATGCCTTTATGGAGGAGGCTCTGGAACTAGTGAAGCTGGGCTTTGGCATGCCTGCCTTTAATAGCGACGAAGTTATCATTCCTTCCTTTACCGAAAAGGGAGTCTCTAAAGAAGATGCCTACAATTACAGCGCCATAGGCTGTGTGGAAGTTGCAGTTCCCGGCAAGTGGGGATATCGCGCAACGGGGATGAGCTTTTTAAATTTCCCAAAATCCCTTTTAATTGCGATGAACGACGGCATAGACCCCAAGACAGGCATTAGACTGCCTGACTCTTACGGAAAACCTCATGCCTCTGTAAAGCATTTTCGCGACATGAAAAGTTTTGACGAAGTAATGCAGGCCTGGGACAGGATAATAAGGGATTTTACAAGGCAGTGCATCATCATAGACTCCACGGTGGATACGGTTCTGGAAAAGGACACTGCCGACATACTCTGCTCTGCCCTCACTTCTGACTGCATAGAGAGGGGGCTTAACCTTAAAGAGGGCGGGGCTGTTTACGACTTTATTAGCGATCTACAGGTGGGCATTGCAAACCTGGCGGACTCCCTTTCGGCAATAAAAAAATGTGTCTTTGATGACAGGAGCATTACTGCCGGGGATCTCTGGGATGCCCTAATGGCAGACTTTGAGGGCGTTAAAAATGAGGAGATACGCAAGCTGCTTTTGGATGCTCCCAAATATGGCAATGACGATGATTATGCTGACCTTTTAATCAGGCAGGCTTATGACATATATATTGATGAAATGAAAAAGTACCGTAATACCCGTTACGGCAGGGGGCCCATAGGCGGTATCTATTACGCCGGCACTTCTTCCATCTCGGCAAATGTTCCGCAGGGAGCGGGAACCCTGGCAACGCCGGACGGGCGCAAGGCGGGGCAGCCTCTGGCTGAGGGCTGTTCTCCCTCCCATGGTATGGATAGAAAGGGTCCCACGGCGGTTTTTAAAAGCCTATCCAAGCTGCCCACTCGGGAAATTACAGGCGGTGTGCTTTTGAATCAGAAGATCAATCCTCTGCTCATGGAAAAAGAGGAAGACAGGAAAAAGCTCATCGCCATGCTGCGCACTTTCTTTAACCAACTGGAAGGTTTCCATGTGCAGTTTAACGTGGTCTCCAGGGAGACCTTGCTTGATGCCCAGCTTCGCCCCCAAAAGCACAGGGATCTCATAGTGCGTGTTGCCGGTTACAGCGCATTCTTTACGGTTCTTTCCAGAGCAACCCAGGATGATATAATAGGAAGAACTGAGCAGTTTTTGCACAAGTCTACTCTCTAAAAAGCCGATCAATAAATATGAAAAGAGATATGCAGAGAATTTTGAATGTAAATATTATTAGGCTTTTTTTTGCTTCGGTTTTGTTGATTTGCGGTCTTATGTTTAGTTTATCCGCATGCAGAAGTGCTCCCCCTGCGGAGGAAATAGAGGAAATTGCTTTTCTCCCACCTCTAACCGTTCTTGAATTTCAAAGTATAGAGGCGGACAGCCCGGAAGCTTTATACCTTTCTTTTGAACTTAGCATGGAAAATCATAATCACATGGATATTCCTGTTATCTTAAGTTCATATCAGGTGGAGATTAACGGAACAGAAACTGTTACAGGTTTTGACTTGGTATACCCGGAAGAGGCTTTTATTCTAGAAGCAGCTTCAACAGAAGAAGATGGTGAAACCGGCAAGCTCTCTTTTCCCCTGCTCCTTGGCATGGATGTGCTTGGTTTAGTAAATATTGGTTTAGCGCCTCACGATGAATATGAAGTTAAGCTCATCATTAATTATGAATATTTTGATAATCAAAGTTTACAGAGAACTTATATTGCAGAAACTGCAGTTTTTCCCGGTGTTGTACGCCCTGTATTTGACATAACGGCGATAGCAATACTGCAGGCTGAGCTTATTAACACAGGCTTTAGAGTGGGCATTTCCATACAGAACGACAATCCTTATCCTGTAGAGCTTGCAGCTTTTTCCTATACCCTCTATGGAGACGGAAGGCTTTGGGCAGATGGTTCAGAGAGGAATATAATAGGCATTAACGGAAAGACAACATTAAGAGGCGATATTTTCCTTGTTATGAATTTTATTGACATGAGCCGCTCTCTTTTGGATCAAATAATAAGGCTAGAGGATGTAAATTACCGCTTTACAGGTGAGGCTGTGGTTCATACAGGAGTTTACTATTTGCCAAGTTTTACTACTGATTTTGATCTTACAGGCTACTCGGTGGTCTTAAGCGAATAACCCAGTTCTTCCAGGGCTTTTTCCGCTTCCTGTATTTCATCATAGCTCAAAGTTTCCTTTGCCTGTATGATGGAGTTTTCATGCCCTTTTCCAAGCAGCAGGACAAGGTCGTTTTTTTCCGCAAGGGAGAAGGCTTTCCTTATTGCACTAGGTCTATCGGGAATGAGGAAGAGGTTCTTGCCGCGCTTAAAGCGTGAGGGTGTTTTGGAATCTTTCTCCGCATTAGGCGTAATCCCTTCCTCTATATCCTCCAGTATGGACATGGGCTCTTCACCGCGCGGGTCTTCGTCGCAGAGTATTATTATATCCGAGTACTGTGCTGCTATTGCGCCCTGTATGGGGCGTTTTTCTGTGTCTCTTTCCCCCGCTGAACCAAAGACACAGATTAATTTTCCGCCTCTTTCTTCCAGCCTTTCTCTTAAGGGATAAAGGACAGTTTCAAAAGAGGAGGGAGTATGCGCATAATCAACCAAAACTTCAAAGTCCTGTCCCTTGCTTATACTGCTCATCCTGCCCCTAACGGGTTTTAAGTATGGTATAAGTTTGACAATTTTTTCTATCTCTATATTATATAAATTTGAAGTTACCAGTATGGATGCAAGTACGTTTCCCGCATTAAAAGAACCGGGGAGCTTGTCTCTTATTGTAATTGTCTTTCCGGAGGGGCATAACACATCGTACCAGTTTCCCAGCTTTCCGCTGTGAATAAGTTTTATCGTTAGGTCTGCTTCCAGGCTTCTTGTGCTAAAGCTGTAAGTTAGCTGTTTTGTTGCAGAAGTAAAAAAGGAAGAGCTGTTGTCGTCCCTGTTTACAACGCCAAAGTTTTTTAGGGAGCGGAAAAGCTCGGCTTTGTCACTTTGGTACTGCTCCCAGCTTCCATGGAACTCTAGATGATCATGGTTAACATTGGTCATTACCCCTATATCAAAATCCACGTCTCCCAGCCTGTTGGTTTTTTTTGAAAGGCCATGTGAGCTGCTTTCTATAACGGCAATTTCCACTTCGTTATTTTTCATTTCTCTTAAGAGCTGCTGTATAATGGGAGCTTCAGGTGTTGTTTGATGTTCTTGATTCCATAGCTCTCCCTTGCCTTCATCCCTCTGTACTGTAGATATAAAGCCTGTCTTTTTTCCAAGTAGCTTTAATAGCTGGTAGATTAAATAGACAGTGGTACTTTTTCCTTCCGTTCCCGTGACGCCTATTATAATCATTTCGCGGGAAGGGTGTCCGTAAAAGGAAGCGGAAATGGGGCTCATGGCAAAACGGGAATTTTTTACCTTTAGGTATATGACTCCTTCATCTATGCTGGAAAGATCATTCTGATGTACTATAATTCTTGCGCCTTTTTTTATTGCATCTTGAATAAAGTCATGCCCGTCAACGTGAAGCCCGGGCAGTGCAAAGTAAAGTGTATCTTCTTTTACCTTTCTGGAATCAAATTCAAGGGAACTTATCTTTATGGAAGAGTTTATTTTGGGAGTCTTTATGTCTAAAATTCCTGCGTTTTTTAGGGTTTCCTTATCAAGAAAATCATCAGGGTATTTATGGAATGTTTCATTGCTTTGGCTGCTCACTTTCCTAAATTTACATTATTCTATGAGGATTTTCAATTCACAAAGTAGTATAATATGCAGGATGGAAAATATTTTTTGTAATTTTAGAGGAATTAAGGCACTTATTATGGGTTTGGGTCTGAATGGGGGTGGGCTTGAATCCGCCCTTTACCTCCACAAATTGGGAGCGGAAATTACAGTTACAGACCTAAGAAGCGAAGAAGTGCTTAAGCCTTCCATAGAAAAGCTTGCGGGTATCCCCATTCGCTATGTTCTTGGACAGCACAATATGGAAGATTTTGAGAAAGCAGACCTTGTAATAAAAAATCCCGGAGTAAGGGGAGATTCTCCTTACCTAAAAAACGTTAGGCGTATAGAAACAGATATTTCACTCTTCCTTGCCGCCTGCCCTTCAAAGATAATTGCCGTAACAGGGACAAAGGGGAAGTCCAGCGTATCTTCTGCAATACATCATGCGCTAAGTTGTGCTTCCGAACAGAAGCTTTTTTCCGGCTCTTCCTGGCTTGGAGGCAATATTGCAGTATCACCCTTAAGCTTTTTGGATAAGTTAAAAAAAGATGATTATGTTGTACTTGAGCTTTCAAGTTTTCAGCTTGGAGACCTGAGAGGCAACCCTCTTTTAAAACCGCGTGCTGTAGTGATGACGCCCATTTTACAGGATCATCTTGATAGATACGGCACTATGGAAAGTTATATTAATGACAAGAGGGTTATTTATCAGAACCAGGATAATAGCGACCTAATTGTCTGTGCCACTGACAGTTGGGGGATGAGCTTTAAGAAGGAGAGCAGGGCAAGATCTCTAGTTTACGGAGATAGAGAGCCGGAAAAAGGTGTAAGCGGCGGCTGGTATGGAGCAGGGGATGCTCCTGCTTTTGCGCGTTTGTGGGATGCTCCCCAAGGTGATGCTTGCTTTGCCTCCGGCAGTTTAGAGTTAGGCGCAATTTACGAGCTTGTTCCCGCAAAGTTAAAAGTTAAGGGAATGCACCAAAAACAGAACCTCTTATCCTCTGCCCTTGCACTTTTAGACCTTGGTTTAAGAGCGGACTTTATCCGTGAATGCATGGGCTCCTTTGGCGGTGTGGAGCACAGGCTGGAACTTTTTCATGAGAAAGACGGGCTAAGCTTTTTTGACGATACATGCGCTACTATTCCAGAATCTGCCCTTGCTGCGGTAAAGTCCTTCGCTAAGCCGCCTCTTTTACTTTGCGGGGGCAGCGATAAAAAACTCGATTTTGATATTTTGGCAGAGGCAGTCTCTCTTAGTAAGAAAACTTTCCTGCTTGAAGGTGAGGGCACAGAAAAGTTAAGAGAGCTTTTGGACACTAAAGGTATAGCATATTATGGTCCATATAGCTCACTGGAAGCCGCTTTGGATGAAATTTCCGGGCATGCTGTAAAAGGTGACAATATTTTGTTATCCCCCGGCTGCAGCAGCTTTGGATTGTTTGCAAATGAGTTTGACCGCGGTAACAAATGGAAGAAGCTTGTAAGGGAAAGGTTTTAACATTCCATGGACATAGAGGCCTTATACGAAAGAGCAAAAATAATCAGGAATGTAAGAAATTTTTTCGATAAAAAAAATTACCTTGAATGTGATACCCCGCTTTTATCCCCCGATCTAATTCCCGAATCCTGCCTGGAAGTTTTTGAAACTGTCCTGCTTCCTCCTATAGGAAGTAACAGGAAAAAAGAGCCTTATTGGCTTATACCATCCCCTGAAGTCTGGATGAAAAAGCTTATTGCCAGGCATGGTAGGAGCCTATACCAGATATGCAAGTGCTTTAGGAACGGAGAATCCACAGGGCGCCAGCATAGCCCCGAATTTACCATGTTAGAGTATTATACCATGGAGGCGGATTACAGGGATTCATTGCGCATAACAGAAGAGCTTTTTTCCTTTTTACTTGAGGGGAGGGATAGAGCAGATCTAAATCCGCCTTTTATACAAATTAGTGTGGAAGAGGCTTTTTGGGATTATGCCGGTTTTGATCTTTTTATGGCCGCTTCTTCACAGGGCAGTATGGAAGAAGAAGCTCAGCGGCTTGGCCTTAGTCCTCCTCAGGGGCTTTCTGTAGCGGCTCTTTATGACCTTATTTTTATTCACTCTGTAGAACCCCATCTAATTAAAGAAAGACCTGTAGCTCTAATGGATTATCCTGCCTTTGTAAGCTGCCTTGCAAAAAAAAGCCAGGATGGCAAAACTGTGGAGCGCTGGGAACTCTATGCTCGGGGCATAGAACTTGCCAACTGCTTTAGCGAGGAAACTGATGCACAGGAAGTACGCTTTTTTTTTGAAGGGGAAAAGGCAGAAAAAGAAAGAAATGCCCTTGTAAGGCATAAGGTGGACGAGGACTACTGGAACTTATTTAAAGACTTTAAGAAATGCTCCGGGGTTGCCCTGGGCCTGGACAGGTTAATCATGCTTCTCTGCGGCCATTCCAGTATAGACTCTATTTTGCCTTTCCCTATGCAATAATTAAGCAATGTTCATGGCAGAAGATCCTTAATACAGCGGGAACAGTGGACATAAAAAATTTGTTGAGCCCCAAGTCTATTTAGCTACCGTAAGGTGCGAAACCTTTTTTATGGCCGCTGCTTCCCGCTGGTTTGTTCATTATGCTATAATTAATTTTCAGGGTGTTTTCCCCAGCCTGGGTGTGGATGTTTAACAATTGCTTTTTGCGTTCTTTATTTTATGGTTTTCGTGTATATTCTGCTATTTCTATTGAATTGGCATTGACTTGTTTTTTGAATAGATATATCATTCCATATCATTTATTCTAGGAAATACTTTGAATCAATCTGCGTATAGGCTAATTTACGAAACTCTTTTGAATGAAATAAATTCGGGAAAGTACAGCAATGGGGAGAGGCTCCCTTCAGAAGCAGAGCTCTGCGGTGTATATAAGGTCAGCCGCATTACAAGCAAGAGGGCTTTGGACCTTTTGGCAGAGCAGGGTTATATAAAACGTTTTCCCGGAAAAGGTTCCTATGCAAATGGCAGCGTTTCAGAGCCTGAAGATAAAAACATCGCATCAGTTAAGACCATAGGGCTAGTTATCCCTGATTTTACAGATTCCCATGGTGTAAAGTTAATTTATGGCATAGAGGACGCATGCACATCTCTGGGTTACCAGCTTGTTATTAAAAGAACGAGGAATCAGGCTAAGGAGGAAGAAGAGGCGATACGTTCTCTTTCCTATGCTGCCGGTATACTTCTTTTACCCATACATGGAATATTTTACAGTTCAGAAATTCTTAAACTCATCCTGGATAACAGGGCCCTTGTTTTTGTGGATAGAAAATTAAGGGGGCTTACAGCTCCTACAGTCAGCTCTGATAATATTAAAGCTGCAGAAGAAGGAACAGAGCATCTTTTAAAACTTGGACATAAAAATATTGCTTTCTTTTCCGGGCCCATTAAATATACATCTACAGTAGAAGACAGGTACCAGGGTTTTATACAGGGTCTTGGCAGGCATGGAATTAATCATGAGGCCTCATATAGCTGCCAGGATTTTTCCAGTGTTTGGACCTGGCCTTTTTTCTCCCCCGATAGAGTAGCTATGGATTTTGAGATTGCCGTAAAACATCTAAAAAAACATAAGGGAATAACTGCTGCCTTTGCCATAGAGTATTCCATGGCTCTTATTGTAAAAGCAGCAGCCGAAAGTATAGGCTTGCATGTTCCCGAGGATCTTTCCATTATTACCTTCGACTCTCCCCGTGTAATAAGCGGTACTCCTCCCATTACACATCTCTTACAGGATGAATGTAATATAGGTAAAAACGCAGTCCATACCCTTCATAAAATTATTACCAACAATGAAGCTTTACCGCCCAGTGATATTATGCTTCCTGCACAGCTGGTGCTAGGGGCCTCTACATGTCAAAAAAGGGGTAAAAAATAGCTTTTTTAAATGATATAACATATTATAATAACTAAATTTTATTGACATATCATAGCACACTTGATATACTATCCTCATGTCCGAGATATTCGGAAATACTTTCTTAGGAGGATGTATGAAAAAACTTATCGTAATTAGCATTATGCTTATTTCCATTTGCGGCTTTGCACTTGCTGCCGGAGGCGGCAGCCAGGCACAACCTCAGGGAGTTACAGAAAGGGTAGTAACCAATGTAACTCCAAGACCTTTAACAGTTGGCTCACAGCTTCCGCCGGAGTTTGCGTTCTACGATCCCGTATGGCACCCGCAGCCTGCTACCTACTATGCGACTAACCCCAGGTATCCGCATCAGCCGCCTATTTCCAACCCCAACGGCTTTCCCATAGTGCAGCAGCCTGTCACCATGACTGTAGGCCACACTCAGCATTTTACCGTACTGGACATAGAAACAAATGCCATAGTCCGCTTTATGGAAGAATTAACAAATGTCCGCATTAACTGGATGACTATGCCTGTAGATGCTGTACAGGAAAGGGTAAATCTAATGTTTGCCTCAGGAGAAAATCTTCCTGATATTTTCTGGGGGGTATCTTTCTCCATGAATACCCTTAACTCTCTGGGCCCCGCAGGCCTTGTAATCCCCCTTGAAGAACTAATGTGGGATCACATGGTTAACTTTACCCGCCGTCTGGAACAAAACCCCATGCATCTTGCAAGTATGAGAGCCTTTGACGGCAATATTTACACCCTGGCAGGCGGCGGCGGCACCAACCTCGCCAACATGCTTTCCATGCGTATGTGGATCAACCACAGGTTCATGGAGACTCTGGGTATGACCATGCCGCAAACTACCGAAGACTGGTACCGCTACCTTGTGGCAGTAAGAGACAGGGATCCCAATGGTAACGGCCTTAGGGACGAAATACCCATGATAGGAAACGGAAGGGACTCCTGGCATTCCCACATAGACGGATTTTTAATGAACGCCTTTATTATGAATGATACCAGTGACTCAAGGGATCCTCTTGGCAGACGCCGCTTATACCTCACCGATAACGGAGATATTGACATAGTCTACAATAAACCTGAATGGAGAGAGGGGCTTGCCTACCTGCACAGGTTGTATGCAGAAGATCTGATTGCTCCTGAAAGTTTTACCATTAACAGGGCAGGCGTTCTTGCCCTTGTAGAATTCCCCGACTTCCCCCTTGTTGGATCTACACCTAACGGCGGCCCCCATGAGTTCGCCAATACGGGCGGAGACAGACGCACACACTACAGCATAGTTCCTCCTCTAACCGGACCTAACGGAGTACGGCTTGCGCATTACAACCAGTTCCTTGGAACAGCAGGCGGCGGCGGTAGCTTTGTAATAACAAGAGACTGCCTAATTCCTGAAATCGCAATTAAGTGGGTAGATTACATGTCCACCCCGGACTTTAGCATGAGAAACCGTTATGGTATTTATGGTACGGACTGGGTTCTTCCTCCTGCCGGTACTATTGCAGTTGACGGAGGTCAGGCGATATTTGAAGAGATCCTTCGCTTTGGCTCTCCCCAGAATTCTTACCTTGCAAGCGGAGGCGGCGGATGGGGTACAGGCGTTCAGTCTTACAACAGAGCCTTATCCGATGATCCTTTTGAACTTGAAGCTGTCTTATGGAATGCCAGGCAGGTATATTACCCGCACAGGTATCTTCAAAATGTTCCCGGTAATATTTCCTTTACCGTTGAAGAAGCCAGGGTTTTTAATGAGTTGAATGCAAACCTTGTTCTCCATGCAGAGCAATTCATGACCCAGGTTATTACAGGACGCACTGTTCTTAACGATGCCAACTGGAATGCCTATGTACAGGAAATAGACAGAATGGGTCTGGCTCAAATGTTAAGAATCATACAGGGCGGTTTTGACAGGCAATGGGCAGAATCTTTAGGTTATAGAAGATAATTTCATTTTTTTTCTCCTGCTGCCGCCTATTCATCTGGGCGGCAGCTCTTGACTTTGTAATTGAATGAATATAGGATAACACCTTGAATCGATTTGCCTATTTACATATATTTAATGATTTACAAAAAGATATAAACTCAGGCAGGCTAAAAATTGGGGATAGGCTCCCATCAGAAGCTGAACTCTGTGAAAAATATAAAGTAAGCCGTATAACAAGCAAAAGGGCATTGGATCTTTTGGCTGAACAAGGTTCCATAGACCGTTTTCCGGGGAAAGGTTCTTTTGTTACTGACAATGTCTGGCATATACAGGGGCAAATTAGAGCTGCCAATGGAATTATTGGCCTTATTATTCCTGATTTTTCTGATTCTTTTGGAACCAAAATGGTTTATGGTATAGAGGAAGCCTGTACCGCTCTGGGTTATCAGCTCATTCTAAAGCGAACCCGGGATCAGGCTAAAGAAGAAGAGGAAGCCATAATCTCTCTTTCTGAAGCGGCAGGTATATTGCTCCTACCCATACATGGAGTTTTCTATAACCCAAAAATATTAAAACTTATTTTAGACAACAGAGCTCTTGTTTTTGTGGATAGGAAGCTAAGAGGCTTGGCAGCACCATCTGTAAGCTCTGATAACATTAAAGCCGCGCAGGAGGGAACAGAATACCTCTTGAATCTGGGCCACAGGAATATTGCCTTTTTTTCAGGGCAGGTGAGGCATACCTCTACAGTCGAAGATAGGTACCAGGGCTTTTTCCAGGCATTTACAAATTTTGGAATTAGCCATGATCCCGCCTATCTATGTCAGGATCTTTCCAGTGTTTGGACCTGGCCTTTTCTCTCTCCGGAGAGGATAGCATCTGATGTAGAAGTAGCCGCAAAGCTGCTTAAAGAACACCCGGAAATCAGTGCTGCTTTTACCATAGAATGTCCCATGGCTTTTATAGTAAAAACTGCAGCGGAAAGTCTTGGACGCCGCATTCCCGAAGATTTTTCCATCATAACCTTCGATTCACCTCCGGCTGTAACAGGGGAGCCTTTTTTTACCCATCTCTTGCAGGATGAATACAACCTGGGTAAGAAGGCTGTAGAAATACTACACGAAATTATAAGCGGTGATGAAGCTGTCCCCGCCAACGATACTTTAGTACCAACAAAACTTATTATTGCCAAGTCTACAGGTCCCAATAAAAGTTTATAAATGATATATCAATACATAACATAATATAATTAAGTTTTTTAAAATTTATTTTGACATATCATAAAAGTAAAGATATAATGATCTATCCAGTGTATCTGGTAAATATTTTGATTATTTAGAGAGGAGATCAAAATGAAAAGATTATTAATTT
>Ga0099364_10010953_pt1 | contig 12430 bp, 8 predicted proteins | sample TergutTh196P3_FD_73070 | JGI IMG/M metagenome (GOLD analysis project Ga0099364, IMG submission 73070) | Microcerotermes parvus P3 segment gut microbial communities from Pointe-Noire, Republic of the Congo - Th196 P3 | ecosystem: Host-associated > Arthropoda: Insects > Digestive system > Gut ... | reverse complement strand
ATCCACTGTTTGACTTCATCTGTTTCGTTTTTAATTCTTGCACCCACAATGTACTTATAACCTCCCGACTCTAATAACGATATGTTTGTTTTGTTCATTAATCCCGAATCAGCTACAACCACAAAATCGGTCAATTTAAAACGCTGTACAAAATCATCCACTATGGGCAACATCGTTCTCCCTTCGTACTGCGAGCCATTGAATAGAGAGTAAGAAAGAGGATAACCATCGCCACTGACCAAAAGACCCAGAACAATTTGTGGTTGTGCATGCTTGCCATCCTTTGAAAAGCCTTTTTCGCGAAAAGCGTCACTGTGGTCTGTCTCAAAATAGAGAGTAGTCACATCGTAAAATACAAGCCCGATATTACCGCCTAATATCTTTCAGGTATGCTCAACGCTGATTTGCTGAATCTTTTCCTGCTGTGTATTATAGAGGCGGTCTAAATATCTGTATATCTTGTTTAATTCTACATCTTCATCAAAATAAGATTTCAGGTAATCCACCGTGCCTGCCTTGCTTGTTGGTTGGCACAAACGAGCAATAACCAAGTGTTTCAAAATATCATCGTCTATTGCGTCAAAACCAACAAGTTTAAAAACTTCATTTAAAATTAATTGTGTACCGTTAAGCAAGATGTTTTCAATATTGTCAAGTAAATGATCTGTTATCTGTTTCTCTTCGAGTTGCTGTTGCTGAAGCAAAAACATATCACGTTTACCCGTCTGGCTGGCAATCCATCTTTTGCCCTCAAGATACAGTTCTGAAATGGTATTGTCAACAGAACTAACTCCGATGGTCTTAAGTTCGCGAAATCGCCCCCTGCTTTTATCTACCACAATAACACTTGTGCTACCTGAACGATTCTTTTTTTTGCGTACAAACATACCGCAAAGATATTACTTTTTTGCTTGCGTCACCCAAAAAAGGTGACGCAAATCCTGCAATCCGCTAATAACAAGGATTTTTAAAAATCGCTTTTTCCAAATGACGAAGTCAGGAAAAACGTTGACGGCAGGTTTTTAGCACGCAGATGACGCGGATTTTTTGGATTTTCGCAGATTTTTTATCTGCGTGGGGTTGTGTTTTTCTGTGTTGATAAGTTTACTATCAAGAGAAAATTTTGTAACTATATTGCTGCAATCTTCTTTATTCCACCTCTTTTATTGGCGGGTCGTCATCGTCGTTTCTCACAGGGGGCGTAATCGGCGGCGGGGTGGTAGCCGGTTTGCCTGTGTCCTGTATGATGGCTGGGGGCGGCAGCGTTGGCTCGGTTGTCGTTGCGCTTTGCTGGTATCGCCGCATGAACTGGCTCAATTTATCGTCTGAAGCAATCATGTACCTGAAGCCGGGGCGTTGGCGGTCGTCTAATATGCGTTGTCTTTCGGGAAGTTTTTGCAGTCGTTCGTTGAACGCTTGGTCGGACGATATGATCTGCATCATTTCGCGCGTGTATCCGAAATAGAACCAGTTGCGGTCGTCCAATTTCAAGTAAATATCCATTTCGTCGCCGCCACGGTTTTTGGTAATTTCTACAAAGCCGTCAACCAGTCGGTTGACCTGATGACCGAAGAGATTGCCTACTCCAATTTTTCCCATCGACCGATAGGAACGGGTATTTTGGTTCCAGTACAAACGCAGTTGGGTCAATACAAGCGTTTTGTTCAATTCTTCAGGAAAATTTCTCACCTTTCCCAATAATGCTTCTCTGCGGAAGGCTTCTGCTTTACTGACGCCTAACCATTCGTTCATTCCTCTGATGAAGGTTGGTCGCTGCATGTTCACGCCGGTGAGCGTCGGAAAACTGTCTATTTTTCCGGCAATCAATCCTGCCAGACCGTTGTCGAAAAAGAAATCAAGCGACATCATCACATCCAACGTTGTTTCGCGGTTGAGCAGGTGGTGTGTGATGCGTCCCGATACATCTGTTTTTATCCTTCCCAGATTGACGCCCAGCGATATTTGTCCTTCGCCGCTCAACAGGCATTTGTCGCGATTGTAGGCTAAAAGATTGCCAATGGTATCGCGGTTCTTCAGTTTGCTTTCGGACGCAATGAAATAGATCATCGAATCTTTGTCATACGTCAGTAATCCGGAGGCTTGGATCAATTGGTTGTCCGAATAGGTTTTCCGTTGCGAAAAGAATGTGGGATAAATGTGGCTTGAATCGTTTGTGAGAAACAGACCGTTGTATATTCTGCTGTTGGCGGCGTTTACGGGTGCGTTATCCACTTCCACCTGTACGTTTGCAGGGTCTACGGACGATTTAAATTTGAACCAGTCGGGACTAAGCGTTCCACATTCTTCTACGATTTGCGCCGCGCCATCGAATACGGGATATGGATCGCCGGACAAAAGGGTCATGTTGCCGCGGTATTTGAAAAACGGGCTAAGCATAAATTCACTTTCTGCAGGAATAGTTCCGGTGGCAGTTGTTTTGCCCGACCGGTCTGTTTCAATTTTGGGAATATCTACCACAAACACCCGCTCTGCTTCATCCACATAGTCGTACTTACCGGAACCGCTGTACTGCTGTCGTCCGCGTATACTAATGTTTGCGCCGTAGATCATATGCTGCTTGAGGCTGTCGTTAAACAATACGCGCGCATTTCGTATTTGATCCAGCGAGCCTTCGGGCGTAACCGTCACGCGTCCATCGCCGGGATAAACGATGGCGTCGGCTGTTTTCACCAGATCGACGCCTTCAGCCTTGAGGTTGCCCATAACGAGGTCGAGCGTAGCCCTCGAAGCGACAAAACTGAGCGAATCGGCGTTCCTGTCTGTCGAATAATAACGCGCGCCGCTGCCTTCGCCGGGGTACTGGTATTTGAAATCGACGGGCGTTTTTGACGGGGGCATCGTCGGGTCTACCTGTCCGATATGTACTTTGGAACTATCCATATCCCAAACCATACCTTCCACGTGAGCGGCGAATCTGTTGGAGGGGAATTGCACTAAGGTATAATCCTTATCCTTAGCGGGAATGAAACTTGCTTTGTTGGTATTCAAATCAACTTCGGAGCGAAGGCTGTCGATAGTCGCCAAGACCACAGGTCCTTCTTTAATCGCTCGCAGGCGTAAAAGAGAAGTATCGGCGCTGAAAGAGTTGGCTTTCAGCGTCATATTTTCCGAACGAATATCTGCGCCGCCAATATCCATGCGCCCGGCGCCCGACAAGCCCTCCGGCGTAAGCAACAGCATACCGTCCAATTGCGTACCGGGATGATAGATATTGAAGTTTTCAGTTCCCTTATATACGAACATTTTGTCATTTTTGGGTTGCCAATGCACGCGGTTTCCTTTCGAGTCCACGCTGGGATATTCAATGCCATCTGTTTGTTTGCGTATGAAAAATTCTTTGGCTGCCGGCACGTTCATCGAATCGGGGTACAATTTGATGTCTTCCGTATGAACGGTGGCGGTAAGATAATCGAGTTGTCCGCTGGCAACAAGCCCCTGATTGCTCAGGCGCATTTGGGCATAGAGTTTTCCGCTTCCGTAAGCGCTGATTGCCGAATCGCTGGTCTCGTAAGTAAAACCGAACGAATAGTCGGGCATTACCCGCAATGTTTGTCGCATGTCGTTGAAAATGTCTGCGGAGACAAATTTGCCGCTTAAAGCTAAGGATTCTTTAGAAAAGTTGTCAATACTGTCAATCACAAAAGGTTCAAGTTCAAAATAGAATCTTTCGGCGTCGTATGCTCCTCCGGCAATATTTGAGGCGCCATAAAACACGTAGGATGCGCTGTCGCTATTGAGGATGGGAAACTGTTTCAAGTTTTGGGTTCCGGACTTGTTGTCGGGGTGGTCGATCAAAATATTTCCTGAAATTTTTTCGATAGCCGATTTGAGCCGCTGTTGTCTTTGCCGTCCAAGCGCGTCCGTTTCGCCTGTAGGCACGTAGAAATACAGTGAATCTACCTGATAGAGGTCAAATTTGAAGGCGTCGTAATCGAAATACAGCGAATCGCTGTACAATTCAGTTTGTCCGACTTCAATACGTCCGTTGATGTTCATGGCTCGGTTCTGTTTCATCACTACCTGCTGGTTTCGTGGCGTGATGTTGACCCGTTGCGAATTGCTGATGGAAAAATTGTTGATTCCGTTGATGATCAAATCTCGGTTTTTGACGTCGAACATGGCATTTTTTGTTGGCGCATTCACCAACGAGCGCAAATCAATCACGTCGTAATCTGTCTTTTTAGCGGCTGCATCTAAAAATTCGTATAATTTAGGCAATGCCGTCGCTTCATCCTTATCGCTATCGAAAATGATGAAACCGTGTTTTGCAATTTCAATTAATTGCACGCGCGCATCGGGCACGGATCTGCGTATCAGACGAGCATAAGCCTCCGAAGGAAAAGTTGCCGATCCCCAGTTGGCGGCGCAGTTTCTGATGGATACTAAAGGATGTACGCCATCAAAATGTTGCAGACTTTCGAAATATTCCCGGTCAAAATAGTTTAACGAGCGGAATTGCGCCCGCCCGCCCGCCGAGCCTATAGTCATGGAAAGGCTCATCAATGGCTCGTTCGTTCTCCAGATCAATTGTTCAAAGTCCATGTTCATCATATGATACGAATTGATGTAGGGCGCTTGCGACGATGCGGCGCTCGAACGGATGAAATTTACTTCGTCGGCGTCCACTAAGTAGGCAAACGACAACTGATTATGAAAAATTGAATCGTTGTCCAGGCGAATTTTGAGCGAAACGTTGTTTGCATTGATACGGTTGTTTCTGAATACAAAACTTTTCGATTCGATGTTCATCAGCAGGCTATCTCCTTTCTGTATCCGTATGGATGCTTTTTCATCGTCTGTGCCTTCGCCAATGACGCGGGCGCCCCGCAGCGAAAAACCGCCTTCGTAGGAAACGTCGGGATACAGGTTGCTGAAAAGAAATTTTTTGTTGTATGTGATAAATTCCGGATACAGAACTGTTTCCGGATTCGGGTTGTTTCGTACAATATCAATCAACTTGCCCATCACGGGCGAAGAAAAATAGGTGTTGTGGGTCAGCCATACCGAATCAGCCTCGTATTGCGATTGCTTCATGTTGATGGTATAGTCGCTCAGCCTTGCCGAAACAGCGTTTGGCGCGTACCCGGCGCGTTCCCAGGTGACTATTCCGCCGCTGCCTTTCCATTGCTGGTCGCTCATCGAAAAACGACCTGCGGTTTGTCCGATCATGATGCTGTCGCCTTTCGAGTAGCAGTATAGATCGCAATTGCCGACTATTACGTACAGTCGGTCGTCGGTGAAATCGAATCGGTAATCGTCGTTTGAACTTTTCCACGTATTACCTGTTGATGAATGAATGAATCGTTTGTTCAACAAATCGAGCGTAGCGTTCATCAATGTTTGCAGCGAGGTAGGCGTTGTGCGTCTGTCTTGGCAAACTGCATCCAGGGCTTTCATCCATTCATCGTAACCTTTTCCAGTATTTTCGGATTTTTTGAATGAAAGCAAACATCGCCAAAACATCCAATAATGTATGTTGCGCGCCTTCTTTTCGAGGAAAATATTGGAAATACGGATGATAGCGATTTTTTCATTTCCGGTGAAAGCGCCGCTGTTCCATTCGCCGACAAATTGCGACACCAAAGCCTTGTCGTCGTTTGTCATGTTGGTGGCAAACATTTCGGCAACTACCTCCGGATATTTTTCAATATCTTCATCAAACGTCTTGGCTCTCTGCGAAAAAGCATGTGCGGTCAAGAAAGCGAAACAAAAAAAAAGGATGTACTTTTTGAACATATCAGGATAACGACAACTATACGTTGTTTATTATACTAATACGTATTTTTTTGTAAATCGTTTCAAGTTAACAGTAAAAAACTAAGAATGCCCCTAATCATTGACAATATGCACAAAATTTCCACTGCCGTGATCGAGCGGTTTTCCGGCAACCTTTGCAGTCCACGTCACTTTTTGTCCGTCTGATAAGCCTTCAATTTCCTTTTTACCGGATGTTTCTCCGGTAGCAACGGTAACGATGAACTGGTCGTCGGGACTTGGCAAATCGGTAGTAAACGTGCAGAAATCGGGATTCTCTTTCTGTGTCGGAGAGTACATAAAAATGATAACTCCCTCTGTATTGGCAGTAACCGTTCCCGATACGGTTTTTTCCTTGTCGGTCTTTTCGCAACCGATTGAGAGAAACAATACTATTACCGCTAAAAAAGCGATGATGACGTGCTTTTTGTTGATGCTTTTCATGATGTTTTATATATTTATTTTGGAATTTGACAGCAACTTAAAAACTCGTTCGGCATTTTCATTTGTGGCATCGGCTGCCTCTCTTACCGACATAGATTTCAGTTCTGCTATTTTGCTGATTATATGATATATATGCGCGCTTTCATTTCTTTTTCCCCGAAAAGGGACAGGCGGGAGATATGGCGCGTCAGTTTCGGCGAGCAAATGCTCGATGGCTGTATGTTGCACTACGGTAGCCATTTCGGCATTTTTGTAGGTCACCACGCCGCCTATGCCCAGCATGAAGCCCAGCGCAGTCACTTCTTGGGCTTGGCGAACATTTCCGGGGAAGCAATGGAAAACGCCGGTCAACGATCCGTCCTGTTCTTTTTTGAGCAGCGCAATGATTTCGTTGTACGATTTGCGACAATGGATAGACAGCGGGAGTTTGTATTTTTTTGCCCAGCCAATATGTATGCGGAAGGCTTCCAACTGTTGCCCGATATATTGTTTGTCCCAGTACAGGTCTATGCCTGTTTCGCCAATAGCGGCTATCTCCGTGTTGCCCAAATACGATTCGATATGCGCTAAATGCTGCTCGAAGCGTTCGTCTACCGAAGTAGGGTGAAGTCCCAGCATCGGGAAACAGCGAGTGGGATATTGTCGGCATACTTCCAGCATCGGTTCCAGGGTTTGCGCGTCAATATTGGGCAGCAACATTCGTTCGACGCCACATTCTACGGCGCGGGCAATTACGTCGTCGCGGTCGCCGTCAAATTGTTCGTCATACAAATGAGCGTGCGTGTCAATCATCTTCAACTGAACCACTTGATAAGAATTTGCTTGATATTGTCGGGATTCAGCGGCTTGGGCAGGTATCCGTTCATACCGCTGTCAATAATGTGTTTGAGGTTTTCCTTTGTCAGAGTAGCCGTCATGGCTACGATCGTCATTTGATGATTTTTTGACCGTAACATTTCAACAGTTTCAAAACCATCATCGGGCGGAAATTTCAAATCCATAAAAATGATGTCGTATGCGTTTTGTTCCAATTGGTTTTCAAGGCTTGACGTGTTGTAGGCAATATCTACTTTGTATCCGATTTTGTAGAAAATCACTTGCGCAAGCATTTGTCCCAACTCATTGTGATCGGCTATCAGTATTCGGAGGTCTTTACGTACAAGTTGGGATATGGAAAGATCGTCATACGAGAGGTTGGGAAAATGAGTTGTCAAGATGGAATCATAAAGAGACAGGTCGTTGCTTGCGATAGAATAGTAATCCATTTTCAAAGTTTTTGCTTTGATGTAATTGCCTCTTTGACTGTGGGTGTCGATCATCACATAAAGACAACAGTCTGTTAAATCTTTCTTGTGAATTTCGCCGGCTATGGTAAAAGTCAGATCGCTCTCTCCCGTTGCAATCACCACCAATTGGTAACGGCTCTTGTCGATGATCAGTTTGTTGATCAATATTTCGGACGACTCTTTGTCATAGATAAAAATATCTGCATGTATTCCTCTACGGTTCAGGAAGTTTTCTAGTGACTGTATCTGGCGCTTTTCAGATGTGATGAGTAGCGCATTAAGTTCCTTGTGGGAAACGATGGAAGAATAATCCAGATTTTTATCATGCGGTTGGTCTGAATAGCAAATGAGTGAAAAAGAGAATTGCATACCGGGCGCTAATGGGTCGGTTGAGATGGGCGAAGGACTGGTAACGCGCAATTTTCCTCCCATCATATGCACTAATTTTCGGGTGATGATGATTCCCATCCCAATGGAATCATTTTGTTCCCTCGAAAGTTGATCCAGCGCAAAGAGTTTTTTGAGTTTTTCCTTGGGCATACCTTGTCCCGTGTCTTCTATGGAACATTTGACCAATATTTTTCGTTTTTGCAATTCGGTAGTTTCCAGCGATATACGCACATATCCTTTGTCGGTGAATCTAACGGCGTTGCTTAATAATTCGTTGAATATCTGGTGAAAACGCTGCGGGTCTCCCACAACGTTGCGGATGGTAGACGCCGCAATATGCGCCTGAATGTCGATACCTTTTTCCTGAGCTAAAGCCTGATATTTTTCAGTCAGTTTTTTGATTTCATCTACCAAGTTGAACGGCATTTCGTCTAATACTATTCGTCCGGATTCGATATTGGCATAATCCTGTACATTTTCAAATAATCCGGTTAAGTTGGTGGTTACTTTGTTGATGTAAGCGAGCTGTCCTTCATCCGGTACATGCTGCCCCAGCAAATTTGCGGCGTCTCTGACGTTATTCAAAGTTTTCCTGACATCGGCGCTCACGCGGCTCAACAGTTCTGATTTAGCAACTTTTGATCGTATGGCGTCTTTCAAGCGTCTATCCATTTCCGTAACATTCCAAAATGCGTCAATAGCGTATCTGTCGCCATCCAATTCGATACTCATCTGTCTTCTGCCAAGTGATATTTCCCTGCCAAATTTTTCAAACGTACAAAGATCCCATTCCTTATATTCCTGCTGAACTTTGAAGGGCAAATTCAACGAACGGGCATCATCAAGCGAAGCAAAACCTTCAAAGGTCTTAAAAAAGTAATTGTTGGCAGTGAAAAACCGGCTGTTTCTATGCACGATGAAAGCCACCGGCGAATTGTCATATATGATTTGTAATACGTTGATTTCCTTATCTTTTTTGTCGAGCGCTTCTTGATTTTGCGTAATCATTCGGTTCAGAATATAGAACGATCCGGTGGCAATGCCGACCAGAATAAGGACAGCCACAATGAATGTAACTATCGACGCTGCCACAAACGGCGAAATGTCGCTGCTGAATCCTATCCCCAAATGATATTCGGGAATGGGCAGGCTTTCGAAATAGGTGAGCGTCCTTGTCGAAGTTTCTACGCCTTTGATGGAGCCTGTGAAAAAGCCCGATTTTCTATCCATCGCCAACATGAAAAGATCTCCTTCGCACGACAATACCCATTCGCCATGAAGCGGAAGGGTCATCAGCGTCTCCTCGTCGAGAATGGTGGTGGGCCATAAATGATACTTTTCGAGGTAGGGTTTGAAGATTTCCTGTTGCAACGATAGAATATCGAGGCTAACCGACACATTTCCGGATATTGATTCGCCTTGATACACAGGCGCGATGATTGAAAAAGAGTTGTTTTCCCGAACAACTTCCAGATATGAATGTAAATCTCTGATAGCGCGCGATTTATATATATCATGCGTAAATCTGCCATTCAGGCTGTCGAGGTAAAGATTGAACACGTCCCCATTTCTGTTGTAGATGGATATTCCTCTGATAAAGTAATAATTGTCGATATAAAATTTTTCCAATATGGAAATTTCTTCCTGAAATATTTTATCAATTCCCATCTGCAACATGTCGCCACCGGATAGAATGGGCTTTACGATATGAGGCAACTCCCCGATTTGCGACGTAATGACGTTCAATTTTGATTTTACGTCGGTTACATACGACACCATCAATTCCTTATGTGCTTCTACTTGCCCCGCATATCTCATTTTAAGATATAAACCGCTCAAAGCAACCAGAAACAAACAAACGCCATAGGGTATGATCACATGCTTTTTCATCTTTTTTATCTAAAAATTAACACATTAACGATATTTAGATTGCGTATCCTCCATCATATTCAGATAACTTCGGTAACGAAATTCGCTGATTGTACCATCCTCTACCGCTTTCATGACGGCGCACTCAGGCTCGTTGACATGACGGCAATTGTGAAAAGCGCAATTTGCCGACATCTGAAACAGTTCGGGGAAGAAATGATACAATTCTTCCTTCTCAATATGCACCAAACCAAAGCCGCGAATACCCGGCGTGTCGATGATATACCCTCCTCCCTGCAGGCGATGCATCTCGGCAAAGGTGGTGGTATGTTTGCCGCTTTGGTGGTAATCAGACATGATGCCGGTGCGCACCTGCAAATCAGGCTCTATCGCGTTGATTAACGACGATTTGCCCACACCCGACAAGCCCGCTATCACCGATACCTTTCCTGCAAGCATTTGTCGCAGATCGTTGATGCCGGTCAGTTCCGACGCCGATGTTTCGATGGTCTGGTAACCTATTGTACGATATGTGTGTTCAAATTGTTTCACTTGAATCCTTTCTTTTGACGTAAACAAATCTATTTTGTTGAAAACAAGACAGACCGGAATCCGGTACGCTTCGGCTGCCACCAAAAAACGGTCGATAAACTCAACCGGCGTTTCGGGCAAGCGAAAGGTAATCACCAAAAAAGCCATGTCAATATTGGCGGCAATGATATGCGACTGCTTCGACAGTTTGGTTGATTTGCGGATGATGTAATTCCTGCGCGCTTCAATATCGCAAATCACGCCATCCTCCAGCAGAACGCTATCGCCCACCACCACAGGATTGGTGCTTTTGATATCTTCAGTTCGAAGCCGACCCTTGAGCCTGCAATCAACGCACGCGCCGTCGTCCATCCGCACAGTGTACCAACTGCCGGTTGACTTGATGACAATTCCCTTTTCCAACTGGTTTAACAATTGAGCGCAAAAATACAATAAATTTTTGTAACTGGAAAAATACATCTTGTTTCCGCCCGTTTTTTGAAATGGTATCGGCTTCCATTGCCCCAGTATGATTTGTGGCGGCTGTTGATTTGATTTTGTGTAACATGACTTTACTTATTTATTGATTTATAAAAATTTATTGAAATTATTTCTTATTCGTTTGATAACGCGATACATTACCGCTCGGTAACGATGCGCGTTACTGTCCGATAACGCGTCACATTACTGCCCGTTAACGAGGCTCGTTACAGACACAATAATTTATCGTACTCCATCACTCGCGGTTCTTTCAGCAGCACTGCGCTGTTCGAGAATCGCGTTACTACCCTCAGCATATACTGCCCTGCGGGCAATTCCGGCACGCGGGCAATCAGTCGTTTGGGATCGTTTTGGGTGAGGCGTCGGGTGACGGGTATCGCTTCGCCGTCGGCATTGACGAAGAACACGCCCAAGCCTTCTTCCGCGTCGGGGGCTATTTTGAGTTTGTCGCCCTCGATGCAGATGTCGTCGCCTGCGGTGATGGTACCGTCGGCGAGACCTGTGGCGGTGTCGGTCACCAACCCGATGAACGCTCCGCCGTCCTTCACGCCCAGCGTCTCAACGCCTACATCCTTCAACGCCGCGCGCATTTCAGCGGCAGGTACGATGTCTAACGTGATTTTGTGCACGGCGGGGTTGAATTTGGCGTTGGCGCCTATCCATGTGCCGGTCACTTTGGGCGACAGTTGACATACGCCCGTCAGAACGCTGTAGCCGCGCTGCAATTGCTCGCGCACGATGCGATCGCTCTGATCCAGAATATACAGCAGGGTTTCGTAAGTCAATTCCGAACCGCTGTCTTTGATGATTCGCGCAATATCTGCATTGCGCAGGGCTTTATTGCCCAATTTGTTCACCATGGCGATATAGTCGTTGTCTATATCCTTGGTGAGCAAGTTGAGCCGAAGCCACAATTTCCAAATATACTTCATGTTGATTTTTAATTATTTATTTATTTATTGAATTATTTATCCACGAATTACACGAATTTGCACGAAAAAGTTCAATTTGCACGAAGATTTCGGAAAAAATCTGCGTAAATCTGCGTTTTAATCAATTGAAGCGGCTTTTGTAATGCCGTTCCAAATTTTGGAATAATAAAATGATGCGCATCAAAAAGCGCGACACATTGAGTTTTTATGAAATGTATCGACGCTAGGTCTCTTACTCTCTCTACAAATACCGTGCCATTCGGTGTTTTACCGAATGGAAAATGCAAATTATTTTTCTGAAAGAGGGTCATCTTTTTTTGACTTTTTATTTTCGAACTTATTTCCCTTTTACGTAAAAAAATAAATTAGGTTGTAAAAAAGATGAAATTTTTCGTCGTGTGTCCAATCATCTAACCTGAATTATTCATAAGCCTCTTTATTGAGTGCGTCATCACCAGCGTCATTGCGGGCTTGACCCCATAGCCATCAAGTTAAGAACGTAAATCGCTCTGAAAGAGCAAAATCATCAAGATAGGGCAACGCCCTATTGGAGAACAAACACGGGTCACAATCTAAGCCCTGAAAGGGCGTACTCAAGGATACCGCCCTTTCAGGGCTATGAATGTGACTTTCGATTGTCGTACTGCGTAGGGCGTTGCCCTACGTTACTGATTTAAGGCTTTCAGCCTTAGCTTGATGCTA
>Ga0099364_10010952_pt1 | contig 12430 bp, 8 predicted proteins | sample TergutTh196P3_FD_73070 | JGI IMG/M metagenome (GOLD analysis project Ga0099364, IMG submission 73070) | Microcerotermes parvus P3 segment gut microbial communities from Pointe-Noire, Republic of the Congo - Th196 P3 | ecosystem: Host-associated > Arthropoda: Insects > Digestive system > Gut ... | reverse complement strand
GTTATTGACCCGGTATACCAGATCCCCGTAAACGTCCCCGGCGACAACTCCCTGCAAATCTTACTCTACTCTATTTTCGCGATCGCTATGTTGGTCATTGGGTTGATGATTCATATCACAGCGATCAAGTCTTCGTATGCCGCCGAGCTTGAAGTCAGGCGCGGACGGCGGCCTGCCGGTTTTTCACAGGATTTGCGGGATTTATTTGACAAAAATGTACATTCCGCGATGCTTGCGCTCCCCGCATTTGGTGTGATCGCATTTACGGTGCTGCCGGTCATTTTTATGATTCTGCTTGCTTTTACTAATTTTGACCGTTTCCATCAGCCGCCGGGTAATCTGTTCACTTGGGTGGGTTTTGAGAATTTTATCGCAACGATTTCTTTTGATGGTTTTATGAGTTATACCTTCGTCAGAGTGCTGGGCTGGACGCTCATCTGGGCGATTTTCGCGACTTTCCTCAATTATCTCTTGGGTATGGTCGTGGCATTGATGATAAACAAAAAAGGGATTCGGCTAAAGTCCGTATGGCGCACCTGCTTTGTTATTGCCATAGCGGTGCCCGGTTTTGTCACCCTGTTATTCATGCGGCAAATGCTTCAGGATGAGGGTACGATAAATGTCATACTCAGAAACGCGGGGTTTGCGCCCGTGCAGTTCCTCAGAGACCCGTTGATAGCCCGTATCACAGTTATTATTGTAAACCTATGGATAGGCATACCGTACACTATGCTGATAACTTCGGGTATTTTGATGAACATTCCCGCCGATTTGTTTGAAGCGGCACGTATAGACGGTGCGGGTACGGTAAAACAATTCCAAGCCATTACTTTGCCATATATGCTTACCATTACCGCGCCTTATCTGATCACTCAATTTATCGGGAATATCAACAACTTCAACGCGATATACTTCCTGACAGCGGGAGGGCCAAACACTGTAGATTACTACAACGCCGGAAAGACAGACCTATTGGTCACATGGCTCTACAAGCTGACGGTCGATCACGGCGATTATAATCTTGCCAGCGTTATAGGCATATTCGCGTTTGTGGTCAGCGCGATCATTGCGCTTGTCACATTTAATATCACAGCTTCGGCAAAAAAGGAGGAGACGTTCAAATGATGAAAAATATGAAAACGAGAAAAACGGCCTCCAATGTTGTGATTTACTCCATTCTGGGTGTCCTGTCGGTCATTTGGCTGTTGCCTATCGGTTACTTGGTGATGACCGCTTTCCGGGGGGAGCCGGGGGCGCATCTGGATAATTATGTCATCCCGAGAGAATGGACGATAAACAACTTTACAAAACTCTTTACCGACACCAGCCTGTTTAATTTCCCGCAATGGTTTATGAACACGCTGACGGTGGCTATCTTCTGTTGCGTGATCTCCACCATTTTTATCCTGTTCACATCTTACGCGTTCTCCCGCCTGCGTTTCAAATTGAGGCGTAAAATGATGAACGTTGTGCTGATACTCGGAATGTTCCCCGGATTTATGAGCGTCATCGCCATATATCATCTGGTAAAACTGATTGGGCTTGACCAGTCTTTGGCGGCGCTTGTGCTTGTGTATTCGGGGTCGGCGGGGCTTTCGTATTATATTATGAAAGGCTTTTTTGACACGATCCCGGTATCTTTGGACGAATCCGCAAAACTTGACGGCTGCACAAAATTTGGCGTGTTCATACGGATAACTCTGCCATTGTCGCGCCCGGTCATCACATACACGGTGCTTACGACATTTATTGCCCCTTGGATAGACTTTATCGTCGCGAGTGTAATTATGAAAGACAACTACAACAATTACACTATCGCGCTGGGGCTTTTCAGAATGTTGGAACGTGAAAATGTATACCAATGGTGGACGGCATTCTGCGCCGGTGCCGTGCTAGTCTCAATACCCATCGCCGCGTTATTCCTGATAATGCAGAAGAATTATGTTGAAGGCATTACGGGCGGGAGTGTGAAAGGGTAGTTTGTTCAATTAGGAATGAGGAGTTAGGAATGAGGAGTTAGATACTTGGTTACGTCTGGATTGCCGCGTCGCTGCGCTCCTCGCAATGACGGCGTGGGTTAGGAGTTATTAGTTAGGAGGCGGGCTATGTGATTCCGTAAAGCGGAGCATGGATGCGGAGCGAGCTTTTTATCGCATGGATGACGATAATGAGCGGTGGAGGAACACATAGCTCGGCGACGGCTACGTAGGGCTTAGGAGTTAGGAATAATGAAAAAACTCATACATATAATAATAGTCCTTGCGATGCTCCTTGCCGCCTGTGCCGCTTGCGGTTCGCCTACTGCGACACCGGGGGCGGATTATCCCGGTAAGACTTGGTATCAGATATTTGTGTACTCGTTTTATGACAGTGACGGCGATGGGATCGGCGATTTGAACGGTGTTGCAAAACAGCTTGATTATATCCAAAAGCTCGGTTTTGATGGGATTTGGCTCTCTCCTATTCATCCTTCAAGCACATACCACAAATACAATGTCAGGGACTATTATGACATAGACCCCCAATACGGCACATTAGCAGATTTTGACGCGCTTATCGAGGCCTGTGACGCCAAGGGCTTGCGTGTGCTGTTGGATATGGTAGTTAATCATTCCGATTTGAATCATCCTTGGTTTACCGAACACCCGGAATACTACAATATAGCGGACGAGGCCGGTCACGGCGGGTGGGAACGCCTGCCGGACGGCCGTTTTTACGAATGTCATTTCTGGGATCAAATGCCGGATTTTGACCTTGAAAACCCGCAGCTTCGAGCGGAGTTTGACGAGGTGTTTGCTTTTTGGCTCAATCGCGGGGTGTATGGTTTCCGTTTAGACGCGATAGGGGAGTTTGTTTCGGGTAATACAGAAAAAAATGTCGAAATCCTCACATGGATCAATGATTCCGTCAAAGCGATAAAACCCGATTCGTACATTGTCGGCGAGTTTTGGGAGACTACAAACAAACTCTATGAATACTATGACAGCGGGATAGACAGCGTGTTTTCTTTTCCGTTTGCAAATTCCGACGGATATATAGCCGCGCTTGTGCTGAGGGATAATACCTCGATGGACGAGTATCTTCAGCGGGTAGCGGAGGCTCTTGACGCGGCGGTGAGCAGAAATCCCGCCGCTACAAATGCGCCTTTTTTTACGAATCACGACATGGCTCGCGCATCGGGTTTTCTGCGCAGGGACGCGAACTTGATAAAAACAGCTTGGGGATTGTCATTGACCCAGCCGGGTAACGCCTTTGTTTACTACGGAGAGGAGCTGGGTATGTCAGGCTCCGGCAAAGACGAAAACAAACGCGCTCCGATGTTTTGGTCTGACGATCCTTCCGCGCCCGGCATGACTGTAGGGCCGCCGGATATGGACGAAGTGACGCATGGATTCCCGCCCGCCTCAGAACAGCAACGTGATTCCGAGTCGATTTACTCATATGTGCGGGACGCGATATCCCTCCGGGGTAAATACCCGCATATCAGCAGCGGTTCATTTGAACCCATTCCATCAGATACCGCCCTCAAAACAGGCGCCGTCAAACGAGTCTGGGAAGGCAGCGAAATAATCGTCGCGTACAATGTCTCAGCCGAAGAATCCCGCATAAACCTCGAAGGCTCAATCAAAGATTTCCTCTCCGCAACAGGCGCCAAACCCCGCAAAGAAAACCAAAGCCTAATAATCCCGCCATACTGCATTGTGATATTGGGTTAGGAATTGTTGCAAATATCTGCTTGCAAAATGACCTCGGATATCGTATAATCAATCACCTACCGGGGTGTGGCGCAGTTGGTAGCGCGCCAGTTTTGGGAACTGGAGGCCATCGGTTCAAGCCCGATCACTCCGACCATATTGTGGGGCGGAACCTCACGTATAAACAACCCTGCAACCGCAAGATGGTTGCAGGGTTGATGCTTTAGTATTGAAATTGCATTAGCGGAGCGTTGCGGTCCATTTTTCGAGGCTTTGGAGTTTTGCGTCACATTCCTCTCGGGTGTCGCCGCTGACCATGAGGTATATCTTGATTTTGGGTTCTGTGCCTGATGGGCGGGCTATCACAACGGAGCCGTCTTCTAAAATAAATCGTAGGACATTCGAGCCGGACAGCTCGATTTTTGTTTCGCGTTTCGTTTGAGTGTCTGTCTCAATACCACCCAAATAATCACGGATGGTTGTGACAGAGACATCGGCGATGTGTGAGGGTGGGTTTTCGCGCAGATTGGTCATAAGTTCGCGCATTGCGTTGAGCCCGTCGAGGCCGGGCATCATAAGATTCAGCGTGTGTTCGCCGTAATTGCCGTATTTCTCATAAAGGTTCAAAAGGGCGGTGTAGAGCGTTATGCCATGCACCGCATACCAAGCCGCCATCTCGGCGATGAGCGTTGAGGCGGTCACAGCGTCTTTGTCACGGGCAAAATCGCCCGCCATATATCCGTATGATTCTTCATACGAGAATACTACATGACCTTGACCGCTTGCTTCGAGGGCATTTTTTTTCTCCGCCATAAACTTAAAGCCGGTAAATGTGTCATAACAGGGGAGCTTAAAAGAATCCGTGATACGCCGTGCCATTTCGCTTGTGACGATGGTTTTGAGTATAATGGGTTTTTCGGGCATTGTACCGGCGCGAATCTTGGCGGAGATGATATAGTCAAGCAGGAGAACGCCGGTTTGGTTTCCTGTAAGGGCGATAAATTTATTTTTATCATTACGAACCATGATCCCGACCCTGTCAACATCAGGGTCTGTGCCAATAATAAGGTCAGCGCAATGTTGTTCCGCAAGGGCTATTGAAAGCTCAAAACCTTCGGGGTCTTCCGGGTTTGGGGAAATGACAGTGGGGAAGTTGCCGTCGGGTATCATTTGCTCAGCGACGCAATGGATATGCTTTAATCCAAGCCTGCGAAAGGCTTCAGGTACGAGTTTGCCGCCGCCGCCATGAAACGGGGTGTAAACAAGGCGGAAACTGTCGGCGACTTTAGTGACAGAGTCAAAATCGCTGACTTGCGCCATGACGTTTTTTAGAAATAACTCATCGATATCCGGGGCAAGGGTAGTGATGAGGCCGTTTTCGACAGACTTGTCAAAATCTGCGGATTTGATAGAAGTGAAGATATCAAGCTCGTCCATTTTTTCCGCGACTACCTTTGCGTGATGCGGCGGGAGCTGGGCGCCGTCCGACCAATAGACTTTGTAGCCGTTGTATTCTTTGGGGTTGTGGCTGGCTGTGATGTTGATGCCGGAAATCGCGCCGTAATGGCGGATGGCGAAACTCAGTTGCGGGGTAGGCGTGGGATTGTTGAATAGTTTGACGTGTACGCCATTACCTGCCATGACGCAAGCCGCCTCGCGGGCAAACTCACGGCTGTTGTTGCGTGAGTCATATGCGATGACGATGGTGCGGTTTGACAATCCGGGTTCGGCAAGGATCAACTCCGCTAATGCCTGCGTCGTGTGGCGGACGATATGGATATTCATCTTGTAAAGCCCAACGCCCATGATACCGCGCAAGCCCCCCGTACCAAATTCCAATCGCCCGAAGAATCGGCTCTCGATTTCCTTTGCATCGTCAGCAATTTCGCGAAGCTCGGCTTTCTCAGCTTCAGAAAGCGCAGGGCTGTTAAGCCAGTGGTTGTAGTGCGTGATATAACTCATATGTATTACCTCTAACCCCTAAATTTTAAGTTGTAAGCAGCCGTCGTCGTGCTATGTGTTCCTTCTCCGCTCCTTATCGTCATCCATGCGATAAAAAGCGCGTTCCGCATCCATGCTCCATTTTTCGGAATCACATACCACAACTCCTAACTCCTAATTAAGAAAACTCCTAATTCCTAATTTCCTAGTCCGTTACTTCCGTCGCTTCCGCTTCAAGTATATTCTTTGCGTCTTCAAGCATGGTTTCCGGGACGAATAACTCAATACCCGCAGGGGGGAATCCCATAATCAGTTGACCGAACAGGCCATCGTTCGGGTATTCGCAGACATATGGAATATCATATGCCGTAAGAAGATTCAGAGTGAGTTCAAGATCAAGCGGACCGCCGTGGATACGCGTCAAATACACAGGCGGAACAGGCTGCCCATTTTCACCATCCGGCCACTTCGCCCCTTTAGTTTTTTTCCCAATACTCCAAGACATAATGTAAATTAACTCCTAATTCCTAACTCCTAATCCCTAACTAGCCGTCGCCGAGCTATGTGTTCCTCCACCGCTCATTATCGTCATCCATGCGATAAAAAGCTCGCTCCGCATCCATGCTCCGCTTTCCGGAATCACATAGCCCGCCTCCTAACTCCTAACCCACGCCGTCATTGCGAGGAGCGCAGCGACGCGGCAATCCACAATTAACTAATTCTGAAAAATCCCACGCAACTCCTAACTCCTAATTCCTAACTCCTAATTCAGAAAACTCCTAATTCAGAAAACTCCTAATTCAGAAAACTCCTAACCCCTAGTCTTAATATCCGCGCCCAGTGCCGAGAGTTTCTCGACCATTTTTTCATAGCCGCGTTCGATATAGTTTATACCTTCAACGATTGTTTCGCCTTGAGCGCAAAGACCGGCAATAACAAGCGCGGCGCCGGCGCGTAAGTCGCAGGCGGTCAGATGGGCACCCGTGAGTTGAGGGACACCTTCAATAATGGCAGCCCTGCCTGTTACACGAATCGACGCGCCCATTTTTGTAAGTTCGTTTACGTATTTGAATCTGTTATCCCAAACACCTTCCGTGACAGTGCCGACATCATCGGCAAGGCAGAGGATAGATGAGATTTGCGGCTGCATATCGGTCGGAAAACCGGGATATGGCATTGTTTTGATGTTTGCGCTGAGAAGTTTACCTGTTCTTTGGACGATAATCGAATCTTCAAGGCTGCGAACCGTCACGCCCATCTCCCTGAGTTTGCCGGAAATCGCTTCAAGATGTTTGGGGATGACATCCTTGATGGTGACGCTCCCGCCCGCGCCTGCAACCGCGACCATAAATGTACCGGCTTCTATTTGATCGGGAATGATCGTATATGAGCCGCCTGTGAGGTTTCGGACACCGCGGACTTTGATTTTGTTTGTGCCCGCGCCGTGGATATCCGCGCCCATTGAGTTGAGGAAGTTTGCGAGGTCAACGATGTGCGGCTCCTTTGCGGCGTTTTCGATAACCGTCATGCCTTCAGCGAGGGTAGCGCCAATCATAAGGTTGATAGTCGCGCCAACAGAGACGATGTCGAGATATATAGGCGAGCCTTTGAGCCTGCCGCCCGCGTCTGCGGAGACGATATTGTTTTTGACGTTTATTTTGGCGCCCATAGCGCGGAAACCTTTGACGTGCTGGTCTATTGGACGGATTCCGCCAAAATTGCAACCGCCGGGCATCGCAACCTCGGCGGTGCCAAAACGGCCGAGCAATGCGCCGATGAGATAGTATGACGCTCTGATACGGCGCATCATGTCAAAAGTGGCTCTGGACGCGCCGATATTCGTACAGTCGATATCAACTGTACGTTTGTCAACCATTTTTATGCTTGCACCCATCTCTCTGAGGATATTCAAAAGTGTGGCTACATCAGAGATTTGTGGAAGATTTTCTATTCTGCAAACACCTTCTACCATGAGAGATGCCGGTATAATAGCAACGACAGCGTTTTTTGCTCCGCTGATTTCGACTTCGCCGTTAAGCGGCCTGCCGCCGTTGATGACATATTGTGTCATGTTTTGCTCCTGACAGTTTAGGATTTAGTTAGTTTAATGAGGAATTAGGAATGAGGAGTTAGGAGTTGTGGTTGGGGATTAAACTCATTTACTGTCCTCGTGGGTTTGCTGTTTTTGATAGGTTGTGCTCGTGAGTAATTATACTATAAATCACAAAAAATGCAAGATAATAATTACAAATCTACGTAAATTTGTAACTTTTCGGCAAGAGCCTAATCCAATTATCCTGCGGGGGAACCACCCCGCCGCTTCGCGGCACCCCTCCCCAGAGGGGAATTATCCCTACGCAAGTTTGTCATTCTGAACGCAGTGAAGAATCTTTCCCCCCGTAACTCCTAACTCCTCATTCCTAATTCCTAATTGATGAACCCCTAAATCCTAGCAATCAGTTCCGGGACTTGGGAATCCCAGCCAAGCGCCATGATGTGTACGCCCTGACAATAGGGTTTACATTCCTTTATAATCCGAGCTGTGATCTCCATGCCTGTAATGCCGGATTTTGTTTTGGCGGGGTCTGCTTTTAACTCGTCTATCATTTTCTGCGGAACACTGATTCCGGCGATATTATTGTTCATATAATTAGCCATACCGGCAGATCTGGGGACAATGACTCCGAGGATAACAGGGACACCGAATTGCTTGCCTTTTTCCATAAAACGAATGAATTTCTCCGGCTCATAGACCGCTTGTGTTTGGAAAAACTGTGCCCCTGCCAAGACCTTACGCTCCATTTTTTGTAACTGCAAATCGGGAGAGTCGCTGCAAGTTGAGACGACCGCGCCTTTGGCAAAAGACGGCGGATCGGTTTCCAATTCCTTGCCTGCGAGGTCAAAACCTTGTTCGAGGCGGCTGATCGTATGGAGCAAAGAGACGGAGTCAAGGTCAAAGACGGGTTTTGCTTGCGGGTGGTCGCCGAGTGTTGGGTGGTCGCCGGTGAGAATGAGCAGATTATCTATACCAAAATAAGCCGCGCCAAGCAAGTCCGATTGCAGGGCCAGCCTGTTGCGATCCCGGCAAACGATTTGCATTATCGGGTTATTGCCGTTATCTATCAACGCTTTTGCCGTCGCCATCGAGCTCATACGCATGACAGAACCTTGACAATCAGTGACATTGATAGCCGTGACATCCTGAAGATGCTCCGTAGCAATACGCATGAGACGGCTCGGATCACACCCCTTAGGAGGCCCAAACTCAGCCGTATATATAAATTCCCCTCGACTCAACTTATCGGTAATTTTCAATGAATTAACTCCTAAAATCCTAAGTGTTAAGTAGCCGTCGTCGTGCTATGTGTTCCTTCCCACGCGCAGTTTACATTCCTGTCCGTTTCGCATTTCCCGTCTTTGGAGCCGCCGCATGGGCCGTTGGTCAGACCTTTCGCGCAGGCGGTGACGGGGCAAAAGCCGCCTGTTTCGTTCAAGAGGCAACGCTCGCATCCGGCGCAGTCAAATTCGAGCGGCGTAACTCCAACAACACCGGGTAAAGGATATGTGTCACAGCCCGCTAAAACCCTCTTGGAGACAAGCATATCCGCCACAGTCTGCACCCCAACGCCGCAGGAGAATACAAGTATGGAATCTGCGGCATCTATCTCGGTTTTGTATTTTGCGAGCAAGGCTGAAAGATGATCGGGAGCGCAAATAAAATCGGCGACGGTTATGCCTGTGATGTTACATTCGGTTTGTAACGCATTAACCAATTCTGCCACTTCTGTTTTTGGGAAAAATATCTCACTGCACCCTTCACAGCAAATAATAAATGTTCTTCCATCAAGCAACGGCAAAATAGAGCCTTTAGATTTCAGTTCCGTAACTAACATTGCGTCAACCCCTAATCTCTCCTCGCAAGGCGCGTACCGCATCGGTAATCCGTATTTTCGCCGGGCATACGTAGTCGCAGCAGCCACATTCAATACATTCGTTCAGCGCGTTTTTTTCCTGTTCGTTCAGCTCTTGTTTATCCGCGTATTTTGAGAAATAAAGCGGCATAAGCTTCATTGGGCATACATCGGCGCAACGCCCGCATTTTATACACTCTGTTGAATCAAAACAGTCACGCTTAATGGCGATGATGCCGTTCATACCTTTAGTTACCGGAGCGTCAAGATTTTTTATCTCAAATCCCATCATCGGGCCGCCGTGGATGATAACTACGTTGCCGTCCGTTTTGATGCCGCAAAAGTTGATGACATCCCTTATCGGAGTGCCGATTTTTACAAGAAAATTACCGGGTTCGCGTATCATCGCGCCGCTTACGGAGAGCGGGCGTTCTATCAGTGGTTTACCCAAACGAAGCGCGTCGGAAACGGCTTTCATGGTGCAGACATTAAACACGAGCGCACCGATGTCCTTTGGTAATCCGCCGGGGGGGACAGTTTTGCCCAAGACACGTTTGATGAGCATCTTCTCAGAGCCTTGCGGGTATTTTACCTTCACAGCCATGACTTCGATATTTGGCAATGAAACCGTTTTTGATTGCATATGGGCGATGGCATCGGGTTTGTTATCCTCGATCGCGATAATCGCTTTTGCCGCGCCTGTAGCTTTTAACACCGCTTTTGTACCGAATACTACTTCGTCAGCGTAGTCGAGCATGACTCTGTGATCAACGGTCAACAGCGGCTCACATTCACATCCGTTGATTATGATGGTTTGGCGTTCAGATGTCAACTGCGAATCTTCCGCTGCCTGCGGGTTTGTGTTTTTACCGAAATCCATTTTCAAGGGCGTGGGGAAAGCGGCGCCGCCCATTCCGACCACACCTTTTTCGCGGATGCTTTCGATGATTTGCTCGGGCGTGAGGTTTTGCAGGAGTTTTTTCGGATTATCGGCGGGTATAATAGAGTCGTGCAGTTCGTTTTTGCCGTCGGATTTGATAATAACGGAGAGTATTTTTTCGTTTTTATACGAGTGGGGGCAAGGTTCAACAGCGAGGACGATGCCGCTGACGGATGAATGAATGTTGCTGCTGAAAGACCCGTCCGCCCCGCCGATTTTTTGACCGACCTTAACAGTGCCGCCCGTAGAGACAAGAGGCAAAGCCGGGGCGCCTGCGTGTTGTTTTAGAGGGATTGTGAAGATATCGGGCGCGTCAAGGGCAGCGCGGGAGCCGGGGAAGGGGATAAGAGGCAGGTTTTCGCTGAAATTCTTCCAATCATCAGGATATACACCGCCATAAAAGCCTTCGAAACGCTTTGAGCGTATCGCGTCAACATACTGCCGAATTTTCTTGCCGCTGACTTTTGAATAATCCCTGATTTTGGGCGGGATAATTCCCCTCCGGGGAGGGGTGGCGCGAAGCGACGGGGTGGTTTCCTCGTCCTTCGTTGTCTGCCGTTTATATATCCTCTCCCAAGCGCACTCTTTATCTCTATCGACTTCGCATTTACCGCCTTTTGCCCCGCCGCATTGCCCGTTCAGGAGGGATTTTGAACATTCATATATCGGACAAATGCCGCCCGTCTCATTTAGAAAACACTGCCCGCAGGCATTACAACGAAAATCGGTCAAAGCCATCCCGCGATTGGCACCGTCTTCGGGGAGGGTGTCACATACGGCAAAGACAGATATGCCGGGAGGCATCAAAGCGCGGATTGTCTGAACACCGAGGCCGCAGGAGAGTACGAAAATATTACTCACGCCCGGCGGAAGAACGTCAACCAACGTTTCACCCGTAAGTCTTTTGTTGCACAAAAAGTCGATATCAGCACATCCTGATACCGTTTTTCCAAGAGTTTTGAGCAAATCAAAAAACTCGTCCTTGACAGTCGGAGCGCCATCGTCCCCATTATCAAAAACGCTGAAACAAGCATTGCAGGAAACAACAAAAAAATTATCCCTGCCTTCAAGCAACGAAACAAGCTCGTTTTCATTTTTAAGTTTATATCTACACATTCTAAAATCAAAATTCCTTCGCGAGTTCTTCGCCGCGCAAAATTCGCAAGCCGCCCAGAGCAAGGGCTTCCATCTCAAACTCGCCGGGCATTACGACAAAATCCGAAGCCATATGCGAGATGTATTCCCTAACATCATCCACCAGAAATGTGTTGTAGGCGAGGCCGCCCGTGATGATGATCGCATCGACATTGCCCATCAGAGGCGGTGAGACCAGAGCGATACCTTTGGCGATTTGATACGCCTGCGCTTTCATTACCAAAATAGTATATTCATCTCCCGCCGCCACCATACCCGCGATTTTGCGACCGTCCGAGGTACCCAAAAGATCGCGCAGCCCACCCATCCCGCGAACCTTTTTTATCATCTCTTTTTTGGTAAACTGACCGCTGTAACAGAGGTCTATCACATCTAAAAGCGGAACGCTTCCGGCGCGTTCGGGGGCAAAAGGGCCGTTGTCGTCTGATAATGATTCAACGATGTGGCCTTTTTTGAAAGCGCCCATTGTAATACCGCCGCCCAAATGAGAGACGATGATATTAAGGTCTTCAAGCTGCTTACCTTTGCTTTTGGCGTATTTGATCGCGACCGCCCTGCTGTTTAGGACATGGAAGAAACTCTTACGGCTGACCTCTTTCATCCCGGTGATTTTTGCGACAGGCGGGAACTCGTTGGCGGAAACAGCGTCATAGATATAGGCGTTGACTTCTGCCAAATCCGCGATTTTATTTGCCAAAACAGAGCCGAGGTTTGAGGCATGGGAAGGAATCTGCTCATTTAGAACCAAGTCCAGCATTTTTTGATTGACCTTGTATCCACCTGTTTCA
>Ga0099364_10010951_pt1 | contig 12431 bp, 12 predicted proteins | sample TergutTh196P3_FD_73070 | JGI IMG/M metagenome (GOLD analysis project Ga0099364, IMG submission 73070) | Microcerotermes parvus P3 segment gut microbial communities from Pointe-Noire, Republic of the Congo - Th196 P3 | ecosystem: Host-associated > Arthropoda: Insects > Digestive system > Gut ... | reverse complement strand
CTGTCATTCATGGCTGTAAGAGAGCGTAAATACGAAGTTGGCGTCTTGCGGGCTATGGGTATGGAAAAGAGCAAAGTTGCTTTTGGTGTTCTCGCGGAGGCAGTAATGATTTCCGCTGTTTGCCTGATAGCCGGACTTGGCGCGGGCAGCGCGATGGCGCAGCCAATAGCTGACAATATGCTTGAAGGAAGGGTTGCGGCAACCCACGAAGAATTTGCCGGAGGCGCTAATAGGGTTCTCTTCGCCGGAGGTCAGATGCAGACGGACGACAACACACAAGGTTATGAACCGGAGAGCGAAATCCAGGTTGGCTTAAGCACGGATGTTATTATTCAAATAATCATCATAACGCTTGCGTTAGCCGCACTGTCAGGTGTGATTAGCGTGTTCTTTATCACGCAATACGAACCCTTGAAAATACTCAGAGAACGATATTAAGGAGCCTAAGAAATGAGCACACTCGTTTTACAGAATGTTTCCTATAAATATGAGGGAACTAAAAAAAACATTTTTAATGATGTCAATTTGCAATTTGAGGCGGGTAAGATATACACCATCGTCGGCAAGTCCGGAGCAGGTAAAAGCACCCTGCTGTCCCTATTGTCGGGGTTGGACCTTGCTACCGGCGGGCGTATCGAATATAACGGCGAAAACCTTGCAGAAATCAACCGCAACCGTTACAGGGCGCAAAAGGCAGGGATTATATTCCAGAGCTTGAATCTGCTGACCAACGCGACAGCCATCGACAACATTGTTTTGTCTATGAATATCAGCGGCGTGACCGGCGTGGATAAAAAAGCGCGGGCGCTTGAATTGCTGAAAAAAGTTGGAATATCTCCGGAAAAAGCAAACCGCAAAATCCTTAAATTATCGGGTGGCGAACAACAGCGTGTTGGCATTGCGAGGGCTTTGGCACACAATCCCGCGCTGATTGTGGCAGATGAGCCAACCGGGAATTTGGATAAAGACACCGAAGCAAAAGTTTTGAAAATCTTTGAGTCTCTAGCCCACGATGAAGGAAAATGCGTGATAATCGTAACCCACTCAAGGAAGGTGTCGACCATCGCTGATGAAATTTGGGGCTTGGACAAAGGTGTTTTCCGACAGCTTCCCGCCCAAAACAAAACGAGGAGGTGACTACAATGTATGTTGTTGAGCATGCGCTTTTGAATCTCGCAAAGAACAAAGGCCGGAACATCCTGCTTGGCGTGATTATATTTGCAATTATCACGGCGACAGTCGTGGCTTTGGCGATTTTCAATACTACAGGGACTGTCCTCGACGAAACGAGGGCTGCGCTTCAAAGCGCGGTACGGATAGGGCCGCAAAGGCAGACAGTGGGCGGAGGCGGCGGCGCAACTGCGGCCGGGGATGGAGGCGGCGGCGGAGGTGGCGCTACGGCTGGGAGCGGGGATGGAAGCGGAGGCGCAACTGCGGCCGGGGATGGCGGTGGAGGCGGAGGCGCAATTACAGCCGGGGGCGGCGTGGGCGCAACTGTGGCGGTTTCATTGGATCAATACCTCTCCTTTTCAGAATCGGAGTTTCTTGACGGCTCTGACATCAGGGAGAGCAGCCGAAACACCGACGGGGTGGATGCCGTATATTATCTTAAGCGCCCTGACATGCTGGCGGCGTTTGAAGCGGAGCTGCGAAGTAAGGGACTTCCCGGCGACTACACTGTGAGAACAGATGAATCGACCTTTGATAGCGTAGCCGGGCCTGTGGAGAGCTTGCAAAATCTGGCGCTTACGTTTCTAATAATCGTCCTTGTGCTGGGCGCGGTCATAATTGTGTTGCTATCTGTTGTCGCCATTCGCGAGCGGAAATATGAAATCGGCGTCCTCCGGGCGATGGGCATGAAAAAGAAAAAGGTGGCGTTGGGGCTTTGGATAGAAATAATCGCAATCACTTGCATCTGTTTTGCGCTTGGCATAGGCGCCGGCACGATGTTGTCGCAGCCGGTTTCTGACGCCATAACAGCCGGGCAGGCGCAATCGGCAGACACAGGTTCAACGTCATTGTCTGATCGATTGAGCGGCATGGATAATAATGAGCCTGAAAAAATTGACATATCGGTGAGCGGCGCCACCGCATTGCAAATACTTGGAATATCCGTTTTGCTGGCTTCTATGGCAGGTTTAATTTCGGTTAGCCGGATTACAAAATGCGAACCCATTAAAATATTGATGGAGCGGAATTAGGAGGGCGTAAAACATGAAATGCTTAGAATTAAGAGATGTAAACTACCGTTATGAAGGAAGTGATGAAACTGTCTTGAAAAAAGTCAACGCGGAATTCGAAAGCGGTAAGGTTTACACAATTATCGGACAATCAGGTGCAGGTAAATCTACGCTTCTGTCGTTGATTTCCGGCATTGATACATGCAAAGACGGCAACATTTACTACAACGGGACAAATCTTCGCGCAATTGATCGGGATGAATATCGCGCCAAAAGCGTGGGCGTGATTTTCCAGAGCTATAATTTGTTGCTTAACTCAACGGCAGTTTACAACATAACGCTCTCTATGAATATAAGTGAGAGTGCTGTCAAAGAGCGCGGGGCTAAGAAGAGCTTTGCGTACACATTGCTTGGCAAGGTGGGGATTGACCGTGAAACTGCTGACCGTAAAATCCTGAAATTGTCGGGTGGTGAGCAACAGCGTGTGGGCATTGCGCGGGCATTGTCTCACGACCCTGATGTAATCATCGCGGACGAACCGACCGGCAATCTTGACGTTGAAACCGAGAAGGCGGTATTAGAAATCCTATCCCGACTGGCGCATGAGGACAACAAGTGTGTAATTATTGTTACCCATTCCGAAAATGTGACAGCTATTGCAGATGAGGTAATCGGCATACGGGCGGGACGGTTGCTTTCCGGCAAGGAATATCACGCGCAGGTAAAGGAGGGTGTTGGAGATGAATAAGAGAATCATAAAAATTATACCAAGCATAGTTTTATACATTTTTGCCGGATTGCTAATGGTTTACGCAATATGGTCATATACCTATTGTGCTGACATTATCTCACAGGCAAGAGCAGCCGGACAGTTGGCTTCCAGCGGCAATGAGTACGATATAGTCAGTTTCTACATGGGAAATTGCGGTCAATATGTAGTTTTCGCATTATTATTAACGGCGGCGGGGCTTATATTGCAACGGAAACAACCGGCACAATACGAATCAGATAAAGCTTCCACTTCCTTCGCCAAAACTGAAGCCACTGATGAAGAACTTGATGAATGGTTCAATGAGGTGGAAAAGGGTAGGGAGTAACACAAAACCCCATTCGTTACTTTTCTAATAGATAGGTTATCACTTTAAGAATATTCATTTTCTTAATTTGATGATGATGTTTATTCATATAAAAAATCAGTAGAGATATTTTTCGATGTATGCTATACTACTCGAAATGAAAGCGAGGTTACGTTATGCAGACGAAGAAAGAAACTGTCACTGTGCATGGAACGGAGATTTCCGTACTCACGCATCGGCAGGACGATTACATATCTCTAACCGACATCGCAAAATATAAGGACAGCCAAAACCCGCGTTTCATTATTCAAAACTGGATGCGGAACAGGAACACAATCGAATTTCTCGGCATTTGGGAACTGCTTTACAATCCTGATTTTAACCGTGTCGAATTCGAGGCGGTTAGACTTCAAACCGGATTGAACAGTTTTGTGATGACTCCACAGAAATGGATTGAAACGACCAACGCAATCGGTATTACATCAAAAGCCGGTCGCTATGGCGGGACATACAGCCACAAAGAGATAGCATATGAGTTCGCGTCCTGGGTATCCGTCGAGTTTAAGCTATACCTCGTCAAAGAATTTGACAGATTAAAAAACGAAGAAGTGCAACGCCAATCCCTTGAATGGAATCTGCAAAGGACGCTGGCTAAAATCAACTATCGAATCCATACTTCCGCAGTAAAGGAACAACTCATCCCAAAAGAAATCACTAAGGAACAGGCATCATTTATCTATGCGTCGGAAGCCGATTTGCTCAACATGGCGCTGTTCGGTATGACGGCGGCTGAGTGGCGCAAGGCGAACCCAGACAAGGATGGAAATATGCGCGATCATGCGACTCTGGAACAGCTCGTTGTGCTGTCCAATATGGAGAGCATAAACGCCTTGCTAATCCGGCAGGGGCTTCCCCAAAGCGAACGGCTTATGCAGCTTAACAGCACCGCCATCACGCAAATGAAATCTCTCGTCGGCGCGTCACTTCAAAAGCGGCTAACGTAGCGAAGCCGCGCTAATACACCAGCCGCCGTATTGTTCGAGATTATAGTGGCAAGCAAGGCACGGTGCGCGCACCCTGCCCAAAATCGCCAAATCCGCTGACGCGGCTCCGGCGATTTTTTTGCTTGTTGGTGCTGCCGCCCCAAGCCCCGCGAGGCAGGCGCAAAGCGCCCACCTCTAAAGCCGCCTTCGGCGTCTACTCCGCGAACCTACGGTTCGCTCTACAGCGCTTCGCGCTCGCGGGAGTGTACCCGCTCAAGGAGTTTCTTCTCGCGCGTCCCGCCCAAAAACATATCCACGTTTTGCCGCGCCAGCTTCAGCGCGATAACATCGTCGCGCTGCTTGGGTCACTGTTCATAGGGAAGCAGTGTTTTTACACAGACCCATGCTTTTTATTAAACCCGGGGTAGGTGAGCCACCCACCCCTTGGCTATTGATAATCTACGATGCACCTGCATCATCGGCACTGTATTGTTGCGCTTGATGTACCTATGGCGTGTCTACTTTGCCAACGCCGTTGAACAGGATTTCTACTCTCTGTGTGCGATTCTTGCCGTAAGCTACTTCCGGCTCATGGACTATGATTCTGTTAATCATGGCGTTTACCATGCCCTGTGAAAGCGTTTCAACCCCCGCATACGCACGGACAAGTGCTATGAAGTGACCGACATTCCCTAAATTGCCTTCGCTTGCAGCAACAGAGGTTTCCAGAGAAGTAACATCATTCTCTAAATCGTGCTGTTCCAGTTCATACTTCTCGCTCATCTTAGTAAAGCGTTCATCGTTCAGCTTCCCGATGATATTGTCCTCGTAGATACGCTCAAACAGCTTGTCGAGTTCGTCAATCCGCTTCTGCTTTTGGGCAATGAGCCGTTTATTGGCTGCGATTTCTCGCTTCTGTCCGGCTTCACTAGTTTCCATGACCTGCAATGCAAATGCCTGTTCGTCTTGAGAAACAAATGCCAGCACTTTGCGGATTTCGTCAGCCACAATATCCTTCAATACTTCCTCCCGGATATAGTGGCAAGTGCAAGTGCGCGGATACCCGGCTGACAGGTCTTTTTTGTATTCGGAGCAACTGTAAGCCCCATCAAGTTTTTCGCCTGCTTTGGTTCGTAGCTTTCGCATATTGAAGTACAGCTTCGCTCCGCAATCGGAGCAAAAAACCAATCCACTGAACAGCCCCGGCATCCCGTACACAGGCAGGCGGCGTTTGTGATTCCGCATTTTTCGTACAATCTCCCATGTCGCTTTGTCGATAATGGCAGGATGCGTGTCCTCGAACACCATGACGTTCTCCGGGGCGTTCTTGCGGCTTTTCTTGTCTTTGTAAGACTTTGAATACGTTTTGAAGTTGACCGTATGCCCCAGATACTCCTGAGAATCGAGGATGCCGGTAATCGTTGACGAGTGCCAATATGAAGTCGTTCCTGTCGGTCGCGGTTTTTTCAAAATGCCGCTTTCGTATTTGTAGGTTGTTGGATTGCGTACACCTTCTGACGTGAGCTTAACCGCAATCCCTCTCGCACCCATGCCTCCTGCGAACATCTGAAAGATTCTGCGGACTACAGCCGCGCTTTCCTCGTCAATTTCGAGTTTGCCGGGGTCGTCCTCAACTTTTCGGTAGCCATATTTCGGCACGACAGAAATCCTTTCGCCGCTTTTGCCTTTTGATTGGATGATGGCTCGGACTTTTCGGCTGGTCGATTTTACATACCACTCATTGAAAAGATTGACCATCGGGGCTAAATCATTTTCGCCAGCTTCCGTATCCACATTGTCATGGACTGCGATAAGCCTGACATCGTGCTTCGGAAACAGAATCTCCGAGTAGAAACCGACTTTCAGATAGTCCCTTCCAAAACGACTGAGGTCTTTTACGATTATTATTGACACAAGCCCTGCTTCGACATCTTCGATAATCCGGGAAAACGCAGGCCGTTCCCAGTCTGTCCCGCTGTAACCATCGTCATACGCAAACTCATATGGGGCAAAACCGTTTTCATCGGCGTACTTGGTCAAGACAGAACGCTGGTTTACAATTGAGTTTGAATCCCCCGACTGCTCATCTTCCTGACTTAACCGGGCGTATAAATATATCTTCTTGGTTGACTGTCTTTTCATTATATCCTCCATTGCCGATACGCTCGGAGGACAATATCAGCAGAGAAAAGTGTTTGAGGATTTCCCGCTTTCATCCCAACCTCGTTCCTATACCGTGCCTTGTTTGGCAGTGGGTACGTTTTCATAAAACGCCTCTCGCGCCATCACTCCGAGAGATGGCATAGGCAAAACTGCGTTTTTTGTATCTGGCTGGCTGCGGATTAAATTGTGGATGGTGCGGCGGCCAATATCACAACCTTTCTATTAAGCGTGAAATCTAATGCGTTTTGCAGGGGTGTTTTTACTATCAGCGGAAAAATATCTTTGTGTTCCTGCTAAAATTCGTGTTATTTGTATTTCCCCTTGCATTGTTCGCTTGTTAGATGTATAATTATTGCATGAAATTATTATCCCAGAAAGGATTGCGCAATGGGACTGGAATCAGAGTTAATGACTACTAGAGAGGCTTCGGATATATGGGGAATTACACCCCGCCGTGTGCAGATTCTTTGTGATAAAGGCAAAGTGCATGGTGCGTTTCGTATGGGCAGAACGTGGATTATCCCAAAAGGAACGCCGAAGCCGATAGACGGTCGGACGAAAGCGGCACGAAATAAATTAACGTCACTAACAGGAGCTGGTACATAAGCTAAAAAGAAGTATGAGCTTACCATTATGCATTATGATTTGCGGCTTGTCTGCGCTAGGAGGTTGACAATTTGAAAGTCGAAAACAAGAGCATCAATGCAGTTTTATCACAAAACAGTTCGTCATTTTTTATCCCGCCTTTTTCACAATCGAATTGAGACCGTAGTAATATAGGGTTTATCACCATTCCGCTTTAACTACGCCCAATAACCTAGCGACGAAAATAGATAGGATGTCGCTGTCATGTTTGGCAATAATTCTGAAATGGGAACGATACTTATGATTGACAACAGTAGAGTTATTAACCGCGTTTTTACACGCAGTGTAATTACAGATTTGATTCGAAAAGGTACAAACGATGTCTATGACTGTGTTGTCCAGCGTTACATAGACGACCCCGAAAGCAAAACGCATGGTGAAATAATCAGCGAAATATACGCGCGTCTTGGCAGGGAAAAACGCAACGAATATTACTATGTGAATACGCTCCTAAACAAATTGCTCATCGGGATTCACAATGTAAATACAACAACGGCGCTTTCAAAGATCCGGATAGGTCGGGCTATTGCAGATGTGGTTATGATAAACGGCGAAGGAAAAATCTATGTTATTGAAATCAAGTCAGAACTTGACAACTTTGATAGATTATTCGACCAAGTCAGTAACTATTTCACGGCGTTTAGCAAGGTATCCGTTTTGTCTTCAATTCATGAACTGGAAAAAGTCGAGCGGGTACTATCGGGTTTTGGAGACATGGGAGATTCCGTTGGTATATATGTTTTATCAGAACGCGACACGATTTTTAACAAAACACATAGCCGGGAGCCAAAAGTATTTTTAGATTATCTTGACTATAAATCCATTTTTAAGCTCATGCGAAAACACGAATACGAAAGTGTTTTGATAAAATACTTTGGAAACATCCCGCAAGTTGCTCCCGCATTTCATTTTAAGACCTGTCTTGAGCAGTTTAGCCACATGCCGATTCTCACAGCACAGGACTTGGTTTCAAGCAACTAAAAAAGCGCAACAGGATAGAACGAACTGTATTTGAGGGTATTAAAAATGAACTAAAATCTGTTGTTTATTTTTCAGAACTATCTCGCATGTTACCGGCTCTGGAGCGCTTGCTTCAAGTAAATTACAGGAGGTAATAATATGTATTTTCCGTATTTCAGGGGCAGACAGTACGAACTTCTTGCGCTTCGGGAAATGGCGGCAAGCGATTTGTTTGGTAAATCTGTTGTTCCTGTTATTGAACCGATTAAGCTAACCTCAACCTTTGGCGGGACATTAAGGGCGTTTCATGCCAAGAATTTGCCATTCGCTCTCATATTTAATCCCTCTGTTGGTGAATTAACGCATACCACTGATTTAGCCGAAGAGCTGCTCTCCCGCATTGACGGTAATTCTGCCTGCATTCCCTCAATATTATTGAATAAGAATGCCGATAGCATCTTCACCACGCTTTCTCAAAAGGGATTTTCAACGGATGGGATTTTAGCCATCTTCAACAATAGAGATTTCCTTGATATTTATAAGAGGTTATTTGATGCCGTCGCGCCAAAGTATACACTTTTTCCGTATGAACGACAGATTAGGCGGACAGTAAAAGTAAATAAAGTATTATTTGAAGATAAATTCAATAAGCAAGATAGAAATGCCGACTATCCCGATGATGAGTTTTTCTCGGAAGACCACTTGTTTTTCAAAGAAGAAGGGTATGTAGGTTTTAGCGATTATTCTATTGTTGGAGATGAGTATTCGGAAAGCGGGTTTGCTCCATACGCAGTAGCAATTCATATCGTTTACTTTGCTAATGATGATACATTGCGCATTCGCCATTTTGTTTCAGATTCAAACGACGACATATCAGACGTTGCAGGAAAATACTATGAAGCAGTTACCAAACTTACTAAATGGTATAATGCCGGGCAGCAGCGTCAATTAACAACTGCTCTATCAACATTATTAACACACGCAGAAACAGGTTATTATCCTGGGTTGCCTACAGTAAAAAAACTTTCAATAATGCACCATTTAGAGCTTTTGTGTAAGTTCCTTGACGGAGGCATGGTAAAATGAATTGCTGCATAGAATGTTTCCGCGATACGCATATACGAGCAACTATCGAAGCGCAGCAAAAGTTTGGCGATTGTGACTTCTGTGATTCTAAAAATGTAACGGTGTCTGATGTTGATGACCCCTTTAATCCTATTGCTGAAAACATTATTGGGTTGTTGCAAATCTATTCTGTTTCGGATAGCACAGAAGCCAAGCCGTTAAAATTTGCACTCCGGGATGATTGGGACATCTTTACAGCCGGAACTGAGACAATACTGGCTCTAACGAAAAGACTATGTTCGGTTGCTTACGGAGATGATGCAGAAATATTCACAAAAAACGTGACTATCGCGGAACTCACTGATAAAGATTTTTTACGCGAGTATGGCGTTGTTCGTGGATACAGTTGGGATGAGTTTTCAGAATCCATAAAATATGGGAATCGTTTTCATAGTGGAATGTTTAATCCAATACAATTTGCGTCTTTTCTCTCTATGGTGAAGCATATCTATCCCGTTGGCACAATTATGTACAGAGCAAGAATCCCGTCAGACAAGATGGGGTTTACGACAGACGAAATGAAAGCGCCTCCGAAAGACAAACGAACAGCAGGGCGCATTAACCCCGAAGGCATTGGAGCATTGTATTTGTCATCAGATAAGTTGACTACACTCAATGAAGTTCGAGCAAGCGCTTTTGACCATGTGTCACTCGGAACATTTCAAGCGGTGCGGGATATTCGTACAGTTAATCTATCAGGATTTGATAAGACCAGCCCTTTCAAATATGACAGCGAGCTTGCAAGATTTGCCGCAAATCGCAGAGTTTTCCAAGAATTAGCCGCAGAAATAGCAAAACCACTAAGACGCAGTGACAGCCCGCTGGAGTATTTACCGACACAGTTTATTGCTGAGTTTATTAAAATTAGTAATTACGATGGAGTTGTATATGATAGCACACTCAGACAGGGCGGTTATAATCTTGCTGTTTTTTATGAGGATTTATTTGAGTGTGTAGGTGTACAAACGATAGAAGTCTCTGAAATCGCGTATAGAACTAGGCCCGATTTGTGAAATGGATGATTGCCTTATCTTGAAAAATCATTCCTAACATGACAAAGATTGTATACATTACTCGCCTGCTGGCCGTCTTGTTTTCTTGTTTCCCTATGGAGTCTGCGGATTGCCGTAGCCGTTGTAAAGCCCGCGCTTTTCTTTGCCGAGTATGGCGTATTCTTCCTTGAGGTTATAAATACGGGCGAAGTGTTCAAATCCGGGGCTGTGCGCCTGCTTTAATTTTGCCTCGATGTCGATTAAAAGTTTAGGCACACGGATAGCCAGAACTGGCATGACCACCGCCACGATTTTTTGACGGGGCTGCACTATCCGCTTGCCCATGAGCCGCTCACGGATCGCTTCCTCGCTGTAATCATCCCCAAGCGAATCCTGCCGGAAAAATCTCTTTGCACCGGGTGGCTTGAAGGAGAATTGTTTGCCGCTTTTTATCTCCACCCCCGCGCGTCTCAGCGCGGTGAAATAGTCCGCCAGCGAACGCCCGATGATAAGGCTATCGTCCATCAGTTCCCGCAGTTGGTCGCGCCCGGTCGGTTGCTTCTTGTCGCCTAACCATTTGCCGTAATTCTGCCCTTTTGACATCGAAGGGTTTTCGATTACCGACAGCCCGCGCTCCGCACAAAGCAAGTCGCTAATCTTCCGCACGATTTTCATTGAGCGCATCGGGTTTCTGAACTTGCGGTCGCAGTCCATATTCACCGCATTGAATATGCAGTGGCAGTGGATATGTTGCTTATCAGTATGCACCGAAACGACAAACTGATGCCTGTTATGCGTGAATTTTTCCATGAGCGCGTACCCGACCTCCAGCGCCATTTGCGGAGTGATTTCCCCCGGCTTGAATGACTGCCGCACATGATACGCGATTATGTCGCCGCTCTGCCCTCTGCGCCCGGTCTGCTGTTCGTATATTTCCTTAGACAGCGCAAACTCATTGGCGGCGGTATAGTAGTCGCAGCCGTAGCTTTTTACATATTCGTGGTTCATGTTTTTATCGGGATTGTCGGCGTAGCCGATTCTGTCCGCGAGCGTGGCGGCAACCGAACGCCCCTTTGCTTTATGGATGGGCTTTATCCATGTAGTAGCCATATTTCCTCAAACCGCCTTTCATAAAATTTCAGGGGGACAACACCATTCCGGCATTGTCCACCTGAGTTTGTCCCTCTGAGATTATGCTGTATCCGCAAGCCTTTTGCTCAGACTTGGCTCAGGGGGACAAGCGCCGTGATTTGACCCACTGAACCGTTTTGTCCCTCTGAGGTACATTCTTCATATTCAACATCAATAGGCATCTCCCAATACCACAGCCTGCCGCGCTGATATGAGATAACACCCAAAACCTCTTTTGCCCGCTTGAAGGTTTTGAACGATATTCCCTTTTCCTCCGCAAGCTGCTCCATGTCAGCGGCGGGAACCGCGCCGTTAGCCAGCGCCGTTTCAATCAGCCGCCGCGCTTTTGCGAATTGGCTCTCCTGTTTCGGCTTTCCGCTCATCACCTCGTCCACCGTCGCGTCGCAATCACCGAGCCAAGTAAAACCGCTCACCGGGTCGAATCCGAACGCCTGTGACGCGCCGGGGGCGGACAGGTTGGATTTATTGTGGACTGCCGCCCGTACATCATCGTCCGTGCCGAGCTTTCCCACCGTCAGGACGCTCCGGGCGGCGGCGAAAATATCGACGCTGCCAAGACTGCGGTATTGTGATCTGCTTCCGTTTTTATTCATGTGGCCAACTAACAGCATGGCGCACCCGGTACGAGCCGCCACATCGCCGAGCCGCTTCATCAGCGGACGGACGCCGTTGGCGCTGTTCATGTTCGCGCCATTCAAATAGGCTTGAATCGGGTCGAGGATACACAGCTTCGCGCTTTTCTCCATAATTGCCCGCTCTATTCGCTCGTCAGATAGTGACAGAGCTTCTTCGTCCTCGTCGATGAAATGCACCATGCCCTCATCCGCGCCGCATTGGATAAGCCGGGGGATAATCGTATCGGTCAGCCCGTCCTCGGCGTTCTGCACGATTACATCGGCGGGAAACTCGCAATAACCTCCGGGCAGCCCTTTCCCCGTCGTCACGGCGGCGGCGATTGCCAGAGCCATCGTCGTTTTCCCGCTTCCGGGGTCGCCTTGAATAATGCTGATTTTACCTGCGGGGATATATGGCTCCCAAAGCCATTCTATGGGTTCGGGCTTCACGTCCCGCATGGTGAGGATTTTCAATGCTTTGTCCATCTACCTGCCCTCCGTCATTTTCGTAACCGCGCCGATTATTTTGTTTTGCTGTTCC
>Ga0099364_10010950_pt1 | contig 12431 bp, 14 predicted proteins | sample TergutTh196P3_FD_73070 | JGI IMG/M metagenome (GOLD analysis project Ga0099364, IMG submission 73070) | Microcerotermes parvus P3 segment gut microbial communities from Pointe-Noire, Republic of the Congo - Th196 P3 | ecosystem: Host-associated > Arthropoda: Insects > Digestive system > Gut ... | reverse complement strand
GACGCTCTTCCGATCTTGACGCGTTAAAAGACAAATACGGCTTGAGATAAAAACCCCTGGGGCTCTGCCCCAGCCCCCGCCAGGGGACGCAGTCCCCTGGACCCCTTTAAGGGGTTCCAAGGGGCTGCGCCCCTTGGCGGGTCTGGGCAGAGCCCAGGGTTCTTTATTATCATAAAGCCCGCGCCATCGCGCGCGCGGCCCAGATTCCCGACGCCGAGGCCTGGATGACTCCGCGGGTCACTCCCGCGCCGTCGCCGGCGGCCCAGAGACCTTTTATTTTAGTGGACAAATCGGGGGCGAGTTCCAGCCTGAGGCTGAAGAACTTCACTTCAACGCCGTAGAGAAGAGTGTGTGGCCCGTTGATGCCGGGAATGATATTGTCCAGCGCCTCTATCATCTCCGTTATCCCCGTCAAATGTCTGTAGGGCAGGACGAACGACAGGTCGCCGGGCTCCGCGCTCGAAAGCGTCGGGCGCACCAGGCCGCGCGCTATCCTCTCGGGAGTGGAGCGCCTGCCTTTTTTCAGGTCTCCGAGGCGCTGCACCATGACGCCGCCCGTGAGCATATTCGCGAGCCGCGCGATATGGCTGCCGTATCCCGTCGGATCCTTGAAGGGCTTAGAGAACTGGGTCGACACCAGAATGGCGAAGTTGGTGTTGTCCGTCTTGCGCGAATTGTCCTGGTTGGAGTGGCCGTTTACGGTCAATATCGCCTGTCTGGACTGGTACTCCGTCGTGACCTCCCCGTTCGGGCACATGCAGAACGTGCGCACCTTGTCGTCGAATGTGGGAGTGTCGAATATCGCCTTTATCTCATAGAACTGGTCGGTTATCTCCTTCGCCCAGGCGGCGGGCACCTCGACCCTCACGCCTATATCCACCGGGAGTGACGCGATCCTGAGTCCAAGCTTGCGTATGGCCTCCTCCATCCAAGGCGCTCCCTCGCGCCCCGGCGCGAGCAGCACCGCGCGCGCCGCAATTTCGGTTCCGTCGCCGAGGAGCACTCCTCTCACGGCGGAGTCGCTGTCGGTCAACACTTCGCTTACCATGACGCCGGCGCGTATCTCGCAGGTCTCCTTGATCTGCTCGTACATGCTCTGGAGTATATCCTTCGACCTGTCCGTGCCCATGTGCCTTATCGTCGCGGGGATAACTTCGAGCCCCGCCCTTCGAGCCTTGTCCATTATGCGGGCAGCCATCTCGCCCTCGGGCTTGAAGATGTTCTTCGACGCTCCGTGAGCGACGAATACTTCGTCGACCTCGGAGATCAACGAGATAAGCTCGCTTCTGCCGCAATACCCTTCGAGGTTGCCGCCGAAGTCGGGGGTGAGCGTCAGCTTACCGTCGCTGAAGGACCCCGCGCCCCCCCACCCGCAGATCACGTTGCAAGGGTCGCAGTGGACGCACTCTCGCGAGCCGGACTTCATCGGGCAGATCCGCGCGTCCAGCGCGCGCCCCTTGTCCAGCATAAGCGCCCGTTTTCCCTGACGGGCGAGCTCACGCGCGGCGAAAAGCCCCGCCGGGCCGGTTCCGACAATCACAGCGTCGTATGATTCATTCATTTCGGCGATCTCCCGCAAATGCATTTTTTTTTCGATTATACATGATTATCGAATCATGGTAATATAATCGAAACATATGTAAATCGTGGAGGGGATCAGGAATGAAATTCGAAATAATTAAATCCGATTCGAGAATTGGAGGCCGCCACGTCTTGGGGATAGCTCTGTACGAGGGGTTCACCGCCAAGGATCTTTCCCCGCTTCCTTCCAGTATTGCGTTGCTTGTCGAAATGTTCATATCGAGGGAGAACTTCAAGGGGAAGAAGGGCTCTACGCTGATCGTCCCCCTCGCAAGCAGCGACACGAAGTGCGTCGCGCTCGCGGGACTGGGGCCGCAGGACGAAGCCGGCACGGACGATTTCAGGCTCGCCTCGTACAAAATATGCCGGACGGCCGCCGAAAAGGGCGGAAGCACAGTTTCCATGGCGATACCCGGCGCTTCGGAGCGGGTTGTGTCCCGCGCCATCGGCGAGGGCGCGGCGCTCGCCTGTTACAGATTCGAAAAGTACCGATCGCGCGATGAAGACGACCGCTTCGCCGCGGTCGAGCAAACGGCCGTTATCGGCGGAGACTTCAAAGCATTGACGGAGGGATATACTATCGGGGTGTGCCAGTCGTTTTCGCGCGATCTCGCGAACGAACCGGGCAACGTGATAAACCCGGCGGCGCTCGCTGAAATAGCGGCCTCGCTCGCGGCCGAAAAGGGCTTAAAGATAACCGTAATGGACGAGAGTGAACTCGCCGCGAAGGGCATGAACGCCCTGCTTGCGGTGGGAGCAGGATCGGTATCGAAACCGAGGCTCATCCACCTCGAATACAAGCCGGTCTCACCCGTCCGCACAGTCGCGCTTGTCGGAAAGGGCGTCACTTTCGACAGCGGCGGGCTCAACATCAAACCCTCGGAACACATGACGACGATGAAGGGCGACAAGACCGGCGCCTGCGCTGTGCTGGGAGCCATAAAGGCGGCCGCCGAACTCGAACTTCCGGTCACGGTTCACGCGATCATCGGAGCGGCCGAGAACATGCCCGGCGGCGGCGCGTACCGCCCGGATGACGTGATCAGGGCATACAACGGCAAGACGATAGAGATAAACAACACGGACGCCGAGGGCCGCGTCACCATGGCCGACACGCTCTCCTACGCCTGCGGGTTGAAACCGGACTGCGTGATCGACATAGCGACGCTCACCGGAGCCTGCGCCATCGCCCTGGGGGAGACTACGGCCGGGCTTTTCACCAACGACGGCAAGCTCGGCGACGAATTCCTCGAAGCCGCCAACACCAGCGGCGAGCGTTTCTGGAAACTGCCCATGAACGACGAGAACTTGCGCAAGAAGCTGAAGTCCCCAATCGCCGACGTGATAAACGCGTGCGGCCGTTACGGCGGAGCTATCACCGCCGCGATGTTCCTCGAATCCTTCGTAGAAAAGGGCACGCCTTGGATACATCTCGACATTGCCGCAACGGACCACGTCGACAAGCCCTACTCCTACTACATCAAAGGCGCGACCGGATACGGTATGCGCGCGATAACGACGTTTCTGCTCGCGATAGCGGAAAGGGGGAAATAAGCCGGCCCGCGATCGCCCATCCTGCTTCGTTTACACATGCACATGTTTGTATGGTTGTGCTATAATACGCTTTTATTAAAATACCCGCTTTTTCCAAGGAAGTTGCGTTCAATGAAAATCAGGCTTTGGTGGGTATGGAAATACAAGGGGGGAGAAACATGGAGACGGTGATCAGGAACCCGTATGACGCTTTGAGGAAATGTGAAAATGTGGAAGAGGTAGACAGGCTTTTGAACGAGATAGGGTTAACTGAGGATACAGAAAAGCGCCTGATGTTTCTTTATGATGTTATGGGCATTAAGTATACCTTTTGTGCGAACAATTTGACGCTCGAAGAGGCATACACCGTCGCCAAAGAAGAACTCGTATCGCAAATCTGGAAAGAGTTTAATTAACTTAAGGAAACGCTGAATAAAACGGCCAAACAGGAACACAAAACCCGGCGGGAAGTCAAAAAAGCAGTTTATTCAGCGATTCCTTGATATTATTGAGCACAAAGGTGTGAGTAAGTGTGGAGAAAAACGAAATAAAGAATATCGTCAATGAAGTTTTGGACATGGCAGAACCATACGACCTCATAGGTTATCTGGAATACGACTTCAAGGCAATGGAATTGTTCTACAGAAAAAAAACCAACAACATGCAATTTACACTAAAAAAAGCCCCGCATGATGATAATAGTAAAATCCTAAAGCCCATTTGGAAAGACAACGTGGTTACGATTTATCTCCCTACTAAAGAAGACCATTTTACGAAACGTCTGTATTTAGCGATTGGACTGGGACTAATGGCATATCATTATTTACCGGATAACCCTTTCTATAGCGCTGAATTACTGTTTTCAAGCAGCGAAGGAAAGGGGGATGTGGAGCAACTTATAATGTATTTCGCGCAAAAACTTCTGCAAGAACGCACCCACCTTTTTCAAGCGAAAGGGGATTGTATCAGAGATAAATACGCCCGCGTATCGCATGAAATCCCGCTGGAAATCAAGAAGCGTTTTCCTCTGCATGATGAGGGTTCATTATCGGAATGCGATAAAAAAAGGGTTGAGGATTTTCTTAAAGCCATTCACGACATGCTACCGGGTAAGGCTTCCTTAGATTTTGAAATGACCCTTGTCAGCGCCTACGTAGAAAGAAAACATAAGGCCCCGTTTAAGTTCAGGAGGAAACCAAGTTGGGGAATATCTTCAAATAATGCGATAACATACCCTTACGCGGGAGGCTGTAATATCTATTATTCGTCGGATAACACCCCCAGGGAGCAACGTGTATTAATAGCCCACGAAGTAGGCAATATTGCCTGCCATTGGAATCCGGATCGTGATAAAAAAGAATCAGAAGACGAGCGTAAAGAAGCCACCTATTTTTCGAAAATACTGTTGCAAAAAAGGGCTGAGCTCTATCTGGGCGGCATGGAAAGCGAACGATATAAGGAAGCATGTGTGGAAATCGATCAGATAATCCGTAAAATATACAGTAAGCACGACTGGCTGGATTGGGTTTTAGACGACAAAAAGTTTCAAGTTTGACGGCTTCGCCGAGCTCCACGCCATTGTGTATCCGGTTATCCGGCTGGATATGAGCGATCTTACGACAGCGGCTTGAGGCCCCCGTCGAGGATACCGATTCCAAGGAGAACAAACGCATGAATATATACGCCCTGATACTCGCCGGAGGGAGCGGAACACGGTTATGGCCGTTGTCGCGGGAGGAGCTGCCAAAGCAGTTCCTGGCGCTCTGCGGTTCGCGGCGCACGCTGCTGCAACAGACGGTGTCGCGCGTGATGAAGCTGACGGAGGCGGAACGTGTCCGCGTGATAGCCTCCGGCAGATGGAAGCCGCTCGCGGCGCATCAGTTGTCGTGCATGGGGATAGAAGGCGACTTTGTGATCGAGGAGCCCGAGGCCCGCAACACCGCCCCGGCGATAGCGTTCGGAGTTGCCGCCTTAAAAGACGGCGGCGCCGGCGACGATGACGTGGTGCTCGTCTGCCCGAGCGATCATATCATTGCCGACGAAACCGCGTTTGCGGAGGCGGTGAAATTGGCTGCGGAGGCAGCCTCAGACGGCTACATGGTGACGTTCGGAATAAAACCCGCCGGGCCGGAGACCGGATTCGGCTACGTCAAAACCGACGGGGCGGGGCGATGGCTCTCGGTCGGCTCGTTTGTCGAGAAGCCGGACGAATCAACCGCGAAGGCTTACGTCGAATCAGGGAATTATTTCTGGAACGGGGGCATATTCTGTTTCACGATACGCGATGTAATCGCCGCGTTCCGGGAACACTCCCCCGAATGCGCGCGGATTTTCGACGCCGGGCCGGGGGCAGCGGAGAAATTTTTCCGCGAGTCTCCCAAGGAGTCGATAGACTACGCGGTGATGGAGAAAGCCCGCAATATTGTCTGCGTTCCTCTCGACGCCGGGTGGTCTGATGTCGGTTCGTGGGACGCGGTGTATGAGAACTCGCCTCTCGACGGTTCGCGCAATGCGGTATCCGGCAACGTGTCGCTCGACGGCGGTCACGGCAGCCTTGTGATCGGCGGCGAAAGGTTGATTTGCGGAGTCGATCTGGATTCAATGATCGTGGTTGACGCGCCCGACGCGCTATTCATTTCGCCCAGAGGTTCGTCGCAGAAGCTGCGCGGCGTGGTCGCGAACTTGTCGAAATCCCACCCCAACGAGGTAGCGGAAGCCCCGGTGAGCGCGCGCCCGTGGGGGACGTATTCCGTTCTGTCGAAGGGCGGGCGCCACAAGATTAAGCGTATAGTAGTGTCGCCGGGAAGCCGCATATCGCTGCAATATCACCTCCACCGCTCGGAGCATTGGATCGTCGTGCAAGGTACGGCCCGCGTCGTGATTTACGAACAGGGAGAAGGAAACCAAGCAGGTGAAAAACTGATTTGCGAGGGCCAGAGCGTATTCGTGCCCCAAGGTTGGCTCCACCGGCTTGAGAATCCGGGGCGTGTGCCGCTTGAGATAATCGAGGTGCAGATAGGCGAGTATGTCGGCGAGGACGACATAAACCGGGTTGATGATGATTTTCGGCGGACGTAGTATCCCAGCTTAGGTCGTCAATCCTTTTCCCGACAGAAAGTTAAGCAGCTGAAATAAAGTTGTTGCGGCGCCATTCTCCAAGCCATTGCATAGGGCTCAGGTATCCAAGCCCCCTCCGTATCCGTTTTGTGTTGTAGAATCCCTCGATATAGGCAAACATCGCATTTCCTCTGCTCAAAAATAAATTTCGATATCAACCCTGAATAAAACGCAACATTTTTCTAAAATGTTGCGTTTTATTCAGATAATCCCCCCCTGTGACAAGATTGGATTTCCGGTTAGCCGATTATTGAATGGGGGTAATAATATGGAAGTTGTCGCTATCAGGAGTACGGAAGATATTTCGAAAATGAAGGAGGTTTTGAGACGGAAGGGCGCGAGGTACGAACTGTTATTCATTATCGGGATCAATACCGCAATGCGCATAGGAGATCTGCTCTCGCTGTCGGTTGGGGACGTCGTAAACGAGAGGCACGAGGTCGTCGGCGCCATCGTTTTGAAAGAGCGAAAAACGGGAAAAACCAAACGCAGTCCCGTGAATAGATCTGTTAAGAGCGCGCTTGCGGAATATTTCGCCTGCAACCGCGAGCGCGGACTTTCGGAACCGCTTTTTATCTCACAGAAAAAAGGGGTACTGAACCGTATTCAAGCATGGAGAGTGTTAAGAGCAGCCGGAGAATCTGTTGGACTGAAAAATATCGGCACTCATTCGCTTCGAAAGACGTTCGGGTATCACATATATAAAAAATCCAACGCCGATTTGGGATTGGTACAAAAACTGCTCAATCACTCGACAAGCGCGTCTACTCTCAGATACATCGGTATTGACAGGGAAAGGATGGACGATATTTGCCTCGATTTGAATTTATAGCGGCGCGCCGTCTCTCATGGATCGCGGGTAAACGCGCCAACATTTGCGCGAAGCGCCCCAAGTCAAGGATTCGGGGCGCCTTTCGCTATATCTCCTGCGTCCGGAGTTTAGCGATTGAAATTTTGCCGGGGGTTTCGTATAATCTAAGAGACTGCGGCAACAGAGATACCCGGTTTATTGGTAAGCCTCATGGCGAGGAGGTTCGGTTATGCTGAAAAAAATTATTCTTACGACGCTCTGTTTAAGTCTTTTCGCGGCGTTTTCCGCCGAAATCGCGCATTGCTCCGAGGAAGCGATTTATGAATGCTACGAACAACTGTTGCAAAAATATCCCAATGTGGAAACGATAAGAAATCGATTTGGAGACGGGGCGAGATGGCGGATAACGACAGAGCTAAGCCCGCATGACGACAGCCTCGAACTCGAATATGCCGCTATGAGTTATCCCGGAATAGAGATTGAGGCGATGGAGTTCACCTGGGACGGCGAAGACAGATATTTTTTGACGTCCGTGATTGTCAAAGAAGCGGGGCTTACGGATTTTTTAGGGATCGACGTGGGTTCCTCCGAAGAAGCCGTAATAAGTAAATTCGGGGAACCGTACAGCGCAGAGGGTAATGAACTATGCTACGAGGATGAAGCCGGATACTGTTTTATTACATTTGTCATCGAAAGTGATAAGGTTGCTGAAATGAGATTCGAAAATTTCGTCGATTGATATAATTCTAATTCCAATACAATACGGGCGTTCACTTTGCAGTCGAACGCCCGCGCGGCGGAATCCGCTTAACAGATTTACCGAATTGCTCAACTCTTCCTGTTTAAGTGCAGTGCAAATCCCATAAACTCGCGGTCCAGGTAGGCGAACCGGATGCGGCCGCCCTTCGTTCTCACCGTATCTTCCGCAGGTTTTATGCCAAACCCGGCGAACCACCCGAGCGCGCGTTCGACCGATATGGTCTCGATGGCGATGTGGCCGTTGGCGCCTCGTCCCGCCGCTTTCATCAACTCGAAGGACTTGCCGACGAAGGCCGAGTTCGCGCCCTCGTCGAGAGGCATTCCCAACAGCGACGACAGGAACCGCGCGTCATCCATCACGTCGCCCGCGCCGGGGTTTAAGCCGAGGTGCAGCAAGGAAAAACCGAGCGACAGCATCCGCGCTTCGCGGCAAAGTTTTTCCACGCCCGCGAAATCCCCCGCCGCGATCAGTTTGGGCGGCACCATCCAACTGCCGCCCACGGCGTGAACGTTGGGCTGCGAGAGGTAGTCAGCCACGTTTTTCTCGCTCACTCCGCCTGTGGGGATGAAAGATACCTTGTCCCCGTAGGGCCCCGCGAACGCCTTCAGCATCCCGACGCCGCCCGAGTTCTCGGCGGGGAAGAATTTCAGCACCTTCAGCTCGTACTCCATCGCCGCCTCTATCTGCGACGGCGTAGTCACGCCCGGCGTCACCGGGACGCCCTTCTTCCGGCAGTAATCGACTACCTTGGGGTTGAAACCGGGAGAGACGATGTAACGCGCGCCCGCCGCGACGGCGGTGTCGACCTGTCCGGGAGTGAGAACCGTTCCGGCGCCCACTGTCAGTTCCGGCAGCTCCTTCGACAATATCCTGATCGACTCCTTTGCGGCGTCCGTGCGGAACGTCACTTCCGCAACGGGCAGCGAGCCCGCGAGGAGCGCGCGCCCCAATGGCAGCGCCTGGTCCGGTGAGTCCAGTTTTATAACCGGTATAAGTCCTATATCGCCAAGTTTTTTGAGCACGTCTTCCATTTTCACACACTCCTCGCCGTTTTTTACAGATAATCGTCGATGTTGTTTTTCATTATAACGCCAAGCCGGATCGGTTCCACGCGCAGCGGCCGTCCCGACAGATATTGGTGCAGCAGTATTATCGCGCGCTCTGCCTGAGACTGCTGGTCCTTCCATATGGAGGCGTGAAGCGTGTCGTTTGAGAAGAACGGCTTCATCTCCTCAAATACGTCGCTGCCTACGATACTGACGTGCCCGGACATGCCGAGCTCCCGAACAGTTTTGCAGACGTTGTAGGTGTCGCGCGCCGTTATCGCGTAGATACCGGTGACGTCGGGAGCGTCCGAAAGCGCGTGGGACAGGTCGTCGGAGAATTGATTGAGGCTCAGGTGGTAGTTGTGTATCTCGGTGAGCGGCGCGTCGGGATGATATTTGCCCATGTACGCCGCGAATCCCCGCCTGTTCGCGGCGAGGTTTTCGGCCGGTTCGATCCCTCCCGCCACGATCTTCCGCCCCTTCGGGGCGATGCGTCCCAGAACTTCCGCCGCGAGGCTTCCCACGCGTTCGTTCGGAGCGCTGACGCAGGCTATGCGTTTTGAGTTGGGGGCGTCGGAGTTTGCCGTGACGACGGGTATCCCCTGTTTATAAAGTATATCTATCGCGTCGTTGAGCCTCGATCCGTCCCAGCAGTGGAGTATGGCGCCGTCTGCCGAACGCGTCCTCGCGATTTCGCGAAGTATCGCGTCCTGGCTCTCCCAGTTGTCCTCGCACTCTATCCTCGTAATCCTCACGTGGTAATCGCGGAGATTGCGCTCGGCCCTTTCTATTCCGTCCCACATCTTGTGAAAGAAAAAATTTCGGGGGTTGGCTTTTGCGCGGAAGATCGCCGCTATCTCCACGGCTTTTCGCTTGAGTGACGAAGCCGCGATGTTCACCGTGTAATTGAGGTCGCCGGCAATGTCTAAGACCTTTTTGCGCGTTTTCTCGCCGACTCCCTCCTTCGCGTATAAAACCTTGTGAACCGTGACCGCCGACACTCCGGCCATTCTGGCTATATCCTTCAACGTAGCCGGTTTATGCATTGCGCCACTTCCTAAATATTTTTTCAAGATAAACGTTTATGTAAATCATACCGGTCATACTAGCACCGAAAATGACGCGTTGTCAACGCGGAGGAAAAAATCGCGCGCTTGTGGTATAAAATAAACCCATTAAAGTCGGGAGGTGATTGATATGGAGACGAAAATTCTGAAAGTCGGCGGCATGTCGTGCGAGCATTGCGTCATGGCGGTAACGAAAGCGGTCGGTTCCATCCCCGGAGTGGATAGTGTCAATGTCTCGCTTGAAGCGGGTACGGCGGAAGTCGGATACGATCCCGCGCGGGTATCGCTGGATGAAATCAAGGCGGCGATTGCAGAGGAAGATTACGAGGTTTAGGGGGTTTCCCGTGGATGCGATTCTGATTTTTTTACTCGCGGCGTCGGTCGCGGTAAATGTGTGGCTCATCCGGCGCGGGGCGAGCCCTAAAATACAATCCTTGCATTCCACTCTCATCCAGAGCATAAGGAACGTCAAGGAACTCACGACGCTGCGGCAGTATTTCCAGTCCGTCGTGATATTTAAGGATTCGAAGGAATTGTTCGGGGTGTCCCTTCCGGGAACCGAACGCAAGTTCATATTGAAATACGGCGGCGTGATCACCTGCGGCAACGACCTCGAAGACATACGGATCGCGGAGTGCCGTGAGACCGACAGCGTGCGCATGATCGTGCCGCGCAGCAAACTTCTGGATATATACGCGGACATGACAAGCGTCCAGGTATACGACCAGAAGGCGGGATTCTTCACGTCGATAGAGCTCAGCGACCAAAACCGGGAGCTCGCAAACAATCTGGAGGAAGTGCGCCGGGAAGCCCTGCACAACGGCATACTCCGCCACGCCGACGAAAACACTCAGATGTTTCTGAGGTCGCTTGCCGCCTCATTGGGCATGAAAGCCGAAGTGCTCTTCTACGACCGCGACGCGGACGCGGCAACCCCAATCCTTGCCGGCCGAACCGCCCCCGCCCTGGGTCAGGAATCGGAGGGCGGATCCGGGGATTAAAACACCGCGAAGTATCACTGAAAACGCGCCACTAAATTTCAGTGGCATGTTTTCTAAGATCATGGTACACTACAAAACAAGGCGATGATGGTATGGGAAAGAAAGAAAAGTTATTGAAGCGACTGAAAAGCATTCCCAAGGATTTCACGTTTAAAGAAATGCAAAACTTACTTGAATCTTTGGGGTTTATGATGTCCAACAAAGGACAGACAAGCGGCTCCCGCGTAAAATTCATGAAAGATAACATTCCCATAGTCTTGCATAGGCCGCACCCGCGCAAAGAGTTTTTAGAATACCAGATAAAGCAAGTGTTGGAACTTTTGGAAGAGGAGGGCGTTATATGAGCAACATGATGGAGTACAAAGGCTACTACGGCACGGTGGAGTTTTCAGACGCCGACAATGTCCTCTTCGGGAAAGTAGCCGGTGTCAACGGTCTCATATCCTACGAGGGCGACAGCGTAAAAAACCTTAAGGCTGATTTTGAGGGGGCGGTTGACGACTATATCGAAATGTGCGCTGAAAAAGGCGTGGAGCCGGAAAAAACGTATAGGGGAAACTTTAACGTAAGGGTATCGCCGGCACTGCATAAAAAACTTGTTCTCTATTCGGCGTCGCGCGGCCGGACGCTCAATTCCGCCGTGGAGGAAGCAATCGAACGGCTAGTGTCGGCTTAGTTTTTTGTACATCAAACGCGATTTGTCTGCAAAGAAGGAAACAGTTTTTGGATTCCCCGAGTTTATCACTCGCTCCTCACTCATGAGGACATTTTCTCAGACGAGTTACGGGAGGACATTATCACAGACGAACGACACCCGCGCCGCGATTTTCCTTGACATTACTTCAGCCGTATTATAGAATTCATAATTGAGTGTGAAAACACGAACGAAAACCGGTACCGCAGGCAATTTGAAAAAAATAATAAAAAAATGAGGAAGCAGGTGTATGTAATGAAACGAATTTTAATTGCTCTACTGATGGTTGTTGTTTTCGCAACAATGAGTTCCGCAGCATGGCGCAGGGAACGCGGACCGGCAAGCACGGACAGTGATACCATTCTAATCGGAGGCGCGATGTCCATAACAGGTATTCAGGCTCCGCTTGATTCCCCAGCCCTTGAAGGCATCAGGGTCGCGGTCGCGGAAATCAATGAAAAGGGCGGCATCAACGGAAAGACGCTTGAGTTCATCAACATGGACTCCAAATCCGATCCGGCGACAGCCGCTGAAGTGGCCAAACAACTTGTCGACCAGGGCGCGGTGGCTATAATTACCTCTTCGGATTATGACTTCGGCGGTCCGGCGTCACGCGCCGCCCAGGAAGCCGGTATGGTCGGAATAAGCCCGAGCGCGTCTTCGCCGCTCTTTGGCAGCGCTATGCTGGGCGATAAGCAGTTCACGCTGTCTATGTGGAACACCACCATGGGCGCGATAATAGCCGAAAAGGCATTCGTGAAAGACGGTATGAAGTCCTGTTATGTCATCACCGATGACTTCATAGATTACACAAAGAGCCT
>Ga0099364_10010949_pt1 | contig 12431 bp, 7 predicted proteins | sample TergutTh196P3_FD_73070 | JGI IMG/M metagenome (GOLD analysis project Ga0099364, IMG submission 73070) | Microcerotermes parvus P3 segment gut microbial communities from Pointe-Noire, Republic of the Congo - Th196 P3 | ecosystem: Host-associated > Arthropoda: Insects > Digestive system > Gut ... | reverse complement strand
TAAGGAGAAATTGTCTTCTGAAAATCTCCTGGAAGAACGGGTGGGTTTTTATCGGGATAATTTGAATGCTTATCAGGTGTATGAGCTGTTTGTCCATGTATTGAATTTGAGCGGTATACAGTCTTTCAAGAATACTATCAGACTTCTTCTGTCGATGAAACAGAAGACGCTGAGCCACAAAGATCAGGGGAGTTAAAAGGACTTCATAGCCCCTGGGGACTGTTGTATATGATTCAAAAAGAGACGGGATGGACAGATGATTATTTGCTCTGGGGTGTTTCCTGGGCGAATATACAGATGAAATTGGCGGATGCGCCTTATTATTCGTACCGGGCGAGGGATGAAAAGGTGGATAATGCTGAGGAGTTGAATAGATGGCTCAATACGCATTTGTGAAAGGGGGAAGGCGCTGCGCGCTTGGGGGAAAGCTCGCTTTGCTCGCGGGGAAGCGCTACGCGCTCGGGGGAAGGGGCGCGTTTGCGCCGGGGAAAGCGCTTTGCGCTCGGGGGAAGGTGCGGTGCGGCTGGTGGGAAGGAAAGCGATTAGGAATCATGAATTTATTTTCAACTTTCAATTTTCAATTTTCAATTATAAAAGTTATGCTTGAACCTGTTACGTTGGAATTTCGTATAAAGGATGATGATCTGAATCAAGGGTCACGTCGTGTTGTTGAACGTATTACGGATATGGATGAAGAGACTTCACAGTTGATAAAACGACTTGAGGCGCTCGAGGCGAAATTTCATGAGCTGTCGGAACAGAAATTCATGCCCGGGATTGACAGGCAGATGGCGGATATCAGGGCGGAGATAGAACGGGTTGACGGATCGCTGGGGAAAATTGTCGACGGGGCTGTTACGGCTCGGATTGATGATGCGGCAGAAGGATTAAGAGATGTGGCTGAAGCCGGCAGGGATGCGGGCGAGGCAATGGGCGAGTTTGCTGATAACTCGCAAAAAAGTATACAGGATGCGCTGGTTGAAGCTATACGGGTTCGGGATGAACTGCTGAAAGTCGGTGCGGCTACCGATCCGAAACTTATGGAATCGGTAGAAAAAGAGATAGAAAAATACAAAAAAGCGTTATTGGATGCCGGGAAGAACACAGAGGAAGTAGCGGGAAAAATGGGCAAAGGGTTTGACTTGCTGGGCAAGGCAGGCGATAAAGCTACAGGCGCTGCTGCCAGGCTTGCGAACCGTTTGAAGGGCGGGTTGTATACGATAGCGGCACAGGCTATAACGGCGCTTGCCGTTGCAATCTATAAAATGGCTACGGAGATGACGGAACTTGAAAAGGCGATGAAACGGGTAGATGAAGGATTCGTTGATTTTTTCGGTCATTTGAATAAGGAGCGCATGGCGATGGATGACATGTTCAACAGATTGCGGAATGCAAGAGAAGGAACACAGGGGTATGAAACGGCTAAGAATGCTATTATCAATCAATATGGGGATTACCTGAAAGGAATGTCGGACGAAATACAGTCGTTGAAGGATCTGGAAGGGGGGTATAGTGCTGTGTCGGCTGCTGTGGTACAATTGGCGCGGGATAAGGCGATGTCGGCAGGTGATGAATCGGCTTTAGCGGCCTATATTAAAACCGAGAAGACAAATATTGAAACTATTATTAATGCTTTTAAAAAATCTTCACCGGATGATTATAATAAGCTTTTGACAGATCTGAAACAGTCTATTGATAATGGGACGGAACTTTCTGAAAACGTTCAAAAAGAGATTGAAAAGTTTAACAAAAATATGCATTTGCCATCGCTTGATCCTAATATATCATCATCATCCAATACAAGAGTCAGGAATCCGGTAAAGGAAGCAATTAATGAAATTTATGAAGCCAGAAAGGTGTACAATAATGAACGTCAGCGATTAGTTGAACTTTACAGTGCGCCGCCGGATGATACAAAACTGAAGGAAAATTACGAGTATTGGACTAATGAGTTAAAAAGGCTTGAAAAAGCCCGTAACGAGATAGAAACAAGCGAAATTGACGGTGATAAATGGAAAGAACTGACAGCTGATATAGAGGCGGCGCGGGCGGAGGTTGAGAAATATTCGGATGCAAAAAAAACTACAGACAAACCTGATCCGAATAAGGCAGAGCGCGAACGTCAAACGCGCATTGACGCCTTGCAATGGCTAAATACAAAAGAAGCGGAATTGGACTTTCAAAGGGTCAGAAGGAAACTTGAAACGGAAGAAAAACTGTTGTCGATAGATGATGAGAGCGCAGAGAAAAGGATCAGGCAAAACGAAATAAATTATCAAAAGGAGTTATTATCTATACGGGAGCACGCTGCCCGCATGGTAAGGGAGGCTCAAGATGTTGCGAAAAAAATGTATGAATCCGAAAAGGGCAGTAATGAGGGGTTTGATTATGCTTCGTTTGATAAAAGCCGTCTTCCTGAATCGTTGCGTCCTGAAGCAATTGCCAATTATATAACCGAAGCGGAATCGCTTGCCTTACTGGTGCGTCAAAAGGCTAATGCGGACATGCTTGCGGATTCTGAAAAGGCGATGAACGAATATCTTAAATCATACGGAACGTTTGAGGAACGGAAACTTGCCATTACGAAAGAATATGACGATAAAATAGCCAAAGCTGTTACAGAGGGCGAAAAGCTGATTTTGGGGAAACAGAAAATGTCGTCGTTAGACGAACTTGAAAAACAGATGGGGAAATCGCGGGATGTGTGGAAGGTGTTGATGGGTGATCTTGGGGGGCTGTCGGCTGCGATGCTGGAGGATTATATTGCCAGGGCTGAAGAGATGGTTGCATCATCGCAGGATTCGGCATCGCAGGAAACTCGCAATATGGTGGAGACGATTGAAAAGGCACGGGCTTTCCTGGCGCGTAAAAATCCGTTCACAGCGATGATTGAATCATTAAAAAATTACAAAGATGCTGTGAAAGCAGGTGATGGCGGGGCGGTTCAGACTTATTTTTTACAGTTCAATGAATCGGCGGAAGCGGTTAAAGATACGGTCACATCCATTTCGGAGGCTATAAGCGGATTGGGAGGTATCGTTTCGGATGATTTCAGTAAAACCGTTGGTTCTATTACCGGTATAATAACCGGCGCTACGAATGCGATGCAGGTATTTGGGAACAAATCGGCGTCGACGGGCGATAAAATAAGGGCTGTAAGCGGCATTGTATCCGTATTAACGACAATAATAGCAGACCTTCAGGATGCGATGGAAGCGGTCAGGGCGAGCGAGAAAAGTATGACTGAGTACCTGGCGAATTTTGAAAACAGGCTTTTCATGATGTATAACAGTATCAAAAAGGAGGATTATGAATCTATTTTTGGTATAAACGTTATCCGCATGACAGCCGATTCGTTTGAAAGACTTTTAACTGTTTCTAAGAAATATCGTGAAACGCTTGACAGTATAGGGCACGAGGATTTCGAGAAAACGATGAAAGCGCTTGACGGGCGCGATTATACTCAAGCCCTGGCAAGGTATACGGAGGCTTTGCAAAGAGGGTATAGCGGCCTTGCAACGATGGTAGTCGAGATAAGGCGGGCAAATAATTGGAATCCGGGCGAAATCAAAAGTCTTATCGATTTGGCGCCTCAAATGTTTGATGAGTACGGTAATCTTAAAATAGAAGAGGCCAAGGCGTTTCTGGAGACGAATGAGGAAATAAACAGGGCCTCCAACAACTGGGTCAGGGGTCTGATTGAAAATATGATTGCGCTTTCGGAGTTGGCAGAAAAGGAATTGACAGCGATCATAGATCAGAATTTAAATACTATTATCGGCGGACTTTCAGACAGTTTGACTGACAGTATTTTCAAGGGGGTTCGGGATGGGGCTGATGCCTGGGAATTGTTTGGGGATGCCGGACTGCAGGTGATAGATGCGCTTGGAAAACAGCTTGTGAAAGAGTTTGTTTTAACTAATTATTTTAATGCGTTTGAGGAGCGTATGCGAAATGCTTACAGTCTGGGCGATCCGGCTTTGATACAGCAGGAACTTGCGGATATTATGACCGATATATATAGCGGACTTGGGGCTGTGATAGAAGGAGCTACCAGGGCTGCGGAAGAGTGGGATCGTATAGCTTCCGAATCGGGCTGGGACATGAGTCGGCTGTCAAATCAATTGGAACAGAATCAGGAGTCACAAAAGGGAATGTTTCAGACGATGTCGCAGCAGACAGGTTCGGAATTACTTGGGCAGTTTACGGCGATTCGGGTACATATTGGCAATATATATGACTTGATCAACAATATGTATTTGGACAATTCATCGGTTTCGGAATATCTGTCGGCGATCGTCAGGAATACGGACGGGACGGTCAGGGAACTGAAAATCTTAAATGATCGTGTGAGGAAAATTGAAACGGAAGGAGTGAAGATGTTATGAGCAAATTAGACAAAATGCTGGGACACTTGACCATTGACGGGTTGGACGCCTGGGGCGATCTGGGGTTTGTGGTTCGACCGGGTTCGATGGAAAGCTGGTTATTGCCGCCTGATACGAAAGAGCCTTTTTCGCACGACTGGAAAGATGAAAACGGGATCGAAGTGGATTTGACGCACAGTTATGTGAAGGAAAAAAAAGTGTCGCTTAAAGTCTGTTTAATTTCCTTTTCTGCGCTTGAATTTCAGAGTAAATATGATGCTCTGTGTTCGCTTTTGAAGTCGCCCGGTATACGAACGCTCTATTATCGAGAACTTAATAAGACGTTTCAGGCGTATTATACACGCAGTAGCGAAATGAAGCGGATTAAGGGGGTTAAAAATACGGATATGATCTTGTTTGAAATGACGCTTTTCTTTACGATGCCCGTACCGACATAAAAATGAATGAAGATGAAAATATATCGCAACATAACGGAAATATACGATGTCAGGCCGGAGGAAAGTTCGACACAGCATGTCGTACACATGGGTGAAAACGTTCTGAACTTGACGTTCCGCGTGACGTCGCCGTTAGATTTGCGGATTAATGATTACGTGCTGTTTGAGGCAGAGCGGTATAAGTTGAAACAGCTTGTGAGTCCGCGACGGATAAGTCGGCATGAGTTTGAATATACATGTAAGTTGTTTTCTGTTCAGTATGATTTGCAGGATGCGCTGTATGTGCTTGAGGACAGTACCGGAGTGGGTGTGTTGGATGATACGGTTCCGCTGTTCGGGACGGCCTCGTTTCATTTAGCGCGGATTCTGAAATGTGTGCGGGAGGTTCATCCATCCTGGTATGTCGGCGATGTGGAAGAACCGGCGGAAGGGAAGAATATCGTTTACACGGATATGGATTGTTTAGAAGCTTTACAGCATCTTTGCAGCGAGTTTAACATCGAATACTGGATAACGGAAAATACGGTAACGGGCAATACGGTATCGCTCGGAAAAAAGAAGTTTGGGACGCCGCTGTTATTCAAGTATGGAAAGGGGAATGCGCTGTATGAACTATCACGGAACAATCAGGATGGGCGTATCGTTACAAAACTGCTTGTGAAAGGGTCTGACCGAAATATTGACAGTAGCGCCTACGGAAATAAGTATCTTCATTTACCGAATAATGAGCGCTATGTAGAACAGAATACGGGGAAATTCGGCGTTATTATGGGGCGGATAAACTTTCCGGAAGTGTTTCCCCGGTTGATTCATAAACAGGCAGGCGATCCCGGTAGCGTGACAGGCGTCAGGGTTGAAAACGGTATCTATTTTATAAAGGATGCTTTTCTGGGATTTGAACCGGAACTGCTGCCGGGCCGGAATCTGATCGTTGATTTTCAGACCGGTCAGTTAGGCGGATTGAAGGTTGATGCGAACTGGCATTCGGGTACTCAGGAATATGAGTTGATTATTGGTGATTACGGGCTTGGGCAGGATGTTCCGGGCGGGGTGTTTGTGCCTGCTGTTGGTGATTTGTATTTGCTTTCGGATTTGAAGATGCCACAGGCTTATATTGACGCGGCGGAACAGGAACTGCTGATGAAAGGACAGGAAGCCATTGCGCAAATGTGCGAGCAGAAAGTGAGCTACAGGGGACGGGTGAATCCGCTTTTCTTTCGTCAGAATATGGAGAGGATAGAAACGGGACGGACAGTCGTTGTAGAAGATAATGACATAGTGGATGGCAGCGGAAGCGTTGAACTCAGGATACAGTCGTATACGCGGGGGATAAATGATGATCTGAATATTGACATCGAAATATCTGATACGCTTTATGTTTCTCGCCTGGAAAGTATTATTCAGGGGCTGAAGGATATAAAAGATGAATCGGTAGTCCGTGATAGGAATTTATGGCAGTTGCGACAATTTTCTGAAAGGACGTATTTGCACGCTTTGGAAGCGCAGGAGATGCTTGAAAAAGCATTGCTGGATTTCACGCCGGGTATTAATCCGGCTTGGGTGCGAACTATGTCGGTGTTGATTGGGAATGAAAATCAGCAAATCATGTTTGTTTCAAGCAAAGTGGATCCGCAGTTTGAATTGAATCCCAATTTCGTTCTGAATAATACTACAAAAGTATTTTCGGCGCCGACTGCAATTTTAAAACACATGACGATGGGCATTGACAATACCTCGTCGGCTCATTTCGCGGGCGAACACCGGTTTTGGGATGTGGCATCTTATATCTCGCCTTATCTGGGGGATGCTGAAACGCCTTATTACTTAGTAGCTAAATGCTCTGTAACGCTTACGACCGGGGCTTTTATGCTTCAGGAAGATTATACGTATTATCCTGGAGACGGTTATTATTACTTTCTGATCGGTTTGCTGTCGTCTGAAGTAGACGGGGCGCGAAGTTTTGCGACTTGTTACGGATATACTGAAATACTTCCGGGTCAGATGCGGATTAGACAAATCATTTCACCGGATGGTAAAACGTATTTTGACGTTGCAAACGGGGTTATAAGCGGTAATATTAAGATTCAGGCAGGGAGTACGGGGTATGCGAATCTGACGGATGCACCGGATATTACTGGGTTGATGGATGCGGCTTTAGGTGATTTGATGACGTTTTTGGATACGGCTTTTGCTGACGGTATTATTAGCGAAGCGGAGGCGGAAAGTATACGGATATATTTGAATGTTTTGGCGTCAGAAAAGGCTCGTTTGGATTCGGAGTATAATGCTCTTTTATATAATCCGATGCTTGACGGGTTGGCAAAGACGAATCTTGTAACAGCGAAAGAAGGAGCGTCATGGTCGCTTGATAATACTTATTCGAGGCTTTATGTTTATATAGAGGATGCGATAGATGACGGTCTTATTACGAGTACGGAAAAAGGGATGATAAATTCTTATTATGCTTCGTACAGTTCAAGTCTTGCGATATATTCTGAACGATATGAGGAGGCTCGGCAGTATATAGAAGGGCTGTTTTATACGAAGTCGTCGTTTAGTGTGTATTCGGATAGCATAAAGGCTACCGTTAACTCATTGCGGAATGACGTGGATGATAACGGTGATCGTCTGACGCTATTGAGTGCAGAGTTTAGTCTTTATTCGGATAGCATTACGGCTACTGTTAATTCATTACGGGATGACGTGGATGATAACGGGATGCGTCTGACGGTATTGGAACAGGCTGGATATATCATAACATCTCAAGCCGTATCAATATTTGCACAATTGATTACAGAGAGCGGGGATGAGATAATTAATTCTATTAATGTTTCAACGTCGGGTATAACGATCGCGGCTAATAAGGTTAATTTACTCGGTCAGGTGACGTTTCAGATGCTTAATCAGAGTGCGCAGGATATTATCAATGGAAAATTGGAAGGGTTTACGCAGGGTAGTATTAGTAACAATGATTTATTGGTCTCCTTAAATGGACAGACAATTATATCTGGCGGGTATATCCAGACGAGTATGATAAATACAATAGACCTGTTTGCGGCGCAGGCAAAAATCGGGGCTTTTAATATAAGCGCAAACGGCTGGTTTACTTGTATAGATGAACTACAAAAGTATGGTGATGTTGGTTATATTATAATGAGAGGTGGAGTGCAAGGAACAGGAAATTACACATCAATTGAATTTGGGAGAAACTTGTCTCTGGATTGGGCGATGACGACGTGTACGGCGAGGATATTGAACAATAATTTGGGACCGGCGACCGGTGCGACAATTGCTCTTTACTTGGAAGCAGCCGGTCGAAATGAATTGCAAGTAGACCCTTATGTGCGTTCGGTAGCCTTATGGGCGAATGGTGGGATATTTATAAAAGGTGCTTTTGCATGTATACGGGAAACGCCTTCTTTGAACTCTTTTACGACAGCAAACGATGCTAGTATACTTCAATATTATGACACATTTATTTTTCAGAACGCTGATCCTTCCACATATCTACCTCTGTATCTTCCTTCGCGCGCTGCTATTGAAAGTACTTTCACCTATTTTAAGGATGGTCATCATTCTGGTTATCGTAGCTTTATAAAGATACAGGTATTGGTAACACGAATTTCGGACGGCAGGATTAGAATACATCCAGGAGCGTCAGATGCACAACTTGTAGACAATAATGGGAATGTTTATTCATATCAGGACTTGTACAAGGGAGATGTGGCAGAATTTGCATATCATAATGGCGCATGGTATATCACAAACATTCAAGATTAAAAAATAGTAAATTATGAAAAAGGTAGATTTTAACAGGAAGTTTAAAGACTTTAAAGGCAAAGAGTTCGGGACTGAAATGGTTGGGGAACAAATCGCGAAGGTTTTGTTTGGAGCTGGCGGTGTGCCGGAATTGCCTATTGAGAACAGTGACAAGTTTCGGGCATACAAATTGAGTACAAAACTTATAGCGGGGGATGGCGCGATCGAGATAAACGACGACGACGAGTCCTTTTTAGAAAAATTTTGCGCAGTGACTTTTTCGGCGGGCGCTTACGGTCAGATTATGGACATTTTAAAAAAATAAATGATTATGGAAATTACAAGTACAACCCAAAAGGGGAAAAGTGTTGTTGTAGAAAACGCTCATATTTCATACAACATCAAAAAAAATGGCGAAAGCGACATTCAAGAGATTTCGGGTGTCGTGAAAAAAGATGACAAAGCAATTGGTTTTGTATCGTTCGATTGTGTTCGTGGCGGATTTCAGTTTACCCTGACTTCTGATAACGGAATAAGCGGTTCAGGCAAAAAAGAGCTTTATGATGCTTTTGTTGATGATATTGAGGAATTGACAAATGATTCCGAGGAAATTTAATTACAGTTTAATTAATATTTAAAAGCATGAAGCATGTACATAAAAACAGCGACTTGTTGTACGTGTTAAAAATCACTGACAGTACCGGAGCCGAAATAAATCCTCAGGATTATTCCTTCTGTTTGAGTTTTTTTACACGCCGTTACTCGCAGGTCGCCTTCCACATCGAAACAGGAGAACCGCCTCCAAACGGAATACAGTTTGACGGAAACAGTATTCGCGTTTATCTTGAAAATCAGAATTTTGCCACAGGAGAAATCTTGTTTGAAATTTCATTAGACATGCCGGACGCTAATTTCCCAGACGGTTACCGAACCGTCTCGTCAGGACTGATGCATACAAATGTCTATGTGCATGATCATTTTGAAAACCGTAAAATCGCAGAGCATCACGGATTATGCAATTGCGATTACTATATTGCCCTTCAATTAGATGGAGATGGAAACGGAACGGGCGGTTTAGACGGCAAATCCGCTTATGAAATCTGGCTTTCGGAAGGCAATGCAGGAACAAAACAGGATTTTCTGGATTCGCTTCAAGGCGCTCCCGGTTTACCAGGCTCTCCTGGCGCCCCAGGCGGGCCGGGCAATCCAGGAAAATCAGCATATCAGATTTGGCTCGAAGAAGGTAACGGCGGTTCTGAACAGGATTTTCTGGAATCGCTGAAAGGGACGGATGGAACGGATGGTTCGGCAGATATACAGGCGCATGATGGTTCGAGTACGGCGCATCCTGTTATTAGGGCGATGATTGATTCTCTATCATTTGTGAAGTCGGTAGAATATAACGATACAACAGGCGATGTGACAATAACAAAACGGGATAATTCGACGCTGACGTTTAATATCATTATTGCGGGGTGTATACATGGATTGTATTATGATCCGGAAACGGCTGAACTTGTTATCACAAAAGCTGATAACTCTAAGGTTCGTGTTCCGCTCTCTCATTTAATCGACATTTACGTTGGGCACAATGGTACGCACATTCAAACGACGGTTGAATCCGGTAACGTCATACATTCCGTGTTAAAAGCCGGAACAATTACTTCGGCAGAGCTTGCTCCGGCATTGATAGACCTTATTGACGGCAAGGTCGATGAAGTCCAGGCTGGGACGGTAAAACCGCAGTCGCGCATTATGGGCGCATGGGTTGACACGCCGGAGACAGCGACTAAACTGATTACGTTATCGGGATGCGCGGCTACTGTCACGTATGAGATTATGACGTATACGGATTATGCGTTTGTAGAGGGTACATTGGATTCTATTGGTGTTCTATCGGTGACTGATACGGTTGGGTTGAAGTCTGGCAGTATATCGACTATGACTAATGCGGGTTTTTTGGCTAATGATTGGTGGGTCTCGAAGGGTGTGATGTTTAAGGCTTTCTGGGATGGTTCGCGGTGGATGCTTGGAACAGCTCGCAGTCTGGCGATATCTACGGTTATTGAAAGCGCTACGGGCAAGGTTCCGCAGACGAAGTTGCTGTATGATTTGGATCAGGGGATTAAGGCTGATTATCGGAAGTCTATTGATCAGGATGATATTGATTCCGGTAAGGTGGATAAGGTTTCTGGCATGGGGCTTTCGGAGACGAGTTTTACGCAGGATGAGAAAGATAAACTTGCGAACCTGGATTCGTCAAAGTTTCTGGGGGCTTTTGGTTCGGTTTTGCAGCTTCAGGCGGATTATCCTGATGGGGGTGTGGGCGGCAACTGGGGGACATTTGTGGGAGACAAAGAGGGTTGCGCGGCTGACGTAAGCATTTCAGGTATCGTACATGAATTTGCTTATAATTCTGGCGCATGGGTTGATATGGGTCAGACTGGTTCGGATTCGGCGGCTATGATTAAGCAGAAGTATGAGAGTAATGCTGATACTAATGCCTTTACTGATGCAGAAAAAAATAAACTTTCAGGGATAGAGACGGGGGCGCAAAAGAATGTGCAATCGTCGTGGACGCAAAATGATACGGGGGCTGATAATTATATTATCGGGAAGCCTACGAATTTGTCGCAATTCAATAACGATAGCAATTTTATTACTTCGGCTTCTTTGCCGGATTTGTCGCCTTATTATGTTAAGCCTTCGGGGGGGATACCGGCTACGGATTTGGAATCAGCTATACAAAACTTGCTCGGCCTTGCCAACACTGCTTTGCAACCGGCTGACCTATCGGGTCATAATATATCGGGGACGGCTCATAATGATTTGCGAATACTCATTGACACCGTCAAAGCTATTGCAGAAGGCAAGTCACGGGGGCGGTCGTTCAATACGAAGGCGGCGCTTGATGCGTGGCTTACTGTACCGGCTAACTTGACGGAATTACAGGTCGGCGATAATTTCTATATTGAAGAGACGGATGTGCCGGATTACTGGTGGACAGGTACGGGTATATTGCCGTTAGAAATTGATAAGGTTTTTTTACTTGACTATTATACGAAGGCGCAGGCTGATGGGCGGTATTTACAGGCTATCACAAAGGCGCTGGTTGAAGCTGTATTGACGGGTGATATATCTACGCACACACACAGTCAGTATCTAACTGGCATCTCGAAGGCTTTGATTGAGGCGCAACTGACGGGGGATATTTTGACGCATACGCATAGTGGTTATGCGGTTGCGGGGCACTCGCATCCTGAAAGTGTGGCGACGGTTTCGACGCTGGTCGGCTTGCCGGTAGATAAAGATGTTGTTTATGCTACGATTGGGGCTTCACAGTCGCTTTCGCTGTCGGGGACGCCGGCGCCGAATCACTCGTTTCATGTGTTTATACTTGCAACGGCGGCTGTGGCTGTGGCTATACCGAATGATGATGTGACTTATGTTTCGATGTCGGGGACGGCTTTTTCGGTTCCGGCGGGCGGGAGGCTTGAGGCTAATATTGTTTATAAATCGGATGAAGGGAAGTATATTATTACGGTTGCGGAAAAACAATAAAAAAAAGGAGAATTAATTATGAAAACTTACATACACAGGGATATACGCAATGTATATGAATTTGAAAATGCGTTGAATAAGAGCGTTCCGACGGGAACGACTTATGAGGACTATAAGGCAGGGCGCTGGATTGAGCTGTCGGATGAGCAGCTGGCGTTTCGTGCGGAGCATGCTGATGCTTCGTGGAAGGAGATTATTGAAATGCGGCTTGAACCGCCGATGCCGACGGAACCGTCTTTGGATGAACGTGTGGAGCGACTTATAGGCTTGAGTGTCGGTCAGAAGA
>Ga0099364_10010948_pt1 | contig 12432 bp, 3 predicted proteins | sample TergutTh196P3_FD_73070 | JGI IMG/M metagenome (GOLD analysis project Ga0099364, IMG submission 73070) | Microcerotermes parvus P3 segment gut microbial communities from Pointe-Noire, Republic of the Congo - Th196 P3 | ecosystem: Host-associated > Arthropoda: Insects > Digestive system > Gut ... | reverse complement strand
TTTCAATTTTCAACTTTCAATTTTCAATTATCAAAAACTACTCTTACCGTTCTATTATCCGAATTTATGATATACACTCCCGCCGCGGGCAATCTGAACGTTTCCTCCCCCGATGCAGCCACGTTTTGATGTATCAATGCGCCGGTTACGCTGTACACGCTCCATGTTTTGCCTTCGGTTAAGCCGCTTACGCGCAATAATCCGTTGTTTATCCACGCGATAAGAGGAACAGGCTGTGTTTCGCCGTCACCGCCGCCATCGCTGATACCTGCAGAGCCAATATTAACGACATACGGCTCAAAAGGCGTACCGGCAATGGCATTGGAGGTAAAGAGAAGGGGCGAATTAACAGCCCGTTCATTTCCTGCGCCATCATTTACGCGCAAACTGATGGTTTCGGAACCCTCGCCGTAAATTGTCAGGAAGCCAACGTACCTGCCCAAATCGCTAACATACTGCAACATCGCTGAGCCGCGACATTCCGAACCGCTGAAGGCTGCTATTTCTATATGCTCGCCGCGCAATTCCTCATCGCCGTCGACCACAATTGCAGTAACAGTCATATTGTCGGAATAGCGGTACGTATCTGTCGACCATTTCGGAATAACAGTCTGCGGCACATTCGACCGCGACATGCGAACTGCAATAGAAGCATCAGACGGATATATCAATGTTATCGTTTCTGGAGCGTGAGAATGATACATGTAGCCGCGCCCCGGCTCCATATAGCTCAAATTGCCAATCCAGCTGGAGCCTGTCCACGTGGAAAACTGTGTCTGACCTTTGATTTGATCGCCCCGCTGAGCATTTATTCCCGCAAGGGCGTCTCTTACAGGCAGCGTAACCTGAGGCAAATAGCCTATTGCGTTCCAACCTTCAACAATGGGTACAGGAGTGGACGGGGCGACATCTTTGCCCATTAAATTTAACGTAAACACCCTGTTGGCTCTGACAGAATACATGGTAGCAGGCAAAATACCGGTCATTGATCCTACCCAGGGCGGCTGTAGGTAGCCGTCGTTGCGATATTTAATCTGTTCAGCAACATCGCCAATCGAAGTTATAAACTGATCGAATACAGACGGACTGTCATGCTCTACGTTAACTGAAATCCAGTTCCAGCCGCTACGCAACGCAATAGACTGAACCGATACGTCAAACGCTTCGAATACCACAGGCGCATCGATGCTTCCCTTAATGCTCAACGGCTCAAAACGCAGACTCTCAACATTATCATCAACCGTTGTTTTCACCATCGGATAAATTCGCCCGGTGGAAGCATCCCAAAGTTTGAACTCAAGCGACTGTTCCGCAGGAACATCATTTCCATAAACAGTAGCAAAAACGAAATACGCATTAAAATCATCAATATAAACCGGCGAAGCAACGCCCACGCACAATTCGCCAATAAAGGCGGCAAGCATGTCTTCGGAGTTTTCGCTGAAAACGTCGCCAATCTTGATGCGCCCGATGATGTTCATGGAGTTTTCAAACTCGGCGGGGTCGACGTGCCAGTCGGGACGCTCGCGGTTTACTTTCAACTGAACGGGCAGGATTTCTCTGACGCCGTTGCCGGTTGCAAGATTTACAGCGGTTTCGTAAGCGCCTACATTGACGCCTTGCGAAATTGTGAAAGTCAAATCGCGGTTGGAAAGAGGTTGCATGTTGCCGGCGCTGTTGCTTACAGAGAGCCACGAGGGAAGATTTTCAATCATGTAACTAACCGTTGAGCCGCCGGAGTTGGCTATTCGCGCTGTGAATGTGCGGGTTTCGCCTTCGGTCATTTCGATGCTAATGGGGTCGGTGTCCCAACGAAGCGGGTTGCGGCGCACGTAGGCAGTCCATGGCTCGGTATCACTGGGGTTGTTGCGCATGTCGTAAATATTTTCGACTGAAATTTCCAAAGTGGCGCCTTCAACACGAGCAAAATAGTTCGGATGTAGCGTGAAGACAATCTTATTATTTGATGCTACATAATTATAACCAGTGCCGTGCGGTATTTTTTCAACCGGACGAGCGCTCGCTACCGACACTCCTTGATGAACAAGCGCTGCAGTTCCTGAAAAAACAAGCCTGTCTTCTACCTTTTCGGCTTCGATGGTTACCATGTCGTTGCCTGTGGATGTCAGCGTCCAGCCGTTTGTCAATTTAAGATAAGTTTCAAACGGATAGTATGCCTGCAAGCCGGGCTCATCGCCGTGCAACTTGTTTTTGTTGTTCAACACAATGCTTTCGCGGGTAAGGGCGCTGTTCCAAATGCGGATTTCGTCAAAATAACCATTGAAGGAGTTAGAGGGGTCAAAGGAATTAGAGGAGTTGCCTCCGAAATAATAGAAATCGCTTGCAAACGACCCTAAACGACTTTCGGGGAATATGGCAGTATTCGCACCGTTGATAAACACATTGACGCTGCCGCTGCGTTTTACGGAAATCGCGATGTGATGCCACCTTGTGTCCATAAGATTTGTGGTGGTCAACGGGCTTATTTCCGAATTATCATTTTTGAAAAGCGTTAAACCGCCTGTGGCGTTTGTTGCGATATAGCCATTGTCGGCGCTGAAAAGCGTTTGACCTGCCGATGTGTTGTCAGATTGGCTGCGAAACCAAAACTCAAGCGTGAAATTGCTGAACTCATCTAAACGATACGTAGAAGTTGGTATTGAAAACCAGTTATTGTTAGTTTGCATTGCCCAGCCCGAAGGGTATATATACCAGTCAGCGTTCAATACCAAGTGGCGTGAACGGGCTTTGTCGCGGGCTACGCTGCCTTCGGCTTCGTCCATTGTCCAATAGCCGATAAGTCCGTATTCTCTGCCCGATTTGGCAAGGCTTTTGCCTTCTGAAATATCAGCCTGCGAACGATTGACGCCGTAGAAATGCAACCCGGAAACAACGCCGTTGAAACCGTCTGTAAATCCGCCATTGTTACCCGCTTTGGCGCCCACTGTCAGCCTGCCCGATGTTTCGGGAACCGAGGGTAATGATTGGTTTGCAAACAAGATTTTGGTTGTATATTCTTCATTGTTTCCAGTAGGTTCAAAAAGATAGACAGAAACTTTTTCATCATCGCGGTTGTAAACCATTGCAATGTATTTCCATGTATCATCGGCTGCAACAGGCATACCAGATGGTTCTGTTTTGTCGCCTATTTTCAACTCGGCAAAGCCGGCAGTATTGAAACCAAGCGAAAGACCTCCGAAGTCAAACAATGTTCCGGCAGTTCCCGCACTGCGCTTAAACCATGTTTCGATTGAGAACGAGCCGCTTGCAAAAATCGGCAGTTCGGTTTGTGCGTGGTGCGTTGTGGATTGGGTGGCAGCGAAGGCAACCCCTACTGACGGAACGCCAATATCTTGAGCGTTGAGAATGCCCGAAATGGTAAAGTTCTCGTCCGAAAGCATACTTGTCTGTATGTCTTCGTTGAAGGTAATCGAAAGTTCGTCGCCTGTTCCCAAAATTCCGTTCATGGGCGCAACGCTTAAACTTGTCGGGCGACTTGTGTCTATCCAGCCGCTAACAGCAGGCGTTATGAAATCTGTTAGAAAGGTTATTTCGCCGTTTTCTATAGTTTCGCAAACTGTGCGGGCGCGAAACTCGAACACGCCGTCGGGATAGTCGCCTTTATTCCATCTGTATGTGATGGACGGCGTGTTTCCGAGCAACATTTTATCAATATCATTGAGTTCTTCATCGGCATTTGCAAGGTTTAAGCGCGTTTGGTCTGAATAAAACCTCATGGCGCTACTCCACTGTGGCGCTGCTGACGCAAGACGGCGATACTCCAATTCAATAAAGCCGAAATTGGTAAAATTTCTGTCGTAATTTTCCAATTCAAACTCAATTTCGTTTTTCGCATCAATGTTCATAATCCAGTTTGCTACAGGCGATTTAATATCTACTTCGGTGCACGAGGGCTGAAAATAAACAGAAATATAGACGTCGTCCCACAACTCGGGGTCGCAAACGGAAGACAAAACAAGTCGAATATCTTCGTAATTGTACTTTGTTTCTGATTCCATCCTTACTGTGAGTGTTTTTGTCAGAGGTTGTCCTGCCTGCACCATAAAATAGCGTCCGTTGCCGATGGGCAAGCCATCAATACTTAAAATGGCGCCAACATTTCTGTAATCATCCACAGTTAGTATAAACCAGCCGGCGCCGCTTGTTTCCGATTTATTGGAAAGGTTGAGCGTGAAGGTTGCCGGACGTGTTGAGGGTACCTGCATACGTACATATTCTTCATCTGAAATATCCAACCCCGGAACTTCAATCTGCATAGTGCCTTCCATGATGGTGTGCATCTCTTCGGGTTCGAAATATTTTGCCACCACTTCGCCCTCATAGGGACAACTTGTGCGACCGCCGCGCGTGCGGAACATAAAGGTAGGTGGAAAACTTTCGTAATCAATACAAATATCGACTGAAATCTGGTCTTCGGTGCCGCTTTCTTCGAGTACGAAACCTGCAAGAAAAGTATTTGTTTCATCGTGTTGATGCGAGTGACTGCCGTGACTTGATTCACTTCCAGTTTGTACTTTATTTTTATCTAACTGAATAAAACCTAAAAAATTCTTTGTTGTTTCGGTAAAGTTATATATATTTACGTCAGTTGATATAATACGTTCACGTGATTCGGTAATTTCCAACGATTCACTTCTTGCTATTCTGACGCCGGAACCAAAACTAATGTTTTGACCCGATTTGACGTACTCATTGGTTTCGATTGCTTTTACCTTTCGTCGTTCATTTTCTGCCAAGATGGCTCTCCATTTTCTGATTTGGTGATTGTAGTACCATATCGAATCGGTAAATTCGACCCTTCCCTGTGCTGGAAGGGTAGGATTCCAAACGGCTTCCATTTTTTCTTTAGTAACGCGGTCCAGAATAATATCATAACTGGGACCGAGTTCATAATCAGTGGTTGCACGGTCTTCAAAAATAGGGTCATCGTTGAGTTTTCCGAAACCATCATCGCCAGGTAACCTTCTTGATACATATACAGGATGTTCAAGATAATCTGGGTCAATATTTTTATCGTTGTCTTCCAACAATCGTTTTATAGCATTATCCCACTTGGGAATCATAATGTTTTCAATTTGGTAGCCAGTGTAAACAAAAGTAGTACCAAAACTTTCTCCAAATTGAATACTCGTTTGTCGCCCTATTGAATAAACGTTATCGGGTCCTCTAAATATTATTGGATTATCGCCAAAATCATCTGTCAGGGCTATGGTAACATCATCGGTCAATCCGTACAATATATTGAGACCGCTTCCAACGAAAACATCGGCATTGTGTCCCACATGGTCAGGACTGCTTAATGTTTCATATCTATCAGTAAAGGTAATTCTTTTTTGACGGGTTTCATTATCTATAAGCCTCGTTTCAATCTCTGTTTGTTCAGTATTAACTGTTCTATCGAAAGTTAGAATACTAACAGCAGCAAAACCCGCTGCAACCCAAGGATTAGCAACTGAAAGTGCTTTGGTAGTAAAACCTGCGCCAGATATCGCCATATCCATAGTAAACTTTAAATCTGGCTTTAATGAATTCGTAGCATTAACCATTTTAGTTTCGACTTTGCCAGTATGAGGGTTATAAAAAGTAAAAGGTTGCTGAATAATATCTGTATCACTTTCTAAATCGCCTGCTCTTGTGTTTATTGATGTCCTTTCTGTAACAGTAATTGTTGTACCTGCTTCAATATATGCATAACTGTGTGAGCCGGGCGGGTCATGCAGAATAAAGTCAATTTCATCGGGTGCTGCTGTAAGGACGTCTGTGCCTGTAGTTCTACCTCCAAGCACAAAAGCGCTCACACTAAACGGAGGATTTTGCTCATAGCCGCCAATTTTTAGCGTTGCGCTCATCCCTCTCGTGCCTGTATCTATATCAGTTTCTCCGATTGGAAAACCGAAAATTCCTTGTCCAGTTTCGTCAAGTTCAATTGATACTGGAGTAGAAACAGGCAATAATCCGCCATATAACTCGACCACCCCGCCTGATACCGGACCAGAGCGTGTAACTCCCATTTCTTCTTTTATAACATCTAAACGGTACGGATTATGATACGCTTCAAAGGCTTTAAACAGGAACATATATGATTCTCCCTGACGAAAAACAGGTCTGCCGAATGTATATTTTACTTTGCCCTCATTATCAAATTTCACCTTGCCCTCATCATCAAACTCAACTAACGGAACTGACGGAGTATCCCAGTCTATCACAAAATGCGCATCGCCAAAATAGTCTACAGGTTCGGGTCCAAAAAACTGCGTTACCGTGAAACTTGGCTCTGCCTGATAGTAATAACTCCACTCGTAATGGAAACGCACCGTGTCAGCCTTTGTATTCGACCATTCATATACGCTTATTTGCTCTCTATCTGCCACATTTCGAAGGTCTAAATCTTTTTTATGGTTAGATATTACAAGGTTATCCATTCCTATCTGAAAGTTTTCAACAGTATAAAGTTCGGGATATACCCATGCCACAAATTCGCCGGTTTCGCGGCTAACTTCGATAGTGATAGTATTGTCGATAACTCCAATCTTTGTTTTATCATCCTCTAAAGCATCGGGAAACAATTTTTTGTCATCCTCGTCCACTGCAAACGGAAAAGTCCAATGCGCCTCTGAATTGTGATAGACTGTATAGGGCTCTACTTCATCATAAGTCAGAACGGCGCCGCGTTTATCAACAGCGACTAATTTTAAAATATGAGACCCGATATTGTTTTCACGCAGTCCGAAGCCCGAAATTCTATCGTTTTCGGCTTTACCGCCAACTATATGACCTATCAGTTTTACGCGGGTTTGGTCTTGGAAAAAATCAATATTGGGATGCGGACGATTGAAATCAATATCTCGATACATATTTTTGCCTGTCGATGGGTTAACACCATAAATTTCTTGATAATATCCATCGTTGTAAAACGTATGCCCCGGCTTTACAACGCGAACTTTGTTGACGCCGATGGGTACGCTTATTGAGAAAAAACCGTTTACGCCATTTTCGCCGCTACGCACCAATTCGCCGTTAGCATGTCTGACGGGAATTTCGTTTACCTCGAAGTAACAATCATCGACAGGATAGTTGCCGTCATCATACACTACCGTACCCGAAATTATAAATGATGAAATATTTGTAAAATCGGTGGCGTTGTGCACCATCGAAGTAGGGCTTATGTAGCGCCAATGCTCCATAGGATTGAACTGATGCACTCCCAGCGATGGCTCTATACGGTAACTTGTGCCTTCGCCCACGTAGGGGATACCATTAATCATATAGTTGCCGTTAGGGTCTGTAATGTCTTTGAGCGACAACTGGTGTGTGTCATCGGGAAAAACGTCAGGGTCGAATGTAAGTCCGGTAATTGTTGCATGGTTGCCGTTGTAAACCGTACCATTGCGCGACCGGTCGAAAGCGTGACCGGGCAATGCATCATCGAAAGTCCAGTAGCCAATCAAATCACGCTCGCTGCCTGTCAGATAACGGCTGTAGTCACGGCGAATATCAGCCTCAACAAGTGCGCGGCTCCAAAAACGAACATCATCAATATTGCCGATTAATTCGTCTCCTAAACTTATGCGGCAGAGGGCAGAATCGTCTAATTCGCCAAGATTATTGTTATCTGTAAATCCAGGATCATTTATTTTAATATCTTCGGGAGCACGAAAAATCAGCGAATCAACGGTTACCGGTGCGCCGTTCTTTTCAATTGTTATGGGAACAATGTCGCTGTCTGCAACAGTATAAATTGTTACATTCCTGCCATCGCGAGCGATGGTAATATGCGAAAAGCGACCGGCAGGAATAACAGCCGAACGCGCCTCGGCTGCGGTTGTGTTCCACGAAGTAAATATTTGATAACCATCGGCTACTCTAATCATTCTGATTGTACTGTTGCCAATAGTTCCAATGTTTACATCAGTTCCGATGTTTAGTCCTTCCGGTTTTACCCAAAATTGTAACGTCCATTTTTCCGAAGTCCATACATTATTGAAATATGTTTGGTTTGATTGCCATAAAAAAATTCCCTGTCCAGTTGCTTTCAGCGATTTATACTGACTAATGCCATCGTTTTGGCTGTTGCGGCGCGCGATGACATTTACGCCCGGCACGGCAATGCCGGTTCCGTAAGTTACGCGTCCTGAAACAGTGCCGAAGGCTTGCGTAAAGCCTATGTCTCTTCGCGAAGGCAATGCTCTTGGAACTACCTCGCCATCAACGTCGCACATCTGTTCCGGTGTTACCCTGTATTCGTAGAACACGCCTGTAAGCACATTGAAATCTTGCCAAAATGGATTTGCCTCGTTGCTTGTCATGGTATGAAGTGTAGTCCAATTGTTACTGTCGGTTGAACGACGCTCTATGCGATAAATTTCTCCGGCTGGGCGTTGCCCGGTTACGCTCCATTTCAAATGAACATAATTTGCGTGTTCTCCTTTCGAAATTACGAGCGAATCGGCAGTTGGGACAAACGCAAGCGCACCAGATGTTTTTACTACATTTGATTCTCTTACAAAGGAAGAACCCAAAACGTTAATTGTTATCCGGTATTGGTAACTGTAACACGGGTCGGCACCGGTTTCATCGGTAAACTGCTGACTGCTACTTACCGTAAATGTTCTACCAGTTGCCCCCAATGTACTCCAGTTACTGGTAAATTCATTACCATCCTTATCTAGAGCGATGCGTCTTCGCGCCACATCAAAAGTAGCGCCGACGCTGTTCATACGTGTTTCGTTGTTAAAACTTACTAATATGCTGTTTCGGTTGCCTGTTGCAGATATGCTCCAAGGTTCAAGTACCACCGTCCATCTCGCATATAGTGTAATATTTCTGTCTAAAAGAGTATTGAAATCCCAGTTAGCCCCATCTTCTGTGTACCAACCATCAAACCTAAATCCTGTTCTTGTTGGGTCGTCTGTGGGGCGCAAAGCCCTCATGTTATTTAGAACTTGTTGAGAAGGTACAGCGGAGCCTCCATTTGAATCAAAAGTTACTGTATGAATATACGTGACAATAATTCTAACTTGACCGCTACCTCCATCACTGCCACCTACACGAGGCGAACAATTACTAAACGCACCACTCCCGCCGGCTCCTATACCCGGACTCGTAGATTGAATGGTCGTGGAACTGCAAGTATAATTAGTATTAGACCAATAATTATATGCACCGCTTCCGCCGCCATAGGAGCTCAAATAGCCAATTTGTAAGGTTGGGGCGGCTCCACCTCTACTTATCACAATACCACTACCGCTTTGATGAGCTCCAGCATGTCCATTACCATCAGTAGTATTGCGAATTCCAGCAACTGCTCTCCAATTTTCTGTAGTATTAGGGACAAATGAAGGTCTGCTACTTGATGTCCCTCCGCTTCCAGAAATTAGTACTTGATTGTTACTTGATGTCCTTCCTTCGCCTCCACCTTTGCCGCCTGCTACGATTAGATGTACGCCATTCCAAGTTACTCTTGTTTCACCGCCATCGTCTCCAATATTGCCTGATTGCCAATCATTTCCACAACCAATGTTAACATAATTACCGACTTCTCCGCCTTTCCCTACATTTATAGTAAGAGTAGCAGGAAACGACTCCACTATATTAAATTTCATGTAAGCCGCTGCGCCACTGCCACCTGCTCCTCCTGTTCCTCGTCGCCAGGAATCTTGATTACCTAAAATGTTACAATTTGCTTCAGTGTGTCCACCTTGGCCTCCTCCACCTGCTCCTATTGCATAAACCTCTACTTGTGCAGGTCTATTAACATTGAAAGTTTGAGTGGTCTGGTTAGCATTGTAATTGAATGTAGGTGTTTCATTTGGCGTATATGTTTGAGCCCACACTCCTGTTGGCGTAACCACGCTACCCGCAAGCAGCACCACTAAAACCAGCCCCATCCGCCCCACACGGCAAAGTCCATTTCGACACATCCGCTTCGCAAAGCGGGAAAGTCTCTCTGAAATCGTAAAAAAACTATTTATCATACTGATTACTATTAAATTACATTTATATTATTGATACTAAAAAATTTACAACACCAAATAAAAAATAGCGGACTGACATCATCCGCCGATAAGAGGTTGTAAGAAAGACCTGTAACTACGAACAAGCAAACCCGCATCGCTGCAGCGTTTATACTTATTCTTGTAGTTGTTTGAAACTTCTTACATTTCACATTGACAAGAACATAGCAAACTTCGCTATTCAACCCATTTTCGCCGTTTTTGGTTTCCCAAAACTTCGCCCATGAATTGAGCGGCAAAAATAGGAATAATTTTTTTAACCACCAAAAAATATTTTCATTTTTGGATAAATTTTTTTGGCAGGTTTGAGAAATGCGCCCGTAGGCATGGGTAATCCTGCGGGAAAGCGTGTTTTGACACGTCCGCGCGAGGCGGGAAAGTCTGGTTCTATTTGTTAAAAAACTTGTTATCATACTGGTTTATTTATATTTAGGTTTAAAAATTTACTTTTGATAAGCCGTAAAATCAAAAAGCGTGGAATGTTCCTGTTCGTCTACCAAGGTTTCCACGCCTACTTATTCTAACAAGTCACCCCACGCCGCTACCGCGACGTTACTTAACCTGTTCTTGAATAAGTAACTCGAAAAATCAAGTTACAAGTGGAAAAATTGGTAGACAAGAACCAAGCAGCAACTGCTACTTTTCTTTTATGTTTTTGTTTTTATGGCATATTATCTATGTATTAATGTATTAGGTTAAACATTCTATTTCGGCTCCATATTTTATAATCTCGTTTACTAACGGATTTGAAGTGTCAAATTCTTTTTCTTTAAACGGATGCGGCTCTATTCTCGTATCTATCAGTCTTGTAAGTTTGAACAGTTCGGTTTGCCTTTGTATTCGGTTATCATAATCGGCAAACACAACAGCAATATCGATATCGCTGTCTTTTGCGTGGTTTCCCTTTGCATACGACCCAAAAAGAAATATTTTTTGAAAATCAAAATTTTTCCTTACTGTTTCAGCATATTTTTGGGCAATATCTAAAGCATCTGTTTTATCCATTGTTGCAAGGTTTTAATATTCCCGCATGTTCTCCTTTTTTCTGTACATAATATGCCTTCAACAGTTTTTCAATAGAGATATGTCCCAAAAAAAGCGCCCAATGATATGACTTTGACCGAAACAGTGTAAGCATCGTATTGAAATCATTATCGAAAGTATCAATCCAATGCTTTACGATTTTCTCAATATTTATTTGAGGATTATCCATGATATATAATTTATAAACGCAAAACTCGCTATTTCAATATGTTTTTTCAACTCGCGGGCTTCCGAAAAAGTTGCCCACGAATTGAACCGCAAAAGTACGTATTCTTTTTTTAAGAAAAACAAAAAAATATTACTTTTTACTTTTTACTTTTTTTTGGAAAAATTGTTAACTTAGTAATTGTTATGAAATAATTTGACTATTTGTACTTTTTTTATTACTTTTGCGGCGAAAAAATAAATAATCATGCACGAAAAAGTAATAGAAAAAATGAAGGCATTTTTGCCATATTTAAATGAAAATCAGCGTCGTTTATATGCTATGCTGCCTCCGAAGCGAAAGCCCTTGGATATGGCGGTAAACGTATAATAGAGCGCGAATTAGGAATTTCGCATAATACCATAAACAAAGGTATTGCTGAATTAGAGTCCAAAATACAAGGAGATGTTATTACCTCAATATCAAAACAAAGAAAGTCTGGTGGTGGCAGAAAAAAGACAATTACTCAAGTTGTTTGGGCAGAAATAGAGCGTTTTATAATGCCGCATACACGCGGCGAACCTCAATCACCACTTCAGTGGGTTAGTAAAAGTTTGCGTAATATAGAGGATGCGCTAAAATCAATTGGAATTTCGGCAAGTTACAGAATTATCGGTGATGCACTTAAAGAACATGGCTTCAGTTTACAGTCTAACAGGAAGTGTTTCGAGGGGAGCAGTCATCCTGATAGAGACGCACAATTTGAATTTATACAGAAAAAAGTTGACAAATATTTGTCTGAAAACCAGCCTGTCATATCTGTTGACGCCAAGAAACGTGAGTTAGTCGGCAATTTCAATAACAATGGCGTAGAATGGCATCCGTCAGGTGAAGCTGTGAGTGTTAATGCTTACGATTTTTTGAGTGAAGCAGAAGGTGTTGCTGTACCTTACGGAGTGTATGATATTAAGGAAAATATCGGTTGGGTAAACGTTGGAATAACCAAAGATACTGCTGAGTTTGCTGTCCAATCAATTAGAAATTGGTGGTATAAAATGGGAATATATTATCATAATAATGCAGATAGTCTGCTTATTACAGCAGATGGAGGTGGAAGCAATAGCAGTAAAGGAAGGTTATGGAAGTATGAGTTGCAAAAGTTTGCCGATGAAACTGGATTGACCATTGAAGTCGTTCATTTTCCGCCGG
>Ga0099364_10010947_pt1 | contig 12432 bp, 8 predicted proteins | sample TergutTh196P3_FD_73070 | JGI IMG/M metagenome (GOLD analysis project Ga0099364, IMG submission 73070) | Microcerotermes parvus P3 segment gut microbial communities from Pointe-Noire, Republic of the Congo - Th196 P3 | ecosystem: Host-associated > Arthropoda: Insects > Digestive system > Gut ... | reverse complement strand
AACGGACTCGAACCGTCGGCCTCCAGCGTGACAGGCTGGCGTTCTAACCAACTGAACTACTGGGCCTCGCCGGCGCAAACTGCGTTCCGCTCCGCCCGTCTACCGACGGGCATTCGCTTCACCGCATTGACCTCATTTCCGACGCCGGCCCGCTTCGCCGGGCGTGTCATCGGGGAAGTGTTTGCTTTGGTGCTTTTTTGGGGGGGCGCTGGTGGGAACAACAGGACTTGAACCTGTGACCCCATGCTTGTAAGGCATGTGCTCTCCCAGCTGAGCTATGCTCCCGAACCGCTGATTATCGTTCGTACAATGTACCATACAATGTACTTGCCTGTCAATAATCAATTTTTCCTAGTCAACCGGAGATACCACCGGATATACTCCGCGCGTCTTTTTTATGTTTTCGCGGAAAAACAACTATTAACGTACCGTCATTGACAGCAACAGTACTGTCAACACCGATAAATTCATTGCTGACGCCGACAGGAAACGTGTTTGTCAAATCAGCGTTTTCAAGCTCGTATTTCAACCCTTTTAGCGTAACGCCGGATGCTTTGTCCGAAAAAGAAAAAACAGAAAGATAGCCGCTGCAGCGATCGGCAAATGTAATGCTGCCGCTTGTAACTGCTGTGATAATCGTATCCCGGTCAAACAAGTAACCGCTCATACCGCTTTGCGACAGATATCCCAACATCTGAATGTTGGCAATTGTATGTTCGGCCCTGCCGCCTGTGCCGCAATAGATATGAAAAGACTCATAGCCCCTTTTCATGCCTTCGCGTACAGCCGCAAGCGTATCTGTATCGTCTTTTATACTGCTCAGGGTAATGACGTTTGACAACTCCGGTTTTTGCGATAACGAATCAAAGTCGCCAAGCACCAAATCTGCGGTTATCCCATGCTCAAGCAAATAGGTCAAGCCTCCGTCGGCGGCGATCAGCAAATCCCCGTCGGCAACTGTGAAGTCAAGCCCGTAATTATCACCGGCTCCTACGATGCAGCAAATCTTATTATTCATACGGCGCTCATTATCCTAATTTCTGTTTTACTTTTCATGCTTCACACTTCACGATTTATTCGATGATAGCAATTGTTTACTCCGGAGCGTCAAACAGCGTTATCTGCTCATATTTTTCTGTCTCTTTAGCTCCACAGCCTTCCTTTGCCGGAATGGCGGAGTTGTCAATGGAAATATCTCCATTGTCATCCAAACCTATGCCTCCCATTTCTATTAGGGCCTGATTTCCCGGATAGCTCTTTTGATCCCATACATAGACCTTGCACAAGCTGCTTTTCAGTGCCTCCGTGGCGCCGGCCCAAGTGCCTCCTTCTTTATGCCCGGACTTTACTACGACTGTTCCGGAGGACTGTGCATAGATGAACTTATTGCGCTCCATAGCCGACGCCACAAAAGAGTTGCGATTCCCTTTCGAAAACGGAGAGGCTGCGCAATAGAGAAGTAATTTTCCGTCCAAAATATAACTCAAGGTAGTTGGTTCCATGAGCCTTTTTACTAACCCGCCAGCCAGAAACTCGATAGCATAGTTACCGAGGCTTAATGCATGACCTGTTGAAATCATGTCAACGCCCTTTGCGCCGCCGGAAACAACGCCATAGCGGTTCTTCGTATTTTTTGAGACCATTTTCTCAGTCCAAGCTCTGTCGGAGTCATCGGCAACCCTTGAACCTACATATCCCACTTGCCTTTGACGGTTGATGCCGGAATCCCCGGAGAAATACAGCATGGGAGGGCATTTGTCGCCCAGCTTTTTATGGAGGGTTGACGGGAAATCGTCGTCAAGGACTGTAGTTATCTTGATTCCCATTCCATCCATTTTGCTAATTGAAAAATCAATGGAGCCGCTCCTTTTCAGTAACTCCGATACATCATGCCTGCCGGAAGCAAATACACTGTCTATGGAATTATTGTGTTCGTGGAAAGTTTTCCAAAACGACGCCCTTGTGATTGGCTGATATCCGTCGCCAAATACGCCGCAAAGTATAGCGATTTTTTTTGCATCCTCGTTCATCAGTTGTACCCCTTCTTTGAGCATTGTAACAATTATCTTGCCACTAGACAAGATAATTGTTATAATGTGGGCATCCTGATATGTGAATTAGTTGCTGGTCAGACCTTGCCGGAATGGGGCTGTTTTTTCATTCCGTAGCGCGGAGCAAGGATGCGGAGCGCCGCGAATAGGCGCAGGACGCGCCACTCCGCGATAGGAATGCAAAAAATAGCCCCATTCCGGCAAGGTCTTCGGCTCTGACCTGTAACGTGAATTATTTAACTCGAGGGGTGTTGCAAAATGAGTAAGGAGGCGAAAAGACCGGTTGCGCTTTTGCTTGTCTTTTGTGCCGCCATAGGTTTGCTTGCCGGTTGTTTATCAGAATCAATCTCTATCACAGACGATGTTTTTTCTATTTCATCCTATCGCGAGATCCCTCAAATAACCGATGATGAAATCGAAGCCGTTGAGGCATTAATTTCTTCAAGGCAAAGCTTCTCTTTCGGCAGTTTTTTGAGCAAGGAGATATTTGTGCTGCCGGACGGCTCATATGCGGGATTTACGCCCGCGTTCTGTGAGTTGCTCTCAAGCCTCTTTGGAATCCCATTCATCCCTGAGCTCTACGACTGGGACGTTCTGAAAAGCGGGATCGACGATGGGACTATTGATTTCACCGGCGAAATGACCCCGACCGAGGAAAGGCGGCAGTCCTACTTCATGTCTTACCCCATAGCGCAAAGGACATTAGCGGCCCTTACTCACGAGGACCATGTAACCATCGAATCGGAGTATGACCTGGACGGCTTGACAATAGGTTTTTGGGAGGAGACTATCACCGCGCGCTCAATACTTGATGCGTACCGCGAGCTGGAATTTGAAAGCATCGAAATCCCTGATATCGAGTCGGTGGTAAGTGGGCTTGCCTCAGGGACAATCGACGCTTTTGTCCTTGAGGTACAAGGGGTGCTCTTTGCGGAGGAATACCCTTTCATTGGGTACACGGATATTGCGCCGCTCGTATATACACCCGTTTCTTTGACCACTTCAAACCCCGAGCTTCAGCCAATCATATCCGCAGTCAACAAATATATCAGAGCAGGCGGGATTGATATTATTGACGGGTTATATGATGAAGGGAACATAGAATACTCCATTTATTCGCTGAACCGGCAGTTCAACGGCGAAGAAAGGGCCTACCTTGACGATCTTTCCGCGCGCGGGGCCAAGGTGCGCGTCGCTTTGGAAACCGACAACTATCCGATCAGCTTTTATGATGTACGTGCGGAAGGCTTTTACGGAATTGTGCCGGATATACTTGAGGAAATAAGCCTGCTTACCGGCATAGAATTTGAAGCAGCGACAGACAAAGACTCGACATGGCCCGATATTATGGACAGCCTCATGTCTGGCGACGTCGCGTTTGTTTCGCAGCTTATATTTTCGGAAGAACGCAGAGACAGCTTCGCGTGGCATGACGAGCCTTATTTCACCTCACGCTACGCTTTTTTGTCAAAATCCGATTACCCGAATGTCAGGGCGCATCAGGTTGTGCGGTCAACCGTTGGGCTCGGCAGAAATTCGGCCTATGAGCATGTCTTTAAGCAAATATTCCCCGACCATGAAGACGTCATCTATTACGACACGCAGGGCGAAATGATTGAAGGCCTTGTCAAAGGCGAGATAGACCTGCTGATGGCCTCAGAGAGCGTGCTGCTTGCCCTTACGCATCACCGCGAAGAACCGGGGTACAAGGTCAACCTCGCTTTCAGCAGCCCTCTGGAAGAATCCTATTTCGGGTTTAATGTGAATGAAGCGGCGCTGTGCGGGGTATTCAGCAAGGCCATGCCCTACATAGATACCGAAGCGATTGGGGACATGTGGACAAGCCGCGTCTTTGACTACTCAAGAAGGCTTGCCGAGGAACGGGCTTTGTATCTGACTGTATTCGTTATTGCGCTTGTATTGATACTTTTCGTTCTTGCGGCGCTTCTGACCATGAACTACAAAACAAAAAAGACCACTGCCGGCCAGGCCATCCTCCTTAGCGCTATATATGACTCTTTGCCTTTAGCAATTTTCTGCAAGGACAGGAGCGGCTTGTATACAAGCTGCAACCGCAGATTTGAGGAGTTTATCGGCCAGAGCGAATCTGAGATAATCGGCAAATCCATTTTTGAAATTAAGGCTCTTGATGAAAAATCGCGGCACGACATTGTAGGCATAGACAGGAAAGTGCTGACAGAGAACACCACAATTTCCTCCGAGCGGGCGGACGTCTATAATGGTAAGCCAAGAATCCTGGAAGTCACTAAGACCCCATTGATCCAAGGCGGCAAGGTGACGGGCCTGCTTGGCATAGAAATCGACATAGCGGAGCGGAAAGAAGCGGAAGAACGCATGAAACGCATGATGCTGGATTTGAAGGAGGCAACTGCGGCCGCACATTCCGCGAACCGCGCAAAAAGCAGCTTCCTCGCGAAAATGAGCCATGAGATACGCACCCCGATGAATGCAATAATAGGCATGACGGAGCTTGCGCTGCGCGAAAAAGAGGCGGAGACAAAAAACATGCACATACAAACGGTCAAGCAAGCAAGCTCCAATCTTTTGGCAATCATAAACGATATCCTTGATTTTTCTAAAATCGAAACCGGAAACCTTGAAATCTTTCCCGCCGAATTTTCGGTATCATCTTTGATAAACGATGTAGTCAGCATTATCAGGATGCGCGTGATTGATTCGCAGGTGCGCTTTGTCGTCAATATCGACAGCTCCATCCCCGGTACATTGTTCGGCGATGAAACGAGAATCCGACAGGTTTTGCTCAACCTGCTCAATAACGCTGTAAAATACACGGACAGGGGCTATGTTGCCTTAGACGTCGGCGCGGTGTTCAAAGGCGAAGGCGATGTTGAAATAATTCTGGAGGTATCAGACACCGGAAGGGGCATAAAGCGCGAGGATATAGTAAACCTGTTTACAGACTTTACACAGTTCGATTTGGATAAAAACAGGGGGATAGAGGGCGTAGGCTTAGGGCTGGCTATCACGCAAAGCCTGGTAAATGCAATGGGCGGCAAAATAGGCGTTGAATCCGAATATGGCAAAGGCAGCAAATTTGCGGTAATGCTGCCGCAAAAATACATGACGAGCGCACCGCTGACCGCCGTTGACAATCCCGGCTCAAAAAACGTGCTTATCTTTGAGCGCCGGGAAGTCTATGCTGATTCAATTTCACGCACACTTGAGGACATGGGCGTAAACTACTGCCTTGTCTCCACCGGCGCGCAGCTTTTCGAAAAACTGCAGGGCAATACATATGACTTTATTTTCATTTCGTTTTATTTATACAGGGAAAATGAGCATATGTTATCCAGCTTCGGAAAAAACGCAAGCATTGCTTTGCTGACGGAATTTGGCGAAGCGGTTTCCGAGAAAAAACACGCAGTTCTCGAAATGCCGGCATATGCCGTGCCTATAGCGACCGTCCTGAACGGGTCGCATGACAGCTATTCTTACGTTGACAGCGATGAATCAGTTGTGCGGTTCACCGCGCCTGACGCCCGCGTACTGATTGTGGATGACATCAATACGAACCTCAAAGTCGCGCAAGGCCTTCTCCTGCCGTATGGAATGCGCACCGATTTATGCACCGGCGGCATATCGGCAGTTGAAGCGGTACAGTCAAAAGAGTACGATCTGGTGTTCATGGATCACAAAATGCCGGAAGTGGACGGGGTCGAGGCTACTCGGCGCATAAGGGATATGGGCTCCGATGACACATATTATAGGGATTTACCGATAGTGGCGCTCACAGCTCATGCTGTATCGGGTACAAGAGAGAGGTATTTGGAAAGCGGCTTTAACGATTTCCTTTCAAAGCCGATCGATACGCTCAAGCTAAACTCAATCCTGGAAAAATGGATACCCAGAAGCAAGCAGAAAGGGCACCATAAAAAAGCGGGGCCGGCAGCGGAAGCAGAAAAAAGAGTCATGGAAATCAAAGGGCTGGACGTCGTCAAGGGCATTTCTTTATCCGGCGGCACTATGGAACTCTATTTGACTGCATTATCAGCGTTTTATGAAGAAGGCCGCGTGAAGCTGCAGGATATACTCAAATGCGCCAAGGATGGCAATCTGCCTCTATATACGACACATATACACGGCCTAAGAAGCGCGGCAGCGGTGATAGGGGCGGGAGAAATAGCGGAAAGAGCGTCCGCTTTGGAAGATGCGGGCGGCAGGGGAGATGTTGAGTATATTGAAGTGGAAACAAACGTGTTTGCCGACGCTTTTGATACGTTTCTGAATGATATAAATAGCGCACTCAGCGATGCGTGAGGTCTTTGGAGTTTTTTTATAGGTGGTAAGACTATCACGCCTTTAGGCGTTGCCCGCATCTGCCCCTTACAGGGGCTATCTCAAACCACCACTTGAAGTGGTGGCTGCCGTGATTTACCAATTAGTTTCAATTTTTGCGTTTATCAATTCAATTTCGGTTAAGCTGCTCCTAATTTTCTTTAAATCATCATCCCATATTGTTTCATAGGATTCAAAGTCATTCAGAAGCCGCTCGGCTGTAGATTTAATACACTCCATTGCGGCCCTTGCCTTTATAGCATAATCAACCTTTTCTCTTCCATCAAATTCAATTTGACCTATCAGTTCTTTTAGAGTCATAAATTCGTCACTTGATAATTCGGTTATACGAATACCTACGCCCTCTATGTCACCGTTAAAGTTTATAAAGCATATAACACACCCGTTATAAACCACTTCGGGCAGTGTTTGTGTGTGTTGCAATATCATCCCGTTTAGTTCGGTTTTCTCAATTTGACCTATATGCATTTTAAAACTCCTTTTATTGACGCAGTATTTATAAATTATCTTTCAGGTAATCCATAATCGCTTTATCTCTTAATTTTACCTGTAAACTCGCATATAAAAGTCTTGCTGTTTTCTTGAAAGCCATTGATAAAAGAATCGTCTTCTTTTATCTTTCGCGCTTGAGCATAAAGCACGAATAGCAACAGATAAATGGCAAGATAAAGTTTACTCGACACGTTGCGATGGTTCACAAGCTGATTCGCTCAATAATCTCGTGTACCTTTCACAAGGCTTGCGCAAGACCATTACACCCACATCGGATATATCATATATCTGCACAGTATTACCACTCAACTTCGTCAGGATAATCGATACCGCGTAATCCAATTTCTGATTCTGGACACCCATGTATTTTTGCTGCTCGGGACACTGAACTCTTGACCTCCTGGTATTCATCATCATTCCAATAATCCGATATTCGTCTGGTTATCGCTGTAAAGCTCTTTACCCTTTTTTCTTTAGCCATGCCTATGTATTTCAAATTGATAATATCGAGATATTGAAGAGCCATTGAGCGCATGGGAATATATGGTTTTGTAATTGCAGATAACCACCTTGAATACAGATTTGGAGTCAGTGTCTCACGCACACATTCCGCAAACGCGCTTTGAAATCCGCGCAAAACCGTTATCGTCTTATCCCAAATCACTTTTTTGTCTATATACGAGTCATAGGACAAGTAGTTTTTCTTGGTCAGTGTTTTTATTCTGACATCTATCAGCTCATTTATTGTGATCGTCGCGAAAATCATCTCAGGGTAAAGGCAGTTGCATTCATAATAGACATTTTGCTTAGGAGCCTTTATACCATGCCATTTTTTCTTATCTTCGTCTAAATTATTGTCAACCAGTGCAATACCTCTGTCACCCATATATGCATGCCTGACATCATAGCATATGCCTAATAGACGCGACGACACCTCAATGTATTCGTGAAATTTCTCGGAGTATTCGTCAATAGTGAATTCATGAAAAGCATCAACAAGAGCGTAGAAATCGTCAAAATCGCCACGGATGGTCACACCGGTCAGGTTTTCGGTGTTTCTTATAGAAATCATTATTAATCCCCCTCCAATAAATCCCATATGATTTTATCGTCTTCATGTGAGTCGCCAGAAAAAAAGCTGTCGTAAACTGTCTGGAGCTCTTCAATCTCCTCTGCCGTGTGATTATTCTTCCAATCGTATATTATGTTTTCGGCGATAGTATAAGTGTCATCGGGACACCAATCATGAAATTCGTTGTTCCCGTCTTGTCCATACTTCAACAGACCGGATATAATTCCTTTGCAGTATTCCTTTTCTTCCGCCTTCATGCAGAGACCGTTATACTGCTCCATTTTTCTGACATAATAGCGCACTTCATCTTCGAGCATTTCAAACGCAACTTCCGTCGGCTCATTATAGCCCCCAAACGTCTTGCCGGAATTGTTCCACAAATCTTCAACTTGAATTGAGTTGAGGCTTCTGAAAACTTCGTCTGCAATAACATCGGCGTCAACTTCGGCTAGAGAAGTTTTCGCCATTGCGGAAATTCGCTCAGCAATTACGCCGTCTTTGCACAAATCGAGTAATATCTTTACTGCTGCTTCCCAACTTAATGCTTCGATGTATTTCAATTGCTCGTTACTTTGATTGCCTTTGTCCACAAACTCACTCCCACTCGACCTTATCATCCGCGTCATAAACAATTTTGTTTGGGCGATTTGACACATGGTATTCTGATTGCCCGTATTATCCATATCCGATGGGCTCTCCGATTTTTTGTTGCCATATTGTTGCCGGGAATAATTAAGCAAATAAGCTAGAGTAATCCTTCTAGAGATTTAACCTGATATACTTGAGGCTCCATCGCCCATAGCCCCTTCTGTTCGCTTTTGTAAAAAATAAAATAAGGATTTTGTATTACTCTAATCTGCTGCCTTTTTCTATTGTAGAGGTACAAAAAGTAATTATCTTGTTTTGTCTTTGCTACTTCCAACTCGTTTTTCGAAATGTAGAATATCCATCTTTCATCAGAACAACTTTTTACCTCAATAAACTTATCCGGATTAAGTGAATCTGTATGCATATAAGACACAATGTCATACCCTGCATTTACATGAAACTCAGAAATCCTTTCAGGAACCTTATCTATGCCAGAGCATTTCAAGATTTCGGTTTCAAACTTCACTGCGGCAAGTTCGGCTTCAACGCCGAGCATTTCGTTTGTCTCCATTTGCCTTTTAAGACTTTCAAGTGTCTTATGGCGAGTAATATGGCTCTCAACGTTCGCTCGATTTTTAAGAAGGCTCTTGTCGATAATATACACATCATTTTGTCTTATCTCAATCTTGCCAATATTGTCCAAAAGCATAAGTAGACCTGACAAGTCAAGACTAACTGAGTTTCTTTTTATGTACAGCTTTGCTTCAAGCTCGTCATATAAAAGGTTTGCATGAGCAGTGAACAGAAAAGCTTCCGAGTATGAAGCTTTCAATCCGGTATACAAATTTTCAACGAAAGCTGCGTACTCCAGTTTTTCTTCGGTTAATCTTCGATATTTATTCTCACCTTTGTCGTGGCTTATCATTCCAACTTCACACAGCATATCAATTGAATTGTTAACCGCAAGCGCGTTAAGACTAAGGCCCTTTACATCGATTGTTGTAATGATGGTTTCTGAAAGCCTCTGATAGAGCTCAAATAGTTGATTTATTGGTAAGAGTTTTTTAAATATTTCGTTTTTTTCGTTCATAGTAAGCCCTAATTAGTGATTTGATATCATCTTCCATATCGTCCATAAAATCCTCGTTTTTTGATAAGAGCGGGATTTCTTCATTCTCTATTAAGTCTAGCATACGACCTTCCTTAAGCATCACTCTGTCATAGGCAATTTTATCTATGCTGTCCGCAGCGTGGAAGTAGTAATAGTTTGTTACAACGTCGTCTTGAAGACCGACACGATGAATACGATCTTTTGATTGCATATATACACCCGCATTAAACCCTTGTTCAAGATAAAGAGCATTATGGCAAGCTAAATGCAAAGAAATGGCTTCGCCTACAGCATGAGGGTTAGCTATTATTACTGATAGCTTAGAGTTACTATGAAAATCAATGATAATCTTTTCGCGATCCTCTTGAGAGGTGCCTCCAAATAGAATTTCACTTCTAATTGCTCTTGATTTTAAATAATCCTCTAAATCGATACACGTGCCAATAAATTCACACCAAATAATTATCTTTCCGCCATTTTCGATGATTTTTTGCGTAAGATTATATGCTGCCTCAAATTTGCACGGCACTTCGTTGTAATTCTTAATTAAACCCATGATCTTGTTATCAACATTTATACCATCGTCCAGTTCTCCAATGTCTATGTCGATATAAATGTCATTTTCGGCGAGATGCTTTTCAATAGGCTTGTTTAATAATCTTGGGTTTGATGCTGCCTGCCGTAAACGAATAAAGGCAGATTTTCGAAATATATCAGCCACAGCAGTACGTTCAAATGTACTGATTGCCATATCTTCTATCGCTTCATAGATAGTTCGTTGGATGCTTGACATCCGGATAATACACGGAGGATGATGCTCCGGTTCTGGTAGCTTTAGATCCTTTTTTGTAACTCTGATAAAAAACGGGGAGATGCGCCTAATCAAGTCCGGTACTCGCGGATCATCGTCTCGCTTACTCATGTTTGCTAGTTGAATAATGGAGTAACCAATAATATTATTAGCAGGCCAAATGAATTTGTAGAGATTGTAAAGGTCGATATAGCTGTTTGCTGCAGGTGTTCCCGTTAATACTACTCTGGATTTTGCATATGCTGACAATGATAGTGCTGCTTTGCTTTGCACTCCATCCTCAACATTTTTTATTCTATGTGCTTCGTCGAGCACGACCATCGTATGGTTGTTCTTTACAAATCTTTGTAATAATTCACGTCTGCCATCTAAACTCCCATAACTTACGATTATTAACTCTTCTTCAATGCTTGAGCGCAGTAGTTTATCTTCAATAGCAGCAGTTTTTACGCCACCACGAATTTCCAAACATACTGGTTCGCGTCCATAGCATTCCTTGAACTCGTTCTTCCAAGCGAGGAATGCAGATAATGGTCCCACCACAAGCAGTTTATCTACTCTTTTCTTATCATCATCGATGTGCCTTAGCAGCTCATATGCTGCAAGAACCGTAGTGGTTTTCCCCGAACCCGGAACAGAAAAGTTACATGCGTTTTGAGAAAACGCAAGATGATACGCTGCCAACAGTTGAAACGGCTTCAACTCTCTTCTAAATTCATTTTTGTCAAGGATGCCCAAGAAATCTTTTAACTCCTCTTTGACAATACTGTTGTTTCTTATTTCAAATGCCTTTTCCGCAAACAATTCAAATTTCTCAGCCTCTTCTTGAGCATCTGTTATTATTGAGCTCGAATCAGCATCAGACTCAATTGAACAGTTCCATCGCTTTACAAAAAGCTCGATTATTCTTGAGTACAGCTCGTTTATATCAGAATCATCAAAAGGCACTTTAATGTGGCCGTCATTTAAAATACCATTGTTAAGACCCTTGATAAAAACAGTAACTCCTCTTAAGCGAGAAAAGGAGAAGTCCACCGGTGTCAAGATAAATGCGCTATTATCATTATTTGTTGAAATTGATATTTTCATAATTGTAGCACCTAGTCAACTTTTTGTTTGATTTTACCAATACGCTTACGAATATCATTTACTGCATCAAAGAACTCTTCAGTCATAAAAATATCATTGTCGGGATTTTTTGCCATATCATCTTCTAGCTTTGCCAATTTTGCCTGTATTGACTGCACTATTTGCATGGGCTTTTCTTCTGATTCCTTAGTATTAATCAAGTTTTCATTATGCTTATAAAGGTTATGCAGATCTTTCCATACCCTGTCCTTATAGTCGCTCTCTCTGATTCTTGATATAGTCGATTCGTCATCATCAGCATAATCAGCTCTGTATTCCTCAAATGACTTAACTTTATTGTTTTCATCCCACACAGTTTCACTTACATTTTTTTCAAAGTTTCTCCATAGATTCTCATCCGAAAAGACCTTCTTGAATAATCGAAAATCGTGAGTGGGCATATTTGATCGAATATAATCGAAAAAAACCAACTTTAGGGCTCCCAAATCGTTTTCATCAAACGCCCAAGAAACTCCTCCTGCTCCTCTTCCGCGATAGCTTTTCAACAATGCGTATAGTTGCAAAAATGCTTCTTCTCTTCCTTCGAGTGCAGTATAAATTTCGCGTTCTTCTATGTATATTAAATACTCGCTCATTAATTCATAAACATCAAGCCATTCCTCAACAACCTTTTCTTTTCCTTTGGTAATTGTTATGAAGTTATTTGCAATTTCTTGTTTAGTAAATCGTAATGATTTCTGGTCGTGAGCGGCAATATATTTTTGTATTGGATTGTATTCAACTTTATCTTCAACTCCAAATTGATAGAAAGATTCGTATTCTACGATTTCTTTTTTGCTTAGGGCTTCATCATCAAGTATTACCGCTTCGAAGCATTCCA
>Ga0099364_10010946_pt1 | contig 12433 bp, 9 predicted proteins | sample TergutTh196P3_FD_73070 | JGI IMG/M metagenome (GOLD analysis project Ga0099364, IMG submission 73070) | Microcerotermes parvus P3 segment gut microbial communities from Pointe-Noire, Republic of the Congo - Th196 P3 | ecosystem: Host-associated > Arthropoda: Insects > Digestive system > Gut ... | reverse complement strand
CGAGCAGTTCTCCCTCCTCGCCGGGCGGCAGCGTGCGCAGGGAAGGGGGCGCCATGCCGTCGCGGATGCGGAGGATCACCGGTCCCCCCCCCGGGCGCCGCCGCCGCTCCAGTTCTTCCAGGCTCAGATCGCCCGGCGTCGCGGGCCGGAGGGTCGCCGCCCAGCCCGGCAGAGGCATGTTCGGCATAGCGCCGCCGCCTGTTTCGTCTTCCGTTTCAACAATGCCTACCTCCCAGCCGGCGCACAGCGGGCGCAGACGGTCCGCCAATTTGGCGGCGCGCCTGCGCAGTTCGGCGGGATTTGCCGCCAGCATGGCGAGAACCGGTATGCGTCTCCTGGCTTCTTCCGGGTAAAGGCAAATACTCAGGCTTGCTTCCAGGGCGGCAAGGGTCAATTTGTCCGGGCGGAGCATACGGGCGGTAGGGTGCTTTTTCATCGCTGCGATATAAGGGGCGCGGCCCGCCAGGATGCCTGCCTGTGCGGAACCAAGGAGCTTATCCCCTGAGAAGCATAGCACATCCACACCCGAAGCAATGCCGCTCCGGGCGCTTACGTTTGTTCCCAGCTTGAGAAAGTCCGCTTCGACCATAAAGCAAGCGCCCATGTCATACAGCACCGGCAGCCCCTTTTCTTTGCCCAGGGCAGCCAGGGCGGACGCCGATACAGACTCGGTGAAACCAACGATTTCATAGTTGCTGGTATGGACTTTCAGAAGCGCTTCCGCGCCTTTCTCCTCGATGGCGGCCGTATAATCGGAAAGCCTTGTCCGATTGGTGGTTCCCACCTCCACAAGTTCCGCGCCGCTTTGCTCCATGATCTCCGGTACCCGAAAGGATCCGCCGATCTCTACCATCTCACCGCGGGACAACGCAACGCGCTTCCCCTTAGCCAACGCGCCCAGCATGAGAAATACCGCGGCGGCATTGTTGTTGACGACCATGGCGGCTTCCGCGCCGGTCAATCGGCGGAGCAGGCGCTCCACATACACGCCGCGATCGCCGCGCTCACCTGTCTCTGTATCGTACTCGAGATTGCTGTATCCGTTGCAAATGTCTGCGATAGCGACGGCGACAGCTTCGCCCAACGGCGCCCGGCCCAGATTGGTATGGAGGACGACGCCGGTGGCGTTGATCAGCCTGCGCAGCTGCGGCGTGGCCAGCCCTTCTGCCTTAAGGCGGATGCTTTCCGCGCATTCGTCGAGGCCGGGAAGCGGCGTCGCGGCGTCGGAAAGCATGCTGTTTCGCAATTCGTCAAGGAATTCCTGCGCCGCGTATTTAGCCCGCTCACGGAAGAGCCCCTGCAAGCGGGGATGCTTCAGCAGGCTGTTCATATTGGGGAGACCGGCTAGGCGATGGAGATTACGCATAGAAGAACCCATCCTCTCTTGGTTCAACGAAAGCCCGGGTCACAGTTATTGTATCCCGGGCTTATCCGATGACGGTATGGATTTGCTGATGTTGGAGCGTTGATGTTGGGGTGTTGATGTTGAGAGCGCCAGCTACTAAATGCCCTTAACCTGATCGTCGCTCCAGCCTTCGCCGTCCGGCGCCGTCTGCTCCCTGCCTTTGACGCCGTCGAAAAAGAACTGCAGGGTATCGATGAGGGACAGCACAAAGAACTCGGCAAAGGCGACCAGCGCGGCTACGGCAAAGATCCACTTGGGCATATGCAGCACGTCCGTCGTTGTGGAGGTTCGCATAAACAAGATGATTTTGTTATAGCCGCCGTAAACGAGAAAGGCAATGACAATGGTTTCTGCGACTGAGATCGCACAGCGCCAGAAAGAGCGAATACGATAGGGGAACACTCTGACAAACAGATCTACCCAAACATGACCGTTCTTGAGCTGCAAAGCCGGAATGCCCAGCATGCACACCAGGACCATGAGGTAAGTCGTCAGTTCATTGCTTCCGCTGATGGAGCCGATGCGCATCTTTCGTAATATAACGTCGATGGCGACAATAAACACCATTGCGAAGCAGGCGATCAGCGCCACATAGTTAACGGCAGTGACGACGCGGCCAAAGCCGGCGCGAATTCTCTGAAGCTGCATGAAGAATGCCTTTCGTTCTACTAGTTGTAGATTTGATTATACTTGTTCACCAGCTCGACGACTTGGTTGTAGACGGCTTGGGCGGACCCGCCGGTTTCGCTGATCCACTGCTGCGCGACCGCGTCATAGGCTGCTTCCAGATCGGCGGCAAGGGCGGTGTTGGGGGCATAGATAGTTCCGCCGTTATCCAAAGCATTGCTGCGGCCGCTGGCTTCATACGCTTCCCAGATGCCGACCAGATTTAGCAGGTAGTCGCCGGATACGGATTGGATGGCGTCGGCGTAACCGTTCCGCGTAATCTCGGCCCATACGCCGTCATTCGCCATCAGGCAGTAGGCGGAGGAGCCGATATTGGTATCCAGGTAGTAGTTTAGGATGCCGGGTTCGTACAATCTGAACGAAGCAATGCCGTGCCAGTCTGTGATCAGATAGTCAATCACGCCTGTGGATACATTCGGATACACTTCGCCTATGGGGCAGCCATAGATGTCGGCGCCGACCTGGGTGATGAACATCTGAGCCGGACCGTTGTTGCCGCGGATGTTGCCGCGGATATCGGTGATGCTGGTGATTTCAGCGCTTCCTTTGTAAGAGAGCGGACTGGGATTATTTGCCCAGACAAAGAGAAGCTCTCCGCTGTTTGCGTACTCCGCCTGCACATTCGTATCGTTCTTATACAGATCCCACATGACGTAGGAGCCAACCGTTGCGTTCTTGATCCCTAAGGCGGGATTCTGTATAGCGAGGGTTAAGGGCATGTAGCCCCTGAAGTAACAGGGCAGCGTCCAGTTAAAGTCGATGGAGCCGGAAATCATTTCGTCGAGGGTAGCCATAGTGCCTCCTGTACTGAAAGCGTTGGATACGCCTACTTCGATGTAGACGTCCCCTACTGTAGCCACCAGGACGGCGTCGGACCAAGCATACAGGAATTCGCCGGCTGCACTGGCTGCCGGGTCATGGCAGTTGAGTATGTAGCGGTATTGTGCGGCGGCAGGGTCGTAGGCGGAAGCCTGCTGTCTCAGACCGGCGATAAAGGCATAGGCGTCTTCCGCTCTCTTGGCAGCGTCGGCGGCCAGCTCAGGTACGCCGGCAGGCGCGGGTTCGGGTGTTGGCGCCGGTGTTGGTGCAGGATCGGGCGCCGGGGCCGGCGCAGGTTCAGGGGCAGGCGTAGAGGCAGCGGGCGGATCCTGCGCCGCGGGCTGGCTGCCGCCGCATCCGGTAAAAATGGCTGTGAATAACAGTAAAATCATCATGAGCGCTAAAGATTTTTTCATTCTTTTCTCCTCCTCGTTATTTGCCGGGTTTATCATGAAAATCACATCTATCGGTCTTATCGCCTTTGCATCGGATCAGGAGTCGGTTTCGATCCCTTTCAGGCGCCATACCGCATCACACCGGGCAGCCATGTGGAAAGAACGGGGAAAGCCATAACGATGGCAATCGCAACAACGATACCGATAATAAAAGGCGCGGTCCCTTTAAAAATAGTCGTCAGGGGCGTATCTTTGGCGATACCCGCCATGACATAACAGCACATGCCCACAGGGGGCGTCAGTAAGCCCAATTGCATCAACATGACCATCAGGACGCCGAACCAGATACGATCATAACCCAGTACCTCGACTACGGGCAGAAAAATCGGCGTCAGTAGAATAATCAGCGGAAGGGAGTCGACGAAGCATCCCAATATCGCGTAAATACCAAGACAAGACAGCAAAATCCAGAATCGCCCGACAGGGGCGGTTGCGCAAAAAGAAGACACTGCCTGGGGCAGGCCGGTGGAAGAGAAGAAGTTCGCCAGAATGTTTGCGCCGATCATGATGAGAAAGATCATTGCTGTCGTCTCGATCGTGTCTTTCAGTGAAGAAACGACGTTCTTCAAGGTAAACTGTCCGCGGAGGATCATGAAGATAAATGCCCCGGCGGCGCCGATAGCGGCGCCTTCCGAAGCGCTGCACCAGCCAAAAAGAATGCCGCCCAGTACCAGTGCAAAGAGAATCAGGACAGGCACGACGCCCAAAGCCGCTTTCAGCTTCTCCCTGAGGCTGTAACGGGGACCCCTTGGCCCTGCCTCCGGGTCGATGGCGCAGATGACGATGACCACAAGCGAGTAACAGATACAAAGGATGATGCCGGGTATGATCCCGGCCATGAACATCCGGCCTACGCCGACGCCGGCGTTGATGCCATAGAGCATGAAGCCGACGCTGGGGGGAATGAGTATACCTAACGTACCTCCGGCGGATATGGAGCCGCAGGTAAGCGTCCTTTTATAATGATATTTGTCCATCTCCGGAAGACAAATTTTGCCCATGCTGGCAGTAGTCGCCGTGGAGGAACCACATATGGCCGCAAAGAAAGCACAGGCGATCTCGGTTGCGATAGCCAGGCCCCCCTTCATCCGGCTGATTAGCTTATAGCAGGCGCTGTACAAATCCTGGCTGATGCCGCCGTAGGCGCAGACCACGCCCATAAGGGTAAAGAGAGGGATGACGCTTAACGATTCGCTGTTGACGGTAGAAAAGGGCGTATTGGTTACATAACTCAGGGCGGTTGGAAATCCCCGTACGACCCAGCCGCCCACAAAGCCGACAAGGCCCATGGCGATGCCAATATGCATGCCCATAAACAGCAGCACAACCAATACGATCAATCCCACAAGACCAAGCGCCAATGCCGACATCGATCGCAACCTCCAAATAAATGTTCATGAATAAGCCCGCTGTCTGCAGGCTCATTCATGAAAAGTATTATAACATTTCATTCATCGCTTTACCAGACGTTTTTAAAATGCGCTCAACGATATGTATTCAACGTAATTGTACTCAATAGTACGTTGTACGCAGCTTTTTGAACTCATCCCGTATCCATTCCATACGCTGCAGATAAATGGGCGTCGAATCAAGGTTTCCTTCCATAGGCGGGAAGGCATATCCGCCGCCGGGCGCAAAGGTGTCCAGGGTTTCTTTGACCATGGCTCGAACCTCGTCTTCCGTTACGTCCAGATGGGGCAGGAAAGGCCGGGAATCAAAGCCGCCGCCGATCAGAAATCTTCTCCCATATTTTGCTTTGATCGCCACAAGGTTGTTGCATGTCTGGGCAGGCTCCCAAGCGTTGAATCCCATATCCACGATATCATCGACTAAGGGCTCAAAGCGACCGCAATTATGATGGATAGCCAGATAACCCCGGTCTTTGAAGAATCCGATATAGCGCCGCCATACGGGAGCGAATACCTCATGGAAACACTCCAGAGAGACGAAGGGGCCGCGCTCGTGGGCGATATCGTCGCCCATGGCGATATACTCCGGTTCATAATACTTGAGATAAGGCTCCGCATAACTCAGATAAAAGTCGCAAAGGTATTCCATCATTGCCCGGACCTCTTCCGGTTCCTCATAACAAGCGATCAGGCCGTTGGTAAAGCCCATGGTCGACATCAAGGTCTGGAAAAATCCCTGCGCCGCAGTCCCCCCGCCCCTTGGCAGGTCCGGGTTGCGGTTTGCCAGATCCTTCCTGGCCATGGCTTCCCAGTCTACGCCGGAGAAATCCGGAGCTTTGATCACATCCGGCCATCGGCGTATATCATCCAGTATGAATTTGTCCATTTTTGGCATCGCCGCATCTACCGCACTGCCTTCTTTGGCCCATTCGACGCCGAAAATGTCTTTCCCGACGCCGTCGACCCGGTCACCGTTGTTAATGGACGGGCGAACGGACCAAAATATGTTGTAAATCGGTACATACTCCGGCACCTCGCCGCTTAAAGCCCGCAGGAAATTTTCTCCTTCTGACAACATAGAAGAACCCCCTCTCTTTCTCACAGACCCAACTCGTTCAATGTCCATATAAACGCTATTCTTTGTTCATCATAACACAGTAGCTTTTTTAAGGGAAGCGCTTCCCTCAGCCTTAGGTAGGTTCTGATTAGAAAGAGCGAATCTGTTATAAACACGCCTTGTTAAAAAACCGTTGTCACCGCAAGAGCAGTATGATACAATGCAAGTACTGTTGTGATGAAAAGCAACTGTATATTGGCAAGCATTTTTTAGTGGTGATTCCAAGATACAAGGAGGCATTTCCGAACATGAGAATGGCTGTATTATTTGTGCAAATAGCATGCTGCATAGGCTTAATTTCCACAGTTCTGCTGCAATCCGGCAGTACGGCGGGTTTAGGGAGTATATCCGGCGGCGCGGAGTCCTTATTTGGCGGAAACAAAAAAGGTATGGACGAATTGTTAAGCAAGTTCTCTATAGCTTGCGCGATTGGGTTTCTTGTGCTGACGCTGGTTTTGTGCATCATTTGATCGACGGAATTCCTTCCTCCTTAATGAATCCCTTTATGAAATTAGCCAAACGACGAAGGAGGAAAAAATGGTAAAAATAGGAATTAATGGTTTTGGGCGTATCGGACGCCTGGCATTCCGTTCGGGTCTCGAAAAGGGCGGAATCGAATTTACAGGGATTAACGATTTACTCGCGCCGGACTATATGGCGTATATGCTGAAGTACGATACGATTCACGGCAGATTTCCCGGCGAGGTATCCCATACAGAGGATAGTATCATCGTCAACGGCGCAAAGATTCGCGTTTTCTCCGAGAAGGATCCCACCGCTCTTCCCTGGGCGGAGGTTGGCGCTGATTATGTGATCGAATCCACAGGCTTGTTTACCACTACGGACAAAGCGGCGCAGCATTTAAAGGGCGGCGCAAAGAAAGTCATTATTTCGGCGCCTTCTTCAGACGCGCCGATGTTCGTCATGGGTGTGAACCATAAAAAATATGACAAATCCATGCAAGTGGTATCCAACGCTTCTTGTACGACAAACTGCCTCGCCCCCTTGGCGAAAGTGGTCAACGACCGCTTCGGGATCGAGTCAGGCTTGATGACGACGGTTCACGCCACGACGGCGACACAGAAGACGGTCGACGGCGTTTCTTCGAAGGACTGGCGCGGCGGAAGGGCGGCTTCCTATAATGTTATCCCTTCCTCCACCGGCGCGGCGAAAGCCGTAGGGAAGGTCATTCCGGAGCTGGACGGAAAGCTTACCGGCATGGCGTTCCGGGTGGCCAATCTGGATGTTTCCGTGGTGGATCTTACGGTGAATTTAAAGAAAGCGACTTCCTATGATGAAATATGCGCCGCGATGAAAGCGGCCTCGGAAGGCGAACTCAAAGGGATCCTGGGCTATACGGACGAACCTGTGGTTTCGACCGACTTTCTGCACGATCCGAGGGCGTCGATTTTTGACGCGGAAGCGGGCATCATGCTCACCGATAAGTTTGTCAAGCTCATTTCCTGGTACGATAACGAGTGGGGCTATTCCTGCATGCTCATCGACCTGATCCGCCATATGGCGACGGTCGACAATTCTTAAGACGGGCTGCACCGGAAGCCCATTGTTGTACCAATCTGGAATGATTGCCAGGATTTATTTCGAATTATAAAACAGTCTTATCGCAGGGAAAAAGCGATGGCGCCGCGAAAGAAGCGTTCGTTTATTTCCCTGTTTTTTTTCTTGCATTCCTTGACCTTCTCTGATATAATGAAAAAAGTCAAAGATGGTCAGGCAATACTAAGGTGGTGATGCTGGTGGTAAAAAGCTTAGCCGGACAAATTGAAAAGTATTTAAAAGAATTACTGGAATTTCAAGATTTTATCGAGCTGCAGCGCAGTGAACTGGCAGGAATCTTCAGTTGTGTGCCTTCTCAGATTAACTATGTGCTGAGTACGCGGTTTACGCCGAATCAGGGCTATATCGTTGAAAGCAGACGCGGCGGCGGCGGATATCTACGGATCGTCAAGCTGTCGTGGGAGGATTTGTCGGCGGACAGGATGGAAGCCTTTCCCGTCCTGGAGGAAGAAGGCATTGGCCAGGGAGAGGCGGAAGGCATCTTGCAGCGTTTACAGGAAGAACACATTATAACGGATCGGGAATTTCTGCTGTTGCGGGCAATGCTGGACAGGCAAGCGTTGGGAGGCAGCCGCCACGAACAGGATCGTTTACGGGCGCGGCTGCTGCTGACGGCTGTGAATACCGTATTCCGGCTGGATGCACAGTAACGGCGCAAAACCTTGCCGTGACGCGATAGGTTTGAACGAGTCTTCGTTCAGCACACGATTCGGACCCATGCTGAATGTTTGATGAGTCCATGCAGACCCTAGGAGTTCTTATCCTATGCCTGATGTCACGAGTAGTAGAACGAGTTGGGTCTGTGATGAAAACAAAAAGATCGGCGTATGGTATGGGGCGGCGCCCCGTCAAGGCCGGAAAGGAAGGATGACTATGTTTCAAGGATTTACAGAAAGAGCACGCTGGCTGGCGACGCAGGGCGCTGCAGAAGAAGCCCGGCGCTTAGGCCAGAGCGGGGTAGGCACAGACCATCTCTTATTAGCCCTCTGCAGGGAAAAAGGGTCTGTGGCAGCCCACGCGCTCCAGGAATGCAAAATAGATTACGGCTCGCTGCGGCGGGTTATCGGCGAGATGTCTCCGCAAGAGAAGGCCGGCGGAGGATACCTCTATATGACGCCCCGCTTGAAGATGCTGGTAGAACGGGCCCGGAACGAGGCCATGAAGCTGAATATGCCCTATGTGGGTACAGAGCATCTGCTGTTGGCCCTCGCCGCGGAAGAAGAGGGAATCGCCTACCAGGCGCTTACGGATCTCGGCGTCAGCCCGGAGAATCTGCGAAAAGCGGTTCTCATGGTGCTGGGAGGGCATAACGGCTACGAGGCGCTGGCAGCTAAGAGCAGCGGCAAAGACAGCAATACGCCGCATTTAGACGAGTACGGCCGGGATATGACGGAGCTGTACCGACAGGGCAAGATCGATCCTGTGATCGGCAGAGAGAAGGAAATCCAGCGGGTGATCCAGATTATCTGCCGCAGGACGAAAAATAATCCCGTACTGCTGGGAGAGCCGGGCGTAGGCAAGACAGCCATCGCGGAGGGCCTTGCCGGCAGCATTGTGAAAGGCGACGTCCCGGAAGCGATTAAGAAAAAAAGAGTCATCGCCCTGGATATGGCCTCCCTGGTAGCAGGCTCCAAATATAGAGGCGATTTTGAGGAACGTCTGAAGAAAGTCATGGATGAAATCCGTTCCTCGGGCAATGTGATTTTGTTCATTGATGAAATGCACACGTTAATCGGCGCAGGCGCCGCCGAAGGCGCCATCGATGCGGCAAGCATCCTGAAACCTGCTCTGGCTAGGGGCGAGTTACAGGCTATCGGCGCCACGACACTGGATGAATTTCGCAAGTATGTGGAAAGGGACCCGGCTCTGGAACGGCGCTTCCAGCCCGTGATGGTAGAAGAACCGACCAAGGAGGAGTCGCTGGATATTCTACAAGGCTTACGGCCTCTGTATGAAACCTTCCATAACGTCTCCATTCACGACGACGCGTTGAAAGCGGCAGTGGAAATGTCGGATCGGTATATTACCGATCGCTTCCTTCCGGACAAGGCGATCGACCTGATCGACGAAGCCGCGTCCAAAGTCAGGCTGTCCTGCAACACGATGCCGCCGGAGATCAAGGATAGGGAAAAGAAGCTGGAAAGTTTGAAAACGCAGAAAGAAGCTGCCATTGTCGAGCAGGACTATGTCAGGGCGGGCCAGTTGCGTCAACAGGAAGTCGAGCTGCAGAAGGAAGTGGAAACCTGGCAGTCGAATTGGGACAAGTATCGTGAGCAACAGGGCAATCAGGTGCTCAGGGAGGATATCGCCAATGTGGTTTCTCTCTGGACCGGCATCCCTGTGAACAAAATCGCCCAGGAAGACGCCCAGCGCCTGATGGATCTGGAGAAGGTGCTTCATGAACGGGTAATCGGGCAGAACGAGGCGGTAAACGCGATCTCTAAAGCGATTCGCCGTTCCGGCGCCGGACTTCGGGATCCCCGCAGACCGATCGGATCCTTCATTTTTGCCGGGCCCACAGGCGTCGGCAAGACAGAATTAGCCAGAGCTATTGCGCAAGCGATGTTTGGGGATGAAAACGCCATGATTCGGCTGGATATGTCGGAATACATGGAGAAACACACGGTTTCCCGGATGTTGGGCGCACCCCCCGGCTATATCGGCCACGACGAGGGCGGGCAGTTGACAGAGGCGGTACGCCGCAGGCCGTATACCGTCATTCTCCTGGACGAGATAGAAAAGGCGCATCCGGATGTATTCAATACGCTGCTTCAAGTTCTGGAGGACGGCAGGCTGACAGACGCCAAAGGTCGGACGGTGAACTGCCGCAACGCTATCTTGATCATGACTTCGAACGTTGGCGCGGCTACGCTGCGGGCAGAAAAGAACTTGGGCTTTGTGACGGCGAGGGATACGGAAGGCGAGTATCAGCGTATGAAATCGCAGGTACTGGGCGAAGTCAGGAAAGCGTTTAAACCCGAGTTCCTCAATCGCCTGGATGAAGTCATTGTATTTCACCGCTTGGAGGATGACGAGCTGGCTTCCATCGTGGATCTGATGCTGGATCAATTGGCCGGCCGGCTGGAAGAGCAGGAAATCAAGGTGCATTTCGGGCCTGCGATCCGGCGGTATTTACTGAACGAAGGAAGGGATCCCATGTATGGCGCGCGGCCTCTGCGCCGGGCTATCCAGCGTATCGTTGAAGACGCGCTTTCGGAGAAATGCCTGATGGGTGAAATCGAACCGAACTGCGTCTATCTCGTGGATTGGGAAGACGACACAGAAGGCGGCAAGCTCGTGCTGCAGATTGAAGAAAAGCTGCAGCCCATACTGGAAATACTAACGGATGAGCCGGAGGCAGACGGCGTACAGGAAAAACAAACGGCTGCGGCGGGGACGCTGAAGTCAGAGCAAACAGATGAAATCTAAAGTAAAATATCAATGCAGCGACTGCGGGTATGAGTCCATCGGCTGGATGGGCCGCTGCAGTCGCTGCGGCGCTTGGGACAGCCTGAAGGAAATAAGCGATGCTTCGCCGGTAAAGGAAGCTGCTGTCCACCAGAGAAGGCGGGCGGCGGCAGCGCCAAAGCAGGACGGTCCTCAATCGATGGCGGAAGTAAGCCATACGGAGGTGAACCGGCTGGATCTTGGTATGGCGGAACTCAACCGGGCACTGGGAGGCGGACTGGTACCCGGTTCCCTGGTGCTTTTAGCGGGAGACCCGGGTATCGGTAAGTCTACGCTGCTGTTGCAAGCCGCTTCCCAGGCAGCTGCCTCGGGTGAAGAAGTCTGGTATATTACCGGGGAAGAGTCGGCGGAGCAGGTAAAGCTCAGGGCTGTCCGGACGGGCTGCGAAGCGTCCGCGAATTTGTGGCTTTGGGCCCAGACCAATCTGGAAGATATTCTCATACAGGCGCAGGGTCGGCAGCCGGGGCTGGTGATCGTGGATTCCATCCAGACGATGTATGCGCCGGACCTGGAGTCCGCTCCGGGCAGCACTTCGCAAATCCGGGAATGCGCCGCCCGCCTGGGCGCCGTAGCAAAAGCGAACCATCTGCCGATGATTCTGGTAGGGCATGTGACGAAGGACGGCGGTATAGCCGGTCCCATGATTCTGGAGCATATGGTGGACACGGTGCTATACTTTGAAGGCGAACGGCATTATCCTTACCGCGTACTACGGACGGTGAAGAACCGTTACGGCTCCACATTCGAAATCGGCGTATTTGAAATGGGCGGGGAAGGCCTTACCGAGGTGCCGAATCCCTCTCTGGCCTTTTTATCCGACAGGCCGGTTTCTGCGCCCGGATCCGCGGTGGCTGCCTGTATGGAAGGCAGCAGGCCTCTTTTGGCGGAGATTCAAGCGCTGGTCAGCCACTCCAATCTGGCTCAGCCCAGGCGGGTAGTAACCGGCGTGGACTATAATCGGGTCAATATGCTTCTGGCCGTACTGGAGAAGCGTACGGGCCTCAAGCTGGGCGACCAGGACGCCTATGTCAATATTGCCGGCGGTATACGCTTGCAGGAGCCGGCGATGGATCTGGCAATCGCGGCGGCGCTGGCGTCTAGCTTCAGGAACAAAGCGATAAAAGATAAAGCGGCAGTGATGGGCGAGGTTGGGCTCGCAGGAGAAATCCGTCCCGTCGCCTATCCGGATAAACGGGCGCAGGAAGCGGAAAAACTGGGCATGCTTATGCTTTTTGCCCCTATGGGGACAAAGGCAAAAGCGAAAAACAGCAACATAGAAATACGGGAGGCTGCCACCTTAGTCGAGATGCTGGATCTGGTATTCTCCTAATGCAGGCTACCGCCCATAGAACGAATCTCCACGCTATACCTTGCTCTATTGCGTGATAGATGAGTCCATGCATGACCTAGCGACTCTTTATCAGCAGCAATAGAGTCGTTTAGTCAGGTGCGACCCAAGGCGACGCGGCATCCCCGCTGCCTCAGGCAGGTCAAG